>Ga0207671_10000395_pt1 | contig 60888 bp, 50 predicted proteins | sample KBSC24metaG_FD_184352 | JGI IMG/M metagenome (GOLD analysis project Ga0207671, IMG submission 184352) | Corn rhizosphere microbial communities from Kellogg Biological Station, Michigan, USA - KBS C2-4 metaG (SPAdes) (version 2) | ecosystem: Host-associated > Plants > Roots > Rhizosphere > Soil... | reverse complement strand
CATCGAGTGCGCATTTCCGTGCGTATAGAACGAACCGAGATTGAACCCTTCCCACCGGTAATTCGAATGTAGATTCAGCGAGTGGAATGCATTGTTCCCGTCATCATTTGATCCATACACGTTGTACTTGCTCTTCCCCATCTGATATCCAGCGGAGAAACTCGGCTTGCCTTCGAGATTTTCGTTCCAGTTGATCCCGAATGTGTCGCTGTTGCCGTGCGTTACAAAATTGGCGAGCCCCGGAACCGCATAGTTTCCCTCGCTGTTGTATGCCTTCGAATAGTTAACGCTGCCCGGAAACTTGCTCCCTGCGAAGATGTTCGCGCTCAAATTCAATCCGCTCGAATTCGTAATCGACTGGAAATTCGAGTTCGCCCGCGACTGGTTCAGGTACGGCGAAAAGTTATAGGAGAGAAAATTCGGACTGTGAAACGAGCCCGAGAACGTTCCTGCGCCGCCAAACGTCCAGCCATGGCTGGACTGCGCCAAATTGCCATAAGTAGCGCTGTAGCCCGAAGACAGATTCGCCGTACCCTTTGTCGTTGTCTCGCCCCATTTCAGCTGGGCGTGCAGATGCAACGCAGAAAGCAACAACCCTGCCGTCAGAATCCTTGCGACTTTGCTTGACCTCGCCACGCGATACCGCCTTCTACTCTGCTCTCGCTTAAAGTTCCTCGATCCTCGCGTTCTGGTGCAGATTCGAGTCCAGCACCATCCGAAGCTTGTTCCTCTTGCCCTCTTTCAGGCTCTTGGCAAGCTCGGCCTTCACCTCTTCGAACTTCGTCTGCCCTGCCGGCGTATGCGCCTGCAGCCTCACAATTGTGTAAGCCTGGTCGATCTGAATGAGCTCGCTCACGTCGTTCGGCTTCATTGCTGAAAGCGCCTTCAACACCTGCGGAGCAAGCTGTTCCGCGGGCATCGGCTTATGCTGGCCCATCATGACGCGGTAGTCGTCGTCTGAAATCTTCTCCGCCAGCAGTCCAAACTCCTCCGCAGTCTTCGTCGCCTTTGCCTGCTTCAGCGAATTCTGGGCCTTGTTCAAAGCCTCCTTCAGCTGAGCCGCCGTGGCGTTCTGCGGAGGCAGAACCGAGATTGTCTGGAACGTGTACGTCTCCGAGTGATGAAACTTGCTGGGATTCTTATCGTAGAAAGCCTTCACGTCCGCGGTTGTGAAGTTGCACTTGTCCTCTACCTCCACCTTGAGCAGGGCCTCGATCAAAAGCGAGCGCCGGATCTTCTCGTTCAGCAATTGCTGTGAGCCATTGAAATCGCTTTGGAGAAACTTGCGGAACTCTTGCGGCGTCGCAAACTGCTTTCTGAAGTCCGCTTCAGCCCTCTGCATTCTCCCCGGAGCAATCGCGATCTTCCGGCGCAACGCTTCCTGGTAAACCAGTTCCTCGAAGATGATCATCTTCAGAGCGCCGTCCCGGATCTGTTTCTCAAACTCTTTCGGAATTCCGCCATTATGTTGCTTCGCATACGGGAAAATGGCATATTCCTCGCGCACCAGATCGGCGTTGGTTAGAACCACGCCGTTCACACGCGCCACGGCCATTGCGTCCTGCCTCTGCGGACCCGCTGCCGTCGCTGCGGAGCCGGTGAATACTGTCGGCTTGTGCGATGTGACTTGTGCTGAAACGGCAGACACGCTGCCCAGGAGAACAACGAGGAAGGTAACTCTCAATTTCATGTGCTGACCCCCAACTCTAAAAAAGTGGGGAGGGAAAGTTCCCCCTCCCTTTATGCATAAAGAATCTAGAAAGTAGTTCCAGCGGTGCTGCCGTTCATCTCATTGGCTTCTGCACCATGGCACTGGCGGCAGAACTGCGCCGTCTGGTTGCTGTTCGAGTTTCCGCTCGCCGGGTTATAAGGCCCGCGAAGGAAGAACATGGTCGCGTAGCTGCCCGCTGCCAGGCCCGTGTTCGTTGCGCCGGCCTTCACATTCACCACGTTCATCACGTGCTGGTTGTGGCAGGTCGTGCACATCACAACCGGCTTGCTCGCAAAGGTTGCCGGGCGTACGAAGAAGCCATAGTTCTGTACGAACAGCTTCGAGGCTGTGCCCGTCATCTGAACGGAGCCCGTCGCGCTGATTGTGCAATCCCAGTCGTAGGTGCCGCCGCAGCCGATGTCTGCAGTCAGTCCCACCGGGTGGTCGTTAAGGTAATTGCCCGTGCCGCCCTTGTCGTTACCAAGCAGCGTCGGAATATCGTTCGAGGTGCCATAGCTTGCAGGCAAAGTCTCAAAGACCTTGTTCTTCATCATGGCGCCGGTTGCATAGTTGCCATCGTGGCAGCTCAGGCACATCAGCACGCCGGCCACATCGGGTGTTCCAGCCGTGATCGCTCCCGGCAGGGTCTCAACAAATGTGCCGTGTTCGCTCTGTCCGGAGGTGATGACCTTGCCGTACAGGCTGCTGACATCTTCGCCCCAGAGCGCGATGTTCCCTGAAGTCGCATCGGCCGTCTTGGCGTTTCCGTTTCCATACACGCCGCTGTGTGGCGCATGACAGGCCGCGCAGCCGCGGCCATAGTTGAGGTGGGCGCCGAGAACGTCAGTCGTCGGCGTTGTAATCTGTGCGGTCGCGAAGCCCGCGCCAGCCACAAGTATCAGAGCAAGTAGAGAAATCTTCTTCATTACGTGGAGCCTCCTAGTACGCACTCCCTATTCGCCTGAACTTTCACCGCGACCTGACTCGTCTTGTCTCCAGTTCAGTCACTTGGGTCCGTGCACGTTCCGTGCCGTTAGAGGCTTCCCGTTTCCCAATCCGGAATCCGCAGCCTAATTCGTTGTCGAATTGAGAGTTGAATTCTGTTCGATTTCACTTCGCGCGAAGGATGCGCCCAAATAGATGAGAGTTCTCGCACACCAGCGTGGTGAAAAGCCCCACGTTCTTAGTGACATGCGTCACAATTTGGGCAATTCACTCAGCGACTTTCGTGACCCAACTGCGCCAACAAAGCGTCGTGGAATGAAGCAATGTGATCGACATCACTTCTCGATAATTCGCTGCTTGCTCTACTCAGACCAGCACTTCGCTCTGTTCTGCACGCGAAACAGCGCGCGCAACTCTCCGCTTCGGCGGCAAACGTGCACGCAACTCGTCGTCGCGCGCTGATCGCTTCCTCACGGAAACCTCTCGCGCGCATCGATCGGGAGTTCTCAGCATGGCCAATGAACTCGCAGCACCGCCTCAAACTCCTGCCCTACCGTCGCAACACGTCTACTTGATGGCTGCCGTATGTCTCTTCGCAGGGCTCGGTATGGGTTACCTCATGCGCAGTTCTCAGGCCGCTGTTCCGCTGCCGCAGCATGTCACTGCTCCATCGCCACACGGAACCATGCCTCCTGGTCATCCGCACTCACTCGAAGAACTCAAGCAACTCTCCGATCGCAAGGCAGCACCCTTGCTCGAAAAGCTCAAGACCAATCCCAACGACACAGCTCTCCTGGCGCAGGTCGCTGCTCTCTTTCACACTACGCATCGGTTCAAAGAAGCAGCCGGCTATTACAAACAAGCTGTCGATCTTGATCCCGCCAACGTCCCCTTGCGTACCAAGTATGCTGTCAGCCTTTATCGCAATGGCGATAACGACGGAGCTATCGCGCAACTCGACAGGGCTCTTGCCTACAACCCGAAGGACGCCAACGCTCTCTTCAATCTCGGCATGATCAAGCTTCAGGGCAAGGGCGACAGCAAGGGCGCAGTTGCCGCGTGGCGTCAACTTCTCAAGTCCAATCCTGATCTCAGTCCCGAACGCAAATCGGCCGTAATGAAAGTCATGGCCAATGCGATGACAATGACCGCCGATCAACACGGCTCAAAAAACGTTGGAGTCAGCAATGCGAGTAATTAACCTTCAACGTCAGTGGACGAGCAAGCAGGCACTGATTCTCGTCACCCTGTGCCTCGCCGTGGGAATCGGCGGCGGCTGGTTCATTCGCGGGCTCACGGGTCCCGCCATGGGCGCTCAGCATACGGCATCCGGCGAAACTCCAGCCGTACCGGCAAACTCTTCAACGCCTGCCCCGAATGTCGAGAGCCTCAGAGCAATGGCGGACTCGCAGGCGGCCCCGCTCCTGACCAAACTTCAGTCAAATCCCAATGACCCCGGCACTCTCTCGAGCATTGGCAATCTCTACTACGACGCGCAGCAATATGCCACCGCGGTTAGCTACTACAATCGCGCACTGCAGGCGAATCCTTCCGATGCTTCTGTCCGCACGGACATGGCTACTGCCTACTGGTATCTGGGCAACGTCGACGAAGCGATCGCGCAATTCAACAAAGCACTCGCCTATGCACCCACCAATCCAAACACGCTTTTCAACCTGGGACTGGTGAAGTGGCAGGGCCAGCACGACAGCGCCGCTGCAATCGCGCTTTGGAAGAAACTCCTCGAATCCAATCCAAACTATGAGCAGAAAGACAAAGTGCGCAAGATGCTTTCAGACGTTCAGAGCCAGACCACAGCCAACGCTGCCCCGAAAGGTCACTGACGCTCAATCAACGTCTCACGATTGATCAGTCGTACAGAGTCTCTTCATTCGATCCAAGCAGAGCAGACGCTCTCTCCAGCATCAGATTCGGATGCACCGGTTTCGCCAGCACCTCGAACTGATGCCCCTTCCTCCCCGCCTCTTCCAGCAGCATCGTCGTATTTGCGTGGCCGGAAAACAGCAGCACGTGGCACGCCGGGTAATTGGCCTTGATCACGATGGCGAAATCGATGCCGTTCATCTCCGGAAGAATCACATCGACAATCGCAAGATCAGGTCGCCACTCCGCCAGAATCTCGATCGCTCGCTCTGCCGAGTACGCCACACGCGCTTCGTAGTGCTGCGTCTTGAAAATCAGCGCCAGCGTGTCGGCGACCGCTATCTCATCGTCGACAATCAGGATTCGCCGAGTGCTTTTCTGCATGGACACGCGACCTGCTTGTTTCAGGTGAGATGCCTCCACCACTTCACGGTTGGACGTTCCGGCCTGAAATGAGTCAAAATCGTCTTGCGAGGTTTCGCTGTCGTGTCCGGCGCCCGCATGCTCGTTGTTCCCCTTCTGTACGATCACCCTGCTCTGATCGTCCTCCGGCGTCATTTCGCTATCTCCGTGCCCCATACCGACTTACGATGCGCGGCAAAGCCTGCTAGGATACCTCGAACGACGATAAATCGTTGATTTCATTGAGGCAATTGCACGAGTGAAAGAAGTCTGCCGCAACGTTTCCAAGGGGACCGATGGTTGAACAAATCACAAATCGCGAATGGTCCGAACGCTTGCGGCGACTCCTGAAGGATCTCCAACTCACTCAAGCCGGCCTTGCCGAACGCCTCGGCGTTTCTCCCGCGACCGTATCGCGCTGGCTTGCAGGCAAAAACGAGCCCACCGCCGAAACCTATGTCGCGCTCGGGAACCTGGCTGGTCGTCCCCGCGGTGACTATTTCTGGGAGCGCGCAGGCATCGATACCTCCGAGCTTCCTGACGCCAATATGCGCCAGGCACTCTCTTCCATGCGCGTCAGCCTTGAGAACTTCAACCTGATCACAAACAGAAAAGTCTCGCAACACATTGCTGGGTCTGGAAATGCAGTTGCCATTCCCCTCATGAACGTCAAGGCTTTTGCGGATCCCGTTCCGCCCAACGAAAATGTTCGTCTTTCACAGGCCCGCATTGAAGAGGTGTTGCTGGCTCCGCTCTCCTGGTGCCCTCATCCTGAAAACATGCTGAGCATGCATGTGGCGGGCGACTCCATGTACCCGACGTTTCCCGCCGGTTCCATCCTCTTCGTCGATACAGCATCAACGGAACGCGAGAACCTTAACGAGAAACTGGTCGTAGTCTCGCACCGCGACCTCGGCTTCAAAGTCGCTCGTTTCCAGCGCCTCGCAGGCTCAGACCTCCTCGTCTCAGCCAACCCGAAATATCTCCCCCTCGATGTGAGCAACGCGACCAAGTGGAAGATCTTCGGCGAAGTCCTTTGGTGGGTCTCAAAAGACCCGAAAAATAAGCATTGATTTCTCTTCGACTTCCGCCCTCCTGCGATCTCTGCGCTCAACCTTCCGCGCAACTGCCACATCATACCTACTGGTCGGGCGGAAGAGTTTGTGCGCACGAGTCTCATCGGCTAGTAGAGCGCGCGCACGTTCGCTGCCCGAGGAGGAATAAATGAAGAAAACACCATATCTATTTTTGCCCCTGCTCTTCGCGATGCTCTTTGCTGCTCCTGCGCAACCCGCTCACGCACAGATTTCCGTCCAAATCGGCCCAGCGCCCGTCTGCCCCTACGGATACTTCGACTACGCTCCTTACGACTGCGCTCCCTACGGCTACTACGGCCCCGAGTGGTTTTCCAATGGCGTCTTCCTCGGCGCCGGACCCTGGTACCACGGCCGCGAACGTTTCTGGGGACACGTTGACCGCCATTACGATCGCCGTTACGGCTACCGCGGCGCTTATCCTCACCGGGGCGACCGTTTCGATGAACGCTATCGCAACGAACGCTGGCGACATTTCAGAGGAAACGATTATCGCGATGGCCACGGTCACTCCCGGTACGACGAGCACCGCGGGCATGACCGCGATCACGATCACGACCGTGACCACGACCGCCACTAAATCTGCGCGACTGCTAAGAGAACCATCGGCGTCCGGGCACCAGCAGCACGGCCCGGACGCCGCGATCACTCACCAGCCTTCCAGTGACTCCCGGGCCGGGCGACCGCGTACATCTCAGTGCCGATCTGCGTGAACAAGCCTCTGCGATCCCCATTCGACCCCGCCCCCGCAGGATATGTCGTATACAAGTCGAAGTGCGTGCGGTCGGGGATATACGTGAAATGCGCATCCGCTCCCAGATCCTTCAGCACCGCTTCCATCTTGTGCGCCGCCTGGTCCAGGTAAAACGTGTCGGCAGTTCCAACCAAAACGTGAATCTTCCCGCGCAGCAGCGGTCCCGCTGTGCCCAGGTCGTCTGCACAATATGCGCTAGATCGTAGTGATCGCGCCAGTATTCCATCACCTCTGGATGCACATCACCGGTTTCCCGATCGAATAGCTGCGCTGGCCGCCCATCCACTCCGCGAGGCGAGAACACCCACTCGAACGATGCCATCTGGCCCCCATACGGTCCAATCACGGCTTCGTTCCTCGCAAACTGCTCAAACGTCGCCATCACTTTCCCATGATCCCGCATGATCGGATACGCCGTTCCATCCGCTCGCTTGTAGACATTCGCATGCGGCGAATAGAGATCGATCCCGGTAAAGTCGTGGAAGTCGCTCGGATCCGGGGACGTTGACCACGTTCCGCCGAAGATCTCCGGATAGTCGATCTGCAATTGCAGGCTCGCCCATCCTCCTGAAGAATGCCCCTGAAGGAAACGCCCGCTGGGCTTCGCATCCATCCGATACTTCTTCTCGAGATAAGGAATGTACTCCTTCGTAAGCGCCGATCCCCACGGCCCATTGTTCACGGAATCGTCAAACTCGTGTGTCCCGGTCGGACACGATTCATCCAGCATCACCCAGATCATCGGGGGCAATGTCTTCTTCTGCATCATCTCCAGCATCGTTGCGCCCATCGATTTTGCGCCCGCCAGATCTCCGCCAAAGCCGTGAGTCCAATAAACAGTCGGGAAAAGCTCCTTCCCATTTCCCTGGTAGTTCGGTGGAGTAATGACCCAGGCGCGTATATGTGTCGGGCGTCCCCAAAATGCGGTAAGCGCCGGACTCACAAAATCCTCAAGACGCGCGTTCGCGCCAAACCCCTCGGGATCCGGACGGACGGGTCGCGCCTCAACAAGCTTGCTCAACGTAAATGCTGGCTCCGCGCCCTGCCCCGGTGTGAATGCCGGCAGTGGCACAACGTCGCTCACCAGGTCTCCTTCGCGGCGCCCGCCATAGTTGTAGCTGTGATTCACATCAAGAACAGCCTGCGCCTGATAGTCGCCTGGCTTCAGCGATGAGAACGGCTCCGGGAAGGCCACATCATCGGTATCAACGTCGACCGACATCCCGGCCGCAAGATCCGACACCTCCTTCGCAGCGATATAAACCGCAGCGGGTGCAAACGGATTCTCATCGACTGCAGTGGCCCCGGTCCCCTTCTCTAGAAACACCAGCAGCCGGCCCGAAACCGGCGCAGTGAACTGGGGACCGAGTGTTACCCGAAAAAACAGATGTTGCGGTTGTTGCGCGTTCCCGGTCAGAAGACAGGAAACGATCGCGACATACAGCGAGAGGAGTCTGATTGTGCGCATGGTGAACGAATTGTATGCGGCACAACAATGCGTGGGCAATCAGACCTGTTTGCCCAACTCACATCGTTTTTACCGATGTACTGCCGGGCTCACAACCAGATCCGTCGTCTGTCCCGCGCTCAACGTGACCTTGATGGGCGCGGCCACCAGCTCTCCGGCCTTCGCCCAAACTTTGTAGTCGCCCGGCTCCAGATCACGAATGACATAATCGCCATCACCGCTCGATCGTGCGGTAAACATCTTGCCGTCCCGTAGTCTCTTCACCGACACGGTAGCACTCGGAACTGCGTGTGCCTCCGTGTCGCTCACCTTGCCAGAGAGAGTGTAAGTCTGCGCATACGCAATTGCGGTGAACATCCAACCGAACAACAACGCGAGAAGAACCCCTCGCACCATCCCTGACTGGTGAGACATCGAATCCTCCTCCATACGCGCGAACGCCCGCTCGATCCAACGAAAGATCGCCATTACAAATCGATCTCGTCTGGATCGTAGCGGACGCTCAATTCGGTACTCGCTCTTTCGAGCAGGCAGCTACGAAGCCCTTCTGCGGATCTCCTCGCGCTCAATCTCTCTGCGCTCAACTGCCGCCGGTCTTCGATCCGCCACCGCTTCCTTCCTGTCGTACACCAAATCCTCAAACAGCGCGCGGTAGTGAATCATCGCCCGCCGCAAGTCTTCCGTATTTGCCTGACCCTTCGCCTGCCGCAGTGCGATGTCATGCGCCGAGCGATAGTTCTGCACCACCACCGGATGGTCCACCGAAATATCCGCGGCGCGCTGTTCGAAATCGCCCATCGGATACCCGCACGTAGCCATAATGTCGCCTAGCAGTTGGTCCGCCTCTGCCACGGCTCCCGCTGGAGCATCGACGAAATGCGCCTGAACGCGATCCCACTGCTCCGTGAACCGCGACCGATCTTCCGTCGTCAACGGCCGGAGATGATACTTCTCCACGCGCTCAGCTCGTTTCTCCAGCTGCGCTTCTGCACGGCGTCGATCGCCACTCTCCGCAACCGACCGTTCGTACTCCGGTCCGAAACGCGAGCGAAGCTTCTCCGTGCGTCTGCGCTGAACGTAGAAAATAATCACGCCAACGACAACGACGACCACCGCAACGATGATCGCAATCTGGGTAGGTGTAAGGTCCTGCATATTCATAACCCGAGGTCCTCCTGCTCTAGCTAGTCACATGTAAGTTGCTATATTCGTTCACCGCCCAGACGCTCGGGGCAATACAGGTTGGAGCACCCGTCGGTGAGTGCAGGTTGCCTCTCCACACTGTCACGCGAGAAAGACGTGTGGAAAAGCAACCCTGGACCTGCGTCACTGAGGAACAACGCTGTCTGGTACAGCAGGCCGAGGTGGCGTCACCCGCTGTGCGGGTGGAGGCGCTGTCTGTGGCGCCATGTTCTGTGACTCTCCACCGGGAGCGGGCTGTTGCTGTTCCTGAACTCCAATCGACGCACCCGAAACCACAAGATCGACGCGCCTGTTCTTCGCGCGCCCCGCCGCAGTCGAATTGTCCGCGATCGGATTGTTCTTCCCAAACCCCTCGGCAGTCACGTTGTCGCCACGCACGTTTTGGCTGACCAGGTAATCCTTAACGCTATCCGCCCGCTCTTCTGAAAGCTTCTGGTTGTACTCCTCCGAACCAATGCTGTCTGTGTGTCCTTCAACCTGAACCTTCAGGTCCGGATGCGCCAGCAGAATGCCCGAGACCTTTGCCAGCTTCTCCCGTGCAGCCGGCTTCAGCGTGTATTTGTTGAAATCAAACAGGACATCAGGCATTTCCATAATCAAACCGCGCGCTGTCTCGCGAGTTTCCAGCACCGCGCTCAGCTGTGCTCTAAGCTGTTCGCGCGCCTGCTGCTCTTGCTGCGCCAGTTGTTGCGTACGCTGCTCGGCTTCCTGTTGAGCCTGCCGGGCCCGCTCTGCCTGAGCCTGCGCAGCGGCAGCCGCTGCTTCTGCCTGGGCTCGCTGCGCCGCCTCAGCCTCTGCACGGTGTGCAGCTTCCGCCTGCGCCTGCGCCGCTCGTTGCTGTTCCAGTTGCGCCTGCTCAGCCTGCTGCCTGGACTGCTCCGCCCGCTGGCGAGCCTCTTCCGCATTCTGCTCAGCCTGGACCCGTGCCGCCCGTTGCGCTTCTTCGTCCTCCGCCTTGATCTTGCGAATCGTCATGATGCGCGCATCCTCGGCAGCCTGCACAGCTTCGCGCGCGTAGGTGATCGTTTCCTTGCTGTTGTGTTTGTGTTCGTCCAGTTTCTCGGCATTCTCCAGAGCTTGCCGCGCAGCTGCCATCGAATCCGGTGCGTACTTCCCCGCACCCGCAGCCTCGGCAATCATCACAGCGTTCTCAGCCTCGTAAACTTCCAGCGGTGTCCTCTCCTTGCGCGTAATCGGATGAAGAACCGTATGTCTGCCGGCCGTTTCGGCATAGGCGCCACGCGGCAATAGCGTGTAGTGCGCATTCACCGGCTCAATGATCCCTGAAGTCTTGGTCGTCGCAATATTCTGCACAACCACCAGATCTGATGGCATCGTCACCGCGAAGTACGGCTCCGCTGTCACCAGTAGCCCAAAGGTCTGCAGACCGGTTGATACCGTGATGTGGCTCTTACCATTGCCACTGGGCAGCACCTCTCCCAGGTTCACGGGCCTTCCTTCGGGCGTAATAGCCCATAGGACATACGTCAAATACTCCTGGCCGAAGCCGTTCGCTGGAGACAGACCTTCGAATTCCGCATCGATGGTTGTTCTCCCGTTGCGAGCCTCCACTTTGGCCTCACCTTTTCCCTTCGGCAATAGCTGAGTCCCGACGAACGCAATCCTCGTGTCGCCCGAGCGATGAAAATAATTAATGGCTGGCAGCGTACGATCCACCACCTGCACCTTGTAGTACGCCACTCCATCCCTCATCTCCACCTTGCCCTGGTCCGCCTGGTTCTGCGGTGAGGTTGGATTCGGCTCCTGCGCGGCGGACGCCGGCGAAAACAACGCGGCCCGAACCAACGCAAACAACAAAACGGAATACATGGATTTATACCTAATCGTCACTTCAAAAACTCCCTGCTGTGTTAGTGGCTGGATAAGTTACTGAATGCACTATCTGCGTTTCAAACCTTCGATCCAAATGGATGCCCCCTTCATGCCGTAAGTTGTACCCATGCCGGGCCTCCAAGTCCGTCATTTGTAAGTAGATGAACGCGAGTGCCATGGCGCCGTGCACTCCTCCGCATGCATGGTTGCCTCGCTATTGCAAGTGACTTTCGAGAGCCAAAAACTCCAGATAGTTCTTGTGGGCTCCAGAACATAGCTAGACTCACTCCAGAGCCCTTCCCTCCAGAGGCATCTCAAGGAGAAACAAAGTGAAGTCATTGCGCCTCCTCGCACTCACCTTTTTCGCGCTTCTCTGCTCATCCGCGACGGTCGTAAATGCCGAAGTGCAGATCTCCGTCAACATCGGCGCTGAGCCGGTCTGCCCCTACGGCTACTACAACTACGCACCCTATGGGTGCGCGCCGTTCGGCTACTACGGACCAACTTGGTTTACCGGCGGGGTCTTTCTCGGAGCCGGCCCTTGGTTCCACGGCCCGGTTGGCTTCCGCGGTTATATCGATCGCACTTACGATCCGCGCTTCGGCTACCACGGCCCGTTCCCCGTTCGCGGCGAGCACGCTGACTGGGGTCGTCATCGCGGCTGGGAGAGAAACTTCCATGCCCGCGAATATCGCGAAGAGGTCCGTCACGACAATGGCCACCACTACGGTCAGTACAAAGACCACGGCGACCATGGCAGAGGCCACGATCACGACGACCACGGACATGGCAATGGACACGGCCATGATCACGACGATCATGGTCACGGCCACGATGACCACGGACACGGACACGGCCGCAACTAGTCGCGATCACTCTCCCGGCGCAAACAAAAAGCCCCGCCTCGCGCGGGGCTTTCTCGTGCACTGAGACTCAATCGAATACTAGCGGCTCGTCGCGATCATTTGAGCCGCATGCTGCAGGCTCGTATCCGTCACCTTCGCGCCCGAAAGCATCCGCGCCACCTCATGCGTTCGCGCCCGGTCATCCAGCAGTCGTATATTCATCTTCGTACGGCCGTGGTCTTCCTTCTTCTCCACCACAAAATGCTGATCCGCAAATGCTGCAATCTGCGGTAGGTGCGTCACACAAAGAACCTGCTGAGCCCGTCCCAGCGCTTTCAGCTTCTGCCCAACTGCATCCGCCGCGCGCCCGCCAATACCAATATCAATCTCATCGAACACCAGCGTTCGCGGCGTCGGCAGCTTCTTCCGCGTCTTCGCAGAAGCCTCCTCAACCGCCACCTTCAGCGCCAGCATCACGCGCGACATCTCGCCACCCGAAGCAATCTCATGCAGCGGCTTCAGCGGCTCTCCGGCATTCGTCGCGATGCGGTACTCCACCTCATCCCAACCATCTGCCGTCCATGCCGGCTCCTGCTCATGGCTCGCAACAGAAATCTCAAACCGCACCTTCATCGCCAGCGAATTGATCTGCGTCTCCGCCAGTTTCGCCAGCTTCGAAGCCGACGCCTTCCGCTGCGCTGACACCGCACCCGCCGCTTGCTTGTAAGCATCAGCCGACTTCGCCAGAGCGGCCCGCAACGCCTTCAGCGTCTCGTCGCGATCCTCCACCTCTGCCAGCTTGCGTTGCACTTCCTCACCCAGCGCAATCACTTCATCGACCGTCTTCCCGTACTTCCTCTTCAGCCGATCCAGCAGAGCCAGCCTGTCCTCGATCTCCGCCAACCTCTCCGGCGAAGCATCGATGCGCTCCGCATAATCCCGCAGGGTCGAGCTCACATCCCCCACAATCGCCCGCGCCGATGCAATCTGCTGCGCTGCTTCATTGAACTTCTCGTCGTACCGCGCCAGTTCCTCCAGATTCTTCCCCGCCGCGCGCAACGCCGCTTCTGCCGAAGCCCCACCCTCATACAGCTGATCGAACGCACCCATCGCCGCGGCATACAGCTTCTCCGCATTTGCCAGAACGCGCTTCTCCGTCTCGAGCTTCTCGTCCTCTCCCCCCAGCAGGTTTGCCGATGCAATCTCCTTCGCCTGGAAGCTCCACAGATCCACCATCCGCAGCCGCTCCTGCTCGTTCGTCAGCAGATCGTCCAGCTTCGTCTGCGCCCCACGCCACTTCTCATATGCTGCCGCAACCTCATCCGATGAGATTGCTCCAAAACGGTCCAGCAGAATCCGCTGCTGAGTCTGATCGAAACTCGCCAGCGTCTCCGACTGCGCATGAACCAGCGCCAGTTCCGGTGCAAGTTGTTTCAACACCGCAACAGTGGCCTGCTGGTTGTTCACAAATACCCGGCCCTTGCCGTTCGAAAGAATCTCGCGCCGCAGAATAATCTCATTCCCCTCGGCATCGATCCCGTTCTCTTCCAGAACCGCCTCCGCCGCCGCCGTAGATTCGAACACACATGCCACCACGGCCTTCTCCGCGCCGTGCCGCACAATCTCCGCCGAGGCCTTTCCTCCCATCAGCAAAGCAAGCGCATCCACGAGAATGGACTTGCCCGCTCCGGTCTCGCCCGTGAGCAGGTTCAGTCCCGGGCCAAACACCGCGATGGCGTGGTCGATGACAGCGTAATTTTCCGCGCGAAGTTCAACGAGCATGAAACGTCAATCCGAGCGCAGCATAGCATGAACGCCTTATATCGCGGCTAAGCCTCTCAGAATGCGCAGCTTCGAGTGCACCACATCGATAACTTGGAGCACTTCCACACGTCTGATACCGTGATAATGAGGTAAAAACCGATTTTTACAGCTACTTTGCTTCTCGCTTTACAGGCTGATTCGAGCGCCCCCGCGGGTCCTGTTTCCACAGGTGCCGGCGCGGTAATGGAGATGCTCAGCAACATCGGTGGTATCGCACTCGGCGTCCTCCTTCTGTTACTCATCGCCAGCCTCTATTCCTGGACCATCATCCTCGGCAAAATGGGCACCTTCGGCAAGGCCACACGCGAAAGCCGCAACTTCATCAACGCCTTTCGCCGCGCTACACGTCTTCAGGAAGTCGCAGCCTTTGCCGACAACTACAAGTCGAGCCCTCTCGCTCAGGTCTACGTCGACGTCTACGAAACCTACAAGCGGCAGACAGGTGGATCCGGTCCACCGCGCAATCTCGCTCCACTCGAGCGCTCCGCACAAACTGCCGCCAGCGAAGCCATCACCGCTCTCGAACGCCGCCTTACCTGGCTCGCCACCATCGCCGCCACCAGCCCCTTCGTCGGGCTCTTCGGCACCGTCATGGGCGTGGTCGACGCCTTTCATGGACTCGGCACTGCAGGCGCGGCAACACTCCGCGCTGTAGCTCCCGGCATCTCCGAAGCGCTCATCACCACCGCCGCCGGCCTCTTCGTCGCCGTGCCCGCCGTTGTCGCTTACAACCAGTTCGCAGCACGCATCAAAGTCTTCGCATCCGCAACCGACGACTTCTGCCGTGAGCTATTGAACTCGCTCGAAGAAATTCCGGTTCGCAGCTCCGCTGCGCAGCGCGACGAGCCGCAAGAGGTTGCACGTGGCTTTCACGACTAGCTCCGGCAAAACCCAATCCTCCCTCGCGGACATCAACATCACGCCGCTCGTCGACGTCGTGCTCGTGCTGCTCGTCATTTTCATGATCACCGCGCCAGTCCTGCAGTCCGGCATCGAAGTCAACATCCCCAAGACACGCACCGTCAAGGAAATCACTGAACAGCGCCTCGTCGTCACCATCGACCGTGATCAGAAAGTCTTCCTCGGCGACAATCCGATCAACGTGCACGACCTCGGACAGCGCCTCCGCGACGCCAGCGGTCCAGACACAAAGAAAGTCATCTATCTCCGCGCCGACGAGCGCGTCCCCTTCGGCGCATTCGCCAGCGTAATGGACGCGGTAAAGCAAGCAGGGATCACCAACATCTCCATCGTCACCCGTCCTGTCGAGGGCAAAGGAAAATAGGGATGGTATGGCAGATTCATCGATTCACTTTACGAAAGCGAGAAATGTCCGGGGCGATTCACTTTGCCGAAGAGAGAAGCGTCAGGGCACGACTTCAGTCGTGCCGAAAGAATACTCAATAGAACTCCGGGGCTTTAGCCCCTTCAGTAACCGATGAGCAGCCCCTTCTTCCAAGCCGGTGATCACCTTCAGCAGGAGCTGGCGCCCGAGCCGTTTGCCAAACCTGCCGCCGGAGCCGTGCTCCTCCACTGCGGCATCGTCATCGCTATCGTCCTCTACGGCGTCATCGGCGGCTTCTTCCATCACAACCTCTGGGGCGGCGCAGGCCCAGGCGGAGCCATCCAGGTCAACATCACCAGCTCCATTCCGCTCCCGTCCGAACATCCTCCCAATCAAAACGTCCTCGCCACCGAAAAGCCCAGCGAAGCCCCCGCTCCTCCCGAGACGAAAACGAAACAGGCCGAGGACGAAACGGCCATCCCCATCCAGGGCAAACCGAAGAAGCAGCAAGACCAGAACGTCAAGCAGACACCGAAGCAGCCCGACGTCCCGAAAAACACCGCCCAGTATGGCGAGCAGGCCGGCTCTCAGTTGCCGCGTACTGCAACCCCAGGCGCATCCAACGGTCCAACCACAGTTGCGGACGCCAACTTCGGCAGCCTCTTCGGCTGGTACGTCGACAACATCAACCGCAAGATGGAACAAAACGGCTATCGCTCGCTGGCCGATCCGCACACACCGAAGGGCGCTCGCGCCTTCATCTCCTTCAACATCGCTCGAGACGGCGCAATCAGCCAGGTTCGCCTCGACCGCTCCAGCGGCAGCCCCACATGGGATTCCGTTTGCGTCCGTGCCGCCCAGCGCGTTGATACATTTGGCCCTCTGCCTGGGCAATATCGCGGAAGTAACCTCATGGTTTCCTACTACTGTGAATACTAGGACCCGGCTCACCATCCAAATTAAAATGAACTCCGATAAGAGACACGCAGAGTTCCCACTTCGCCACATTCTGCGCAGTGCGCAGCATCCTTTCAGGAAGGGTTTAGCGTTCTCATGAAACTTACGTTGCGATTTGGTCTTTCACTCCTTGGACTGGCGGCCCTCGCCGCCCTCCCCTCTTTCGCGCAGGACTGGGTCCACACCGGCTCCAACCTCGGCAATGCACCCATTCGTCTTGCCGCAGCCGACTTCAAGCAGGTTGGTGCAGACCCGCAGGCAGCCTCCCTGAAAGCCACGTTCGACTCCACGCTCTTCAGCGATCTCCAGAACGCCGGCATCTTTACCATGGTGTCGAAGAGCTTCAACCCCCAGGGCACACCCGGCTCTCCGCAGGAGATCAATCTTTCCCAGTGGTCCAGCGATCCGGCCAACGCCGCCATGGTCGCCTTCGGAGCCCTCTCTGCCGCAAGCGGGCGTCTCACCGTCTATGGCTGGCTCGACGACGCGCGTAATACCGCCAACCCGCAGGTCCTCGGCAAGCAATATAACGAAGCCGCGACCGAAGACATGGCCCGCACTGTCGCCCATCGCTTCGCTGACGAAATCATCTACCGCCTCGGAGGCGGCATTAACGGCATCGCGGAAACCAAAATCTACTTCATCAGCAGCCGCACCGGTTCAAAAGAAGTCTGGTCCATGGACTACGACGGCCAAAACCAGCATGCCGTCACGCACCTCGGCACCATCTCGCTCTCACCCCGCATCTCGCCGGACAACTCGCGCGTAGCCTTCGCCACACTCGGCAAACTCGGCTGGTCCATCCGCTTGTACTCCCTCGAGCTCAACCGCCTCGTCTCCTTCCCCGCAGGCACGGTCGGCGGCAGCAACACCAGCCCCGCATGGTCCGCTGACGGCAGCAAGATCGCTTTCTCCTCCTCGCGCTCGGGCGACCCCGAAATCTGGATCTCCGACGCCAGCGGCGGTGGTGCTCACAAAATCACCTCGTTCCGCGGACCCGACGTCGCCCCCACGTGGAATCCCCGCACCAACGCACAACTCGCCTGGGTCAGCGGCCGCACCGGCCTCCCGCAGATCTACACCATGGATCAGGACGGCGCCAGCGTCACTCGTCTCACCGACGGCGGCTATGCAGTCTCCCCCTCATGGGCTCCCAACGGTCAGTTCCTCACTTTCGCGTGGAACCGCAAATATGGCCCCGGCGATCCCGGAGGTCAGGACATTTACATCATGGATATCTCCACGCGTAAATGGCTTCAACTCACGCACGAGTCCGGCAGCAACGACTTCCCTTCATGGTCACCCGACAATCGCCACATCGTCTTCGAGCGCACCGTCGGCGGCAAAGCACAGATCTGGTCCATGCTCTCTGACGGGACTCAGCAAAAACAGCTCACCACCTCTGGCCAGAACTTCATGCCCAACTGGAGTTGGAAGTAGGTGTGCACATAACTTGTGGGTGCCCCAGGTCCCTCGCTTTTGGGGACCTGGGATGAGAAGAGTCACAACATTTCCATCCACTCCCGCAGAGTAGAATTTCTTGTTCCGACTTTCCGAGGTGAACAATGAAGTCTGCTCGTTTGTTCCTGTTCGTCGTCGCTCTATTCGCCTTGTTATACATGGTCCCCGCACAGTCTCAATCCCTCTCCGCAAAATGGGAAGAACTAACCGCCCCAGATTTCGTACAGGCCATCCACCAGTCGCAAGGCGTCTGCGTACTCCCCTTCGGCATCATTGAGAAGCATGGACCTCACCTGCCCCTCGGCACCGATCTCCTCGACGTCCGCTTCGCAGTGATGAATGCGGTAGAGCAGGAATACGCCGTCGTCTTCCCCGAGTACTACTTCGGGCAGATCTTCGAAGCCCGCCAGCAGCCCGGCACCGTAGCCTACAGCCTCGCTACGCAGCTCACGCTCTTGCAGGAAACCGTCAACGAGATGGATCGCAACGGCTGCAAAAAAATCGTCATCGTTAACGGCCACGGCGGCAACAACTCACTGCTTCCACTCTTCGCGCAATCGCAACTCGCCAGCCAGCGCGACTATGTCGTTTACGTCTTTGGCCTGCCCAACGAAAACGTTCCCGGTCGCCCCGCCCTCAAAACGCCATTCGACATGCACGGCGGCGAAGTCGAAACCTCGAACATGCTCATCGCGCGCCCCGACATCGTTCATCAGGATCGCGCCAACTCGCAATCCGGCGCCGATCAGCACCGCCAGAAACTCCCCGACTCCGTCTATACCGGAATTTGGTGGTACGCGCGCTTTCCCAATCACTACGCAGGCGACGCCTCCGCCGCCAACAAGGAGCTAGGCGAATTCGATCAGAAGACCTGGTCAAAAGAAATCGCCGACGCTCTCAAAGCTATCAAGGCCGACGACGTCAGCCTGAAGCTGCAGAACCAGTTCTTTGAGGATGCGAAACACCCGCTGGATACAAAGCAATAACCTGCCGATTACCGAATGCCGTTCGGATCGTGTCTTCCTGAGCTGAAGTCACAAGCGGTGGGTGCCCCATTTCTCCCGAGGTTGGAGACATGGGAGAACGATGAAGCTCATGTCATAACCAGCATCAACGACAATTGGGATCTATCTCGTCGACCTTAACAACCTCACCATCGCCGCTTCCTGTTTCTCAATCGACTCCAGCAGCTTGAATTGCGTCCGGCACCGATCCAGGTTCTGTCCCGCCCTGCTGACCTTGTAGTACGTATCCCCCGCAAGATGATCCGCCAGGAACCGAATCCCCTGCTCGAACACAATCACCTTCGCGCCGGCAATCAACGATTCACGCTCTCCCACCGTTAGAAAATTCCCCGCCCCGCTCAGATACCCGCGCAGCACCGCCTCAAAAAGCGCAAACCGCATCTCCACCCGCGACAGATCCCGCTCATCCTCGGCCGCCGGACACGTCATCGTCCGCACCATGTCGCCGAAATCGTACGCCGCAAATCCCGGCATCACCGTATCCAGATCGATAACGCAAATTCCCTCTCCCGTCTCATCGTCCAGCATCACGTTATTCAGCTTCGTATCGTTATGCGTCACCCGCTCCGGCAATCCCGCCTCGACAACCATGCCCGCAATGAATCGCCTCTTCATCGCAAACGCAATCTCATCCCGCACATCCTTCGCCCGACCTGCCACATCCGCCGTTACGGCAGCCTCAAAATCCGTAAACCGCTTCGGCGTGTCGTGAAAGTGCGGAATCGTCTCCGCCAGTCGGCTGCCCGGCAGATCCGCCAGCATCCTCTGGAATCCACCAAACGCCTTCGCCGCCTCAAAGGCCTGTCCTTCCGAACTCACCTCGTCGAACGTTTTCGCACCTTCGATGAACAGGTACGCCCGCCAATACCGCTCCTCACCATCAATATGCCACGGCTCTCCATCGCGCGTGTTGACCAGCTGCAGCACACGCCGATCCGCATCCTCGATTCCATTCAGCCGCGAACGAACATGCGTCGTCACCCGCCGGATGTTCTCCATCACAGCAACAGGATTCTTGAAGATGTTCGTATTGATGCGCTGCAGGATGATGTGAGCCCCGCCAGGCCCACCCTCCTTGAACTTCACGCTGAACGTATCGTGGATATGCCCGCTGCCGTAACGAACTGCGCTCTCAATCTCCCCATCTACCTCGAATGCCTTTGCAACGGCAGCAACCGCGTGCCCCTCAATCATCGCCACAACTTCCTCGGATACGTACCACTTTCAACGAGTCTCAGAATACTCTGCACCACCCGCGGATGATCTTCGCGATACGTCACGCCAAACCAGGAGTCACCGGAGCGCAGCACTTTCACCCGTGCCGCTCCTGCGTGGACCAGCGTATTCACCGTGCTCGGAATGTAGCACTCCGCCTTCAGATCCTGACCATATCGCTTCAGGAATCGCTGGAACTGCTCGTGCAACTGGCCGAATACCTGCGGCGTAAATCCCCACATATTCATGCTCACCATCTCGCCGCCGTTCAGCACCGTCTCCTGACCGTTCGCCTCCATGTCCGTGATTCGCGATCCTTCCCGCTCAATCGACTTCAGTTCCACGATGTCTGTCAGATATCCATCTTCAGAAACGTGGCTCACGCCTCGCGCCACCGCTCCAAAATCTGACAACGTGTTCCGAAGCACAAATCCCACCATCGCGTAATCCGAACTCCCGCTCTGCAGATGTTGCGCCAGCACACGAAAACTTCCCGCACCATAAAAATCATCCGCATTGATCACCGCAAACGGTTCATGAATCGCATTCGCAGCCATCAGAATCGCGTGTGTCGTTCCCCACGGCTTGGTACGCCCCTCCGGAATCGCAAAACCCGGTATCAGCTTCCCAACCTCCTGGAAGACATACTCCACTGGCACGCGTTTCTCATAGCGAGCCCCGAGCGTTCTCTTGAATGCATCCTCCATCTCCTTCCGGATAACAAACACAACCTTCCCGAAGCCCGCTCGCCGAGCGTCGAAAATCGAGTAATCCATGATCGTTTCGTTATCGGGCCCGACCGGATCCAACTGCTTCAGCCCGCCATAGCGGCTGCCCAATCCCGCTGCCAGCACAAGTAGAGTTGGAGAAACCATGGCCTTCATCCTCCCTCGCCCTCGGTGACGCGCGCTTTCGGCTGGCAGGATGTCGAACTGAGCGAGATAGAACTCATGTGCTTCCTGTGCCTGAAGCACAATCGCCGGGCGCCCTGCGTTTTCTTTCCAAGGGCTCTGAGCACTATACACCTTCGCAACACGCAGCGCCGTGTCCTGAAGCCGCGATCCGGCACCCGTTCTGACCGGGTTCTTCTCTTCAGTGAGATCACGTGCTCTTGGAGATCAGAGATTGCAATTGCCGATTCTACAGGTAGTTACCCGGATCCCCTTTCGCATGTGGGGTCCTTACCCAGAGTGCTGGCTCTGCCTCGCCTGCACTCCCGTTTACCCAAATCCGTCGCATCCACCTACCACGTAAGGCATCGAAACTCAAAGCAGAGAATATCCGCAGATAACACCATGAGGTGAACTAGATCACCATCTTAGCGACTACCCGGAGCTAAAATGGAAACGTCATCAAGCTCGCACTTTACACGCGGAAGGAGTCAGGAATTGAAACGTTGCGCTCGTATTCTGTCTGCTGTTTTGTTGGTTTTCGCTTTGGTCGCCATCTCGGGTTGTAAGAAAAAGACCCCACCACCACCGCCGGCTGCGCCGCCCCCAGCTGCTCCGGCACCCACCGCCAAGATTTCGGCTCAGCCCGAATCCATCTCGGCAGGTGATCAGGTGACGCTCACGTGGAAGACCACGGACGCCACAAGTGTCTCCATTGAAGGCATCGGCGATGTCCCCACCTCCGGCACCAAATCGGTGACACCCACCGCCTCCACCAACTACCACCTCGTAGCCAAGGGTGATGGCGGAACAGCCGAAGATACAGCCCGCGTTACGGTGACTGCTCCTCCGCCCGTTCAGCAGCCCACCCATACCATGTCCGCCGAAGAAGAATTCAAGCAGAACGTCTCTGACATCTTCTTCGACTACGACGCATACGATGTCCGCTCCGATCAGCAGGCGACCCTCTCCAAGGACGCGGCCTACCTGAGCAGCCATCCGACCGTAAAAATCGTCATCGGCGGATACTGCGATGAGCGCGGCTCCAACGAATACAACCTGGCACTCGGTCAAAACCGTGCCGACGCCGTCAAGAACGCCCTCGTTCAGGCAGGCGTAGCCGGCGACCGCATCCGCGTCGTCAGCTATGGCAAAGAAAAGCCATTCTGCACCGAGTCCACCGAAGCCTGCTGGCAGCAGAACCGCCGTGGCGGCCTCTCGCTCGACCAGTAAACCCTTGGGCGGCACCGATTCACCATCGATGCCGCCTTTTCCCTGCTGCCTTCAGCCAATTCATGCGGTTTGAAGCAGCGAACTTCGCGCTTCTGTCCGTCTAATTAACGTAAGCATCCCATCGCAGGTGATCGATGCCAAAAGCATTCACAGTTCGTCATCGTTCCATTGCAGCCGCCGTATTTGCGGCAGCTGTCGTACTCATGCCCGTGCGGGCGCACGCTGCCTCCAAAGAGATCATTGCCCTCCAGACTCAGGTCCAGCAGCTCCTCGACATGGTGCAGCGCATGCAGTCCACACTCGACCAGAAATTTGGTGTGCTTCAGCACCTCGTCGAGCAGACCGCCGACAACGCCAACCAGATGACGCAAACGGTGAACTCCCTTCAGCAAAAGCTGAACCAGCAGAACGATGCCCTCAGCGGCAAAATCGACACCGCCTCCGGTCAGGTTCAGTCCCTGAACGACTCCGTCGATGAATTGAAGACCCGCATCGCCAAGCTCGACAAGTCCGTTCAAGACCTCCAGAGCCAGCTCCAGAACATCCAGTCTGCCCCAGCCGGAGCTCAGCCCGGCACAGCGCCCGTGGGCACAACTCCCGACGGCAGCCCTGCAGGACCAGCTGGCTCGGCTCCCGGCGCCACCGCTCCTCCCACCGCCAGCGCCACACCCGCTCCCCCGCTGCGGGAAACCTTCCAGGCAGCGCTCCGCGATTACAACGCCGCCAAGTATCCCGTCGCCACGGGCGAGTTCCAGGACGTGATCCACTACTATCCCATGGACGACATGGCTGGCAGCTCCCAGTTCTACCTCGGCGAGATCGCCTATCGTCAGCAGGACTACGCCGAGGCCATTAAGAACTACAACGCTGTCCTCGAAAACTTCAGCGGTAACCCCAAGGCTCCCACAGCTCAACTCCACAAGGGCTTCGCCTTGATCTCATCTGCGAAGAAAGAGGCCGGCATCCATGAACTCCGGCTTCTCATTCAACGCCATCCGCAAACCCCCGAAGCCGCGCAAGCCCGCGCCAAACTCAACGCACTGGGAGTGCACTCCACCGCCTCCCAGCGTTAACTCGTTCGCAGATTCCTTCCCTGGTCCGGTTTGCCTCGAGCAACCGGATTTTCTGCTTTCATGCAATTTTTGGTTGCGTTCCTCTCCGTCCATCCGATATCTCTCAGTACGCGGTTCCTCGATGGAAGCGAGTTTTGCATCAGGGCATGACTTCAGTCGTGCTGAAAAGCTGGAACGCTATCAACTCGGGTGCCCATGTCTCCCGCCTTCGGGGACATGGGAGACCAAAGCTCCATCGTGATACAGAATCGACTCGTATCGGACGTATCCCCGCCAACCCCCAAGGAGAATCAATGGCAACCAAGAAAACCGAAACCTCGAAAGCCCTCGGCGTCACCCTCGAAGCAGCCCGCAAGGTCATCCGCGCCGGTGAAGAAAAAGCCGCCGCCATCGGCCAGCCCATGAACATCGCCGTGGTCGACGCGGGCGCCAACCTCGTCGCCTTCGAGCGCATGGAAGGCGCATGGCTCGGCAGCATCAACATATCCATCAATAAAGCCTTCACCGCCCGGGCATTCGACATCGAAACCAAGGCCCTCGGCGAAAACTCCCAGAGCGGAGATCAGTTCTTCGGTATCCACGCCTCCAACCACGGTCGCGTCATGATATTCGCGGGCGGCGTTCCCCTCAAAGTCGGTGGCCAGGTAGTCGGCGGCGTCGGCGTCAGCGGCGGTTCCGGCAAACAAGATCAGGCCGTTGCGGAAGCCGCCGCCGCAGCATTCAATTCTTGACCTGCCCCGACATTCACCCGCGCAGCAAAAAGCCCCGCATTTCGCGGGGCTTCTGCTTGTTCCCTCGTAACCTCGTTCCTTGTCCCCTGCTACTGGAGCGCCTTCATCAGCTGCTCCAGCGTCTCCTTCGGCGGCCGCGTCAACGACTCCGGCAGAGTCGCCAGGGGCTCATCCACCATGTTCAGCAGGTCCGTAAACGTCGGCTTCTCCGTGTCGATGTAGAACACGCCGGTCAACACTTCATGGTTCGCTTCCGCTTCCATGAGAGTCTTCACCGCATTCGCCTTGTCCGTCGGATCGTAATCCTCCTGCAGCTTCCGCAGCCGCAGGCTCGATCCGTCATGCATCTCCACTTCGTATACCTGGCCGGAGTCGTAGTCGACCTCGATGTCCTCGAAGCTCGCCACAAATCCAATCTCGTTCACCGGCTCATCGTGATCCTGCATGAACTTGTAGCTCTTCGTCGAGCCCTCGTGATCGTTGAACGTCACGCATGGACTGATCACGTCCAGCATCACCGTTCCCTTATGTGCAATTGCCGCCTTCAACATCGAAAGCAGCTGTTTCTTATCGCCCGAGAACGACCGGCCCACAAACGTCGCTCCCAGTTGAATTGCCAGCGCGCAGGTATCGATCGCGGGCAGATCGTTGATCACGCCAGTCTTCAGCTTTGACCCAAGGTCCGCCGTCGCTGAAAACTGCCCCTTCGTCAAGCCGTACACGCCGTTGTCTTCGATGATGTAGATCATCGGAAGATTTCGGCGCATCATGTGCACAAACTGCCCAACGCCGATCGATGCCGTGTCGCCGTCGCCTGACACACCCAGCAGCATGTTCGTGTGGTTCGCCAGAATCGCTCCCGTCGAAACCGAAGGCATACGCCCGTGTACGCTGTTGAAGCTGTGCGAACGGCTCATGAAGTACGCCGGGCTCTTCGACGAGCAGCCGATGCCGCTCATCTTCATCACCCGCTCCGGCTGCACGCCCATCTCGTACATCGCGTCGATAATGCGCTCCGAGATCGCGTTATGTCCGCAGCCCGCGCAAAGCGTCGACTTGCCGCCGCGATAATCGACGATCGGAAGCCCGATATGATTCACTTTGGGGCCTGGTGCATTCGGTTGAGTCGCCATATTACAGCCCTTCCTTCGTTGCAAATTCCTCAGTAATGGTCCGCGCATCGATCGGCAGCCCGTTGTAGTTCAGAATGCTGCGCAGCTTCACCACCTGGTCCGCCGGAAGATCCAGCTTCAACAGGCTCTCAAGTTGCGCATCGCGATTCTGTTCCACCACGTACACCCGATCGTGCGACGCCACAAAGTCGTGAATCTCGTGCGCAAATGGATACGCCCGAATCCGCATGTAATCCACATCCTTGTTGTATTCCTTCTTGATCTGGTCCAGGCTCTCGCGCATCGCAAAATCCGTCGTGCCGAACGCCAGCACTCCAACCCGCGATGTGCCGTTCTTCACGGCAACCGGTGCCGGTACCAGCTTCCGCGCGCTTTCAAACTTCCGCGCCAGCCGGTCCATCACTTCCTGATACTCATCCGGCTTCTCCGTATATCCAGCCGAAGAGTTGTGTCCCGAACCGCGCGTGAAGTACGCCGCTTTAGGATGCATTGTGCCGGGCAGCGTCCGATATCCGATCGCATCCCCATCCACATCCTTGTAGCGAGCAAACCCGCCCAGCTTGTCCAGCTCTTCCTTCGTCAAAACCTTGCCGCGATCGAGAGGCTTCTCCGGGTACGCAAACGGTTCTGACATCCAGTTGTTCATGCCCAGGTCGAGATCCGTCAGCACAAAGATCGGTGTCTGCAGCCGTTCCGCGAGGTTGAAAGCCTCATATCCAAACTCGAAGCACTCCTTCACCGAACCCGGCAGCAGCAGCACGTGCTTCGTATCGCCGTGCGACAGAAACGCCGTCGACAGCAAATCAGACTGCTGCGTACGCGTCGGCATGCCCGTTGAAGGCCCGGTGCGCTGCACATCAAAGATCACGCCTGGAATCTCGGCATAATATCCGAGTCCCGCAAACTCGCCCATCAGCGAAATGCCGGGCCCCGAGGTCGACGTCATCGATCTTGCGCCTGCCCACCCCGCACCCAGCACCATGCCGATTGCCGCCAGTTCATCCTCGGCCTGCACAACCGCGAACGTCGCCTTGCCTTCCGGCGTCACACGGAATTTCTTCAACAGATCCGTCGTCGCCTCAATCAATGAAGTCGACGGCGTAATGGGATACCAGGCAACCACTGTCACGCCCGCGAACACCGCGCCCATGCCGCATGCAGCGTTGCCGTCGATGATGATCTTGCCCGCGGTTTCGTTCATTCGCGCAATGACAAACGGGTCCTGCTTGACTAGCTTCTCCTGCGCGAAATCGAATCCCGCCTTCACTGCGCCGAAGTTCAGATCGAATACCTTCTGCTTCTTCGCAAACTGCTTTTTGACGCTGTCTTCCACCACGCCCAGGTCAATTGAAAGCAGTTCCGCCACCACGCCCACGTACACCATGTTCTTTACGAGTTTGCGCAGCTTCGCTTCAGGGCAAACCGCCGCAGTGATCTTGTCGAACGGTACCGGATAACAGACCACATCGTCGCGATATTGCTTGAGGTTCAGATTCTCCTCGTAGATCACCACAGCCCCCGCAGGCAGCGACATCACATCGCTCTTCGCGGTTTCGGGGTTCAGCGCCACCAGGAATTCAATGTCGCGTGTGCGGGCCACATACCCGTCTTTGCTCGCGCGAATGATGTACCAGGTGGGAAGTCCGGCGATGTTCGAGGGAAACAGGTTTTTTCCGCTTACCGGAACACCCATTCCGAAGATGCTCTTCAGCAGTACGCTATTGGCGGATTGCGAGCCGGACCCGTTCACCGTTGCTACGTTGATGCTGAAATCGTTAATCACACGCTCTCGCGTGCTGATCGCGCCCTGTTCTTGACCCAGAGCCAGGTCTCCTGTCGCCATTTGGCGGGATTCCCTTCAAATGAGGTTCCGCGCGCGACCAGGTCCGAAATTCATTTAAGACCGTCCGGCATCCTTGCAACCTCGCGGTCGCTGCCACCACCGGACTGTAGCTTCGGAGTTCGGGGGTTCCTGGAAAAACGCGATGGAAAGCGACAAACTTCGCTCACTATGGATTATAGTCACTCCGCAGGTTACCCGTACCGCTCCGAGACACCCCTATTTGCACCATAAGTACCTTTACCTGCAACGTATGTTCACCGTCACAAATCGGGCACGTCCACCGAAGTGACTTACCTCAAATAGTGGGAGCCGCCGTTGCCCCAGTTACCGGCCCCTGGGAAACTCTACTAACCCTAGGTATTTGAATGTGCCAGCGCCGATCCACCACACTTCGGGCGCCCCAGGTCTCCCGTCTTTGCAGACCTGGGATTCCTCCACTACAAGCCGATTCTATGTATTGGAATGAGCCAGCACTCTCTCCACCGAATCCCGCCTCCACCGAACCGTCAGTATCGACGCGATAATCACCAGCGACACCGTCAGACCGATCCACATCCCGTATACACCCCACTTCAGTACGAAGCACAGAATGAACCCCAGCGGCAGCCCCAGCACCCAGTACCCCACCAGGTTCGCAATCATCGGCACCCGCGTCTCACCCAGTCCGCGCAGCGCTCCCGTGCACACTGTCTGCACTCCATCGAAAATTTGAAACGCCGCTCCAATCCACATCAGGCTCGGACCTAGCGCCAGCACTCCCGGATCGTGCGTGTACAGCTTGATCAACGGTTCCGGTGCAACCAGAAATACAACTCCCGCGCACATCATGAATCCAGCGCCCAGTGCCAGCGCCATCCATCCCGCCCTTCGCGCCTTCGCCGGATCGCCCGCTCCAATCGCATGGCCCACGCTCACCGCAGCCGCCGCGCCGATTCCCAGCGGAACCATGTACGTGATGCTCGCGTAATTCAGCGCAATCGTGTGCGTCGCCAGTGCAACCGGATTCAAGTACCCCGCTGCAATCGTCGACAAGCTCCACGCGCCAACTTCCAGCACAATCTGCCCTGCCGCCGGCGCACCAATCCGCACCAGTTGCTTCAGCTCTGCAACATGCGGTCCCGCCCAGTGCGCAAACAGCGGATGCCCACGGGAACGCTCATACCTCCACGCGAATCCCATCATTGCTACAGCCATCGCCACGCGCGAAACACACGTCGAAATCGCCGACCCATTCACGCCCAGCGCCGGAAACCCAAGCTTCCCGTAAATGAGCGCCCAGTTGCCGCCCCAGTTCAGAAGGTTCGCAAAAACATAGGTCAGCGTAATCACCCGCACTTGCCCCACGCCCTGCAAATACCGCCGCGTCCCGCCATACAGCAATAGCGGCAGCGTGCCCCAGTTCATAATCCGCAGATAACCACCCGAAAGAACTGCTACCTCTGGAATCACGCCGAACCGCGTAAATCCATAACTCGTCGCCCAGATCAGAATCATCAGTGGCGGAGTCACGATCATCGCCAGGTACACGCCTTGCGCCATCCACCTGTGGCACGCGTCGTAGTCCTTGCGCCCATACGACTGCGATACAAGCGTGTCCAGTCCCAGCAGCAGTCCGATCCCGAACAGCGAGGGGATGTAGTACACCGCATTCCCCAGCGCGACAGCGCCGATCGCCACCGGCCCCAACCTGCCAACCATGATGTTGTCCACCACGCCCTGTGCCACCCAGCCCAGCTCACTCAGCACAACAGGAACTGCGAGCGCAATCATCGCTCGCAATTCGCTGCTCCACTTCGCGCGGCTTTCCTCCATGGTTTTCCCTCGGCCTGGATCTGATGAACTCAGCCTGAGCTTCGTTACAGATGAGTCCAGAAGCCTATTGTCTCCTGATTTTGTTTTCGGATAATTGCGATCTCAAGCCGACTGCTCAAGCAGCAGCCTGCACCAGGAATCCTTCAGCCATTTCTCAAACTTCGCCGGCTCCCATCCGCGTCCTTCCACGAGCAACAGGTAATACTCCGGCGAGTTCATCGTCCACAAAACATCCGCAACCGTATCGATGCTCAAATCCCGCCGCAGCCTCCCGGTCTCCTCCAGATCCTTTGCCAGCAATCTCATGTTCCTCGCGCGCCGCTCCGCAATACCGTTCCATAATTCACCAAGCCTCGCATCGAGAGGAGCAGCCTCCTGCAGCACGCGAAACAGCGGAGCCAGTCTCTCCTGAATGCTTCGCAGGGCGCTCGCATAGATCGCCAGCTTCCGCGACGCATCCGCCTCCGCTCGGATCGCTCGCACGTAATCGCGCTCCTCAGCCGGTATCGCAATGTCCGAGCCCGAGATCGCCGTCTCCACCAGCAAAGCAAACAACGCTGGCTTCTTGCCCACCGACGCATACACCGTATCCAGCGCAATCCCCGCAGCCTCCGCAATTGCTTGCATCGAAGTTCCCACATAGCCCTTCTCGCAGAACATCGCGCGCGCCGACTCCAGGATTGTTCGCCGAGTCGACTCCGCCGCTTCTCTTCGCGCAGACGCGTCATAACCACGCGTCCGCCCGCTCTTCTTGAGGATCGTTTTTGCTGGACTTTTCATCCGAATATGCTTAGGATTAATTTAACACAGGCTGGACGTGCCTACCAGCACGCCCCTCTCACGTGGCGCCACCCTCACGCCTTCGAACCCGGGCACTTCCCCCTTTTCCCGCTCGAAAGGAGCACCAGATGTTGTCTCTCATTGTTGACTTCGCCAGTATTTTCCTCGCTGCACTTCTCGCCGGGGCCATGTTCTGCATGTGGATCATTCTGAACCCGGCGCATCTGGATGGGCCGAATTACGCGACCCTTCAGCAGCAGGGCATCCGCACTCTGCAGCCAGTGTTGCCTCCGCTCGGAGCCATCACGATCGCTCTTACCTTGGTCGCCGCGTTCTTCGCGCGCGACAGCCGTCCGCGCATGGCCCTTCTAATCTCTGCTGCCATCCTCTTTATCATCTCAGCCATAATCACCCGCGCAGGAAACATGCCCATCAACGAACACGTCCTTCGCTGGGCCACCTCCGCCCTTCCGGAAAACTGGAAAGAGCTTCGCGACAAATGGTTATTGTGGCACCGTATCCGCACAATCTCCGGATCCGTTGGACTCGCCTTACTGATCATAGCCTCTCTCATGCGCGACGCCGGTTCCTCGCGCTCACTTGCCTCTCTGTGCGGAGCGCGCCCGCTTCTCACTATGCTTTTGCAGTCGATGTCCCTGCTCTTTTAGGTTTCGCTCAAAAGCAATCGCGTCCGGCACTCTTCCCGCCGGACGCGTCATTGCTTGCAAATGCGGCGTGTCAGAGCCCGGACGACCGCTTCTTGTCTCGTCCAGCATGTCTGCGTGGATAAATCGGATCATCGGTCAGCAGATCCGAAATCAGAAACTGGGATTCCATAACGCCGCTCTTTTCGTGCCCACCGTTCTGCGTCGCAATGTGGATCCACTCATGCGCAACCACTCGCGCAATCGCTTCTGCCATCACGGTATCTCTGCGCTCGCGATTCATGCCCAGAGCCATCCCCTGCAGCATCTCCACAATCCGTTCGCAACTCACATGAATGAACGGCTGAATCTCGCCATCCACCTTTTTCACCCATCCCAGCGCTCCGTTCACCACTCTCTTTGGGCCGGGCAGCAAAGTACAGTCACCCATCAGAGAAACACTGATCACCTGATCCACGCTGATGGCAGTCACAAGGTCGCGCCCGCGAAGCACCTCGAGCCCTCCGCGTAACTCCCGTGCGGCCGTTTCCAGCCGCACGTCCGCCCTTTGCAACTCCTTTACAAGAGCCGACCATTGATCATCATCCATCTCATGATCGGCAAAGACCACCATTGTCGTGTGACTGGTATGCGGCATCGGACTCTCCGCCAACGCACTGCTCGACATCGACAGTGGTGCGCTCAGTACCGCAACTACCAGGATTAAGACCGAAACAAAACGAGATGCCAACAACTGAGGGGAAGCAGTCATGGTGTCCACCTGCGTCGATAGTCGTCCGCTTCAAGCGCGGCCGCTATCCGTTTCTTGCGTTGAATTGTTGTGTTTGGCTAAAGGAGGGACATGAGATTCAACTCGCTCGCCAAAGTCGCATTTTTTTCGTCACGGCCAAGTCGACTCTCATGATCAGATTCTGAATTCATTTTCCAAATCTGTCTAATAGATTGATATGATGATTTCCATCTGTTTCGGAGATAGCGATGGAAGTCCGCCAGCTTCAGATATTCCGGGCTCTCGCCGAGGAACTCAACTTCACTCGTACCGCCGAGCGCGTTCACACCGTTCAGTCCAACGTCACCGCACAGATCAAAGCCCTCGAGGAGGAACTCGGCGTTCCTCTCTTCGATCGCCTCGGCCGCCGCGTCGCACTTACAGATGCAGGGCGTCGTTTTCAGCCCTTCGCCGAACAGGCCCTCACCGCGATGGAACAGGGCGAGCGCGCCATCTGTAACGAGCCCAGCGGCCCGCTCCGCATCAGCGCGCCTGAAAGCATCCTCACCTACCGGCTGCCTATCGTTCTTCGCAACTTCCGTCGCAAATTCCCCCACGTCGAAATCAGCTTCGTCTCGCACATCGAAACCACTCTCGCCATCGAACTCGAAACCGGCAAGCTCGACCTCGTCATCAATATGTGCGACAAGCCTATAAATTCCGCGCACAAGTCGATGCCCTTTCACACCGAGCGCATCTTCCTGCTCGCCGAACCGCACCATCCGCTCGCGAAGCGCCGCACCGTCAAGCCATCCGACCTCGCGGGCCAGCAGCTACTCCTCACCGAGCACGGCTGCGGCTACCGCGCCAAGCTCGACAAGATCCTCGCGATGCAGAACATCCGCCCCGGCCACATCACCGAGTTCTCCAGTGTCGAGGCCATCAAGCAATGCGTCAGCGCCGGAATGGGCCTGGCCCTGCTACCCGCCATCGTAGTCGCGCGCGAGCTCCGCCAGAATCAGTTCAAAGCCCTCCACTGGACCGGCCCCTCACTCGACATCGGCACCCACGTCCTCTGGCACAAGGACAAGTGGGTCTCCCCCGCCATGACCGCCTTCCTCGAAATCATCCAGGCCCAGGTCGAACACGCCGAATCCAGCGACCGCTCCTGGCACATTCAAGGCACCTTCGCCGACTAGCATCAGAGGACCGCAGAGGTCCTCTCCCTGTTCCCTATTCCCTGTTCCCTATTCCCTGCACCTCGAAGCGATAGTTTCCGGCGGGCACCTCATATCCCCCCTCCACCTTCTTCACCAGCGGGCTCTTGCTCAGCACAACTCCCTCCAGCTTCCAGCGCGCTGCTTCCGTCGGCTTCAGCTCAAGCCGCCCCGTCGTGTTCGCCGGCAGCGTGACGTTCCACTCAGCCGCAGTTCCCTTCACCGTCCAGCCCGACTTGATCAGCCCATACGACGATTGATACGTGAACTCCAGCGGCGACAGTCGCGCATCGAACACCGGATGAAGCGCCACTGTGTGGAACCCCGCATCCAGCGGCGACGCATCCACGCCCGCCGCGTAGCGATAGATCCAATCCGCCACTGCCCCATACGCGTAGTGGTTATACGAATTCATCTGCGGATCGCCGATCATCTGGTCGCCGTTCCATCGCTCCCATGTCGTCGTCCCGCCATGGTCCACCACATACCCCCATGAGGGCATGCCGGTGTTCAACAGAACGTCATACGCCAGCTTCTGATGTCCTGTCTTCGTCAACTCCTCCAGCAGATACGGTGTCCCCACAAATCCTGTATTCAGCAATCCATGATTCTCTTGGATCTTCTTCACCAGCTTGCCGGCCGCAGCGCTGCGCAGATTATCGGGCAGCAGGTTCATATGCAGCGCCAGCACATACCCCGTCTGCGTGTCCCCTGCCTTCGACTTCGCATCCGGATTGTTGATATCTCCGAACGGTGACGGACCGTTATCCGCGCCCGGAATATAACCACCCGCCTCCACGAACTTCTTCTCAAAAGCAGCACGAATTTTCGCCTCGAGCTTCGCGTAGTGATCTTCCTCCTCCGCGCGCCCAGTCGCATGCGCCATCTGCCGCATCATGTCGACGTCATATGCCCAATAGGCAGTCGCAACAATGTCTTCCTTCGTCCGGCCCTCCAATGACAGCCAGTCTCCAAACGGCGTTCCCGAATTGTTGTGCCAGATCCCATCCGGATTGCTCGCATCGATCGCCTCCACATATTTCCGCATCGCCTGCCAGTTCTCGTCGACGACCATCGTGTCGCCCGTCTGGATCCACGAAGTCCAGGGAATAATCACGCCCGCATCGCTCCACGCCGCTCCTGTCCCCATATGCGGCCTCGACGTTCCCGGCGCATAGATGCCGTAGTAGGGCGTTCCCACCTGGGTACCGCGCAGATCCGCCGCAAACTTCCGCGTGAACGGCGCCAGGTCTGCATTGAAAGAAGCCGCTCTCCAGAACACCTGCGCATCTGCTGACCATCCCAGGCGCTCATCCCGCTGCGGACAATCCGTCGGCACTCCCACAAAATTCGACCGTTGCCCCCATAGGATATTGCTCCACAACTTATTCACCATTTCGCTGCCGGTCTTCAGCTCCGTGGTAAACGGAAAATCCGTATGCAGCACCAGCGCCTTCACATCCTCCGCCTTCGGCGCAGTCGCCAGCCCGGTTACCTCGATATACCGGAACCCATGAAACGTGAACTGCGGAACCAACTCTTCCGCCCCGCGTCCACTCAGCAGGAAATGATCCGTAGCTTTCGCCGTTCTCAGGTTGTCCGTGTACAGCGTCCCATCTGGATTCAGCACCTCACCCACGCGCACCTGGACATCCGTGCCCGCCGTTCCCGACACCTTCAACTGCTCCACGCCCGCCAGATTCTGCCCAAAGTCATAGATAAAAGTTCCAGGCTTCGGCTCCGTCATCTTCGCCGCCGGCACCGCCCGCTCCACCCGGATCGGCTCAAAATTCTGCGCCTCAATCCTGATCTCCTTCGGCTGAACAAGCTGAACCTGCTCGAAAGTCTGTGCCCCGTTCATCGCAGCTTCATCGCGATGAGCGGGTTCGGCATGTGCGCGTCGAAGATCCTGCACCTCCCCGTCATACAACTCCGAACTCACAATGTACGAACTGCTCCCCTTCCAACTGGCGTCCGTGTTAACCCACTCCACACTCCCATCCTGGTGCTCAATCCGCAACTGTGCCCGAAGCGCCGGCGGCGTGTCCCCGTAGTTGTACGGCTGCTGCAACCACTCCAGCGAGGTCGAATACCAGCCCGGTGCCAGCAGCGCCGACAGTACATTTCCTCCGCTCTTCACCATCTCCGTCACGTCGTACGTCTGGTACAGCACGCGCTCGCGATAATCCGTCCACCCCGGCGCCATGACAGCATCACTCACACGCTTCCCATTCAAAAAAAGCTCATACGTCCCCAGCGCCGTCGCATAGATCCGTGCCGACTTCACCCCGGGGGCACCCACGGATTGGTTTTGATCCGTGGGGTGGTTCACCGAAGCTCCTGCATCAAACTCCTTCCGCAGCTCCTTCACACTTTCCGGGATCCACGGATGCAGCTTCGCCGCCGGAGAATCATCGGAACCCTTCGCCTGCTTCCACATCACCGAGTTCTTCCATCCCGCATCGTCAAACCCTTTCGCCTCCCAACCAGTCGCCGGCTCCGCAGCGCTCTTCCAATTCCCATCGCTCACCATCGCCGACGATGTTCCATCCGCATACAACAACACCAGCGTCGCAATCATCGGTGGAGCGTCCTTCCGATCCTTCTCCCCATACTTGTCGATGTAGTGCACGCTCTCAATCGCAATCGTGTTCTTCCCCTGCGCTACCTGCCCTGTCACATCCGCGCGCACAAACTTCTTCCACGGCAAGTGGTGATACGCCGGAAACGCCGCCGCGGTCAGCACCTTCTCCCCATTCACCCAGGCCGAAACCGTATCCTCCGCCGTCGCAAACAGCACCGCCTGTTTCACCGGCTTCTCCACATCTACAACCGTCCGATATGCAAACTTCTGTTCGCTATCCGGCTTCCCCGCCTTCGCCTCCGGATTGGCAATCCACTTCGCCGGCGCCTTCCGCTCCGCAGACTCCTCCGCCGTCTCCCATCCAATCCATTCACTCTTCCAGGCGCTCTGATCCAGAAGCCCGCTCTCCCACGAACTCGTTTCGCCCGCCGCATACGGCTTCCCGTCCTTATCCCAGGCCTCAACCCTCCAGAAATACCGCGTACTCGCCTTTACTGCCGGTCCGGCATACTTCACGTTCAGTTGCTGTCCAGACGCTACCTTCCCGCTGTCCCACACATCCGCTTTCCCGTCAGCCAGCAACTCCGGTCGCGTCGCCACTGTCACGCGATACGCCGTTTGCCTCGCGCCCCGCGTCACATCATTCAGCTGCCACGAAAACCGGGGCGTTGCATCGTCAATTCCCAGCGGCTTGTCGAGATTGTCCACCTGCAGATGCACCGGCCCCGTTTGCCCGCATGCCATCATCCCCGCCGAAACGAACACAACCGCCAGCACCCACTTTGCAAACCGCATGAGCAGACCCCTCTTTCCCAGAACCCAGCAAGTATATGCATTCACACCGCGAGTGCCCCAGGTCTCGCTTTTGAGACATGGACCAGCTCGCCCGTATCGGGTGCCCAATCCCAAGTTGTCCGTCAGGACAACTTAGGGTGAGATTGGGAATAGACGAAGGACCGAGAACGGATAGAGACTAAAATTTCAGTCGGACCCCAATGCAACGACCTCTCGCTCTCTCCTCCGAAGACTTCCGCGCCCTCGCTCATTCCCTCTCCGACTTCACCGCCGACTACCTCGATCGTCTCTCCGCAGCCCGCTCGTATCCCGAAAACATCACCGGATCAGCCATCGAAAAGCTCTTCTCCGGCGACATCCCTCTCGACGGCCTCGGCGGATCAGCCTTCGATCTCCTGCCGGAAATCTTCGAGAACTCCCGTCCCGCCTCGCCCCGTTTTTTCGGATACGTCTTCGGCTCCGGCGAGCCCGTCGCCGCACTCGGCCAGTTCGCCTCCGCCGTCCTCCATCAGAACGCCACAGCCTGGCGCTCCGGCCCGTCCGCCAACGCCATCGAGCGCACAGTCGTTCGCTGGCTCTCATCCGCCATCGGTTGTGAAGGATTTAGCGGCAGTCTCACTCTAGGCGGATCATCGGCAAACCTCATGGGCCTTTGCATGGCCCGCGAAGCCAAAGCGCCCGCCAACCAGAGCGGCGTCCGCGGCGGCATCGTCTACTGCTCCGCTGAGGCTCACATGTCCAACACCAAGGCCGCCGCGCTCCTCGGCATCGGTCATGACTCCGTGCGCCTCATCCCTGTCGACCATGAGTTCCGCATGCGCACCGCCGATCTCCGCGAATCTATCCAGCGCGATCTCAGCGACAATCTGCAGCCCATTGCCGTCGTTGCCAGCGCCGGCACCACGGCCACCGGCAGCATCGATCCCATTCGCGACATCGCCGCCATCTGTCGCGAGTACAACCTCTGGCTTCACATCGATGGAGCCTATGGCGCGCTCGCCTCTCTCGCCATCCCCGAAGCATTCGACGGAATCAACCTCGCGGACTCGGTCTCCCTCGATCCCCACAAATGGCTCTACCAGCCCACCGGATGCGGATGCCTCCTGTATCGCGACCCAGCCGACGCGCGCCGCGCCTTCTCCCACTCCGGAGACTACGCCCGCTCCCTCACCACCGACCCCATCGAAGGCTTCGCATTCTTCGAAGAGTCAATCGAGCTCTCCCGGCCCTTCCGTGCGCTTTCGCTCTGGCTCTCGCTCCGCTACTTCGGCCTGCGCGCCTTCCAGCAATCCATCAGCGACGACCTCCATCTCGCCCAGGTTCTCGCCAACTTCATCGACGCCGAACCAAGCCTCGAGCGCCTCGCCCCCGTCGCACTCAGTGCCGTCTGCTTTCGCTACAACCAATCATCCGGAGATCTCGACGACCTCAACCGACGCATCCTCGATCGCGTCATCCGCCGCGGCCGCGTCTACCTCTCGAACGCCACCATCCATGGCCACTTCGCACTCCGGGCGTGCATCGTCAACCACCGCACCACCGAGCCCGACGTCCACGCCATCCTCACCGAAGTCCTCGCCGCCGCAAACGAACTCGGGAACTAGCCAACGTGGGTGCCCCAGGTCTCGATTCTCAGACCTGCAAGGATCTCCCATCCCGACAGTGCGAATCAAAAAAGCCCTGGGTGCGCCCGGCCCCTCGTATCTGGGGACCGGGGAAGCAGCCCATCTCTAAAGCATCTTCACCGACGAAACGTGAATCACATCCCCCTCTTTCTTCCCCGACACGTTCACCCGGATGTGATCCTGCTTGCTGCTACTCTCCAGCAGAGACTTCGCTTCCTGGTTTCCCTTCGCATCGAACTTCAAATAGTTCCCATCCTTGTCGACAATTCCGAATCCGCTCTTCGCGCAAGCCAGTGCACACGACTTCGTATGCGCATCCGGATTCGCCTTCGCCTTCGTCGAACACTGCGTGTCAATCATCGCCACATTCGACCAGTCCTCAGCCGCAGCAAACATCGGCAGAGCCAGCATCGCCGCCAACACAACAACCACTCTCTTCATATGCTTCTTCTCCTTTGTGAAACTTTCTGCTCTCAACTCTGGCTTGCGTGCACAGCCTCGTTTGTCCCGCTTGGCGCACGCACCTCAACTGATTCCCGAACCTCCGTCAACTTCGCCAGCACAAATGCAGCCAGCGCAAGCTCCAGATCCCGCACTGCAATGTCCAGGAACAGGCCCTGGCTAAGCAGATTCAATGAAATCGCCACCAGCCAACCCGCCACAACATATGCCGCGTAACGCGTCCATCGCGTGAGAACCAGTATCCCCGCGATCATCTCCACAACACCCACAACATGCATAAACGTCGCAGGCGCAACATGCGCCATCTGCGGAAACGCAGGATTCAGATACATATCCCAATTCGTAAGCCGATTGAAAAACTTGTCCAGCCCAGCAAGAAACGGACCCACGGCCAACCCAATGCGTAATGTCCACCACGCAATGTTCAGTCGGTCCAGACTGTCATCCTTTGCCATCTCCCCTCCTCTCCTGTCCAATGGAGCGAGCACCGCCTCGGTGGTTACAAACCCGAATCTTTGTAACCAAACAGCCGCGAGCCGGTCCATTAAGCAGGTGCTGGATTTAGTGAAGATGACAATCGATCCTGTTTGTCCGCCCTTGCCAGTTGAAGACTGGACCGACGAGCACGTCGTCTCACGCGTGCTGCAGGGCGAAGTGCTTCTTTTCGAGGTGCTCATGCGGCGCCACAATCAGCGCATCTACCGGGCGATTCGAAGTATTCTCTGGGACGACTCCGAATGCGAGGACGTCATGCAGGAAACATACGTCCGCGCCTTCGAGCACCTAGCTCAGTTCGAGGGTCGCGCGAAATTCTCCACATGGCTCACCCGCATCGCTGTCAACGAATCCATCAAGCGCAGCATCGCACGACGCAAGATCGATCCACTTGACATCGACGATTCAGATGCAGACCTCGATGCCCTTCTGGCCTCGGACAAGAACGCTCCCAGCCCGGAAACCTCGGCAGCCCGCGTCGAACTGGCCGCCCTCCTCGAGGACTCAATCCTCGCGCTCCCACCCGCCTACCGCACCGTCCTCATGCTCCGAGACATTGAGGAGATGAGCACCAGCGAAACCGCGGAAGTTCTCGCCATCACCGACACGAACGTGAAGGTCCGCCTCCACCGTGCTCACGAGCTGCTGCGGACCGAACTGATGACCCGCGCTGGCGCGTCCAGCCCGCAGGCTTTCATGTTCCCTGCCACCCGCTGCAACCGCGTCGTCGACGCCGTCTTCCACCGCCTCAACCTCAGCCGTTAACTGGAAGACAATCGGGTTTCAAGTCGACCTCAACATCGACTGTCATCTCGTGGCGAAGGACCCGCAGTTGCCCTTCAGCCGCAAGTTGGGCGCCCACATTCGACGGGCCTGGGTCCCTCGTACTCCGGACCAGCATGAAATCATCATCCAACCACGACGCAGCCTGACTCCGCGCACCCGCGCAAACAGCGGCTCACGCCGCCACCCTCTACGCCCGATCCACATCCCTCCGCGTAGTCTCAAACAGGAACCAATGCCGGCGTTCCGCCTGGTCAATCCAGTTCTCAAGCAAGCTCGCCGTCGCCACGTCGCGGCCTTCATCGCACAAATCGTGTGTCTCGCGCATGCTCTGGATCAGCTGCCGTTCGTTATCACGCAACTCGGCCAACATGTCTTCCGGAGTTACATATTCTGCATCGTTATCCGCAATCCGCTGCAGCCGCGAAATATTTCCAATCGACCGAATCGTTGTCCCGCCGATCTTCCTCACCCGCTCCGCAATGTCATCTGTCATCGCAAACAGCTGATCTCCATGCTCATCCAGCAGCAGATGGTAGTCGCGGAAGTGCCGTCCGCTCATGTGCCAGTGAAAATTCTTCGTCTTGACATAAAGCCCGAAAACATCCGCCAGCAGCGCGTTCAGCGCACCGGTGATGTCTTTCACGTACTTGCCTTCCAGATCGGTTGGGGTTGCCAGCGGTGCCTTCTGCCGTTCCACGAGCTCCTGCGTCGATGCCATTTATCACCTCTGGCTCCTAAGATGACTCGGGCGTATTACGGTTGCAACAATTTCCGAATGCCTTTCATCTAATCCAAAATTTGCTCGGGCTGCGGGCTACTCTGGCACAAGATAGAACGCGCTTCCCAGGATCAGATAGGCCGCGATCAGTTCTGCCCCCTCGAACCACACCGTCTCTCCATCATTGACGATCATCTCCAGCGTGAGAATTGCCAGCCCAATTCCCGCGATCTCGAGCGGCGAAAACACCAGCTGCATTGGATTCCCGAGCAGATACGAAGCAAACACCAGCACAGGCGCGACAAACAGCGCAATCTGCACGCTGCTTCCAATGCAGATTGAGAGGCACAGATCCATCTTGTTCTTGTAGGCCACAAGAATCGCCGTCGAGTGCTCTGCAGCATTGCCCACTGTGGCCACCACCACCACGCCCACAAACATCGATGACAATCCCAACGCATGCTGGGCAGCACTGATTTGTCCTACCAGCATCTCGCTCAGCAGCGCAATCAGCACCGTTGCAAGAAGAAGGGACAGCGCGGCTACCCACGACGGCTCGTGTGATCCCTCGGCAGCCTCACTCTCCAGCGGGATCTCCTGGTTCCTGATCTGAAATAGCAGTCCGAAAGCGTACAAAACAATCAGCACGCCTCCAGTCCAGAGGCTGAACCTATCCAGAGCCTGCGCTCTGGTGGCCATGTGTCCGGGAACCGAAAGCGCAAAAACCGCCGGCATCACCAGGGCAATCACGGCAATAAACAGCATCGTCACGCTGGCCGATACCGAACGCCGGTCAAACGTTTGCTTCTCGCGCCCGATCCCCCCAACCCACACGCTTGTCCCGAGCACCAGCAGAACATTCCCAATGATGCTTCCGGAAAGCGAAGCCTTCACGACTGCCTGGTGCCCCTCGCGCAACGCGAAAAATGCAATGATCAGCTCCGTTGCATTCCCCATCGTCGCATTCAGCAAACCCCCGAGCTTCTCCCCCAATTTGCTTGAGAGATCCTCCGTCGCCTTGCCCAGCGAAGCAGCCAGGGGAATGATCCCGAGCGCCGAAGCGATAAAGATCAGCACCGGCGAACTGCTCACGTGCCCAATCACGAACGCAACCGGCACAAGAATCAGCGAAAAATCAAGGGCAAGATTGCCCGTTCTAAGAGGAAGGTATCTGCCGAATCCGGCGGAACGCGGGGTCTGGGGCAAGTGAGCCATGCCTGTCAACTATATCGCCTGATAAGTCTTCACCCACAGCGGCGGCGCCCGGTTCCCGCGAAATAGTCGGTCCGGTGCCGACTTCACCAGCGATAAAGATTGAAGTGATCCAGGTACAGCGTAGATGACCCACTGGTGCCGATACCGTCCACCTGGAAGTTGGCCACCAGCGCTCCAAGTGCCCAGCCCAGTGAGAAATCGCAATTCACCGTCTGGTTGATCGGCGACTCCACTCCATCGAACCACACCGAGTGATACGTCACGTTGCCTGAATCGTCGCGCGAAGTCCTGATCTGAATATGGTGCCAGACGTCGCGTGTCCATTTCGATGGATTGCACGGTGAGGTCGACTTCACCCACTTGACCTTGGGTTGATCAGGGGTGCCGACGTTCGAGCTGAACTCCCAGGTATTCGTATATCCCGAGCACTGGAACGCGTAGATCACCGTGTCACCGTTCCGCATCACTTGATTATTGTCCATCTCAAGGTTGCTCAGGCTGCTCCCCGCGGCAATCCAGACATGCGCGTCATAGAGAAAATTCTTGGAGTCGGTATCATTTCCATACGTCACGGAGTAGAGCTCTCCGCCGGCATTCGTGAAGCTGGTATGGAACTTTGCCGCCTGCCCGCTGAGTGACGGGTCGCTGACCAGACTCATAGAACCCGTGGAACTGCCCGAAGTTGCCGGGTCATGCTTGATCCGCCAGTTCGGAAGAAGCTGAATCTCTTTCTGAAGAATTGCGTACGAGGGTACGGCAGGCCCCTTCGGCGCCGAGATCACATAGCTCGCCTGCGCCAATCCGCTGTTTGTATACCCCGGCGCTGTCGCAATCGCCTGAAGGGTCATGGAGCTCGCAACCATGATCGGACCCGAATATCGATTTGAAGATGATGTCGGAGTAGACCCATCGGTCGTAAAGTAGATCGTCGATCCAGCCGTGGCTGAAGACAGGGAGACACTCTGCGCGCTCGAATACGTGCCCGATGGCTGCGAGAACGATGGAGTAGCAGCCGCGGACGTTGTAGTCGGGCTCGACGAGGCAACGTTAATGTTCATCAGCACCTCGCTGCTCGCACTCTGTCCCAGGCACTTGACATGCAATACGTGAGGACCAGGTTGTGCCGTGACCTGCGCGTTGAATGAGATAGGCTCTGAGACTGCCGGGCCTCCATCGACCGAGTAGCTCATGGAGACAACGGGCTGTGATGCACACGTGGTCGCGCTTGCGCTCACGGTAAACGGCGACGTCAAATCGCTTCCATCCAGCGGTGCTGCGACCTTGATTCCGGAAGTTAACTTTGCGGTGACAGATGCCGGTGGAATCGAGCATCCCGTGATCGCGAGTCCCAACGAGAGCGCCGCAAAACTGAGGAAAACTCGCAATCCAAACTGCAGTCGCGAGCCGTCACACTTCCCAACAATGGAATGGGTACAGACTTCCAGACTCGAAGTAGCCGGAACACTTTCATACTTTCCCGCACCAGACAACATCCGGGCCCCCAATTGCGAGCTAGATCAGGGGTGCGAAAAAATGCAGTGTCGGCTGGAACTTACCGATAGCCTCGCGATCGCGAGACGTTGAGCCTGTTCTTGCCTGATGCTTGGGCCAGACTCATACCCAATCATCGACGGACAATAAGTTGATTAGTTGGTAATCAGCATACCGGCTGCGTTTCGACGCGGGAAGCCCACCAGTCGCAAGCCGAATTACTGAGGTAATTCAGAGCTGGACGCACGGATTCTCATACCTTGTGAGGACTCATGGCAAAGCGCACGCAAACCGCTGGCTGTGCTCCCCTTGCCACCTGGTCCCCTCGTGTTTTTGTCCCCTTGTCCCCTGTTGTCAAGCTACCGCCGGCCTCAACTCCACCTTCTTCGTCTTGATCGTAATCGTCGCAGGCGTAAGTTCCGGCCCCTGCCATCCATCTTTCGAAGCCTCAATCTTGATCTCGCCCGCTTCCTTCGTGGCCTGCACAATCACCTGCGCCAGTCCGTTGAACAGCGACCTCTTCGGTTCCTTATCGCTCTCCTGGCAATTCGGATCGCCGTTCCCCACGCCAATCAGCGCGCCTGCCCCCGTCACCTTGAACCCGATGTGATCGTCCGCCACAGGATTCACCCGTCCTTCCTTATCCAGCCCCTCCACCTTGATCACCACCACATCCTCGCCGTCCGCACTGATCTCCATCCGATCCGCTGTCAGCTTGATTACCGCTGTCGGCCCCGTCGTCTCGCGCTTGGCTGTATGCACAACCTTCCCGTCCTTGCTTCCCCGTGCCTCAATCACACCCGGCTCATAGCGCACCTTCCACTGCACATGCCCCAGATGCGGAACCTTCTGGCTCCCCGCACTCTTCCCATTCACAAACAACTCCACCTCATCGAGGTTCGAGTACGCCCACACGGCAATCTCATCGCCCTCGCGCCCCGTCCAGTTCCAGTGCGGAAACACATGCACCACCGGCTCCTTGTTCCACCACCACGCCCGATAGTAGTAGTAGTTGTCCTTCGGGAACCCGCACATGTCCACAATGCCGAACTGCGAATTGATCGACGGCCATCCATATGGCGTCGGCTCTCCGCGATAATCAAACCCCGTCCACGCAAATCCGCCCGCCTCCCACTCGCGCTCGCCGTAGTACTTCCACCACTCTTCTGCCGTCTCGCCCCACGGCACCACTCCGTCATACGAGTTCACCGTGTTCCGCAGCTTGTCAGAGGTGTACACACCCCGTGTACCGATCGCGCTCGAAGTCTCCGACCCATATATCGGACGATTCGGGAAATCCTTGTGATACGACTCCGGATTCTTCAGGTTGTAGTTGAACCCCAGCACATCAAATGCATCCGAAATCCCCTGCCGGTTGTCCCCATTCACCGCTGCTGAAACGACACGCGTCGGATCCAGTTCATGGCACTTCCTCACCATCTCCGTCGCAATCTTCTTGCCCTGCTCCGCCATCGGCCCCTGCAGCAGAAACTCCTCATTCCCCACCGACCACAAAATAATCGACGGTGAATTCCGGTACCGCTTGATCATCACCTCGAGCTGCGCCATCCCCTCCGGATTCGAACTCATCTGCCGCGTCTCGCACATCATCATCATGCCCATCCGGTCGCAGGCGTCCACCCACTCCGGCGTCGGCATATTGTGCGAAGTGCGCACCGCATTCCCGCCCATCTCGCGCAATACCGCCAGCCTGAACCACTGCATAGCATCCGGCAGAGCCGCGCCAATCCCCGCATGGTCCTGGTGATTGCAAGTGCCCATGATCTTCACTTGCTTCCCATTCAGCAGGAACCCCTTGTCCGCCGTAAACTTCGCCGTCCTCACGCCGAAGCTCACCCGCTCCGCATCGCGAGTCTTCCCGCCAGCCTCCACTGTCACAATCGCCTGATACAGATTCGGCGTCTCCACTGACCACAGCGCCGCATTCGCCAGCTTCGCCGTCGCCGTAAACGTCGCGCTCCCATCCGCGCCCACCTGCTGCGCCGGACTGTCTGCCGTCGCGACCGTCTTACCCGCCGCATCCACAATCTGCCACTTCACCCGGGCCGATTCAGCCTTGTCTCCCTCGTTCTCCACCACTGTCGCCAGCGTCAGCGTCGCATTGCTGCCCGACAGCTCCGAGCGCACATAGCTCTCCCACTTGCCCAGGTGCAGCGCATCCATCTTGCTCAGCCACACATGCCGATAGATCCCCGCACCCTCATAGAACCACCCATCGCCAAAGCTCGCATCCACGCGCGCCACGATATAGTTCTTCTTTCCGTACCGCAGAAAGTCCGTCAGATCGAAGCGGAACGGCGCATATCCGTTGTTGTTGCGCCCTATGAAGCATCCATTCACAAACAGAATCACGTCGCGAAACGCGCCATCAAACTCCACCCAGATTCGCCGCCCCAGGTCGCTCTCCGGAATATCGAACTCCCGCCGATACCAGCCCACGCTCGTTTCCGGATATCGCCTCCCCAGCGGCTTGAACCCATGCGACTCCAGTTCCTTGTCGCGCACAAACGGCAACTCCACCGCCCAGTCATGCGGCAGATTCACCGCCCGCCACTTCGAGTCATCAAACTTCTCCTTCGCAAACTTGAAGTCGCCGGTCTTCGCGAAGTCTCCCTGGCTCATTCCAAAATCAAGGTCCTTCGCCGGATCCTCCCCATTCCCAAACGTGAACCTCCATCCGAAATCAAACAAGAGGTGCTCGCGGGGCGCCACAGCTCCCAAAGCTTCCGCCGAATCCGACATCATCGCCGCCGTCCGCCCCCATGCCGACCGCGCCATCAGCGAAGCAGCAGAAAATCCCAAACCGGATACAAGCAGTTCACGCCGCGAAACACCAGACATAGAAGTTCCCCCTCGTCTTCGGCCCGCGTAAATAAACCATCGCGAGCAAAGCGAAAATATAAATGCCGCACCCGCAAAAAGTAAACGATTTCATCAGCCATCTACGCGCACTTCCGCATCTGCGCCCCAGTGCTCTGCCGCCCGCAATCCACATCGACTCAATGTGATAAATTCAAGAAGTACGCCTACTCAAACTGCCGCCGACCCGCGCAGCAGTTCCTGCCCCAGCAGCACAACGGAGAGGTGGCCGAGTGGTTGAAGGCGCACGCTTGGAAAGCGTGTTTAGGGGAAACTCTAACGTGGGTTCGAATCCCACCCTCTCCGCCATCCTCACATCCCATTCACGATGGATTCTCAGGCTCTAATCCCAGCAAATCCATTTCCTCACTACAGACTGTCATCCTGAGCGAAGCCGGTCCGCCCGGACCGGCGCAGTCGAAGGACCCGCAGTGGCTTTCAGACCATCCCGCTCCCCGACTCCTCGCAGGGAGTTCTGAACTCCTTCCCAACGTCACGCCCGTGCTGGACTTTTTCCAAACATCCGTTTGAATTCCCTGCTGAACTGCGAAGCGCTCTCATATCCCACGCTCTCTGCCGCAACCGCCACACTCAACCCATCGTGCAGGATCAACATTCGCGCCTTGTGCAAGCGGACTGCTTTCAGATACTGCAGCGGTGACTTCGACGTCACTGCTTTGAACTGATGATGAAATGCCGAGACGCTCATCCCGAACTCCGCCGCCATTCCGGTTACCGTCAGAGGCTCTGCAAACCTCAAGTGAATCGCTCGAAGCACGGCATGGATCCGTGTGTGATCGCCATTCCTCGCCAGCATCGCAAGCAGCGTCTCCCGGCGAGGACCGCATAGCACTCGGTACACAATTTCACGCTTGATCGAGGGCCCCAGGATCGCTGTCTCCTCCGGTGATCGAAGGCATTCAAGCAGCCTCACTACCGCTCCGCCCAGCGTTTCATCAAGAGCGGTCGCGTGCACACATCCCGCATCATGCGCGGTCCGCCCCGCTGTACCACGGTCCAGATTTGCAGCAAGTTCGCTGATCGTGCCTGCATCCAGTCGCACAGACACTGCCAGCAACGGCTCACCCTCGCCCGTCTCGGCTTCACATTCGAAAGGAAGCGGAATGGACAGCACAAGGTAGTGATTTGCGTCATACACGATGCACCGGTCTCCGATATAACCCCTTTTGCGCCCGCTCGCGACAAAATAGATACTCGGCTCATACAAAACCGGCGTACGCGGCTCCTTCCTGTCTGACCGTCTCAGCTTCACTCCCTCCAGGCTCGTCGCATGAAATCCTTCCGTCGGCACGAGCTCTGTCAAAAGCTCGACCATCTTCAGGCGGTTCTTCTCCGCGTCTGAGTGTCTGGCGTTCTCGCTGATTCCTCCGTTGCCAATCGCAAAAGTCGCATCGACCTCAAAACTCCGGCAGATTGCAGAAACAGGCAAGGATGTTGCAAATTCAGGCATGGTCCCCTCGTTCAGTTCGTAGTTAAATGTACCTCGAAAACAGATTTGTTCATCCCCAGCAAGAACGTTTTGAAACGAGGTCCCATGTTCCAGAGAAGATCATTTCTGAAAACCGTGGCAAGTGCTGCCGCTGGTCTCCTCTTCTCCCCCAGGCTGAACTCTTCCGCGAGTCACAACATCATGACAGTGCGCGGACCCATTAGCTCCCGCGAGATGGGCTTCACTTTGTCCCACGAACACATACTCGCCAACTTCCAGCCTCTTCAAGATCGTAAAAAGCAGCCCTGGACATACGATCTCGATGAAGTCGTCCAGGTCGTCCTTCCCTACCTGCAGCAGATAAAGAAACTTGGGTGCCGTACGTTCGTCGATTGCACCGCCGTCGCACTCGGCAGAGATCCGCGCCTCTTGAAGCGCCTTTCTGAAGTATCCGGTCTGCATATCCTCACCGTCACAGGCAACTACGCCGCAGTGAACGCGCAATTCCTGCCGCCTTACGTCTTCTCAGATTCCGTCGAAGCTCTCGCGCAACGCTGGATTGACGAAGCCAAAAACGGCATAGAAGGTACGGGCATCCGTCCCGGTCTCATCAAGCTGGGCTTCAACGGTGGCCCTCTCACCGACGCAGAACAGAAGTTGATCCGCGCGGCTGCCATCACGCATCGTAAAACCGGCTTGACCATTGGCGCTCACACGGGGCCCGCCGTCTCGGCATTCGCGCAACTCTCCATCCTGCAGCAGTCCGGAATCGACCCCTCTGCCTGGATCTGGATCCACGCGCAGAACGAAAAGGATCCTTCGCAACATATCAAGGCCGCCCGCATGGGCGCCTGGGTTTCCTTCGATGGAGTAAGTCCCGAAACATTGAAAACTCACGTAGATCTAGTGAAGAGAATGAAGAACGAGAACCTGTTGCATCGCGTCCTTGTTTCGCAAGACGCCGGCTGGTATCACGTCGGACAGCCGCACGGCGGCGCCTTCCGCGCATTCGATACCGTGTTCACTGAGTTCATTCCCGCCATCCGCACAGTTGGATTCACTCAAACCGACATTGGCACGCTGTTCAACGACAACCCTGCCGCCGCGTTCTCCATCTCCATCCGTACAACCCGCGGATGAGACTAGCCGGATGCCCCCAGCGCCTGCCCTGAGTCCCTCGACGGGTCTCTCCCGTTGCTAGAGACCTGGGATACATTCCAACCAATATTCACTCTCACATCATCTCCACACCCCACTCATGTACGCTTATCCCTTCAGGGAAAGCGCATGCCCGTTAAAACCATCATCGAACCCTTCCGCATAAAAAGCGTCGAGCCCATCCGCTGGACCACCCGCGCCCAGCGCGAACAACTGCTCAAGGCCGCTCACTACAATCTCTTCCTCCTTCATGCCGACGACGTTCTCATCGACCTCCTCACCGACTCCGGCACGGGCGCCATGTCCACCCATCAATGGGCTGCCGTCATGGAAGGCGATGAGAGCTACGCCGGCAGCCGCAGCTTCGATCGATTCCGCACCTCCGTGCAGGACATCGTCGGATACACCCACGTCATCCCTACGCACCAGGGCCGCGCCGCCGAACGCATCCTCTTCGGCGTCGCCTGCAAAAAAGGAGACGTCGTCCCCAACAACACTCACTTCGACACCACGCGCGCCAATGTCGAATTCGTCGGCGCCGAAGCCGTCGATCTCCTCATCCCGGAAGGCCGCCAGCCCTCTCTCAGCTATCCCTTCAAAGGCAACATGGACGTCGCTGCGCTTGAAGCTCTCATTGCCCGCGTCGGCCGTGACCGTGTACCCCTCGTCATGCTCACCGTCACCAACAACTCCGGTGGAGGCCAGCCCGTCTCCATGGAAAACGTCCGCGCCGTCAGCGCCGTTTGCAAGCGCCACAACATCCCGCTCTACTTTGACGCCTGCCGCTTCGCTGAAAACGCCTGGTTCATCAAGCTCCGCGAGCCCGGCTACGCAGGCAAAACTCCAAAAGAAATTGCGCAGGAAATGTTCCGCTACGGCGATGGCTGCACCATGTCAGCCAAAAAAGACGGCATGGCCAACATCGGCGGGTTCCTCTGCACCAACAACGACATCCTCGCCCAGCAGGAAAAAGATCTCCTCATCCTCACCGAAGGCTACCCAACCTACGGCGGACTCGCCGGACGCGATCTCGAAGCCATCGCCGTCGGCATTCAGGAGGCCCTCCAGGAGGATTACCTCCGCTACCGCATCGCCTCCACCGCCTACCTCGGCAACCACATCTCCGCTGGCGGAGTCCCCATCGTCCAGCCTCCCGGTGGCCACGCCATCTATATAGACGCTCGCGCCTTCCTCCCTCACATCCCATCCGATCAGTTCCCCGGCGTCGCCCTCGCCGCTGAACTCTACCTCGAAGGCGGAATCCGTTCCGTTGAAATCGGAACACTCATGTTCGCAGCTGCCGCCCAGATGGATCTCGTCCGTCTGGCTATGCCACGTCGCGTATATACCCAGAGCCACGTCGATTATTTGGTTGAAGTAATACTTGAGGTTTACAGGAAGCGCGAACACATTAAAGGCATGCGGCTCACATACGAAGCCCCGTTTCTCAGGCACTTCACCGCGCACCTTAAACCCCACTAAAAACGAAGAAAGTAGATGAATTATATGCGGTATGTAATTGTTAAATAGCCAATTACAGGCTCGTTTTACTGGACACGAATTATTTCTGCTTTCCACAGAACTCCCATTGACAACCCTCCCTGAGCTGTCCGAATCTATAGGCGAATAAAAGGCGAATACTTCTCTCCGCCATGCCTTCCTCTACCGCTCTACGCCAACAAATCGAGACCGCCTTTCAGCATCGCTATCCCTCCGTCCTTACTCCCTCCCCCAAAACCATCCGTGAAGTCATCCCAACCGGCATCACCCAGATCGACGAACTCCTCAATGGCGGAATTCCAGTCGGCGCTATCACCGAGCTCACCGGCCCCGCCTCCTCCGGTCGCACCAGCATCGCCATCTCTGCACTTGCTCAGAGGACGCGCGAAGGTTCCGTCTGTGCATGGATCGACGCCAAAGACTCCTTCGATCCCGAGTCAGCCGCAGCCGTTGGAGTTTCTCTCAATTACCTGCTCTGGGTCCGCTGCTCCGAAAAAACCGCCACCAGATCAGATCGTCAACGAACAAATCAAACAAGAGATCAGCAACCCTGGACCCGCCTCGATCAGGCCCTCCGCGCAACAGATCTTCTCCTCCAATCCGGAGGATTCTCAAGCATCGTCCTCGATCTGGCCGATGAATCCATCGAGCATGGTCGTCGTATTCCCCTCGCCACCTGGTTCCGCTATCGTCAGGCCGCCAATCGCACCCGCTGCAGCCTCCTCGTGCTCGGCAAAGCTCCCTTCGCACAATCCAGCGCCGCTGTCGTTCTCGAGTGTCAGCGAGCCGCAGTCGATTCCGTATACAGCACAGTCATCCGTACCTTCAATTACAAAGCCCACCGCCAGCGGGAGCGCTTTTCACACATCACCAGTATTGATCGCAAGCCTCCCGTTTCCACCTGGTCCGCACAAACGGCATGGGATGACGAGAAGCGCGCATGAGCCCCCATGCAAAACCTGCGAGCCTTTATGCGGCGGTGCATGTCGCAGAATTCCCCGCGCAATCCATCCTCCGCCTCAGGCCCGATCTGCAATCCTCTCCCACCGTCATACTTGACGGATCTCCTCCGCAGGAGCGCGTCTGTGCGCTCAACTCGCACGCCAGAAAACGTGGAGTGATTCCCGGTCTCACTCGCCTCGAAGTTGAAGAAGTTGGCAACATCACCATCCTCACTCGCTCCGCGGAAACCGAAACCGCAGCTCGAACAGTCCTGCTCGAAACCCTTTCGCAATTCTCTCCACGCATCGAAGAAGTCCTCGCCGACAACGCCTGTTCCTTCGTACTCGACATCGCCGGATCCGAACGTCTCTTTGGATCTCCCGATCAGATCGCTCATCGCCTGCGCGAAACCATCGTCGCCTCGGGCTTCCGGGCCTCCATCTCCATCAGCTCCAATTTCCATACCGCCCGAATCAAATCCGAATTCTCTCGCGGCATCTCCGTAATCCCATACGATCGAGAATCCACGGCTCTGGCCTCCATTCCCATCAGCGCTCTGCATCTTGATCTCGACCACTACGAGACCTTCGCACTCTGGGGCATCGGCACTCTCGGTGAACTCGCCGCATTGCCGGAAGACGAAATGATCCCCCGCTTCGGCCAGCCCTCACGTACCTGGCTCGCGCTCGCACGCGGCAATGCAGACCACACCTTCCATCCCCTCGAAGAAAAGTTCGAACTCAAAGAGCACATCGAATTCGAAACCCACATCGAGCAGCTCGACGCTCTTCTCTTCATCGGCGCAAATATGATCGGCAATCTGGTTGCCCGCGCCTCCTGCCGCGCACTATCGCTTTCTTCCATTCGCATCGAGATGTTGCTGGAGCGCTCGCTCCTGTACAAACGCCTCATCCAGCCTGCAATTCCATCCGACGATCGCAAATTCCTTCTCAAACTTCTGCAACTCGAGTTAGCCGCGCATCCGCCTCAGGCCGCAGTGGTCTCCCTTACCTTGACCGCCGACGCCGGACGCCAATCCAAAATCCAGTTAGGTCTCTTCGCTCCTCAGGCACCAGAGCCATCTCGCCTCGATGTCACGCTTGCTCGCCTAAAAGCCATGGTCGGTCCCGATCGCGTCGGCTCCCCTGCACTCCTGGATTCACACTGCCCAGGCCGCTTCCAGATGCAGGACTTCTCTGTCATCAATCAGCATCCTCAATCGCAGCAGGTCACCACGCCTCGTACATCGCTGAGGAGAATTCGCCCGCCCCATACACTTTCGCTTCAGACTCATGACGGCAAACCCAAAGCTTTCCGCGATGGCCCCTCCCGCTTCGAAATATCCATAGCCTACGGTCCCTGGCAATCCAGCGGTTGCTGGTGGGACGTCGATCGCTGGGACCTGGAAGAGTGGGATGTCATGGCAACCACCACCAACGGTGAATCCATCTCCTGCCTTCTCATCCACGATCACCTCAACGGCAAGTGGCTCCTCGATGCCTACTATGACTGAAACCCGCGCTTTCGAAATCGTTTCGGCGCAACCGCCAGACACCTACATCGAACTCCACGCCTCCAGCGCATTCAGCTTTCTCGAAGCCGCATCCGCACCCGAGTCCTACATCGAGCGAGCACTCGAAATCAACATGCCCGCCATGGCCCTCACTGACCGCAACGGACTCTACGGCGTCGCGCGCTTCCACACCTCCGCAAAAAACAACGAGGTCAAAGCCCACATCGGTGCTGAAATCGCCGTCTCCTCCTTCGGCAATCGCCTCACCCCTCCCGCGCATCTCCCCAACCAATGCCCCAGCGAGCCCCCGCGCATCGTTCTGCTCTGCAAATCGCAAACCGGCTACCAGAACCTCTGCCAGCTCATCACCCGTTTCAAAATGCGCGAGCCCACCAAAGCCGAAGGTGCCGCAACCTTCAATGATCTCGAAGAATTCTCTGAAGGCCTCATATGCCTCACCGGCGGCGAAGAAGGCCCGCTCGCCTCCGCCCTCGCCAATAACGGCGAATCGGCGGCATCCCACCACCTCGACCGCCTTATCTCCATCTACGGCCGCAACAATCTCTACATCGAACTCCAGCGCCACAACGAACGCCAGCAGGAATCCCGCAACATCTCCCTACTCGCCCTTGCCTCCAAACTCCATCTCCCCATCGTCGCAACAAACGGCGTCCGCTGCGCCACCGCGCAAGACCGCGAACTCCTCGACATCTTCACCTCCATCCGCAACCACACCACCATCCATCAGGCCGGACGTCTTCTCAGCAAAAACTGCCTGCGCCACCTCCGCTCATCTCGCGAGATGCATGCTCTCTTCCACGATCTACCCGAAGCCATCGCAAACACCCGCATCATCAGCCAGCGCCTCGAGTTCACGCTCAACAACCTCGGCTACGAATTCCCCCGCTATCCGATTCCCGACGGCGACTCCATGGACAGCTTTCTCGCGAAACGCGTCGACGAAGGAATCCGCAAGCGCTACAGCCCCGCCCTCAAACAGCCTCTCCTCGAGCGAGCTCTCAAGCAGGCTCGGCACGAACTTGCCCTCATCGCCCAGCTCGGCTTCGCAGGCTACTTCCTCATCGTCTGGGACATCATTCGCTACTGCCAGCTCAACGGATTTCTCGTACAGGGCCGCGGCTCCGCCGCAAACTCCGTCGTCTGCTACGCACTCGAAATCACTGCCGTCGATCCCATCGGCATGGAACTCCTCTTTGAGCGCTTCCTCAGCGAGAGCCGTGGCGAGTGGCCCGACATCGACCTCGACCTCCCCTCCGGCGACCATCGCGAAAAAGTTATCCAGCACATCTACGAGAAATACGGCGCACTCGGCGCCGCCATGACCGCCAACGTCATCACCTATCGCGGCCGATCAGCCGCCCGGGAAGTCGGCAAATCTCTCGGCTTCGACGAGCAGCAGCTCACAAAGATCTCCAGCCTCGTCGGCCACTGGGAGTGGCGCGGTGCCAACGACACCATGGACAAACACTTCGACAACGCCGGCTTCGACGTCCGTCATCCGCGTGTTGCCAAATATCTCGAGCTTTGCTCCAAAATCTACGACCTTCCCCGCCACCTCGGTCAGCATTCTGGCGGCATGGTCATCTGTGCCGGCATGCTCAACCGCATCGTCCCAATAGAACGTGCCTCAATGCCCGGCCGCACTGTCGTTCAATGGGACAAGGAAGACTGCGCCGATCTTGGTCTCATCAAGGTCGATCTCCTCGGCCTCGGCATGATGGCTGTTCTCAAAGACTCACTCGAGCTCATTCCACGCCACTACAACACACAAGTTGACCTCGCTGCCTTGCCTGAAGATCGTCTCGTCTATGACACGCTCTGCAATGCCGACACCGTCGGCATGTTTCAGGTCGAGAGCCGTGCTCAGATGGCCTCCCTCCCCCACAACGCGCCAAGATGCTTTTACGACGTAGTCGTTCAGGTCGCCATCATCCGCCCCGGCCCCATCGTCGGCAAAATGATGCACCCCTACATGCGCCGCCGTCAGGGGTTGGAAGAAGTCTCCTACCCACACCCTCTGCTCGAATCCGTGCTCAAACGAACTCTCGGCGTGCCGCTCTTTCAGGAACAGCTTCTCCGCATGGCCATGGTCGTTGCCAGCTTCTCAGGCTCTGAAGCAGAAGAACTCCGCCGCGCTGTCGGCATGCGCCGATCCATGCAGCGAATGCGCAATCTCGAAGGCCGTCTTCGTTCAGGCATGACAAGCAATGGTATCGGCCCCGCCGAGCAGGACACAATCGTCCAGGCCATCTCCTCATTCGCCATGTATGGCTTTCCCGAGTCGCACGCCGCCAGCTTCGCCCTCATCGCCTATGCATCCGCATACCTGAAGGTCTACTATCTCGCCGCTTTTTTGTGCGGACTTCTCAACAATCAGCCAATGGGCTTCTATGCACCAGCAGTGCTCATCAAAGACGCCCAGCGTCACGGCCTCAAAGTCCGCCCCATGTGCATCCAGCGCTCTGGTGCCATCTGCACCATCGAACACGAACCCGACGGCGCCTTCTCCGTTCGCATCGGCTTGAACTACGCCAAAGGCCTCCGCCAGTCCACCGCCGAACAGCTCACTGCCATTCGCAACTCAAGCGGCCCGTTCAACTCCATCGAAGATCTTTCAGCACGCGTTCCCGCGCTCACCAGAAAAGATCTCGTACTCCTCGCGCAAATCGGCGCCCTCAATTCCATCTCTCAAGTTCAGCATCGTCGCGACGCGCTCTGGCAAGTCGAGCAAGTCGGCCGCCCCGTCGGCCCACTTCTACGAGCCTCCGCCACGCCATCATCGCCAGACAAACTCCCGCTGCGTCAAATGACAACCGACGAGCGCCTCGCAGCCGACTACTCCGGCACCGGCCTCACCTGCGGACCGCACCCGATCGCATATCATCGTCCGCATCTCCGCGCTAAAGGTTACCGATCCGCAGACGAACTCTCGAAGTTCGAACACAACAGCTACATCCGCATCGCCGGCTGTGTCATCGCTCGTCAGCGTCCCGGCACTGCCAAGGGCTTCGTCTTCTTGTCGCTCGAAGACGAAACTGGCATCGCAAACGTAATCATCACTCCCGATCTCTTCGAGCGCGATCGAGTCGTCATCACCCGCACTCGCTTCCTCGATATCGAAGGAACTCTTCAGATGCAGCGCGGCGTAATTCACGTAAAAGCACACCGCATCCAGCCCATCGACATCACCTCCGCCGACATGCGCTCCCACGACTTCCACTGAGATCGCTCTTCCGCAGACAAACAGTTATGGCACCGACCCAATCTGATAATCCAGCGTTGCCAGCGCCATCCGGTACTGATAGATCGCATTCGCGTTTCCAATCGCAGCGTCCGTCTGCTGATATTCAGCCTGGCTCAGTTCGGCAATCGAACTCAAGCCCATCTGGTATCGCGTCTTTGCCAGTTTCAGGCTCAGGTCCGCCTGCTTCAACAGCTCAGCCGACACACTCACCCGCTCGTACGACGTATTCGCTGTCAGCCATGCGGTTCTCACATCGCGCACGATCCGATCCCGCAGATCCCGCGTCTGCTCTGCCGCTGCCTGCGCCCGTAGCCCTGCTTCCTTCGCCTGAGCCGAATAGAGAAACCCGTTGAAGATCGGAATATTCAAATTCACTCCAATCCCGCCCCACCAGTTCGACGTGTAATACTGCGCCGGACGTATCGGAACGCTGCCCACCGTCCCCGCCGCCGAAATGCTCGGCAGCATCTGATCCCGTTCCGCACGGCTGAACTTCGCCGCGGCCTGCTGGTTGTAAGCAGCAGCCTGCAGATCCGGCCGCTGTTTCAGACTCGCGTCCACCAACTGGTTCAAGTCCGCCGGCGGTTGCTGAACGTCGCTCCCCTCATCCACCAGCTCAAACTCAACCTGCTTGTCCAGTCCCAGCACTGCATCCATCGACGCCATTGCAGAATCCGCATTGTTCTTCGCATCCAGCGCCAGCAACTTCGCCTGCGACAGGCTCACATCGGCAAAACTCAAATCCAGAGTGGACTTCAGCTTGTTCACCGTCATCTGGTTCACTTGCGACTGCAGCGTCTGCCGCGTAATCACATTCTGCTGCGCAACCTTCAACGTCTGCTGCGCCTGCAATGCGCTATAGAACGCCTGGTCCGTCGCCAGACGTATATCAAGCTGCGTCGCCAGCGCATTTGCGTTCTGCGCCTTCTCTTGCAGTGCCGACGACGCCACCAGGTTTCTCGTTTTCCCAAAGTCCGTAATCAATTGTGAGAAGCCACCGCCTGCCCCCGCATGCTCAAACAATCTCGATGCCGTCAGCGATCCCGCAGAAATCCTGCTCGCGTCCTCTGCCTTCACCGCCGTAACAGCAGCGTTCGCCGTCGGCAGCTCCGCGGCTCTGGTCTCCCGATACACTTGATGCTGTGCGAGCGCCAGCAACCGTGCAATGCTGACGCGAGGATTATTCTTGATCGCCAATTCCTCCGCCTGCTGGCGAGTCAACCTCTGCTTCTCCATTGGCTGATTCTGATCCTCAGCACTGGAGTCCACCGTGGAAGAACACATCCCTAAACAAGAAGTTGGGTGCCCCAGGTCTCCCGATTTTGGAGACCTGGGATACGAAGAGTCTCCTCTTCTGCCCTCAGCAGATCCAGCAGACGCTTCCCCGGCCTGTGCCATCAGTTGCAAAGCCGGAGCATCCGGAAGCTCGCCGCCTTTCCCAGATTGCCCCTGTGCCATCAACCCACAACTCGCCACCAGCGCCAACAAAGCGACGGCAGCAGATCTAGCGCGAAGTCTGAATGAAGTCCTGACCTTCCTCATCCCTCCGCCTCCGCCGCAGCCTTGTCATCTTTGCCCCCATGCACAACCAGGTACACCGCCGGAACCAGGAACACCGTCAGCACCACTGACACTCCCAGCCCCCCGATAATCGCCCGCGCCAGCGGCGCATACTGCTCGCTTCCCGCCTCCAATCCCAGCGCCATCGGAATCATCCCCAGCAGCGTAGCCAGCGACGTCATCAGAATCGGTCGCAATCGAATCCGGCACGATTCCACCACCGCCTTCGACAGCGGCAGACCCTGCTCATGCAGATGCCCGGCAAATTCCACAATCAGGATGCTGTTTGAAACCACGATTCCCGCCATCATGATCACGCCCATCAACGACATGATGTTCATCGTGCTCCCCGTAATCAGCAGGATTGCAACAACGCCCGCCAGCCCCGGCGGAATCGCCATCAAGATAATGAAGGGATCCGTAAACGACGCGAACTGCGCCATCAGGATCAGATACACCAACAGAATTGCCAGCATCAATCCGATCGCAAATCTGCTGAACGACTCATTCATGCTCGCTACGCTCCCCCGCACGGTCACCTTCACGTTCCCCGGAAGCTTCAATCCGTTAACCACGTCATGAACCTGGCTGTTCACCCTCTGCAGTGCTTCCGTCGAAGGCATCACGTACACATCCACCACCCTGCGAATCTTGTAGTGGTCCACCTCCGTCGGCGTATTGATCTCCTTGATATCGGCCACCGATCGCAGCGGCGTATAGTCAGAAACCGTCGGCGCGCGCAACGGTATCTGCATGAAGTCATCCATCGTCATGTTCCCGATCTTCTTGTCTGAATACTGCACCGTGAGCATGTAGTTGTTCCCGGTCTTCGGATCGATCCAGTAACTCGGCGCGATCATTCCGTTCGAGGTCATCGCCGTAATGACGTTGTCAACGACCTCCTTCGGTGTCAGCCCGATCAAGCTCGCACGCTGACGATCGATCGCCAGCTCGAGCCCTGGATAGCGCAGATTCTGCGGAATCAGAACGTCGCTGACGTTTTTCAGTCCTCTGACCTTTCCCGCAATCTCCGCCGCAATTTCGTATGACTGGTCAAGATTATTTCCACTCACCTGCACATCGATCGGCGCTGGCAGGCCTTGATTGATCACCGAATCAACCAGTCCACCCGCCTGGAAATACGTCGACAGAAAAGGCATGTCCCGCTGCAGCCTCCGCCGTACGCGTGACATGTACGCATAACTTCCCAGCCGGTGATCCTCCTTCAGGCTCACCTGCACAAATGCTGTATCCATCGACGAGTTGCTGGTGTAGATCGACGAAAGATCAGGCGTGATTCCAATATTCGAAACAATCATGCCCAAATCGTGCTCTGGAATCACCTCCCGAATTTCGCTCTCAACCTGCGCGATGTATTTGTTGCTCAGCTCCAGCCGAGTTCCACTGGGGCACTTCACATTGATCACAAACTGCCCCGGATCTGTTCGCGGAAAGTACGCCTTCCCCAGCAGTGGATAGAGCGCCAGCACCAGCACGCATGCGCTCAGAATTCCCACTGTGCTCGCAATCGGCCGCAGAATCGTCCGGTTCACAAGCAAGACGTATTTCTCCAGCATCTCCTGGAACCTGCTGTTAAACCCGCGAACGATCCTTTGAAAGAATCCCATCCGCTTGCCGGCCGTATGCACCGCGCATCCTTCCGCCTCCAGTTCCTGCCCCTCTGAAGCCTCCGCCTCCGTCGCCTTGATGAACTTCGCGCAATACAGCGGCACCACCGTCATCGCCACCAGGTACGACGCGAACAGCGAGAACACCACCGCCAGAGCCAGCGCCGTGAACAGATACTTGCTCACGCCGTAAAGCATCGCCACCGGAAAGAACACGATTGCCGTTGTAAACGTCGCCGCCAGCACCGCAAGCTGCACTTCTCTGCCGCCAACCTCTGCCGCCACTTCCGGCGACTCGCCCATCTCCAGATGCCGGAAGATGTTCTCCAGCACCACCACCGAGTTATCAATCAATCGCGAAAACGCCAGCGCCAGTCCCGCCAGCACCATCGTGTTCACCGATCCGCCCGTTGCCTTGATACAGATGAATGCCGCCAGAGCCGACAGCGGAATCGACAGTAGAACCGCGAACGTCGCCCGAATGCTCCCCAGAAACAGCAGGATCATCAGCGCAGTCAGCACCAGCCCAATCCCGCCCTCGTTCCCCAGATTCCGCAGCGCCGACTTCACAAACTGCGATTGATCGAACACCACATCGGTTTTCAGATTCCCCGGAATATCCACCAGGTTCTTGATCGCCGCTCGCATCCCGTTCACGATGCTGATCGTGTTGCTGTCGCCTCCCTGTTTCAGAATCGGCACGTACACCGAACGCTGCCCATCGATTCGCACGATGTTCGTCTGCAGCGTTCCAGAGTCCTCGGCCTTTCCCACGTCGCCCACCATCACTGACGCGTTCCCAACCGACTTCAATGGAACGTCATTCAGCGCCTCCGGGCTCGACACCTGGCTGTTCGCGTAGATGTTGTAGTCCTTCGGCCCTATGCGAACATCGCCCGCCGGCAGAATCAGATTCGAATCGTTGATCCCGTGCACCACATCCATCAGGCTCAGGTTGTGAGCCTCCAGCTTCTGCGGATCGACATAAACCATGATCTGCCGATACCGCCCGCCAAACGGCTGCGGCACCGATGCGCCCTGCACGCTCGCAATCTGGTTGCGTACTTGAAACTGCGCCAGGTCCTTCAGGTTTGTCTCATTCAGCCCCTTGCCCTTCAGCGTGACTAAACAAACCGGCTGGCTCGATGCATCCATCCCCAGCACAACCGGCGGCAGCGTCCCCGGAGGCAACCGCCGCAAATCCGCCATCGCCAGATTTGAAATGTTGCTCAGTGCGGCATTCGGATCCGTCCCAGGTTGAAAGTAGATTTTGATCAGGCTCACACCCGTCAGCGATCGCGACTCGATGTGCTCGATATTGTTTCCCAGCGTAAAGAACCTTTCAAACGTATCCGTGATATCTGCCTCAATCTGTTGCGGAGGCATGCCCGAGTAGAACGTCGCCACTACAACCACCGGCATGTCGATCGACGGAAATAGGTCCACCGGCATCGACGCAACGCTCACCACACCTAGCACGACAATCACCAGGCAGACCATGATGATGAAGAACGGGTACTGCAATGCAAACTTCGGCATCTACTTCGTACCCCCTGACTGTTCTTCGCTGATGTCCGTCTCCGCCCTCGGCTGAACATGCGGATCCACAGTTTCGCCAGCCGCGTAATTCGCCTGGCCTCCCGTGATCACCTCATCGCCCTCGCTCAGGCCAGACTTCACCTCAACTAAATTCGTCCCCTGCAAACCTGTAACGATGTTTCGCGGCACCACGTGATGGTTCCCATCCACAACCAGCACTGATTCCTGATTCCCGTTTCGCATCACTGCCTGCACCGGAACAGTCAGCACATTCTCGTGCCGCTCCAGTTCAATCGTCGTATTCGCATACATCCCCGGCGTAAGCGACAGATTCTTGTTCGGCACATCGATCTCTGTCTCCATCGTCCTGGTTGCAGGGCTCAGATTCCGCGTGAACCGCACCACCTTTCCCCGGAACGCCCGATGAACAGCATCCACATTCACCGACACCTCAGCCCCTTCATGCACAAATTGAACCGCATCTTCCGGCACCGGCAAGCGAAGGCGAAGCAGATCGCTTTGCGAGAGCTTCACAACCGGCAACGACTGAGTGTCCGATGCTGTTCCTGCCTGGATCAGTGCACCCGTATCCGCATAGCGATACACAATCACGCCATCCAGCGGAGCGGTCACCTTCGTGTAGTCCGCCAGGGCTCCGACCCGCTCGTTATCTGCCTTCGAAGCTTCCGACTGCTGCATTGCCGCTGACAGTGCGGCTTTCGCGGCATCAACCCGAGCCTCCGACGACAAATCCTTCGCCTGTGCATCATCCAGTTCCTGCTGCGCAATCAATCCCGGCTGCCCAGCCGCGGCCTGCTTCATTCTCGTGAAGTCGCTGTGCAAAGCAGCGTGTTCTGACTCAGCCCTTGAAACCTCGTGCCGCGCTCTTGTGATCTCATCCTTGCTGCGCGCAAATTCAGCCACCGTGCCCTTCAATTGAGCACTCAGTTCAGGCACCTCCAGCACTGCAAGCACCTGCCCCTGCCGCACACGGTCTCCAACATCGACATTGATCCGCCGAATGTACCCCGACACCTTGGCGTGAACATCGACCACCTGGAACGGCTGGAACTGCCCCGCAAGACTCAGGTTGTGAACAATCGTGCCTCTCGTCACTGCTGCAACCGTCGCCGAGGGAGTCTCGGCCGCATTCGCATCAGAACCTTGGCTGCCGGATCTGCATCCAGCTACATCCAGCGCTGCGGCAATCGCAACGCCGGCAAAAATGAAACAGAGATGCTTTCGCATGGATTCATTGCACCTTATTCGTGGATTCCGAAAGGAGTGAGC
>Ga0207671_10000393_pt1 | contig 61167 bp, 53 predicted proteins | sample KBSC24metaG_FD_184352 | JGI IMG/M metagenome (GOLD analysis project Ga0207671, IMG submission 184352) | Corn rhizosphere microbial communities from Kellogg Biological Station, Michigan, USA - KBS C2-4 metaG (SPAdes) (version 2) | ecosystem: Host-associated > Plants > Roots > Rhizosphere > Soil... | reverse complement strand
TCACCGACCGGGAGCGCGAGGTGCTGGCACTGATCGGACAGGGACTGTCGAACGCTGAGATCGCCGAGCGGCTGGTGATCAGCGCGGCGACCGCGAAGACTCATGTCGCGCGCCTGTTCGCCAAACTCGAGGCCCGGGACCGCGTCCACCTCGCGATCATCGCCTTCGAGGCCGGACTCGTGCCGCGCAGACGGTAGAACAGACGGCCTCGTTGAAGGAGGCGCAGCTCATCGGCGGTGCATGGTGCGGCGCCGATGGTCGTGAAGCGTCTCGGCTCCCGGCTCAGCCGCTGAGCGACGCCGCGGACTTGGCGGTCGCAAGGTCCTGGGTCACCGTCGCCGCCGCGGCGTCCAGAGCGGCCTGCGTCGCCGAACCCTGTTGGTACTGAGCGGCGGTCGCGACCCAGTCCCCCAGGTCGGCCTTGACCTTCTCCATGTCCTCGAGCCACTGGTCGAGCCGTCCGCCGTGGTCGCCGCCGTAGGCCGCGGCGGCTTGGCGCTCGGCATTCAGATAGGACGTGTCGGCCTCGGGATTCGGCGACGTGCGGTACTTCGCGAACTGCGCGGCCGGCGACTTGGCGTCGCCGAAGGCCTGGGCGTACGCGGCGATGTTCGGGTAGTGCGTATGCCCGACGATCTTCTGGCCGTTCGTCAGCAGATCGGTGTAGTGCTGCACCGAGACCAGCAAGAACTGGGTGGACTTCGAGGCGTCCTTGGGGATCGAGGCGCCTGCGCCGCCGTTGACCGAGCCGTCGGGGTTCACACTTCCGGCCGCAGGATCGGACGCTTTCGGGCCCGAGCCGTCGAAGGCGCCGAGGGCCCCCAGGATCGCGAACAGGATGGCCACGGCGGCTATCCCGTACATCACCAGCAGGCCCTGTTGCTGGCCCATGCCCAGCACCCGGCGCAACGGCCGGCCGCGCCTGCCCTGTCCTGGAGTCCAGTCAATCTTCGGCACCCGGCGAACCTACCGCCCCGCGGCGGTTATTCACCAGGGCGTCAATACGCCCGACATGGGCAGGACACCTGCTCATCGCCGTTATTCAAGACGGGAGGCAACCTTCACGTTCGCTTCAGTTACAGGCGACAACCTCTGGCGCCATGACCGATAGCCCGCGACTCCCCAAAGGGGTCTGGATAAACACCTCGCTCGCCGTGGTGGTCGCCGCCGGCGGAGCGGGCGCCTGGGCGCTGCTCGGCTCGTCGAGCTCCGGCAAGTCCGCGACCGGCCGCACCGTCGCCGTCCAGCGCGGCGACGTCACCGCCGCGGTCTCGGCCTCCGGGAACGTCACCCTGCCGACCCAGCAGGACCTCGCGTTCACCGCTTCGGGCACGGTGACCGAGGTCGACGTGAAGCCCGGGGACGTGGTGAAGGCCGGCCAGGTGCTGGCCAAGATCGACACCACCGACGCCGACCAGCAGCTGGCCTCCGCGCAGGCGCAGCTCACCACGGCGCAGGCCCAGCTCACGAAGCTGCAGCAGGGGCAGACCCCGCAGCAGGCGGCGCTGAGCCAGCAGCAGCTGAAGACCGCCTCGGACTCGCTGGCCTCGGCGAAGACGTCGTTCTCCGACACGCAGAGCAGCCTCGCGCTGGACGCCTCGAACCTGGCCGCGGCTGTCACAACCGCGCGACAAACGCTGACCGCTGACACGAACGCGAAGGCCGACGCGGCCACGATCGCCAAGGACCAGGCCGCGCTGACCCAGGCCCAGAACGCCCAGAAGACCGGGTCGCTGAAGGACACCCAGTCCCTGCACCAGGCCCAGTCCTCGCTGACGCAGGCGCAGAACTCTTACACCACCGCCGTGGACCAGCAGGCGGTCTCCGCCGCGCCGGCCACCCCGGACCAGATCGCCGCGGCCAACCAGTCCGTGCTCAACGCCAAGAACGCCGTCGCCAGCGCCCAGAAGGGCGTCGCGGGCACCGTCATCACCGCGCCCTCGGCCGGGACGGTCCTGTCGGTCGGCGGCTCGGTCGGCGACACGGTGTCCGCCGGGACCTCCTCGACCTCGGCGGCGGCGTCCTCGGGCGGTTCTTCCGGGGGTTCCGCCGGCGGTGCCGCGTCGGGATCTTCGAGCTCGTCGTCGTCCTCCTCCGGCGGCACCAAGTCCGGCAGCAGCTTCGTGGTGCTCGGCGACATGGCCAGCCTGACGGTGCGCGCCGAGTTCGCCGAGACCGACGCCTCCAAGCTGAAGGCCGGCCAGCAGGCCCAGGTCTCGATCAACGCGGTCCCGGGCTCCTCGCTCACCGCGACGGTCCAGTCCGTCGACCCGACCTCGACCGTGGTGTCCAACGTCGTCGAGTACGGAGTCACGCTCCAGTTCACGGCCGGGCAGCAGGACCTGGCCGCGCTGAAGATGGGCCAGACGGCCTCGGTCTCGGTGACCACCGACAGCGTGACCAACGTGCTCTACGTGCCGTCCGCCGCGGTCACCAGCTTCGGCGGCCAGAGCTTCGTCACCGTAGTCGACGGCAAGACCCAGACCCAGACCCCGGTGCAGGTCGGCGTGGTCGGCGACACGAGCACCGAGATCACCTCCGGCGTCAGCGAGGGCGAGCAGATCCTGCTGTCCTCGCGCACGGCCTCGACCTCCACCACCGGCACCCGGGGCGGGACCGGCGGGTTCGGCGGCGGGGCGGGCGGCTTCGGGGGCGGCGCGGCCGGCGGCGGACGGTTCGGCGGGTGACCGGCATGAGCGGTTCGAGCGGCCCGAAGCCGGTCATCGAGCTCGCCGACATCCACAAGACGTACGGCGTGGACGGCACGGCCGTCCACGCCCTGCGGGGCGTCAGCCTGACCGTGCCCACCGGCGACTACGTCGCGATCATGGGCGCCTCGGGCTCGGGCAAGTCGACGATGATGAACATCGTCGGCTGCCTCGACGTCCCCACCTCCGGCCGCTACCTGCTGGACGGCATCGAGGTCGAGAACCTGTCGGACCGCCAGCTCGCGCTGGTCCGCAACCGCAAGATCGGCTTCGTCTTCCAGTCCTTCAACCTGCTGCCGCGCACCACCGCGCTGGACAACGTGGAGCTGCCGCTGGTGTACGCCGGCGTCGGCACCGCCGAGCGGCGCCGGCGGGCCCGGGCCGCCCTGGAGCTGGTCGGCCTCGGCGAGCGCCTGAACCACAAGCCCAACGAGCTCTCCGGCGGCCAGCAGCAGCGCGTGGCCGTGGCCCGCGCCCTGGTCACCGCGCCGAGCCTGATCCTGGCCGACGAGCCCACCGGCAACCTGGACAGCACGTCCTCGGCCGACGTGATGGCGCTGTTCGACCGGCTGCACCGCGCCGGGCGCACCATCGTCCTGATCACCCACGAGCACGACATCGCCGAGCACGCCGACCGCGCCATCCGGCTGATGGACGGCCGGATCGTCTCCGACGAGCGCAACGGCGAGCGCGGCTGGATCTCCGAACAGCACCGAGTCCGGCACGGGAGCCCTTGATGAGAATCCGCGAAGTCTTCCGGTTCGCCTTCGCCGGGCTGAAGGCCAACAAACTGCGCTCGGCGCTGACCACCCTGGGCATCCTGATCGGCGTCGGCGCCGTCATTCTGCTGGTCGCGGTCGGCAAGGGCTCCGGCGCGCAGGTGCAGGCGAACATCGACAAGCTGGGCACGAACCTGCTGGAGGTCTCCCGGCAGGCCGGCGGCTTCGGCGCGCGGGCCTCGCGCAACACCGGGACGCAGAGCTCTGTCGGAGCTCTGACCCTGGCCGACGCGCAGGCGCTGGTCGACCCGGTGAACGCCCCGGACGTGCTGGACGAGGCGCCGGTGGTGACCGCGTCCCCGACGGCGACGTACGAGGGCGCCACGCACTCGATCGCGCAGCTGGTCGGCACCTACCCGGCCTACCTGACGGCGACCAACTGGACGGTCGCCGAGGGCTCCTCGATCACCGACGACGACGTGGCCCAGGCCCGCAAGGTGATCGTGATCGGCCAGACGGTGGCCACCGACCTGTTCGGCACCGGCGACCCGGTGGGCCAGCAGGTCATGATCAACAGCGTCCCCTACACCGTCGAGGGTGTGCTGCAGGCCAAGGGCTCCTCGGGCCTGCAGGACGCCGACGACTTCGCCATCGCGCCGCTGACCACAGTGCAGGACTCGCTGAGCGGCTTCGGCTCGCTGAACCAGATCGTGGTGCAGGCCAAGTCGGCCGGCGCCACCACCGCGGCGCAGGACGAGATCACCTCGATCCTGTCCGCGCGGCACCACCTGGCGGCCACCGCCTCGCCGGACTTCCGGGTGCTGAACCAGCAGTCGCTGCTGGCCACCTCCAACTCCACCACGCACACCTTCACGGTGCTGCTCGGCGCGGTGGCGGCGATCTCGCTGCTGGTCGGCGGCATCGGCATCACCAACATCATGCTGGTCACGGTGACCGAGCGGACCCGGGAGATCGGCATCCGCAAGGCCCTGGGCGCGCCGCGCGCGGCGATCCTGGGCCAGTTCCTCATCGAGGCCGTGATGTTGTCCCTCATCGGCGGGGCCCTCGGGGTGGCCGCCGGGCTGATCGGCACCAGGTTCACGGTGGCCGGCGTCAAGCCGGTGATCGTGCCCGCCTCGATCGTGCTGGCCTTCGCGGTGTCGGCGCTGATCGGACTGTTCTTCGGGTCGTTCCCGGCCAACCGCGCGGCCAAGCTGCATCCCATCCAGGCACTGCGGCACGAATAAGAGATCCTCACGAGCAGGAAGAGTCGGAACCCACAGATGTCTGAGAACCCCGGCGGCCAGCCCGCCGACAACGAGACCCCCGCCGCGAACAACGCGGAGTTCGAGCTCCTGTCCCAGGCGCCGTCGGCGCCGGACATCGCCGGGCAGCTGAAGCCGGCGCGCAACGGCGGCGGCGGAGGCGCCGGGCTGCCGAAGGTGACGCTGGGCCTGATCGGCGCGGTCCTGCTGGCCGGCGGGTTCGTCGGCGGGATAGCGGTGGGCAAGAGCAACGCCTCGTCCACGTCCAAGACGTCGAACACGGCCGCCAACGGGGCCCGGACGCGCGGCGGCTACACCGGCGGCTTCGGCTTCGGCGGCGGGACCGGCGGGACGGGCGGGACCACCGGCGGTGCGACCGGCGGGACCGGCGCCAACCGCGGCGGCGCCGTCACCGGGACCGTCAGCGCGGTCAACGGCACCACGATCACCATCACCGACGGCACCGGCAAGACCGTGACGGTGGACACCAGCCCGCAGACCACCGTGACGATCGGCAAGACCGGCACGGTCTCGGACTTGACGACCGGCTCGCAGGTGACCGTCATCGGCACTCCGGACAGTAGCGGGACGATCACGGCCCGCTCCGTCGTGAGCGGCCTCACCGGCTTCGGCTTCGGCGGACGCGGCGGAAACCGCACCCCCGGCGCCACCGCGTCTTCGCCGGGTGGGTCAAACGGGTGATACTGGACGGGATGGACACCCGAGGCTCCCTAGACCGAGAACCGCGCAGCCTGCTGGTCGTCGACGACGACACCGAGATCCGGGACGCGATCGCCCGGGCCTTCCGCCTGCAGGGCTATCGCGTGCGCACCGCGGCCGGCGGCCTGGCCGCCCTGGAGCAGATCGCGGCCGACCCGCCGGACGCGATCGTGCTGGACGTGATGATGCCGGAGCTGGACGGGGTGGAGGTGTGCCGGCGCCTGCGCGGCGTCGGCGACCACACCCCGGTGCTGCTGCTCACCGCGCGCGACGCGGTCGGGGACCGGGTGGCCGGCCTCGACGCCGGGGCGGACGACTACCTGGTGAAGCCGTTCGCGCTGGCCGAGCTGCACGCCCGGATGCGGGCCCTGCTCCGGCGCGCCGACTACGAGCCGGTGCCGGAGACCGAGCGCCTGGTGTTCGAGGACCTGGAGCTGGACCCCGAGTCCCGGCTGGCCTACCGCGGCGGGCGCACGATCGAGCTGACCCGCACCGAGTTCGCGCTGCTGGAGCTGTTGATGCGCAACGCCGGGCGGGTGCTGCCCCGCGAGGTCATCTCCGACCGGATCTGGGGCTACGAGCTGGGGCCGGAGTCGAACTCGCTGGAGGTGTTCGTGTCCTGCATCCGGCGCAAGACCGAGTCCGGGGGCGAGCCGCGGCTGGTGCAGACCGTGCGCGGCTTCGGTTACACGCTGCGGGTGCCGGCGTGAACCGGGAGCGGTTCGGGAGGCGGTTGCGCCTGGTCGCGGCGAAGCAGGGGGCCGACCTGCTGGCCGATCAGCGAGTCGATCAGCGGGCCGGTCAGCGGGTCGATCAGCAGGTCGGCCAGCGGGTCGATCAGGACCCTGACGACGTCGCCCCTCAGCCCGCCGCGGGCGGTCCCGCCGAGGCCTCCCCGCGCCACTCCCCCTTGACGGTGTGGCGCCGCACGCCGCTGCGGGCCCGGCTGGCGCTGGCGGCGACGATCGCGGTGGCGGCCGGCGTGGGCGGAGGGGTCGGGTTCGCGTACGTCGCCGTACGGCACTCGCTGACGCAGCAGGTCGACGGCTCGCTGATGAAGCAGGGCATCAGGATGCAGCTGCAGCAGCTGCGTCCCCGGACCACCGCCACGAGGACCGACAAGATCCCGGCTTTCGACTTCACGCCGGAGCCCGGCGAGACCCGGGTGAACGTCCAGTTCATCAACGACAAGGGCCAGGCGATGGTGCCGACCTGGCTCACCGCCGCGCACGGCACCGTGACCTCGGTCTCCCTGCCGCTGCTGCCGCAGCCGCTGCCCGTCACCTCGCAGGACGTCGGCGTCGCGGGCGGCACGCTGGACAGCTCCATCCGCTCCACGCAGTGGACCGGCCAGCATGTGCGCATCCTGACGCTGCCGATCGGCAACGGCCACGCGATGCAGATCGAGAGCCCGCTGACCACGATGGACCAGCAGCTGTCCACGCTCGGCTGGCAGCTGTTCGGCGCCGGCGCGGCGGGCATCGTGCTGGCCGCGGGGCTGGGCTGGCTGGTGACGCGCACCGCGCTGCGTCCGGTCGCCGAGCTGACCAGCACCGCCGAGCGCATCGCCGCCACCCACGACCTCGCGCACCGCATCGCCATAGACGGCACGCCCGGCGAGCCGCGCGACGAACTCGGCCGCCTGGCGGCGACCTTCAACACCATGCTGGACGCGGTCCAGGAGGCCACCGACCGCCAGCGCCAGCTGGTCGCCGACGCCTCGCACGAGCTCCGCACCCCGCTGACCTCGCTGCGCACGAACGTCGAGGTGCTGGCGCACGCGCACCGCCTGGAGCCGGAGGACCGCCAGGCGCTGGTGACGAGCATCATGTCGGGCCTGGACGACCTGACGACGCTGGTCAGCGACACGGTCGAGCTGGCCCGCGGCGAGGAGCAGGCGGCGCTGTTCGAGGAGATGCGCTTCGACCTGCTGGTCCAGCGCTGCGTGGACCGCGCCACGAGGCACTGGCCGAAGGTGGAGTTCAAGGAGCGGCTCGACGAGGCCGTGGTCGTGGGGGTGACCGACCGGCTGGCCAAGGCGGTCCGGAACCTGCTCGACAACGCGGCGAAGTTCTCCCCGCCCGGCGGCCTGATCGAGGTCGGCACGACGGCCGACGCCGACGGCGACGGCATGGCCACGCTGACCGTCCGCGACCACGGCCCCGGCATCCCCGAAGCCGACCTCCCGCACGTCTTCGACCGGTTCTACCGCGCCGCGAGCGCGCGGGACCTGCCGGGCTCGGGACTGGGGCTGGCGATAGTGACGCAGGTGGCGGTCGGGCACGGCGGCGGGGTGACGGTGGCCCGGGCCGAGGGCGGCGGGGCCGAGTTCCGGTTGACGGTGCCGCTGGCGTCTCGGGGTGAGGCGGCGGGCGCTTCGGCGAGAAGGTGAGGCGGGCGGGCCCGCCGAGCATGCACGGCACGCTCCAGGCGAGCGGTCGGAGCGGTCGGAGCGAGCGGTCAGAGCGGTCGGAGCGGTCTGAGCGAGCGGTCAGAGCGGTCGGAGCGGTCGGAGCAAGCGGCCGGAGCGGTCGGAGCAAGCGGCCGGAGCGGTCAGAGCGGTCGGAGCAAGCGGCCGGAGCGGCCGGAGCGGTCGGAGCGAGCGGTTCGGCGGCAGGGTCGGCGGGTTCCGGCGGCAGGTTTCGGCGGCTCGCCCGATCGCTGCGCGCGCCGCAGAGCGCTACCGAACCGCGGACTGCCCAGTCCCCGACCCCAGCCTCTCGTATCCCGCCTCGCGCCCCTTCCGAGCCCACACAGCGTCCTCGCCGACGTCCCACCACCCCTGGGTCCGCAAGGCGTAGCGCGAGACCTTCTCCGTGGCCGTCGTCGTCAGTGCGGCGGTGATGCGGATGAAGCGTGGGGCCATCTTCGTGCCGAGATCCGCTTGTGCGGTAAGGAAATCCGCAAAGACGGCCGGGTCGAAGTCAGCGTCCTGCCTCAGCACCAGGGCACACATCACCGCGTCGCCGGTCACCTCGTCGGGGACGGCGTAGGCGGCGACCGCCTCGATCGGCTCCCAGCGGGCGAGGATCGCCTCCAGCAGGGCCACCGAGATGTTCTCGCCGTCGACGCGCATCCGGTCGGCTTTGCGGGCGGCGAAGTAGAGCCAGCCGTCGGCGTCCGCGTAGAACAGGTCGCCGCTGCGGTAGCGGCCTTCGGAGAAGCGTTCGGCGTCGGCGGCGGGGTTGTTCCAGTAGCCGGTGAAGCCTCCAGGGCCGGTGCGGACCAGTTCGCCGATGGCCGTGGCGCCGTTCAGGAGGCGGCCCGCGGCGTCGAATTCGGCCGGCGGGCAGGGGGCGCCGGTGTCCAGGTTCACGATCGACAAGCTCGGATCCCCGAGGCCGACCGCCGCCCCGCGGGCCAGGACCGACGGCGGGAAGCTGCGCGGCGCGACGATGTTGATACCACCTTCGGAGGCGCCGTAGCCCTCTGACAAATGGCATCCGAAGCGCCGCTCGAAGCGTTCCCGATCCAGCGGCCCGGCCTCGGTGCCGAAGCCGGCACGCAGGGAGTTGGCGGCGTCCGAGGGATGCTCCGGCGTGGCCAGGATGTAGGAGATCGCACGCCCGACGTAGGTGAAGTACGTGGCCTGGTACTCGCGCACATCGGGCAGGAAGCCCGACGCCGAGAACCGATCGCGAAGTGCCACCGCGGAACCCGCGACCAGCGCGGGACCCCAGTTCGCCAGGATCGCGTTGCCGTGGAACATCGGCATCGGGATGTAGCAGACGTCCGACGCCCCCAGCCCGAACCGCTCCGCCATCACCGCCCCCGACGCCGCGACCCGGCCCTGCGCGCACGTCACCGCCTTCGGCGCGCCGGTCGAGCCCGACGTGAAGTACAGCAGCAGCCGGGTGTCCTCGGTGACCGGGGCCACCGGCACGACGTCCTGCACCGCCGCGTCCCGGTACGGCGCCAGCGCCTCCGCGTACGCCGGCTCGTCGACGACCCACAACGGCAACGCGTCGAGGTCCAAACCGGCGAGAAGTGGCAAGTGCTCCCGCGCGGTGATGAGGACCTCGCACTCCGCGTGGCGCACGTCCCGCGCCAGCTCGGCGCCACGCCGCGTGGGGTTCACGCCCACCAGCGCCGCTCCGGCGAGCGCGGCGGCGGAGAGCCAGAACACGAACTCGTCGGTGTTGCCCAGCAGGATCCCGATATGCGGCTGCATGCCCGCGCGGTGCCGGTCGCCGAAGAGCGCGGCCCTGCTGGCCGCCCGCGCCGCGATCTCCGAATGCTGATACCGCAGGCCGCCGGGGCCGAGGAGTCCGGTCCCGGTGTGCCGGGACTGTGCGCCGATCAACTCCGCGACCGTGACCATGTCGCGTATAGAAGGACATCCCGCGTGAGGCCGCAAGAGGTTACCCTGAGTGCGTGGACGTGAACGTATCGGCGACGGTCAAAGTCCGAGTGACGGTGGATGCCGACAAGTGGGCCGCGGCAAGCGGCGTGGAGACGGTCCAGGCCAGCGCATCCCTGGCCACCGCGCTCAGCGCGGCACTGGAGCGCTTTTCCGATCTCGTGCCCGAGGTGGACCTGGCCGGCGGGGAGACCAAGGTCGAGAAGCTCGCCTGGACCGCGTCGACCACCAGCCCCGCGCACCCCTCCTGACCCCGGCCCGCCCAGGTCATCCCCATCACCCGGATCATTCCGGATCCCCCACCGATTCCCCCGCCGTCCCGGGCGAGGCCGGACCGCGCGGCGGGCCGGGCGATGATGGTAGGGATAACCGGGGGTCGAACTTCCGTGGCCGCACCGTGGGCGGCCGACCCATGATCGGCGAAGCTTTTCCCATGAAGCGTTTCCTGTTGAGCCCGGTGTCGGGGCGCACCGCACGCCAGTATCTGTACGCCCTGGTCTGCGCACCCCTCGGGATCGCGGGGCTCGTCTACGCGGTGGTCACCCTGGCCGTCGGCGGCGCGCTGTCCTTCACGTTCATCGGTCTGCCGCTCATCGCCACCGCGATCTTCCTGGCCAAGAAGTTCGGCGGCGTGCAGCGCCGCCTGGCCCGCACGCTGCTCGGCGTCGACATCGAGGCACCGCACCAGAACACCCGCTGGCAGAGCGCGCACGGTCTGCTGGCCAAGCTCGGCGCGGCGCTCGGCGACCTGGCCGCCTGGCGGGCCCAGGCCTACCTGCTGGTGCGCGCGCCGCTGGGCGTGGCGTACATCATGACGCTGGTCCTGGGCGTGGTCGAAGGCCTGGGCATGGTCCTGTACCCGGTCTGGTGGTCGCTTTTCGACCCGGAGAACAAGGACAGCCACGGCGTCGCGCACCACTCGGCCATCCAGTTCGGCAGCTTCTACTTCGACTCCTGGCCGCGGGCGTTCCTCGCCACGGCGATGGGCGTGGTCGCCGTCTACGCCGGCGTCTGGCTCCTGAAGTTCTGGCTCTGGCTGGACACCCTGCTGATGAAGTCGCTGCTCGGCCCGACCCGCAGCGAGGTCCGGGTCGAGGAGCTGACCGTGAGCCGAGCGGCCGCCGTGGACGACTCCGCGGCCCGCCTGCGCCGGATCGAGCGCGATCTGCACGACGGCGCGCAGGCCCAGCTGGTCGCGCTGGCGATGCAGCTCGGCGAGGCCAAGGAGAACCTGGACGCCACCGGCGCCGAGCTGGACCTGGTCGAGACCCGGGCCCTGATCGACACCGCGCACCGCAACGCCAAGCAGGCCATCAACGAACTGCGCGACCTGGCCCGCGGCATCCACCCGGCGGCCCTGGACAACGGCCTGCGCGACGCGCTGGGCACGCTGGCCGCGCGCTCGGCGATGCCGGTGACGGTGAACGTGGCGCTGGCCGAGCGGCCGGACCGTGCGATCGAGACCATCGCCTACTTCTGCGCTGCGGAACTGCTGACGAACGCGGTCAAGCACGCGGCGCCGTCCCGCGCCGCGCTGTCGGTGGTGCAGGAGGACGGCGGGCTGACGCTGACCGTCGAGGACGACGGCCGCGGCGGCGCGCGGGTCGGCTACGGCGGGGGTCTGGCCGGGCTGCTGGACCGGGTGCGCACCGTGGAGGGCTCGCTGGCGGTGGACAGCCCGCAGGGCGGGCCGACGCGGGTGGTCGTGAAGCTTCCGATGCACGTGTGAGGCACGGCCGGACCTCGCGGGGTCCGGCCGGTGCGGCGCGAGTGGGCTATCTTCGGGTGGGCTGTCTCCGGTTCGGTCGACGGCTGCCACCCGAAGGAGAACACACCCGTGCGGATCATGATCGCCGAAGACTCCGGAGTCCTGCGGGACGGCCTGGTCCAGATCCTCACCAAGCGCGGCCACGAGGTCCCGGCCGCCGTCCCGAACGCCGACGAGCTGCTGGCCGCGGTCGCCGGCGACCCGCCGGACGCGGTCGTCCTCGACATCCGGATGCCGCCGACGCACACCGACGAGGGCCTGCGGGCCGCGCTGGAGCTGCGCAGGAGCCATCCGAAGGTCGGCGTGCTGCTGTTCTCGCAGTACGTGGAGACCCGCTACGCCCGCGATCTGTTCAGCGGCAAGGTCTCCGGCGTCGGCTATCTGCTCAAGGAGCGGGTCGCGGACGTCAGCGAGTTCGTCGAGGCGCTGGCGAAGATCGCGGCCGGCGGCACGGTGCTCGACCCGGAGGTCGTGGTCCAGCTGCTGGGCTCGCAGCCCACCGACGCGCTGACCGCCCGCGAGCGCGAGGTCCTCGGGCTGATGGCGGAGGGGCGTTCGAACGCCGCGATCGGCAAGCAGCTGGTGCTCGCCGACAGCTCGGTGGAGAAGCACATCAGCAACATCTTCACGAAGCTCGGGCTGCCGCCGGCGGACGAGGACCACCGCAGGGTGCTGGCGGTGCTGAAGTATTTGGGAGTCGCGCCGTAGCGGAGGGTCGGCCGAGGTTCAGCGGGACTCAGCACGCCCGGGGTTCAGCGGGATCCGGATTCAGTGGCCGGTCGCCGACGAGGACGAGGGCGCTGACGACGGACCCGATGAGGCCCCTGAGGTCCCCGAAGCCCCTGAGCTGCCCGAAGTGACCGGCTGAGCCGGCGTCGGCGGCGCCCCGGTCGCGGCCGTCACCGAGTTCCACAGTTGCGCGTACCAGGCGCTGGAGCCCTGCGAGGGGCCGGTGGTCCCGTCCGGACCGCCGCCGGCCGCGTCGCCCGCTCCGAGCAGCCGCAGACCGGTCTCGCCGGGGAAGACGTAGTGCAGCCGGAGCCGGGCCTGGATCTTGACGTAGTCCGGGTCCTGCCAGCGGGCCAGCTCCCGGGTGAGCTGGTCGACCTGGGCCCGCTTGCCGGCGTTCTGCTGCTTGAGCTGATCGATCTGCGAGCTCTGCGAGAAGTACTGCTGCAGCGGATAGGCCAGGGCCAGCACCAGCGCGCACACGAACAGCATGAGGATCGCCGCTCGCGCCGTGTACCGCGTGCGCCTCTTGGCCGGCCCGCCCGGACCGGCACCGCCGTCACCGGAACGCGAAGGTCCCGACGCAGCGTCCTGCCGCTGCGCCGGGACCGCGCTCAAGCGCCGAGGTGCCGAGCCCGAGCCTGCCGACGTCATGCCAGCGACGATACCGCCTGCCGGTCGGGGCGGGCGGTATCGGCGGGACCGAGGTGTCAGCCCTCGTGCGTGAAGCGGGGGAAGGCCGAACGGCCCGCGTAGCGCGCGGCGTCGTCCAGCTCCTCCTCGATGCGCAGCAGCTGGTTGTACTTGGCGACGCGGTCCGAGCGGGCCGGGGCGCCGGTCTTGATCTGGCCGCAGTCCACCGCGACGGCCAGGTCGGCGATCGTGGTGTCCTCGGTCTCGCCGGAGCGGTGCGACATCATGCAGCGGTAGCCGTTGCGGTGCGCCAGCTGCACGGCGTCGAAGGTCTCGGTCAGGGTGCCGATCTGGTTCACCTTCACCAGCAGCGCGTTGGCCTGGCCGCCGGCGATGCCGCGGGCGAGGCGCTCGGGGTTGGTGACGAACAGGTCGTCGCCGACGATCTGGACCTTCGAGCCCAGGCGGTCGGTGAGGATCTTCCAGCCGTCCCAGTCGTCCTCGAACAGCGGGTCCTCGATGGAGACCAGCGGGTAGGCGTCGACCAGCTCGGCGTAGTAGTCGGTCATCTCCGAGGCGGTGCGGGACTTGCCCTCGAACTGGTAGGCGCCGTCCTTGTAGAACTCGGACGCGGCGACGTCCAGCGCCAGCGCGATGTCCCGGCCGGGCTCGTAGCCGGCCTTCTTGATCGCGACCAAGATCAGGTCCAGGGCGTCGCGGTTGGACGGCAGGCTCGGCGCGAAGCCGCCCTCGTCGCCCAGGCCGGTGTTCAGGCCCTGCTCCTTCAGCACCGACTTCAGCGCGTGGTAGACCTCCGCGCCCCAGCGCAGCGCCTCGCGGAAGCTGCCCGCGCCGATCGGGGCGATCATGAACTCCTGGATGTCCACGTTGGAGTCCGCGTGCGCGCCGCCGTTGAGGATGTTCATCATCGGCACCGGCAGGGTGTGCGCGTTCGGGCCGCCGAGGTAGCGGAACAGCGGCAGCTCGGCGGACTCCGCGGCGGCCTTGGCCACGGCCAGGGAGACACCGAGGATCGCGTTCGCGCCCAGGCGCGCCTTGTTCGGCGTGGCGTCCAGGTCGATCATGGCCTGGTCGATCAGCCGCTGGTCGGAGGCGTCCTCGCCGACCACGGCGGGGTAGATCTCGTCCAGCACGCCCTGCACGGCGCGCTCCACGCCCTTGCCCCCGTAGCGGCCGGCGTCGCCGTCGCGCAGTTCCACGGCCTCGAAGGCGCCGGTGGAGGCGCCGGAGGGGACCGCCGCGCGGGCGAAGCTTCCGTCTTCCAGGAGCACCTCGACCTCGACGGTCGGGTTGCCGCGCGAGTCCAGGATCTCCCGCGCGTTGATGGCTTCGATGGACGCCACGTCGCATCTCTCCTTCAGCTCTGATGGTTTCGCTCCAGAGCCTATCCTTCGGCAGGCCGAGGACCTTGCTCAGCAGGGTCAAGGGGTGAGACGGAGGACACAGCGGGTGCGCTGTTCTCCGCGAATTCCTTTGTCGCATGCTGAACAGACGTGCGGAGGCCGCCTCGGGAGAGGTGTCCAGCGGCGTAGCTCCGCCACGGGCGCCACCGTTCGGCGTCCGCGCGCGCCAGCGGGACATCGGGATCGCCGAGGCCGTGGACGAGGATCCGATCCACGCCTTCGGCGCCGACCACACCGATCGCTTCGAGGTCGCGGCGGGCCCGTTCCCACGAAGCCCCGGCATCGAGGCGGACGGAGCCGTCGCTCAGCGCGCGGACCATCGCGACGGCGGCCGGTGGCAGGTCTTCGTCAGAGAGCCGCGCCAAGGCCCGGGGATCGGGAAAGGTGTGGGTGACCGCGCCGACCGAGGCCTCCAGCGGGGTCCCGTACCGCTTCACGACCTCGCCGATCAGTGCTCTGACCGCGTCGTCGGGCGGGCCGACTTCGCCGAGGGCGACGCGCAGCGCGGTCTCGGCCGGGTCGGCGCTGCCCGGGACGCGGAGTCCGGGGTGGTCGCGCAGCAGCGGGCCGAGCACGGGATCGGACCCGAGGTGGTCGGCGATGGTCGGGGCGTCGGCGTCCAAGTCCAGCAGGCGCCGGATGCGGTTGACCGCGGTGGCCAGGTCGCGCAGATCGACCAGCCGCAGTTCGCAGGACACGGTGCCGGCGATCGGTTCGGAGTCGACGGTGACGACGCCGGAACCGTGCGGTAGCCGGAGCGATCGCCGGTAGAAGCCGTCGGAGAACTCTTCGACGCCGGGAATCGCCCGCGCTCCGAGCTCCGCGAGGACACCGGCCAGATCGAGGGCGCCGCGATAGCCGAGCCGCAGACGGATCGCTCCCGGCCCCGGCAGCCCCGGCGGTCCCGGTACCTCCGGCGGAACCGACTTCGCGCCGACCACGCTCGAAGCGGCCCGCAACGCCGTCGGCGTGAGGCCATAGCACGCGCGGATGGTGTCGTTGAACTGCCTGATGCTCGCGAAGCCCGCCGCGAACGCCACGTCGGCGACCGGACAGGCGGTCGTCTCCAACAGCATCCGCGCCGCCTGGGCCCGGCGGGCCCGGGCCACCGCCTGCGGGCCGGCGCCGACCTCGGCGAGCAGGAGGCGGTGCACCTGGCGTTCGCTGTAGCCCAGCCGCCGCGCCAGGCCGCTGACGCCTTCGGCGTCGACCACGCCGTCGGCGATCAGGCGCATGGCCCGCCCCACGAGGTCGCCGCGCGCGTTCCAGGCCGCCGAGCCCGGGGCGGCGTCCGGCCGGCACCGCTTGCACGCCCGGAAGCCGTTCGCCTGCGCCGCGGCCGCGCTGGGGTAGAAGCGGGTGTTCTCCGGCTTCGGCATGACCGCCGGGCAGCTCGGACGGCAGTAGACGCCGGTGCTGGTCACCCCGATGTAGACCAGCCCGTCGAACCGGGGGTCGCGGCTCTGCATCGCAGCGACCGCCGTGGCGGGATCGATCAGCATCGTTCCAGCGTCGCACCGCCGACCGACACAGGCATCTGCGCCGGAGCGCCGGCGCCGTCCTCGTCCGATCGCCGCCAGCACCCGGCCTCCCGGCCGCGAAGGCTTGATCCGTGCTGAAAGACAACCGCTTCCGGAACGCCTTGGCGCATCGCGACTTCCGCGTCCTCTGGCTGGGCTCCGTCGTGTCCTCGACCGGCGACGGCATGACGTTCGTCGCCCTGGCCTGGCTGGTCCTCAGCCGCCCTGGCGGGACCGGGAGGCTGGGGCTGCTGGTGGTGTGCGCGACCCTGCCGGTCTTCGTCGGGGGCCTGGCGGTCGGGCCGGTGCTGGACCGCTTCGACAAGCGCAAGGTGCTGGCGCTGGACAGCGTGCTGCGCGCGGTGGTGATGGGGTCGATCCCGCTGACGGCGCTCGCGGCCGGTCACGTGCCCACCGCGCTGCCGTTCGCCGCCGCCGCATGCTACGGCCTGCTCAAGATGGTGCCGCTGGCCGGATTCCCCGCGGCCATCCCGGATCTGGTGCCGCCGGAGTGCCTGGATCCGGCGAACGCGCTGGACTCGCTGGGCTTCGGGGTGTCCGGGATGATCGGGCCGGCCCTGGGCGGCGCCCTGATCCCGGCGTGCGGGGCGTCCGGAGTGGTGGCGATCGACGCGCTCAGCTATGCCGTCTTCGCGGTCGCGGCGCTCAGTGTCCGCACCTCGTTGCGGCCGCCGCCGACGACGCACCCCCGCAGCGCCGCCACCGAGCGATCGGTGATCCGCGTCCTGCTCCGCGACCGCGTTCTGGTCGCGACCACGGTCGCCTTCATGGCCTTCAACATCGCCGAGGGCATGTTCGCGGTCGTCACGCCCTGGCTGGCCAAGACCCGGCTGGCCGGCGGCGCCGCGACACTCGGCCTGCTGCTGGCGGCGATGTCGGCCGGGGAGCTGGCCGGGGCCGCGGCGGCCGGTTCCCGCCCGGCGCCGGGCAGCCCGGTGCGCACGATAGCCAGGACGCAGGTCCTGGCCGGGCTGGGATTCTTCAGCTTCCTGGCAGTACCGCACACCCCGGTGCTCCTGGTCGGGGTTCTGGCGGTCGGGGTGTTCGCAGCGCCGATGACCGTGTGGGCCCAGTCGGTGCGGATGCAGCGGATCCCGCCCGGGCTGCGGGGACGCGGGTTCGCGACCCTGCGCACCCTCATGCTGGCCACGCCGCCGATCGGCGCCCTGCTGGCCGGGCCGCTGGTGGCCGCCGGCCGGCCCGGCGCGGCGGCGGTCGGGATGGCCGCGCTGGCGAGCGGGCCGGGGCTGGCACTCGTGATCCTGTTCCGGCGGGAGCCGGAGCCGCCTACGCCAGCTGTCGCGGCGGAAAGCATCGCCTCCGGGGCGACGGCGGCGGGGTAGGCCGAGGGCTCGATCCGCCGTCCCCTCTTCGCACGCCCGCAGGGCGCGCTACCGTGCGAAGAGTAGGGCCACCCCCATCGGAATCCGGGCTACGTTCGCCGAAGCTGGACCTATGATCACGACTGTGGGAGCCAAGGTCGCCGGCCGGCGCGGTGAGGACGGCGCGCCGACGCTCGGCCCGGGGGAGCTGCTGAAGGGCCCCTTCACCGGACGCGCGCTGCGCCAGCAGGGCTATCTGCTGGCCTCGTTCGCCGGGGCGTTCGTCCAGGTGCTGTGGATGACCATCGCCCTGGCCGTCGGCGGCACCCTGGTCATGGTGGTCATCGGGCTGCCGCTGGTCCTGGCCGGGCTCACCGGGCTGCGGCGGGCCGCCCGGCGCGAGCGCCTCCGGATCCTGGCCCTCACCGGGGAGCGGGTGCCGGCGCCGTACCGGGAGCCCCGGCCGTCCGGCACCGTGCCGCAGCGGCTGCTGGGCAACGTCTCCGACCCCGCGACGTGGCGGGACCTGGTGCACCTGTTCGTCGCCGCGACGCTGGGGGCCGGCTGGCTCGGCGTGATCGTGGGCGTCTGGGCGATGACCCTCGGCGCCGTCTCGTTGCCCTTCTGGTACACCGCCCTGCCGGGGCACCGGATCCCGATGATGCACCTCAACGGCAGCGAGTACTACATCAGCACCCTGCCCGCGATCCTGTCCTTCGCCGGCATCTCACTGGTCTTCGCCTGGCTCCTCGGGCCGACCCTGCTGGAGCTGGCCACCCGCGCCCAGACCGGCCTGGGCCGCGCCCTGCTCGGCCTGAGCCGCCCGGAGCTGGACCGCCGCGAGTCCGCGCTGCGCACCACCCGCAGCCAGGCCGTCAGCGCCGCCGAGGCCGAGCGCCGGCGGATCGAGCGCGACCTGCACGACGGCGCGCAGCAGCGCCTGGTCGCCCTCGCGATGGACCTGGGCCGCGCCAAGTCGAAGCTGAAGACCGGCGACGAGGCCGATTCGGCGGCCGCCGCGCAGCTCGTCGCCGAGGCGCACGAGGGCGTGAAGCTGGCCCTGAGCGAGCTGCGGGACCTGGCCCGCGGTATCCACCCCGCGGTCCTGACCGACCGGGGTCTGGACGCCGCGCTGTCCGCCCTGGCCGGCCGCTCGCCGGTCCCGGTGGAGGTGGACGCCGCGCTGCCCTGGCGGCCCAGCCCGGAAGTGGAGTCGGCGGCGTACTTCGTGGCCTCCGAGGCGCTGGCGAACATGGCCAAGCACGCGCACGCCACCCGCGCCTGGATCGAGCTGGAGATCCGCGAGGACCAGCTCCGGATGATCGTCGGCGACAACGGCGTCGGTGGCGCCGAGTCGAACCCCGGCGGGGGCCTGTCCGGTCTGTCCGACCGCATCGCACCGCTCGATGGCATCCTGTCGGTCAGCAGCCCTCTAGGCGGACCGACTCTGATCATCATGGAGATGCCATGCCCGAAGCCATCCGTGTCCTGATCGCCGAAGACGCGGTCCTGCTCCGCGAGGGCCTCGCCCGGCTCCTCGCGGACTCGGGGTTCGACGTCGTGGCGAAGGTGGACGACGGCAAGGGCATGGTCGACGCCGCCGACGCGCTGAAGCCGGACGTGATCGTCGCCGACGTCCGCATGCCCCCGAGCTTCACCGACGAGGGCCTGCGCGCCGCGGTCCAGGTCCGCGCGAAGTACCCCGACATGGCCATCCTGGTCTTCAGCCAGGCCGTCGAAGCCGCCTACGCGCAGGAGCTGTTCTCCAGCAGCGCCAACGGTCTCGGCTATCTCCTGAAGGAGCGCGTGGCCGAGGTCGAGGAGTTCGTGGACGCGCTCAAGCGGGTCGCGGCCGGCGGCACGGCGCTGGACCCCGAGGTCGTGGCGCAGCTCCTGGGCCGCCGCAAGAAGAACGACCCGCTGGAGACCCTGACCCCGCGCGAACGCGAGGTGCTGGCGTACATGGCCGAGGGGCGCTCGAACTCCGCGATCGCGGCCGGCCTGTTCGTCACCGAGAAGGCGGTGGAGAAGCACACGTCGAGCATCTTCACCAAGCTGGACCTCACGCCGGCGGCGGAGGACCACCGCCGGGTGATGGCGGTGCTCCGGTACTTGAACGTCTAGGCGTCCCGATGCCTTTGCTGCAAGTTTCCGGACGTGACCGTGGTGGTCCCGGTCGACCTGCGCCGGCGATCGGGGCTGCTGTCCCTCGCCGGCGCCACGATGCGCGGCGAGGGCATGGTCCTCGCCGAAAGACCGGAGCTGTCCGCCAGGCAGGGCCCTGAGAGCCGCCCGGCGAACCGTCACGCCGGGTCAGCCGGCGATCAGCTCCCTGAGATATCGCACGGCGGGCGAGCCGTGGCCCAGCACCGCGTCGTGCAGTTCGCGCTCCGACCACTCGGGGTGGCCGGCTCGCAGGTCGCGGATCAGGTCGCAGACTTCGACGTAGCCCACGTAGTACGTGGACAGCTGCGAACTGCTCAGCAGTGCGCGCCGCCACTTGCCGGCGGCCTCGCCGTCCTCCTGGAAGCCGCGCCCGGTCATCAGCGCCATGGCCTCGTCCTCGGTCATGCCGTGGCAGTGGATGCGGCCGTCGAGAACGGTGTTGATGATCATGCGGAGCTGCATCTTGAGCTGCTGCATGCGCACCGCGCGGGGGTCGCCGTCGCCGGGATACTCGTGGCGGGCCATGAGTTCCTCGGCGTAGACGGCCCAGCCCTCGACGAACGAACCCGACCACAACGCGGCGCGTACCGGCGTCGAGGCCTGCCCGCGCCGCGAGTGCTGGAGCTGGAGCAGGTGTCCGGGCATCGCCTCGTGGACCATCAGGTTGTGCAGCATGTGCAGGTTGTACTCGCGGAAGAAGGAGTCGACGCGCTCCTGCGTCCAGTCCTCCGGGGTCGGCGAGATGGCCAGTATCGTCTGCACCTCGGCCGGCTCCAGCGGTCCCGGCGGGTCGCAGTACGCCACCGCCACGCCCCGGTGCACCTCCGGCATCACGGCGACTTCATAAGGGTCCTCATACACGGTCACCAGGTCGTGCTCCCGCACGAAGGCGAACTGCTTCAGCAGCGCCTGGCGGCTGTACTCGAGGATGGTCTCGTTGTCCGGCACGGACTCGGCGAGCCGGTCCAGCACCCGCCGCACCAGGGCCGACCGCTCGGCGGCATCTGAGGGCACTGCGATGCCCTCGTAGTCCGCGGCGGCTTCCACGATCTGGGCGGACACCCGGTCCAGATCCGCTTCGGCCCGAGCCAGGATCGCCTCGGCGTCCGACTCCGCGTCCAGGCTCAGCGAGAGTTTGCGGGCGAACAGCTCCGGCCCGATGCGCGGGTCGCGGAACTCCTCTTCCCCCGCGTCGCCGGCGGCCAGCCGCTCCTTGAGCCAGGCGATGTGGTCCTGAAGCGCTTCCAGCGCGGCCGGACGCACCGCGTCGATCGCGGCCTGGACGCCGGACGGCGCCGCCGGAAATGCCGAATCCGCCGAATCCGTCTTCGAAGCCTCCGCGACCGCGGCGTCCAGCTCGGCGCCGATCAAGTCGACGGTGCCCTCGAACTGCCCGATCGCCAGCTCCAGGTGGATCCGCGACAGCGGCTTGCCGGCCAGCAGCGACCGGTTGTCCGCGAGCAGCGACGGCACCTGCTCCAACCGCCCCGCGAAAGCCGCCAGCCGCTGGAGGGCCGGAGCGTAATCGCGCGCAAGCAGTGTGTACAAAGCGATTCCGGGGTTCGCCTCGGCCGGGTTCCACTCGTCCTCGCGCAGGTCCTCGATGCCGAATCGCAGCGCGGCCACATGGTTCGCCAGGATCGCGGCGTCCGCACGGTTCCCCACCGACAGCTCCGCGGTGTCCACATCGGCCAGGTCCGCGGCGCGTCCCGCCAGCCACGCGGCCTCGGCCGCCAGCCCGCCGGCGGACCGGTCCGGCAGCTCCGCGTCATACTCGTGCAGGCCCAGCGTGCCGGCCCAGTCCGGATGCCGGCGGCACAGGCCGTCCAGGATGTCGGCGGCCAGCGCCTCGAAGCGTGCGTCAGGAGTGTCAGCCATCCTCCGACGATAGAGGACCGCCCACCGCCGGGATCGAGGAACAGTCTCCACTTCGGTCATCAGTACTGCATATGCTGTGGCCATGTCTTCTCAGCCGCCTTGGGAGACCCAGATCCAGCCGGGTTGGGGGTCCCAGCCACCGCCGGAGCAGCCGCGGCAGCAGCCGCAGCAGGACGGGGGCTGGAATCAGGGTCCGTATGTGCCGCCGCCGCAGGACCGGGTGCCGTACCAGCAGCCCCAGCAGCCGCCGCAGCAGGACCGGGTGCCCTACCAGCAGCCGCCGCAGCCGCCGCAGCAGTATCCCGGGGGGCCGTACCCGCAGCAGCCGCCGCCCCCGCAGTTCACACCGCCGCAGCTGCCCGGGATGGACTACGGCCACGAGGAGCCGCCGCCGAGGAACAACGCCTGGCGGGTCATCATGAGCATCGTGGCCGTGGTGGTGCTGGCCGGCGCCGCCGGCGGCATCTACGTGCTGACCAAGGGCAAGAGCGACACCAAGGCCCAGCCGGCCGCGGCGACGACCACCTCCTCGGCGCCGGCGTCCCCGACGGCTCCGGCGTCGAGTTCGTCGTCGTTCCCGAACAACAGCTACACCGGCTCCGCGGCCCCGCCCGCGTCGGCTTCCTCGACCGGCGGCGGCGCGACCCTGGACAACGCGGCGACCGACAAGACGCCGTTCACCGCGGACGCGCTCGTGGCGAAGTCGTTCACCGACGACAAGAACGTGACCTACGCGCTGAAGAACTCCGGCGTCGAGCCGTGCGACAAGGTCGGCGACGCGGCGGTGCAGAAGATCGTGACGTCCGCGAAGTGCACGAACTTCATGGCCGCCTCGTGGATCGACCCGGACAACAACCGGATCGTCGTCAGCGCGATGATCATCCCGTATCAGGACGCCGCCACGGCCTCGGCGATCTACAAGAAGCTGGCCACCACGCACACGGGCGACTACGCGCAGTGGTGCCCCCCGCTCGGCCAGCCCGGCAACGGCACCTGCCCGAAGCTCGCCAAGGGCGGCACCTTCACCCGCGAGGGCAAGTTCGGCAGCTTCCACCGCTACGTGCTGATCACCACGGCGGTCTACGTCGACCTGCGCAACGACGACAGCCAGAAGGACTGGCTGACCTCCGCGGCGCACGGCGCGTTCCAGAACACCCTGCCCGGCCAGTAGCCGCGCGGGCCGAAGACACTTCCAGGGCAGCACTAAAGGGCCTCTCGCTATTCGCGGGAGGCCCTCAGTACTTCAACGCTTGCAGGCTTTGCAGGGGACGCTGCGGACCGTCAGCCGGCGCTGTTCTGCTTCTGCTGGGCCTGGTCGGCGGCCGAGGTGGTCGGGGTGTTCTCCACAGCGGGCGTCACGCGGGCGGCGTCATTGGCCTGCTTGGCGACCTCCTCGGTCTCCTTCTGGCTCTGCCGCATCTCGGACTTGAAGATGCGCAGCGACTGGCCCACCGAGCGGGCCATGTCCGGCATCTTCTTGGCCCCGAACAGCAGGAACAGCACAACGAGGATCACGATGATGTGCCATGGCTGCAAATCGCCCATGAGTGGTCTCTCTTCTCCCGGTCAGCCAACGATTCGTGAGGAGAAGTCGGCCGGTCCGCTTCGCCTACCACGTTCAGACTAACCCGGCACCCCTACCCCCTGGCTACCTCCTCCTCGGCCGTAATGATCCGGTCACGGTACCGTCGCACCGCGGTTCGCAGAGCTTTCTCGGGGTCCCAGCCCGCCGCGGACGCCGCCACGGCTGTGGCGAGCAGCTGTTCGCCCAGCTCGTCGCTCGTTTCCGGGAGCTCGACCGCCGGTCCGTCCGGCACCACGAGCCCGGCCTTGCGGACCCGGCCCGCCAGCTTCGCGGCCCGGGCCAGGGCCGGCAGGGCGACCGGCACCCCTTCGGTCACCGACTCCCGCTGCTTCTCGCCGGCCTTGATCACGTCCCAGTTCGCCGCCACGTGCGCGGCGGTCGGAGCGTCCGCGTCGGCGAACACATGCGGGTGCCTGCGGATCAGTTTGGCGACGATGCCGTCGGCGACGTCGTCGACCGAGAACGGATCGTCCTCGTGCTCTTCGGCGATGCGCGAGTGGAACATGACCTGGAGCAGGACGTCGCCGAGTTCCTCGCGCAGCGCGTCGCGGCCGGGGCCGGGCGTCAGCGGGTCGCCGTCCTCGATCGTCTCGACAGCCTCGAAGGCCTCTTCGAGGAGGTACTCCGCCAGCGAAGCGTGGGTCTGCTCGGCGTCCCAGGGGCAGCCGCCGGGCGAGCGCAGCCGGTTCATGACGTCCACGAGGTCGAGCAGGTGCGCGCCGGGCAGGTCGTAGGAGCCGGGCAGGACTTCGAGCTCGGGCAGCGCCGAAGCCGGGGCCTGCACGAGGCGGTTCCCGAGCGCCACCGCGAGCTCCTCGTCGTACTCCTCGTCCTCGGCGAGCCAGACGACCGTGCGGGCAGGCGTGGCGGCCTCCAGGAGGCGCTCGGCGGCCATCGCCGGGCTGTGGTCGGGAAGCGCCACCACGGCGCCGGTGGCCTGTTCGACGTAGGGGATGTGCGGGTGCTCGGCGTCGCCGGCGAAGACCACGTCCGCCGCGCGAAGCGTCTCCCACGCCGGCCAGGAGAGCAGGCCGAGGGCGACGCGCGGGGAGGTGGCGAGGAAGACGATACGGCCGGTCTCCTGCGAGGGGGCTTCGGTCATGCAGTAGATCGTAGGCGGGGCCGCGGGTCGAAGCCGCTGAGATCGGCTTCGAGGAGCGCGAAGGCCCTCAGCGCGGCCGCGCCGATCGTCTCGACCATCTCCGGGTCCTGCAGGCCTTCGAGGAGCAGCCGGCGGCCGGTGAAGTAGACGACCCGGTAGACGCCGGCGATCTGCGCGGCGACCACGCGCGCCGTCAGCTCCTCGGCCGGCGCCGCCTGGGCCACCAGGACCTCGGCCAGGGCCTGCTCGCGCTGGTCGTGGATCTGCCGCTCGCGCGCGGCCAGCGCCGGACTCGCCTCGACCATCCGCGAGAAGGCCGGGCCCCGGTGCCCGATGGTCGGGTCGCCGGCGGCCAGCTGCTCGGTGAGGTAGCGGCGGGCCGCGGCCAGGACCGGCTCGCCGGCGGGCCGGGCCGCGACGGCTTCGGGCAGGCCGTGCACGATGTGCTCGGCCCGGTCGAAGACGAGGTCCTCCTTGAGCGGGAAGTGGTTGGTGACGGTCATCTTCGCCACGCCGGCGGCCGCCGCCACCTCGGCGATGGTCACGCTCTCGAAGCCGCGCTCGGCGAACAGCGCGGTCGCGACGTTGGCGATCTCCTCGCGGGTCTGCCGCTTCTTGCGCTCCCGCAGCCCTGAGGCGCTCGGCGTACTCGGTGTCTCCATGCCTCCATATTAGGCTTGACCTAATGAGTAGGTCCAACCTAAAGTTTGGTCAGACCTAAGGAATGCTCGATCGGGGAGGGACTGCGATGACCGCCGTCATCACGAACGCCATGGACACGACGAACACCACGACGAACACCACGAAGACCGCCACCGCGACCGCCGCGCAACCGAGTCCGCTCAAGCAGACCCTGGTTCCGCTCGCTCTCGACATCGCCGTCCCGCTGGGGACCTACTACCTCCTGCACACCGGCTTCGGCGTCGGCACGGCCGCCGCCCTCGGCCTGTCCAGCGTGGTGCCGGCGGCGCGCTCGATCTTCGCCGCGGTCGCCAAGCGCGAGGCGAACGCCCTCGCGCTGCTGATGCTGACGGTGAACCTCGTCGCCATCGCGCTGACCTTCGTCTCGGGCGACGCCCGCCTGATGCTCGCCAAGGACTCCGCGGTGAGCAGCACGATCGCGCTCGGCATCCTGTGGTCGGTGCGGAGCGGCAAGCCGATGATGTCCGCCGGGCTGAAGCCGTTCGTCACCAAGGGCGACGCGCGCCGGACGGCGGCGTGGGACGCGCTGCGGGCCGAGAGCGACACGTTCCGCTCCAAGGAGAACCTCTACAGCCTGATCTGGGGCGGCTGGCTGCTGGCCGAATGCGCGGCCCGCCTGGCCGGGGCGTTCCTGCTGCCGGTGTCCACGATGGCCTGGCTGGGCACCGCGGTGCTGATCGTGGCGATCGCCGGGGCCTGCGTCACCGGCGGCGCGGCGGTCGAGCCGCTGGAGAAGCTCATCGCGGAGCGCGTCGAGGCCGCCTCCGACGAAGAGCACTGATACGATATATCGCGTCTGGCGGGAACCCGTCCGGACGCCCACCACCGGAGGGGACAGCACCATGCGCGGCAAGGGCATCAACTACGACACCGGTTTCTTCCCCGGCGGCTCGGACTCCCGGCCGGACTTCGATCCGGAGACCGCGCGGCGCGAACTCCGGGTCATCGCCGAGGACCTGCACTGCACCGCGGTCCGGATCTCCGGGGCGCTGCCGGACCGGCTGGAGGCGGCGGCCCAGGCCGCCGCGGACGCCGGGCTGGAGGTCTGGTTCGCGCCCTTCCCGTGTGAGGCGACGCGGGAGGAACTGCTGGTGCTGCTGGCCGACTGCGCGCAGCGCGCGGAGCGGATCCGCGCCGCCGGCACCGAGGTGGTGTTCGTGGCCGGCTGCGAGACGTCGCTGTTCTGCCCCGGCTACTTCGACGGCGACGACTCCTACGCCCGCATCCAGACCCTCGGCGGCGGCGGACCGGCGCTGTGGAGCCGGCTCGGCGAGATCATGGCCGCGTTCAGCGGCTACCTGGCCGAGGCCGCCGCGACGGTGCGCGAGCACTTCCACGGCAAGGTGACCTACGCGGCCGGCCCGTGGGAGTTCATCGACTGGACGCCCTTCGACTTCGTGTCCGTGGACGCCTACCGCTCGGCGGAGAACCGGGACAAGTTCCCCGAGGAGATCCGCGCGCACTTCCAGCACGGCAAGCCGGTGGTGGCCACCGAGTTCGGCTGCACGCCGTACGTCGGCTCCGGCGACCGCGGCGGCATGGCCTGGGCGATCCTCGACACCTCCGTCGACCCGCCGCGGGTCGACGGCGACTATCTGCGCAGCGAGGACGAGCAGACGGCGTACTTCACCGAGCTCTTCGACGTCTTCGAGGAAGCCGGGATCGACTCCGCGTTCTGGTTCACCTTCGCCACGTACCGGGCCCTGTACGACCCCTCGGACCCGCGCAAGGACCTGGACCTGGCCGCGTACGGCGCGGTGAAGATGACCGGCCCGGACTCCCCGGAGCTGAACTGGGAGCCCAAGAAGGTCTTCCACACGATCGCGGAGCGCTACGCGGCTTCCTGAACCCGCACCGCCGCCCCGCGCGACACCGCCGACACCGCGCGGCCGCCGCCGCGCGGAGCGGTCACTGCGACTGCTGCTGCTGAGCGGCGGCCGCGGCGGCGATCTGGGCCTTGGTCGGCCGGATCCACGAGGTCTGCGCCGCGACGATCTGCCGGGTCGAGGGGTCGAAGCTGCCGTAGCGCGGCGAGATCTTCACGTTGATCTCGGTCGCGGCCTTGGAGAGCATCGGCAGGATCGCGCCCTGCAGGGCGGGCAGGCTGTTCTGGTCGTTGGGGTCCACGTGCAGCTTGGTCGCCTGGTCGTCGATCACCGCGGTGACCAGCGCCTGGATGTGGGTGTAGACCGGCACGGAGCTGGGCGCCAGGCCCGAGGAGTTCTGCTGGGACTCGGCGTCGGCCAGCGCCACGGCCTCGTTGTCGCTGCCGGTGAACTTCGCGCCGGTCAGCGAGGCCCGGGCCTGCTCGACCAGGGTGGTGTGCTCCTTGGCGTCGTCGGCCGCGGTGACGGTGACGCCCTGGTCGTCGGCGACCCGCTGCCACACCGCCTGCTGCACCAGAAGGTTGATCTGCGCCTTGGCCAGCGCGGCCTTCTGGGAGTCGGTGATGTCGGACTGGGTCAGGCCGTTCTTCTGGACCAGCGAGACGATCGAGGCGACCTGGGACTGCACGGTGGCGTCGGTGGTGCGCTGACCCTGCACGACGGCCGCCGCGCCGGCCCGCATCGGGCCGCCGCACGCGGAGGTGGCCAGGGCTACGGCCCCGCCGAGGACGATGACGGCGGCGAGACGGACGGAGCGAGCCTGGATCACGGTGCTGAACCTTCCTGGCGGCACTTCACATACAGAGCTTCAACAGCGAATACAGATCTTCAGGAGCAAATACAGATCTACTCAGAACGACACCGCATCGTAGCGGTCCGCCACGGGCTTTGTGGAGTGGATCACACCAAGATCCGCCTGAGAAAACCGTACTCGCCGCACGATCCAGGGCTGCACGAGGGTCATCACCGCGCACGCCCCGGCGCTCGCACCCCACAGTAGACCCGGCCCCGACACCCCGATCAGCCAGGTTCCCACCAGCGGCGCGAGCAGCGTGGCCACGCCCCAGCTGAGACCGTAGACAGCGAGATAGCGTGCGGAGGCCTCGGCCGGAGCCAGTTCGCTGACGATCGCGAAGGACCGTCCCATGGCGAGCAGATTGCCGAGGCTGTAGAGCGCCGTCGGCACGAGCAACGTGGGCAGGGTGTGCGCGAGGGCGTAACCGCCGAAGCCCGCGGCCATCAGGAGGTAGCCGACGACGAAGACGGTGGTGTCCGGCAGATCCGTGAGCCGCCGGTTCCGCAAAGCGGGGCGCGCCAGGACGAGCGTGCCCGTGGACACAGCCATGATCAGTCCGGCGTTCGCGGGGTTCAGGCCGACAGCGCCCAAGGAGAGCGGAAGGACGCTCACCATGAGCATCGAGACGAGGGCGAAGACGGTGCCCGCGCCGGTGACCACGAGCAGACGTCGGTCGCGCCACGGCGAAGCTGTGGAAACCGGCGATTCTGTTTCCTCGGAGAGCGCAGGCCTCACATCCGGCGCCAGAGCCAGCGCCACGATCACCGCGCAGGCCAACCCGGTCCCGGCGTCGACCACGAACAACCACCGCAGACTCCACCGCCCGACCACATCGGCGATCACCCCGGCGGCCAGGCTTCCCACGGCCACGGCGGTGGTGAGCAGTTCGAAGGCCGAGGCCCGGCCGGCCGGCGGCACCGCGTCGGCGATGGTCGCCTGGCTCGGCGGTTCGAAGAGTTCGAAGGCAAGGCCCATCACCACCGCGCACACCGTCGCGACGGCCAGACCGGGAGCCGCCGCCACGCCGAGCTGCGCCATCGCCAGGGCGACGAGCCCCGCCACGATCGTGCGCCGCCGGCCCCAGCGGTCCGCGAGGCGGCCGCCGGCCAGCCGGCTCGGGATCGTCGCGAGCCCGAACGCCGCCGACACCAGGCCTGCCGCAGTCAGGCTCGCGCCGAAATCGCGGATCAGCAGCACCGTGAGGAAGGCCAGCGAGAACCCGCCGAGCTGGTTCACCCCGCGCGCCACGATGAGCGCCTTGACCTGGTTCGGGAGTCCATCCTTCGCGCGCACTCGGGTCCCCTGTCGCCGACCTGGGTTGCGAATCACTCGCAGCTGCGAATCATTCGCAAGCAATTCGACCAGACCGCACTGACAGGTCCGGGCGGCTGCTCGCTCGTTCTTCGGCGCCGCTCTTCGGTCCCGCGACGGACTACATCTTCAACACGGCGTCGATCAGATCCCTGGCCCACCCGAGCAGTTCCTGGTCGCGCAGCGGTTGCCCGCCGATCCTCGCGGTCATCGGCTTGGGCACCAGCATGGTGTCCGTCGCCGCCTTGACCAGCGTCTTCGGGTACAGCCGCAGCAGCCGCAGCTGCTGCGACTCGCGCAGCTTCACCGGGCCGAACTTCACGAAGTTGCCCTGCACCGCGACCTCCGTAAGCCCGGCCGCGCGAGCGTCGATGCGGAACGCCGCGACCGCGAGCAGGTTTTCCACAGGCTGTGGAAAACGTCCGTAGCGGTCGGTGAACTCCTGGCGGACCTCGGCCAGCTCCTCGTGCGTGGTCGCGCTCGCGATGCGCTTGTACGCCTCCAGGCGCAGCCGCTCGCCGGGGATGTAGTCGTGCGGCAGGTGCGCGTCGACCGGCAGGTCCACGCGGATCTCCACCTGCTCCTCGACCTCGCGGCCCTCGGCCTGGGCCCGGTACTCCTCGACCGCCTCGCCGACCATGCGGATGTAGAGGTCGAAGCCGACGCCCTCGATGTGCCCGGACTGCTCGCCGCCGAGCAGGTTGCCCGCGCCGCGGATCTCCAGGTCCTTCATCGCCACGTACATGCCGGCGCCGAGGTCGGTGTGCTGCGCGATGGTCGCCAGGCGCTCGTGCGCGGTCTCGGTCAGCGGCTTCTCCGGCGGATAGGTGAAGTACGAGTACGCGCGCTCGCGTCCCCGGCCGACCCGGCCGCGCAGCTGGTGCAGCTGCGACAGGCCGAAGTTGTCGGCGCGCTCCACGATCAGCGTGTTGGCGTTGGAGATGTCGATGCCGGACTCCACGATCGTGGTGCAGACCAGGACGTCGTACTCCTTGTTCCAGAAGTCGACGATCAGCTTCTCCAGCACGTGCTCGTTCATCTGGCCGTGCGCGATCGCGATCCGCGCCTCGGGCACCAGCGCGCGCAGCCGGGAGGCCGCGCGGTCGATCGACTCGACCCGGTTGTGGATGTAGAAGGCCTGGCCCTCGCGCAGCAGCTCGCGGCGGATCGCGGCGGAGATCTGCTTCTCCTCGTACGGTCCGACGAAGGTCAGCACCGGGTGCCGCTCCTCCGGCGGGGTCTGGATCGTCGACATCTCCCGGATGCCGGTGACCGCCATCTCCAGCGTGCGCGGGATGGGAGTGGCGGACATGGTGAGCACGTCCACGTTGGCCCGCGCCTGCTTCAGCTGCTCCTTGTGCTCGACGCCGAAGCGCTGCTCCTCGTCCACGATCACCAGGCCGAGGCGCTTGAACTTCACCGAGCTCGCCAGCAGCCGGTGGGTGCCGATGACGACGTCGACCGAGCCGTCGGCGACGCCGCGCAGCACCTCCTCGGCCTCCTTGTCGGTCTGGAACCGGGACAGGCCCTTGAGCGTCACAGGGAACTGCGCGTAGCGCTCCGCGAAGGTCGAGAAGTGCTGCTGCACCAGCAGCGTGGTCGGCACGAGCACCGCCACCTGCTTGCCGTCCTGCACCGCCTTGAAGGCCGCGCGCACCGCGATCTCGGTCTTGCCGTAGCCGACGTCGCCGCAGATCAGCCGGTCCATCGGGACCGGCTTCTCCATGTCGGTCTTCACCTCGTCGATGCAGGCCAGCTGGTCCGGCGTCTCCACATAGGGGAACGCGTCCTCCAGCTCCCGCTGCCAGGGCGTGTCCGGGGCGAACGCGTGCCCCGGCGCGGCCATCCGCGCGCTGTACAGCTTCACCAGGTCCCCGGCGATCTGCTTGACCGCCTTGCGGGCCCGGGACTTCGCCTTCTGCCAGTCCGCGCCGCCGAGCCGGTGCAGCGAGGGCGCCTCGCCGCCGACGTACTTGGTGACCTGGTCCAGCTGGTCGGTGGGGACGAACAGGCGGTCGCCGGGCTGGCCGCGCTTGGCCGCGGCGTACTCGATCACCAGGTACTCGCGGGTGGCGCCGGCGACGGTGCGCTGCGCCATCTCCACGTAGCGGCCCACGCCGTGCTGCTCGTGCACGACCGGGTCGCCGGCCTTGAGCTGCAGCGGGTCGATGACGTTGCGGCGGCGCGAGGGCATGCGCGCCATGTCCTTGGTCGCCGCGCGCTGGCCGGAGACGTCCTGCTCGGTGATCACCCAGAGCTTGAGGTCGGCGGCCACGAAGCCGTTCTCGATGCAGGCCGTGGCCACCGTCGCCAGCGCCGGATCCGGGGCGGTCTCCAGCTCCGGGACGTACCGGGCGCCGATGTCGGCGCCCTTCAACACCTCGACCAGGCGCTCGGCCGAGCCGTGGCCCTCGGTCACCAGGACCACGCGCCAGCCTTCGGAGATCCGGGCCCGCACGTCGGCCAGCGCGCGGCCGGTGTCGCCGCCGTACTGCTCGGCGTCGCGGATCTGGCTGACCTCGGTCGCGTCCTCCTCCGGCAGCAGCTCCAGGTCCGGGGCGAAGGGCGTCAGCGACCACCAGGGCAGGCCCAGGGTGATGGCGTGCTCGCGGACCGAGGCGAGGTCCTTCAGGGAGGCCGCGCCGAGGTCGATGGGGCTCTGGCCGCCGCCGGCCGTGGCGGCCCAGGAGGCGTCCAGGAACTCCGCGGAGGTGGCGGCCAGGTCGGCGGCGCGGGTGCGCACGCGCTCGGGGTCGCACAAGACCACCGGCGAGCCGGCCGGCAGCAGGTCGATCAGCAGCTCCATCTCGTCGACCAGCACCGGCGCCAGGGACTCCATGCCCTCCACGCCGATGCCCTCGGAGACCTTGCCCAGGATGTCGGCGAGTTCCGGGTGCTCCTCCATCAGCGCCGCGGCCCGCTTGCGGACCTCGTCGGTGAGCAGCAGCTCGCGGCACGGCGGGGCCCACAGGCCGTGCTCGGCGACCTCCAGGGAGCGCTGGTCGGCGACCTTGAAGTAGCGGATCTCCTCGATCTGGTCGCCCCAGAACTCCAGCCGCAGCGGGTGCTCCTCGGTGGGCGGGAAGACGTCCACGATGCCGCCGCGGACGGCGAACTCGCCGCGCTTGTCCACCAGGTCCGTCCGGATGTACGCGGCGGCGCCGAGCCGGTTCACCAAATCGTCCAGCTCGATGTCCTCGCCGGTGCGCGCGGCCACCGGGACCAGGTCGGCCAGGCCCTTGACCTGCGGCTGGAGGACCGAGCGGATCGGTGCGACGACCACCTGGAGGCGGCCGGCGCCCTCGGTGGAGGCGTCGGGGTGGACCAGGCGGCGCAGCACGGCCAGCCGGCGGCCGACGGTGTCGCTGCGCGGCGACAGGCGTTCGTGCGGCAGCGTCTCCCAGGACGGGAAGTCGACGACCGTCTCCGGATCCAGCATCCCGCGCAGCGCCGCGACCAGGTCCTCGGCCTCCCGGCCGGTGGCCGTCACGGCCAGCACCGGGCGGCCGGCCGAGGCCTGGGCGCGGGCCAGCGCGGCCAGCGCGAACGGCCGCACCGAGCGGGGCGCGGCCAGGTCGAAGGAGGTGCGGCCGGCGGTGGCCGACGCTTCCAGCAGCGCGGCGACTCCCCGGTCGGCGGAGACGGTGTCAAGAAGTCCGGACAGGCTCACAAGGGCCACCCTTCGCGCACGACGAACAGCCCGAAGCCATGTGACGGCGTCGGGATGTCTCAAGAGTACGCCTCGCGCCGATTCGGCCGGCGGCGTGAGGCCTCTGCCTGAGAAGCACCGGTCCGTGGGCCTCAGGCGAGAATGGGGATTATTCGGTACGAAGTCGCCCGCCAGGGGGCGACCTGGTCAGGCGACATACCCCTGACGCGTTCGGAGCCGGTACCTTTCTACCGGACCCAACAGATGTGAATAAGGCCGGAGCGAGACCTCAGATGGCACAGGCATCCGCACAGCGGCACGGCATACCGAACGGCCAGTTCGCCGGACGGATCATCGAGTTCAGCGACCCCGAACTCGACCGCAAGTTCCCGCACGGCATCTACCTGACCATGCACGGCTACCCGGAGTTCGCCGTCTACGCCCGTCACACGGTGCAGATCGCCGACCCGCCCTCCGGGCTGTCCGTGGACGAGATCAGGGTCACCGACGTCATCGCGGCCAACCTGCTGGCCGCGGGCTCGGGCGACCCGCTGTGGGAGGCCCGGCCGGCCACCGCCACGCCGCAGGGCTGGACCTGGGCGCACGCCGCCGAGAGCCGGCTGCTGCACTGCGTGCCGATCGAGCTGCACGGCGCCTTCCGGCACCACGGCGGCATGGCCACGCTGAAGGCCGACCGCAGCCGCTCGGGGCTGTTCACCGAGGGCATGCTGGAGCCGGTCGCCTTCGAGCGCAGCGGCTCGGTGCCCGAGGACGCGATGAAGCAGCTGGAGCAGCACCTGGGCTTCGCGCTGCCGCCGTCCTACCGGCGCTTCCTGGCCGGCACCGACGGCGGCCGGCCGATCAGCCCGGCGGTGAACCTGGCCGGCGGCTTCGTGGCCGACCAGTGGATGTTCGGGCTGCGCCGCGAGGACCCGCACCAGGACCTGGTGTACGCCAACCAGGCGCTGTACGACCGGTTCACCGAGGAGTTCCTCGGCATCGGCTACGTGCAGGGCGGGATGCTGGCGCTGAAGATCCGGGGCACCGAGGCCGGCTCGGTCTGGCTGTTCGACGACGACGACCCGCGCGACTCCGAGAGCCGCGACGCCGGGAGCGTGTGCGCCGAGCTGCTGAAGAAGGTCGGCAACGACTTCGACGACTTCGCCCGGCACCTGGTGGCGCTGCCGCAGCAGATCGTCGACATCGCGCGCTCCGCGGTGGACTCCGGGCACGCGAAGTCGATCACCGACATCGAGCACCTCGGCGCGGCGCTGCCGGAGGGGCTGAAAGCGCCGCGCCGCTGAGGAGTGACACGGGTCACACCGGCCCGTGTCACTGGATCCGCGGTCGTCCCGTCCTAGTGGTGTACCCAGCCGGAACGACCAGGGAGCACACCATGGAAGCCCGCATCGACACCTTCGCCACACCGACCGGCGCCAAGTTCGCGAAGTACCTCATCGGCGCGAGCCGCGCCCTGCGCGAGGGCGGCGTCCCGGGCGCGACCCTGCACCTGGTCGAGATCCGGGCCAGCCAGATCAACGGCTGCGGCTTCTGCCTCGACATGCACACCAAGGACGCCGTGGCCGCCGGCGAGACCCCCGAGCGCCTGAACCTGGTCGCCGCCTGGCGCGAGGCGGCGTGCTTCACCGACGCCGAGCGCGCCGCCCTGGAGCTGGCCGAGGCGGGGACCCGGCTGGCCGACGGCACCGGCGTGAGCGACGAGGTGTGGGACGCCGCCGCGCGGCACTACGACGCGGACCAGCTGGCCACCCTCGTCGGGCAGATCGCGCTGATCAACGCCTTCAACCGCGGCAACATCATGGTCAAGCAGCCGGCCGGCGACTACGTGCCCGGCCAGTTCGACGCGGTCAAGTAGGGCGTGCCGCAACCGGTAACACTCCACCATTTGTCAGCCTTCGAACACCGGCGTCCCACCTGGGCCGCCGGTGTTCTGCTTTTTGTTAAGTACTCCGGCACGCCACCCGAATGCTGTCTTCCGCGTGACCTGCCGATCTTCCGCCGCGTTGAGGGGCCAGTTCCATATTCACCAACGCTTGAGAGGAGTCGGCGATGCGCAAATATCTGTCCCTCGCCGTTGTGGCCTTGTCTTCCGGTGGGGCTCTTATCGCCGCCGCCGGCGCCGCCAGCGCCGCGACCGCCACCGACAACTGGCGTGCGGCCCCGTGGCTGGGCTCGAGCCCGCTGGCCATGCACGCGGCGCCGTTCAGCCACCACGACGCGGACGACCACGACGGCATCTGCGGCAAGCAGAAGGCGGCCTACCGGGTCGGCCAGATCGACATCAAGCTGGCGCAGATGGGCTGCATCGGCGACCTGCCCACGATGGCCTCGGTCCCCGGCCCGCCGCCGGTGATGGGCCCCCCGCCCATGGGTTCCCCGGAGCCGTGCCCGGTGGTCTGCAAGCCGATGCACCCCAAGCCCCCGACTCCCCCCACCCCGCCCGGCCCGCCGCCGATGCCGTGCCCGCCCCCGGTCATGAAGCCTCCGTGCCCGCCGCCGGTCCCGACGCCGCCGCCGGTTCCGTGCCCGCCCCCGACCCCGAACCCCTGCCCCCCGGGTGAGGACCACGGCTGGTCGGGCGCCGGACAGCACGAGGCAACCCCGGACGCCGGACAGCACGAGGCGGCCCCGGACGCCGGACAGCACGAGGCGGCCCCGGACGCCGGCAACGCCATGGCCGGCCTGCCGATCCTGGGCAGCGCCGTCGGCGGCCTGCTCTAGCCGGACCGTGCGGGCCAGGCCCCGAACCGCCGGGCCCGTGCACAGAAGACTGCAAGGACAAGGGAGAACCGCGTTGCGTTCCCGGGCAATCCTGACGGCGGCGGCCGCGACCGCCGCCACGCTCGGTGGCGTTCTGGCCTCGGCCGGCACCGCCGCGGCGACGACCGCCCCGTTGACGACTCCGGCGCCCCCGACAGCGCCTCAGGCCTCGCCCACCCCGGGCGTCCTGGCTGTCGAGAACGCCTTGGAGTTCGCCGACAACTGGTGCGTCGCGCCGATGCGGTTCACCGGATCGCTTGCCGCGAACCCGTTCCCGAGCCCGTCCGACGCCTGTGGCCGTACCCACAGCAGCGGCGGTGTCCACGTTCTGAGCAACCTGTGTATCGCGCCGATCACCATGGACGACCCGTCGGGGTCCGGGACGGCGCCCTCCACACCCTGCTTGGACGCCGGCGCCGCGGGACAGGACTTCGAGATCCTGCGCAACGTCTCCGTCGCGGGCGTTCAGGCCACGTTCTGAACGCCGCATTCCCACAGACCTTCCCCATCGGTTCCGCTAATTCATTCCATCGGGCGATTCGCTAGTCACAGGAATCGGCCGGGCGACGGCACCTGGGGCCGACCCAGCCAGGGCCGGCAATAACGGAATATCGTCGATAGCTATCCCCCGTCGGCATTACGCAGCATGACCCGCGCTCTACCGACAGAGCATCTGACCTGGTCAGAAGCTTGGCAGAGCCAGTAGGGAAAGTACGAAGAATGACGTCCGATGAATCACTCGTCAGTGTCTTGGGCCGCGCTTCTCCCGGCTTGATATACGATTCTTCGTGAATGGCAGTATGGTTCACAGCAACAAGGTGGCGGGCTTCGGATTCCCCGCCCGTCAGGTCACCATCGATCCACATCGACAAGGAAGAACGATCAACATGGCATTTCTGAAGCACGCCACCGTTATCGCCGCGCTGGCTGGCGCGGGTGTCGTGGGCATGGCCGGCGTCGCCTCCGCGGCCGCCGACGACGCCTGGCACGGCGGCAGCGAGCACCACAAGGCCGGCGACAACAACGTCGGCCAGGGCGGTCTGATCCCGGTCAACACCCTGAACAACGTGAACGTCGCCCCGAACCTGGGCTGCCTGGCGCACAACACCGTGCCGGACCTGACCGCGCAGGTGCCGGTGGTCAACCTCGTGCCGGTTCTGGTGAACGTGAACCACCTGCTGGACCACGCCAACCTGAACGTGCTCGCCAACGGCAACATCACCACGAACACCTACGACTACTCCTGCACCTCGAACCAGGGTTCGTCGCAGGCCGGCAACAACAGCCACGGCAGCGTGGGCGCGGGCGACAGCAGCAGCAACCACGCCACCGCCGACGGTGCGGGCTCGCAGAACAACGGCAACGGCGCCGGTGCCGGCGGTCTGCTGGGCTCCTCGGGCGTGCTCGGCAAGGGCGGTCTGAACATCTGAGTCCACCCCTGACGGGTGTGGAACGCGGGCCGCGGTCAGCCGCGGCCCGCACAGCCGGCGCAAGACGGCGAGGACTGATCTCCCTCGTCGCCTGATCGGGCGACAAGCCCGCATCGCTGGCCGGAGTGATTCGACAAGCATGGAAAGGCCCCGCGGGATGCGTACCGCGGGGCCTTTCGCCTGCCCGGGCACCGTCCGCGCCGGCCACGGGTTTGACGGCGGGCACAGAACCGGCGGCGGGCGGTGCTCGGCTCAGCTCACTGATTCAGCGGCCCGGCGCCGTGTCAGCCCTTCGAGCCCGTCTTGGTGTCCTTCAGCGCGTCGCGCACCTTCTTGGCGTCCTCGATGGCCTTCTTGATGTCGTCCCGGGCGCCCTTGGCCGCGCCGCCGACGTCCTTCACGGACGCGGTCAGGGCCTTGCCGTCCGGGCCGGGCCGCAGCGCCAGCAGCGTCGCGTCCCTGCCGTCGATGCCGGCGTCGGCGGCGTGGATCTGCGCGGACATGTCGGCCAGCAGGGCCTTGTTCGCCGCGGTGTCCGCCGACGGGTCCTTGGCCAGCCGGTCGGCGAGTTCGTCGTGCACCTTCGTCAGACGGGGCAGCGCGGCGCTCTCGACGTCGAGCACGTGCGTCAGGTGGACCTTCGGCGCGACCAGGATGTAGACGCGGTAGTCGTCGACCATCGACTTGCCGTCGGCGCGGACCGCGGCGTCCGTGGTCTCGCCGGCCACCTTCGTCTTCAGCGCCGTCAGACCGCTGATGTCGGAGGACAGCACCTGGGTCAGCGTGCTGCGCGCGGAGTCCGTCACCTCCTTGTAGCCGGCCAGCGCCGTCTGCATCTTGGCCAGGTCGTTCAGCCGGGCGGTGATGCCGTCGGTGACCGCGGCCTTGGCCTTGGCCAGGCCCGCGGCGGTGTCGGAGGTGGTGGCGGCCTGCGCCGGCAGGGCGACCGCGCCGACGGCGATCAGGGCGCCGACAGCGGCGGCGCTCAGGCGGGTGCGCATGGACATGAGGGTCACTCCCTTAGTTGTCACCGGCCGTCTGAGTCGGCTCCGCCGAGCTCAGTGCGCCGTTGATGTCCGACAGTTCCTGGTCGAGCGACGTCAGATCGCCGTCCGGGTCGTCCGCCGCCCCTGGCGAGTCAGTGCGGCCCGCACTGCTCTGGCCGGACGCACCCGGCGCGCCGGGTGCGGTGGAGGTGGAGGTGGCGGTCACGCCCGCGCCGGCCGGGGCGGTGCCGCCCGTGCCGGCCGATCCCTTGCCCGAGCACGCGGCCAGGGCGCCCACGCAGGCCAGAACGGCCAGGGCCGATGCGATTCTCGACTTCATGCTCCGATGGTCGCCGCGGCGCGGTAAGCCCTCGATCAATAAGGGATAAGTAAACGCCCCGGGGGAAGACCCCCCGGGGCGTTCGCGGAAAGCGTGGCCGGGTCAGCCGGTGATGATCGCCGGGTCGCTGGCGCTGGGCCGGCCGTTCTCGACGTGGCCGGCGAAGCGGCGCACGTACGCCGCGTCGTGGTCGGAGGTGACCGTGGCGTCGTACCAGCCGTCGGCCTGCCCGGCGTGCACGACGTGCTCCACGTGCTCGCCGGAGCGCAGGCGGTGCGTGGCCGGGCGGTCGCAGCCGTAGGAGTCGGTGACGGTCACGGTGACGTTCGCCGAGCCGGTGTTCGTCAGCGTCAGCTTCAGGTTCCGGCTGTTCCCGAGGTGCTCGGCGACGACCTCCAGCCCGGCCTTCGCCGCGTCGCCCCGGAACTCGCGCAGGAACCCGTTGGCACCGCGCACGTCGTAGTCGTAGGCGCCGGCGAGCTTCCAGGAGCCGTCGATCGCCCGGCCCGCGCCGGCGGTGTAGCTCCACGGCCCGGAGGTGTCAGAGGTCGAACTCACGACGAAGTTCGCGCCCGCGGAGCCGTGGCTGGCGAAGGCGATCCGCAGCGCCCCGCCCGCGATCCGGCCGTCCGCCGCCAGGTCGTACGGCAGCGCGCGGGCGGGGCGCCGGCCGGCCTCCTGCTTCGGCATCGACGCGCTCGCCGGCAGGGTCACGGGATAGCTGCTGTGACGCGCGTGGTCCGGCGGCACGTAGGAGGCGGTGCTCGGCAGCGGCGGCACCTCGGTCTCGCGCAGGCCGAAGTCGAAGGCGCTGGACAGGTCGCCGCAGACGGCGCGGCGCCAGGGCGAGATGTTCGGCTCGTGCACGCCGAACCGCTTCTCCAGGAACCGGATCACCGAGGTGTGGTCGAAGGTCTCGGAGTCCACCCAGCCGCCCTTGCTCCAGGGCGAGACCACGAACATCGGCACCCGCAGGCCCAGGCCGTAGGAGCCCTCGTCGAAGCCGTGGCCGGCGGAGTAGTACTCGGCCGAGGTGTCCACCGTGGAGGCGCCGCCGACCGGGCCGCCGGGCACGAACGGCGGAACGACGTGGTCGAAGAAGCCGTCGTTCTCGTCGTAGGTGATGAACAGCGCGGTCTTGCTCCACAGGTCCTCGTCGGAGGACAGGATGTCCAGGACCTGCGAGACGTACCAGGCGCCGTAGTTCACCGGCCAGTTCGGGTGCTCGCTGAAGGCCTCCGGCGCGGTGATCCAGGAGACCTGCGGCAGCGTGCCGTTCTTCACGTCCCGGGCCAGCACGTCGAAGTAGCTCTGGCCGGCCGCGGCGTTGGTGCCGGTGCGCGCGTTGTCGTAGAGCGGGTCGCCGGCCTTGGCGTTCTGGTACTGGTGGAAGTACAGGACCGAGGTGTCGCCGTAGTTGCCGATGTAGGCGTCGTCGGTCCAGCCCCAGGAGCCGCCGGCGTCCAGGCCGGTGCCGATGTCCTGGTAGATCTTCCAGGAGACGCCGGCGGCCTGCAGGCGCTCGGGGTAGGTGGTCCAGTCGTAGCCGGCCTCGGCGTTGTCCAGAACCGGGCCGCCGCCCTTGCCGTCGTTGCCCGTGAAGCCGGTCCACAGGTAGTAGCGGTTCGGGTCGGTCGAGGTCATCAGCGAGCAGTGGTAGGCGTCGCAGACCGTGAAAGCGTCGGCGAGCGCGAAGTGGAACGGGATGTCGTCGCGCTCGAAATGGGCCATCGTGCCCGGGCCCTTGGCCGGGATCCACTGGTCGTACTTGCCGTGGTTCCAGGCCCGGTGGCCGCCGTTCCAGCTGTGGTCCAGGCCGTCCAGGAACTTCAGGCCGAGGTCCGGCACGCCGGCGGGGCGCCAGGGCAGGATCTCGGCTCCCGAGGCGTCGGTCTGGTGCCAGACCGCCTTGCCGTTGGGAAGCCGCGCCGGGCGCGGGTCGCCGAACCCGCGGACCCCGCGCAGGGTGCCGAAGTAGTGGTCGAAGCTGCGGTTCTCCTGCATCAGGATCACCACGTGCTCGATGTCCTTGATGGTGCCGGTCCGGCGCGCGGGCTGCACGGCGGCGGCGCGGGCGATGCTCGCGGTGAGCATCGGCGCGGACGTGGCGGCGGCCGCGCCGCCGGTGATCTGGAGGAACCTGCGACGGTTCACTGCGGTCATGAGGCGGAGCTCCTTGCGGGAAAAAGATTTCGGGCGCGGAGCGTCTCCCCTGAAGGGCGGTGGTGGGGAAGTGGCTGGCCGCTCCCAAAGTGTCCGCAGGCTAGGAAGAACTCTCAGCCACCATGAAGCGAAGACTCGCGGAAAGCCCTACGAACCCGCGGGATGATCGGCGCGCAACCAGGACACGACCCCGACGACATGTCCGACCACGTTCTTGGTCGGCACGAAGCCCGCGTCGCCGCCCTTCTTCAGGAAGTTCCACGACGAGTCGCCGGAGTGCTCGCGGTTGTCGCCGAGCACCCACAGGTCGCCCTGCGGCACCGTCACCTTGTAGACGCCGTTGTAGCAGGGCATCCCCTGCTTGCCGTTCATGATGTACGGCTCGTCGAGCGCGACGCCGTCGCGGTAGACCGGGCCGTCCTGGGTCTTGCACTCGATGGTGTCGCCGCCGACGCCGATGATCCGCTTGATGAGCAGGTCGTCGTGCTGGTCCGGCAGGATGCCCACGGCCGCCAGGACGTCCGGCAGGTTGATCGGGCCGCCGGTGCTGCCGGCCGAGCTCATCAGCCAGTTGTGCGGGTCGTGGAAGACGATGACCTGGCCGCGCGCCGGGGCGCCGCCGACCCAGGAGGACAGCTTGTCGACGAAGACCCGGTCGCCCTTGTACGTCGTGGGCTCCATCGACGGCGAGGGGATGTAGTACATCTGGACCAGGAACGTCTTGATCAGCGAGGTCAGCGTAAGCGAGACGACCACGTAGCCGAGGATCTCCAGCCAGGCCGGGATCCGGCGGCGCTTGGCCTTCTTGGCCGCCGCGCGACGGCCGCCGCCCCGGCTGGGGACCGCAGCCGGCTCTTCGCCGGCGGGAGCCGGACCGGTCGGGCCGCTCGGGCCGCTCGGACCGGCCTGGCCGGGCGCGGACCCGAAGCCGGCGGCCGGGTCGTAGCCGTTCTCGGCATAGCTGTTCTCGGCATAGCCGTTGTTCGGGGCATAGCGGTCGTCCGCGGCATACCGGTTCTCGGCCGCATAGCCGTTGTTCGGGGCATACGGGTGCTCAGCGCCGTAGCCGCTCTCGCCACCGTAGGTGTGCTGCGCGCCGTAACCGTTCTCGGCGCCGAAGCGGTGTTCGGTCCCGTAGCCGTCGCCGAAGGGCGGCTCGGCGGGCTGGGAGCCCACGGCCGCGTCGGGATCAGTAGCGGCCACGTGCGCCCCCGTTTCCAGTCCTGGGTTATCGGTTCACCTTATGGCCGATTCATGGGTCAAGGAAGAGCGGTTGGTTTAGTCCAGTGGCCGGACAAGAGATCTCCGCGACCCCCGCCCCACCATAGAGTGGGCAGGAATCGGGACGATCCAGCCAGGTAACAGGAGGCTCTTGTGTCCGCCGTACCGTCGACCGAGAACGACGACGCCGCCGTAGAGACCCCGACAGAAAACCCGACCGACAGCACCACGCGCCCCGCCGACGACGCCGAGCTCCGCGCGGCCATCCGCCGCTTGGGGGACCTGCTCGGCCAGACCCTGGCCCGCCAGCACGGTCCCGAGCTGCTGGAGCAGGTCGAGGCCATCCGCGCCCTGGGCAAGCAGGGCGCCGACGTGTCCGAGCTGCTCGCCGCGGTGGATCCGGCGCAGGCCATCAAGCTGGTCCGGGCGTTCACCGCCTACTTCAACCTCGCCAACACCGCCGAGCAGGTGCACCGCGGCCGCGAGCTGGCCGCCACCCGGGCCGCCGAGGGCTCGTGGCTGGGCCAGGCGGTGGACCGGATCCAGGCCGCCGGGCTGGCCGGGTCGGCCGCCGACGCGGTCACGCACCTGTCCGTCCGGCCGGTCTTCACCGCGCACCCGACCGAGGCCGCGCGCCGGACCGTGCTCGCCAAGCTGCGCAAGGTGGCCGAGCTGCTGGAGGCGCCGCAGACCGCGTACAACGAGCGCCGGCTGGCCGAGACCGTCGAGCAGCTGTGGCAGACCGACGAGATCCGGATCACCCGCCCCGAGCCGGTCGACGAGGCCCGCAACGCCGTCTACTACCTCGACGAGCTCGCCGCGCACGCCGCTCCGGAGGTGCTGGAGGAGCTGGCCTTCGAGCTGCGGCGCCTCGGCGTCGAGCTGCCGCTGTCCGCGCGGCCGCTGAGCTTCGGCTCGTGGATCGGCGGCGACCGGGACGGCAACCCGAACGTCACCCCGCAGATGACCCTGGACGTGCTGGAGCTCCAGCACGAGCACGCCATCCGCACCGCGCTGGCCGCCATGGACACGCTGCGCGAACTGCTGTCCACCTCCGAGCGCATCGCGGCGCCGACCGACACGCTGCGGGCTTCCCTGGACGCCGACCTGGAGGCGCTGCCCGAGATCCCCAAGCGCTACAAGCGGCTGAACGCCGAGGAGCCCTACCGGCTCAAGGCGACGACCATCCGCCAGAAGCTTCTCAACACCCGGGCCCGCATCGCCGAGGGCCGTCGGCACGACCCGCGCCGCGACTACCTGGGCACCGCCGAGCTGCTGCGCGACCTGAGCCTGATGCGCGACTCGCTGCTGGCCGACCGCGGCGAGCTGATCGCCACCGGCGAGCTGGAGACCTCGATCCGCGCCATCGCCGCCTTCGGGCTGCACCACGCGGTGCTGGACGTGCGCGAGCACGCCGACGCCCACCACCACGTGCTGGCGCAGCTCTTCGACCGGCTCGGCGACCAGCCCTGGCGCTACGCCGACCTGCCGCGCGACTACCGGACCCGGCTGCTGGCCAAGGAACTGGCCTCCTCCCGGCCGCTGTCGCCGCTGGGCCAGGTGCCGGCCGAGACGCTGCTGGACGCCGCCGGGGTGAAGACCTTCGGCGTGTTCACCGCGATCCGCACGGCCTTCGAGAAGTACGGCCCGGACGTCATCGAGTCCTACATCGTGTCGATGACCCGCGGCGTGGACGACCTGTTCGCCGCCGTCGTGCTGGCGCGCGAGGCGGGCCTGGTGGACGTGCACGCGCACACCGCCGCGATCGGCTTCGTGCCGCTGCTGGAGACGCCGGAGGAGCTGAAGATCGCCGGCGCGATCCTCGACGAGATGCTCTCCGACCCCTCCTACGCGGCGATCGTCGCGGCGCGCGGCGGCGTGCAGGAGGTCATGCTCGGCTACAGCGACTCCAACAAGATGGGCGGGATCTCCACCTCGCAGTGGGAGATCCACCGCGCGCAGCGCGAGCTGCGGGACACCGCGCTGCGGCACGGCGTCCGCATCCGGCTGTTCCACGGCCGCGGCGGCAGCGTCGGCCGCGGCGGCGGGCCCTCGCACGAGGCGATCCTGGCCCAGCCGTGGGGCACACTCGACGGCGAGATCAAGGTGACCGAGCAGGGCGAGGTCATCTCCGACAAGTACGCGATCCCGGCGCTGGCCCGGGAGAACCTGGAGCTGACGCTCGCCGCGACGCTGGAGGCCACGGTCCTGCACCGCGCGCCGCGCCAGTCCGCGGAGGACCTGGCGACGTGGTCGGCGACCATGGAGGGGGTCTCGGCCGCGGGCCACGAGCGCTACCGGGCGCTGGTCGACCACCCGGACCTGCCGGCGTACTTCTTCGCCTCGACGCCGGTGGACCTGCTCGGCGACCTGCACCTGGGGTCCCGGCCGTCGCGCCGCCCGGACACCTCGGCCGGCATCGACGGACTGCGCGCGATCCCGTGGGTGTTCGGCTGGACGCAGTCGCGGCAGATCGTGCCGGGCTGGTTCGGCGTCGGCACCGGTCTGGCGACCGTCCGGCAGAACCCCGAGTTCGCCGGCACCGACTGGCAGGACATGTACGAGCGCTGGCACTTCTTCCGCAACTTCCTCGGCAACGTCTCGATGACGCTGGCGAAGACCGACCTGCGGATCGCCCGGCACTACGTCGAGACGCTGGTCCCGCGCGAGCTGCACCACTTCTTCGACACCATCACCGAGGAGTACGAGCGCACCGTCGCCGAGGTGCTGCGCATCACCGGCGAGTCGGAGCTGCTCGGGCGCAACGAGACGCTGGCCCGGACGTTGCGGGTGCGCGACATGTACCTGGACCCGATCTCGTACCTGCAGGTCTCGCTGCTCAAGCGGCAGCGCGAGGCGGCGAAGGCGGGCCGGCCGATCGACCCGGATCTGGCGCGGGCGCTGCTCCTGTCGGTGAACGGGATCGCCGCCGGGTTGAAGAACACCGGCTGAGCACGACGCGGTACGGCAGAGGGCGGCGTCCGCATGGACGCCGCCCTCTTCGTGTTCTTCAAGTCGGTGTTCGACGCGAATCCGTGTCGTCGATCCACATCGGTGAGGCCGGTGCGGCCGGCCCTATCTGACGGGCGCTTCGTAACGGTCGGCGGTGCCGCTGATCCGTGTCACGCGGCGCTCTCTCCCGCGCTTGAACAGTCCCGACACACAGATCCCGCCGACCGCGGCGGCGATGAAGGCGTTCAGGACCATTCCCATCGACGACATCCACAACTCCCAGGTTAAGCACTGTATTGGCCCGCCCCGTGATCTAGGAATCTATTACCTCGCGGGTAATCGCGCCAGGTGTCACGACCCTGCGAACCTTGATCTCGTCAGCGAATACGACAGCTTGAGGAGACCAGCGAAGATGACCGCCTACGCACTGGCCCACGTCCGGTCCGTCGACCTCTGCCCGGACATCGTCGAGTACCTGGAGCGGATCCAGCAGACCATGGATCCCTTCGGCGGGCGCTTCCGCTTCCACGGCGGCGAGAAGGACGTCGTGGAGGGCTCGTGGGACGGGGATCTGATCCTCATCGAGTTCCCCACCCTGGACGCCGTGCGGGGCTGGTGGGCCTCGCCGGAGTACCAGGCCGTCAAGCACCTGCGCACCGACCACATGGTCGCCGACATCATCCAGTTCGAGACGCTTCCGGACAGCTACGACGTCGGTGCGACCGCCGCGAAGCTGGCGAAGCTCATATGACGGCTACTGGAACAGGCCGCGCTTGTACGCCTCGGCGACCGCGGCGGCCCGGTCGCGGACGCCGAGCTTGGCGTAGGTGTGCAGCAGATGCGTCTTGACCGTGGCCTCGCTGATGAACAGCGTGCGGGCGGTCTCGCGGTTGGTGGTGCCGGCTGCGACGAGGCGCAGGACCTCCAGTTCGCGATCGGTCAGTGCGTCGGTGGCCGGCGTGGCAGCCGGAGGCGGCGCCTGGACGCGGGACATCAGGTGCTGCGCGACCGTCGGCGCCAGGACCGGGCGGCCGTCCGCCGCCGCGCGCACCGCACGGATGAGGTCCTCGCGCGGCGCGTCCTTCAGCAGATAGCCCGTGGCGCCCGCTTCGATCGCGGGCAGCACGTCGGACTCGGTGTCGTACGTGGTGAGCACCAGGACCCTGACAGCCGGCCGGTCGGCCCGCAGCCGGCGGATGGCTTCGACGCCGCCCATCGTCGGCATCCGCAGATCCATGAGCACCACGTCGGGCCCCACTTCCGCGGCGCGCTCCAGGGCCTGCGCCCCGTCGGCGGCCTCGCCGGCCACTACGAAGCCCGGCTCGCCGTCGAAGACGCCGCGCAGACCGTCGCGGACGATCGGGTGGTCGTCCACGATCAGCAGGCGGATGCTCGTCATGCCGGACATCATCTCGCGACCGGCACCGCCGCGCTGATCGCCGTGCCGTCGCCGGGCTCGCTCTCGATCGTGAGCGTGCCGCCGAGCTGCTTCAGGCGCGAGCGCATCGCCGTCAACCCATAGCCGGTCCCGTTTTCGGGCTCCCGCCCGCGGGCCTCCTCGGGATCGAAACCCGTGCCGTCGTCGACGACGTCCAGGACCACCACATCGCTCGTGTACGACAGCGTGACGCCGACGCGCGCGGCGCTCGAATACTTGCCGGCGTTGGCCAATGCCTCCTGCGCGGCCCGGAACAGCGCCACTTCCACGTCCGGCGGCAGCACGACCGCCTCGCCGGAGATCTCGACGCGCGCGTCGATCCCCGCGGTCCGCGACCAGGACGCGGTCAGCTCGCCCAGCGCCTCCGGCAACTGGGCCGCCGCCAGGGGACCGGGCCGCAGGGCCTGGACGGACCGGCGGGCCTCGGCCAGGCTCTCGCGGGCCAGCTCCCGGGCCAGGCCCAAGTGGTGGTTCCGCTTCTCCGCGTCCTCGCCGAACCTCTCCACCACCTCCAGCTGCCGCACGATGCCCGTCAGCCCCTGCGCGATGGTGTCGTGGATCTCCCCGGCGAGCCGCTGCCGCTCGTCGAGCACGCCGGCCTCGCGGGCCTGCGCGACCAGCTGCGCGTGGAGCCCCGCGTTCTCCTCCAGCATCTCGCGCAGCCGGTCGTTGGCCTCGGCGAGCTCGCGCCGGTGCTCGGCCTCGGCCGCGCCGGCGACGGTCAGGGCTCCGGCGATCATCAGGTTCACGCCGACCAGGACGAGGTAGAGGTAGACGCCGGAGCCGTGGATGCCGGTGACGCCGCCCATCTGCGTCGTGGCCATGGCGCCGGCGGTGCCGGCGATGCCGATCAGCTTGGTCCGGCCGGGCAGCACCATCGCGTGGAGGTAGCCGGTGAAGCCGAAGAAGCCGAACAGCGGGCTGGTCAGGATCAGCGTCACCAGCAGGGCCAGCAGGAGCGTGTAGTAGAAGGTCGCGCGCAGCACCGGGATCTCCGGCTCGTCGAGCAGAGCCATCCCCCAGCGCAGCCACAGAGCGGCGACCGCCGAGCCGCCGAGGACCACGGCGTAGTACACCGCGGTCCGGGGGCCGATGATCAGAGCCAGCGTCAGGGAGACGGTGAGGCCCGTGTACGGGATCCATCGCTGGACCTTCGCAGATTCCATTACTCCCACTTGAACGCTCGGGCCGCGGCCAGCGCGCCGACCACCGTGTATGCCGCCAACACCGTCAGATGCTGCCAGGGCGCGCCGGTCCCGGACCAGGTGTCGACGATCGCGCCGTACGGCACGAACCCGCTGACGGTCCGCAGGAGGTGCGGGAGGGACTGGAGGGGGACGTACACCCCGGCGAAGAAGAAGTTCACGATCATCGCGGGCACCCCGAATCCCGTGGCGACACCGGCCGAGGGCGCGAGCGCGGAGATCACGAGGCCGATCGACAGCAGCGCGGTGGTGCCCAGCAAGTACGACGCCAGCATCAGCAGCGGGTGCGCCGGAAGCGAGGCGCCGAATCCGGCCACGCCGATCAGCACCACGGAGGCCGCGGTCGCGGCGGCAGCCGTGGCCAGCACGGTCACCTGCGCGGCGAGCAGGCCCGCGGCCGGCACCGGCGACACCGCCAGGCGGCGGAGCACGCCGCGCTCGCGGAGGTCCGCGAAGGTCACCGGCAGCGCGGTGAGCGCGGTCAGGACCGAGGAGAGCATCGCGAAGGTGGGCACGTAGACGTCGAGGGTGGTCTTGCCGCCCAGGGAGGCCGCCGGCTTGCCGAAGGAGGGGACGAACCCGAAGACGACGATGAGCGCCACCGGCAGCACGACGCCCGACAGGACGATCGCCGGTTCGCGCCGGAGCAGCCGGGCCTGGGTGCGCACGAGGGTGCGGAATCCGTTGCCGGTCATGCGGAATTCGGGCAAGAGGCGGGAGACGGCGGCGGCGGTCGCGGTGGTGGCGGTGGTCATCGGGACTCCTCGGTGACGTGAGCTGCGGGGGCGGCGTGGCCGACCGGGGCGGCATGGGCGGCATGGGCGGCATCGCCGGGGTGGCTGGTCAGCGCGATGAAGGCGTCGTCGAGGCTGCTCTGCTCGACGCGCAGCTCGGCGGCGATGATCTGGCGCCGGGCCAGGTAGGCGGTGACGGCGCCGATCACCTCGGAGTCGCCGGTCACGTCGAGATACGCGCCGTGCCGCTCAACGCTTCGGACCTCCGGCAGCGCCAGCAGCGCGGCCTCGTCGACCGGCTCCGACGGCCGGAACCGCATCCGCTGCCCCGCCGCCGGTCCGCGTGCCGCCAGGCCCGCCGGCGTGTCCACGGCCACCACGCGTCCGGCGTCGATGATCGCGACCCGGTCGCACAGCCGCTCGGCCTCCTCCATGAAGTGGGTGACGAGCAGCACCGTGACTCCGTCCGCGCGCACCTGCTCGACCATCTCCCAGGCGATGCGGCGCGCGTGCGGGTCCAGGCCGGTGGTCAGCTCGTCCAGCACCACCACGCGCGGGTTGCCGACCACCGCCAGCGCCACGGCAAGACGCTGCTTCTGGCCGCCGGAGAGCTTGCCGAAGCGGGCCTTGGCCTTGTCCGCGAGGTCCCACTGGGTCAGCAGGCTGTCGATGTCGGCAGGCTCGCGGTAGAAGGAGGCGTAGAGCTCCAAGGCTTCGCGCACCTGGATCTTCGCGGGCAGCCGGCTCTCCTGCAGCTGCACCCCGAGCACCTGCCGCAGTTCCTCGCGGTCCCGGCCGGGATCCAGGCCCAGGACGCGCACGGCGCCCGAGTCGGGCGTCCGCAGGCCGCTGACGCACTCGACCGTCGTCGTCTTGCCGGCGCCGTTGGGCCCGAGGATCCCGAAGATCTCCCCTTCGCCGACGTCGAAGGAGACATCGGCCACGGCGGTGGTCTCGCCGTACGTCTTCTTGAGGCTTCGTACCTCGATCGCTGCCATGCCTCAAGCGTCGCGGCCGGACCCCGTGCGGCGGATCGACCGATGAGGTCGTCCCGGGAGCCGATGCGGTGGAGCAGGCGCATCCACCGATCGGTGGATGGGGATCGGCCGTCAGGCCGCGTGGTAGATGTTCTGCGCGTCCACGAGCCCGCGCCGGATGAGGTCCTCGGCCGCGTCCGCGGCCCGGTCCACGTTGTAGTCCAGCTCCTTCTTCTCCACCGAGGAGAAGTCCTTGAGCACGAAGTCGGCAGGATCCTGCCGCCCCGGCGGCCGGCCGACGCCGAACCGCACGCGGTAGTACTCCTTCGTCCCGAGGGCCGAGGTGATGGAGCGCAGGCCGTTGTGGCCGTTGTCCCCGCCGCCGAGCTTCAGCCGCAGCGCGCCGTAGTCGACGTCGAGTTCGTCGTGCACGACGATGACTTGTGCCGGCTCGATCTTGTAGAAGTCGCGCAGCGCCTTCACCGGGCCGCCCGACAGGTTCATGAAGGTCTTCGGCTTCGCCAGCACGACACGCGGGCCGCCGATGCCGAGCCGGCCCTCGACGACGTCGGCGCGGGCCTTGTGCGACTTGAACTTGCCGCCGACCCGCGAGGCCAGCAGGTCCACGACCATGAAGCCGGCGTTGTGCCGGTTGCCGGCGTAGCCGGGGCCGGGGTTGCCGAGGCCGACCACGAGCCACAGCTGGTCGCGGAGCTCGGGAACGCTGCTCATGTCGGCCAAGATAGTCGAACCCGTACGGATCGGGGGTGCGGGTGGCAGAGCCCCCGCCGCGCCGCTTGCGGCGCCGAGAACACAGCGCCAAGACCCGCGATCAACCAGAGCTGATCGCGGGTCTCGGAAGTGGTCATGGTGACCAGGATAGCCGGGCCGGGAGTGCTTACTCCGCGGCCTCCTCGGCGGCCTCGGCGGTCTCGCCCTCGGCAGCCTCGCCCTCACCCTCGGCGGCCTCCTCGGAAACCTCGGCGCGGGTCACGACGACCTGCAGGACCAGCTGGTCGCCGTCGGTGACCAGCTCGGAGCCCGCGGGCAGCGGCAGGTCGCGGGCGAAGAGCTGGAAGCCCTCCTCCTTGCGGTCCACGTCGACCTCGATGCCGGTCGGGATGTGCGTGGCCTCGGCGGTGACGGTCAGGTTGTTCAGCGAGTGGTCCAGGACCGCGCCGGTGACGACCTCGCCGGTGACGGTGATCGGGATGTCGACGGTGACCTTCTCGCCGCGGCGGACCAGCAGCAGGTCCACGTGCTCCAGCGTCCGCTTGACCGGGTCCTTCTGCACGTCCTTCGGCAGGGCCAGCTGGGTCTTGCCGTCGCCGAACTCCAGGTTCAGCAGGACGTTGGGAGTCCGCAGCGCGATCATCAGGTCGTGACCCGGCAGCAGCACGTGGCGGACGGACTCGCCGTGGCCGTAGACGACACCCGGGATCTTGTTGACCGCGCGGGCGCGGCGGGCGAAGCCCTTGCCGAACTCGGTGCGGTCTTCTGCGCTTATACGGATCTCAGCCATTTCGTTCTCCTTGTTTCGTCGATAACGGCGGGGATGTCCATCCCCGCCCTCGCCGGACAAAGGTCCAGCTTAGCGTGCACAAAGCAGTGCTCCGGACCACTCGGTGGTCCGGAGCACCCGCAGAAAGCCTCAGTGCTTACGCAGGAAGCCTCAGTGCTTGTGGTCGTCGAACATCGACGTGACCGAGCCGTCCTCGAACACCTCGCGGATGGCGCGGGCCAGCATCGGCGCGATCGACAGGACCGTCATCTTGTCGAACCGCTTCTCGTCCGGGATCGGCAGCGTGTTGGTGAAGATCACCTCGCTGATCCGCGAGTTCTTCAGCCGGTCCACCGCCGGGTCCGACAGCACCGCGTGCGTCGCGGCGATGATGACCTCGGCGGCGCCGTTCTCGAACAGCGCCTCGGCGGCGGCGCAGATGGTGCCGGCGGTGTCGACCATGTCGTCGACCAGGACGCAGACCCGGCCCTTGACCTCTCCGACGATCTCGTGGACGGAGACCGTGTTCGGGATGTTCGGGTCGCGGCGCTTGTGCACGATCGCCAGCGGCGTGTTCAGGCGGTCGGTCCAGCGGTCCGCGGTGCGCACCCGGCCGGCGTCGGGGGAGACCACCGTCAGCTTCGAGGTGTCGTACTTGCCCTTGATGTAGTCCACCAGGATCGGCAGCGCGAACAGGTGGTCCACCGGGCCGTCGAAGTAGCCCTGGATCTGGTCGGTGTGCAGGTCCACGGCCATCAGCCGGTCGGCCCCGGCGGTGGCGAAGAAGTCGGCCATCAGGCGCGCGGAGATCGGCTCGCGGCCCTTGTGCTTCTTGTCCTGGCGGGCGTAGCCGTAGAACGGCGTGATGACGCTGATCCGCTTGGCGGAGGCCCGCTTCAGCGCGTCGACCATGATCAGCTGCTCCATGATGGAGTGGTTGATCGGCGCCGAGTGGCACTGGATCACGAAGGCGTCGCTGCCGCGCACCGACTCCTCGAAACGGGTGTAGATCTCGCCGTTGGCGAAATCGTGCGCCTTCATGGGGGCGATCTCGACCCCCAGCTCTTCGGCGACTTCCTGAGCCAGCTCGGGATAGGCACGTCCGGTGAAGAGCATGAGCTTCTTCTCACCGGTGGTCTTGAGGCCGGTCACGGTGGGTTCTCCTAAGAGACGAGGGGCCGTAGCTCTTTCATCCTCTCAGACGCAACGGGCTGTTCAGACCGTGTCCCCCTGACCGCCAAGCTCGCCGCCTGTGGGATTCGTCTCAACGCCTGTCTGCCCGTCGCGCTCCGCGCGCTCGATCGCGCGCTCGGCCGCCTCGGCCGCCGGCGTGCCCGGGCGCTTGCGTGCGACGTACCCGGCGATGTTGCGCTGCCGGCCGCGCGCCACCGCGAGCTCGCCGGGGCCCACCGGCATGCTGATCGCGGAACCGGCGGCGATGTACGCGCCGTCGGCGAGGTCGGCCGGGGCGATGAGCGTGGTGTTGGTGCCGACGAAGACGTGGTCGCCGATGTGGGTCGGGAACTTGTTGAGGCCGTCGTAGTTGGCCGTGATGACCCCGGCGCCGATGTTGCAGCCCTCGCCGATGGTGGCGTCGCCGATGTACGCCAGGTGCGGGACCTTCGAGCCGTCGCCGACCGTCGACTTCTTCATCTCCACGAAGCCGCCGGCCTTGGACTTGCGGCCGAGCCGGGTCCCGGGGCGCAGGTACGTGTACGGCCCGACGCTCGCCTCCGGGCCGATCTCGGCGCCGTCGGTGGTGGCGTTGGTGACCCGCGCGCGCTCGCCGACGAAGGTGTCCTTCAGCGTGCAGTTCGGGCCGACGTCCGCGCCGGCGGCGATGTGGGTCGCGCCCTCGAGCTGGGTGTTGGGCCGGATCGTGGCGTCCGGCTCCAGGGTGGCCTGCACGTCGATCCAGGTGCTCGCCGGGTCGACGATGGTGGCGCCCTCGACCATCCAGCGCCGGGTGATCCGCTGGTTCATCAGCCGCCGCAGATCGGCCAGCTGCGCGCGGTCGTTGGCGGCCAGCACCTCGTGGTAGTCCTCGGCGACCACGGCGCCGACCGGCAGCCCGTCGCCGACGGCGATCGCCAGCACGTCGGTGAGCAGTTCCTCGCCCTGGGCGTTGTCCGTGGTGAGCCGGCTGAGCGCGTCGCGCAGGACCTTGCCGTCGAAGGCGAAGATCCCGGAGTTGATCTCGTGGATCGTGGTCTGCGCCGGCGTGCAGTCCTTCTGTTCGACGATGCCGAGCACGCGGCCCTCGGCGGTGCCGTCCGGCTCGCGCAGGATCCGGCCCAGGCCCGCCGGGTCCGGGACCACGGCGGTCAGGTCGGTGACGGCGTTGCCGGCCTTCTCGTGCTCGGCGATCAGGTGCCGCAGCGTGTCCCCGGTGACCATGGCGCCGTCGCCGAGCAGCACCAGCACGGTGCCGTCGGCGTCCTCGCCGCCGGCGGTCAGCGCCTCCAGCGCCAGCCGTGCGGCCTGGCCGGTCCCGTTCTGCGGCTCCTGTACGACGATCCGGGCCTCCGGCGCGATCGCCTCGACGTGCGGGCCGACCAGATCGCGCCCCTTGCCCACGACGACCGCCAGGCGGCGCGGAGCCAGCTCCTGCGCGGCGGCGACCACGTGGCCGAGCATCGTGCGCCCGCACAGCTCGTGCAGCACCTTCGGGGTCGCGGATTTCATCCGCTTCCCCTCGCCGGCGGCCAGGATGATGACGGTCGGCGCGTGCTGGTCGGTCATGAAGCGACTCCTAGCCGTGGGTGCGGTGCTGCGCGCCGCACAGGGCTTTCGATTACCCCGTGGCGGCGTCGGTTCCCTAAGGAGGGTAGCGAAACCTCCGGCGACGCCCCAGGACGTCCCCCGGGGGCCCCGGGTATTCCAGATGCGCCGTATTTCGGATGCGCCGCCTTCAGTGCTCCGCCACCAGGACTCGAACCTGGACAAACAGATCCAAAGTCTGCTGGGCTGCCAATTACCCCATGGCGGATCGTCGTGGCCAGTTTCGCACATCCGCGGGGCGTTCCGCGCTGTCGTTTCCCGGCCGCGGCCCGCCTGCGGCGCCGCGGCGGCCGGGTGGCGAAGGGGTCGCGCCGGGCGGCGGGACGAGTACTTCGTTCCGACATCCGGGCGTCACCCGCCGTGTCATCCTTGTCACCCAACCTACGGCAGCGTAAGTTGCGGACAGTTCCCCCGATCCGCCAGCCCCGCAAGGGTGCTTCCCCCACGAGGCATGATCGCGATGACAGCAACCTCCGTGCCCCCGTCCTCCACCGCCGACGCCTCCGACCCGACCCCGGTCCCGGTCCCGGTCCTGGGCACGCTCGGCGGCGAAACCCAGTCCTTCAAGGAACGCTTCGCCCTCACCTTCGTCATCGGGGTGCCGTTCGTGGCCTTGGCGGCCGCCGTCCCGGTGCTGTGGGGGTGGGGCCTGACGTGGACCGATCTGATCATCGCGGTGGTGATGTACGCGATCAGCGGACACGGTGTCACGGTCGGCTTCCACCGTCTGTTCACCCACTCTTCCTTCAAAGCGAAGAGGGCACTGCGCGTGGTGCTGGCCATCGCCGGCTCGCTGGCCGTGCAGGGCCCGGTGATCCGCTGGGTCGCCGACCACCGCAAGCACCACCGCTACAGCGACCGCGACGGCGACCCGCACTCGCCGTGGCGCTACGGCGAGACCGTCCCGGCCCTGATGAAGGGCCTGTGGCACGCGCACATCGGCTGGCTGTACAACGCCGAGCAGACCAGCCAGCAGCAGTACGCCCCGGACCTGCTCAAGGACCGGGCCATCGTGCGGGTCTCGCGGGCCTTCCCCTACCTGGTGCTGGTCTCGCTACTGCTGCCGGCGGCCGTCGGCGGCCTGGTGACCTGGAGCTGGCAGGGCGTGCTGACCGCCTTCTTCTGGGGCTCGCTGGTCCGGATCGCGCTGCTGCACCACACGACCTGGTCGATCAACTCGATCTGCCACGCGGTCGGCGAGCGGCCGTTCCGCTCCCGCGACCGGTCCGGGAACGTGTGGTGGCTGGCGGTGCTCTCGATGGGCGAGTCCTGGCACAACCTGCACCACTCGGACCCGACCTCGGCCCGGCACGGCGTGCTGCGCGGGCAGATCGACTCCTCGGCCCGGATCATCTGGGTGTTCGAGAAGTTCGGCTGGGTTCGGGATGTGCGGTGGCCGTCGCGGGAGCGTATCGATATGAAACTCGGTCGCGAAGCGACTCCTTAACGGGTGGTGGTGGGAGACGGGTGGGCGAAACTCGGTCGCGAAGCGACTCCTTAACGGGTGGCGGTGGGAGACGGGTGGGCGAAACAGGGTCAAACGACCTGAGGAACGAACACTCTGACACGGGTCGGCGCCGGCGGCGGGTCCACAGACCGGCCGCCGGTGCTGCGCTTTTCCGCCTTCCCACCTTAGGCGGAGGCAACCTCCGCCCCGGTCGCGTCATGTCGCGAGAAACCTGAGAGAATGCGCTGGTGACTTCCCGAACCTCGGCCCCCGCGTCCCGCACCCGGATGAGCGGCAAGGAACGGCGGGAGCAGCTCATCGAGATCGGCCGGACGCTGTTCGCCGAACGCGGCTTCGACGCCACCTCCGTGGAGGAGATCGCGACCAAGGCGGGCGTGTCCAAGCCGGTGGTGTACGAACACTTCGGCGGCAAGGAGGGGCTCTACGCCGTCGTCGTGGACCGCGAGATGGCCAAGCTGCTGTCCATGGTGACCAGCGGCCTGACCGGCGAGCACGCCCGCGAACTGCTGGAGCAGGCGGCGTTCGCGCTGCTGGACTACATCGAGTCCAGCACCGACGGCTTCCGCATCCTGGTCCGCGACTCCCCGGTCACCACCTCGACCGGCAACTTCGCCTCGCTCATCTCCGACATCGCCTCCCAGGTCGAGGACCTGCTCGGGGTGCACTTCATGCACCGCGGCTACGACCCGAAGCTCGCCCCGATGTACGCGCAGATGCTGGTCGGCATGGTCGCGCTCACCGGGCAGTGGTGGCTCGACGTCCGCAAGCCGCCCAAGGCCGAGGTCGCCGCGCACCTGGTGAACCTGGCCTGGAACGGCCTGTCCCACCTGGAGGGGCAGCCTCGCCTGATCGTGCAGGAGCAGGCCGAGGCGAAGGTGCGGCGGGCGGCGCGCAAGACGCAGCGCGTGGCGCGGGCCGAGGCGAAGCAGTAGGGTTGCCGCCGCCTCGGCCCCGGGGCCTGCCCCGGCGCTGCATCGCGATCGCCGACGGCTGATCCCCCGGCTCCGCGACCGCCGCCGCTCGGCCCTCCGGCCGCCTCAGTCCTCCCGGACCAGCACCGTCGCAGCCCCCGCCGACATGTTCGCCAGCACCCGCACGGCGGCCTCGTGCAGCGTCACCGGGCTGTCGAGCGCCTCGGTGTCGCCGCGGCTCAGGGACTTGCGGCGCAGCGTCTCCGAAGCCGAGGCGAGCAGCGCGCGGTGCGTGTACTCACCGCGGGTCGGCCCCTTCTTGCCCGTCGAGGAGTAGAGCCTGAGCACCGGTTCCTCGCCGCGCCCGGAGCTGGCGGCCACCTCCCGGGCGGCGCGCAACAGCGCCTCGTGGGTCTCGTGGGTCTCCAGCCACTCCTCGTACTCGTCCTCCCGGCCCCCGACGGTGATGGTGCTGACCACCGAGGAGATCTCCATCATGGAGTCCTCGACCAGCTCCAGGAACTCGTCGCTGACGAACAGGATGCGCGCCTCGGACTCGTTGAGCGCGCGGACCAGGTGCGCGCGGTCCAGGCGCCAGTCGAGCCAGGTGCAGACCAGCCCCATGTTGCTGGCCGCGAACAGCGTCTCGAAGTGGACGGGGTGGTTGCGGGCGAGCACGGCGACCCGCTGGCCGCGCTGGAGCCGGTCGCTGCGGATCCCGGTCACACACTTGCGGATCCGGGCGTCGAAGCGCGTCCAGTCCCACTCCTCGGACCCGAAGGCCAGGACGGAACCGCGCGCGTTCTCGTCGAGGTTCACACGCACGATGTCGCCGAGCCAGTGGAACTCCACCGGGTCGCGCGTCTCAGTACTTTGCGTGGCAGGCATGCCCCGATTCTGTGCCGTAACAGCCCTGCGCGCCAGCACTATGCGCGCGCGGGGCTCACGATTTCCGTGCGCCTCATCAGGCCAAAGTCACCAAAATCTGGTGCGCGTCGACGAATTGCCCCACGGCGCAGTCCACCGAACCCACGACTCCGTCGCGCCCGGCCTTCACCTGGTGTTCCATCTTCATGGCCTCCATGGTCACCAGCACCTGCCCGGCCTTGACCCGGTCCCCGGCCGCCACGGCGATCGCGACGACGGTTCCGGGCACTTCAGCGGCCCCGTCGTCGCCGGCGGAGGCGTCGGCGTCCTCGGCGAAGCGCGGCGTCGGCTTCCACGCCGAGTGCCCGCCGTCGCTGTCGTCGACCCACACGACCGTGTCCTCGGCGACGCGCACGCGGCACAGCCGGTCGACGCCGCCGACCACGACGCGCACCGAATCCGGGCCCGGATCCTTCAGGGATACCTCGTACTCGGCTCCGCCGTGGATCAGGTAGAGCGTTGAGCCTTCGAAACGGTACGTGACAGGCGTTTCCGGGGCCCTTCGGACGTCCTGCCGCGTCCACGCCGCATTGGCCCCGTCGTAGGGCAGAAGCCGCCAGCCGGCCGGGGCGAACGCGGTCGCGCCGCCGGACGCACGGCGCCGGTGCACCGACACCGCGATCGCCGCCGCCAGGTGCGCGGTGACGTCGACGCGGCCGGCCGGAGCCGCCAGCTCCGGGTGCAGGTCCAGGAAGTCGGTCCGCGTGGTCCCGGCGAGGAAGCCGGGGTCGCGCAGGATCGCGACGAGCTGGTCCCGGTTGGTCTTCAGCCCGTGGATCCGCATGCCGGCGAGCGCCGAGGCCAGCTTCATGGCCGCCTCACCGCGCGTGGCACCGGTCGCGATGACCTTGGCCAGCATCGGGTCGTAGTAGTGCGACACGACGCTGCCGCTCCGGACGCCGTCCTCGTACCGGATTCCGGGCACATCAGCGTGCTCATACAGTGCGAGCGTCCCGGGCGAGGGGATGTACTTGCGCGCCGGGTCCTCGGCGTAGAGCCGGACCTCGATCGCGTGGCCCGCTCCGGCCGGACCGAGGACCTCGGGCAGCGGCCGGCCGGCGGCGACATCCACCTGCAACCGCACCAGATCCAGGCCCCAGACCTCCTCGGTGACCGGGTGCTCGACCTGGAGTCTGGTGTTCATCTCCAAGAAGTAGAAGGACTGGTCGGTGTCGTCGAACAAGAACTCCACGGTTCCGGCTCCGACGTAGCCGAGTGCGCGGACCAGGTCGCAGGAGACCTCTCCCATCGACTGCACGGTCTCGGAGAAGACGGCCGAGGAGGGCGACTCCTCCACGACCTTCTGGTGCCGCCGCTGGATCGAGCACTCCCGGATGCCGTAGAAGTCCGCTTCGCCGTGCTCGTCACCGAAGACCTGGACCTCGATGTGCCGGGAGGCAGTCAGGTACCGCTCAAGGAACACGGTGCCGTCGCCGAACGCGGCCGCGGCCTCGCGCCGGGCCCCGGAGACGGCGTTCTCCACCTCGTCGACGGAGGCGACCAGGCGCATCCCCTTGCCGCCGCCGCCGGCGCTCGCCTTGACCAGCAAGGGGAATCCGACGCCCTCGGCGGCCTTGCGCCAGTCCTCGGGCTCGTCGCTGGTGAGCAGCGCGTCCGGAAGCACCGGCACGCCGGCGGCCTTCGCGATCGCCTTGGCCTCGTGCTTGATGCCCATCTTCCGGATCGCGTCCGGCGACGGCCCGATGAAGACGATGCCGGCCTCGGCGCACGCCTCGGCGAAGCCGGCGTTCTCCGACAGGAAGCCATAGCCGGGGTGGATCGCGTCGGCGCCGGTCTTGCGGGCGGCGTCGAGGATCTTGGCGACGTCCAGATACGACTCCGCGCTCGTGCTGCCGCCGAGGGCCACCGCGACGTCGGCCTCGTGCACGTGCGGCGCGTCGGCGTCGGGCTCGGAGTACACGGCGACGGTGCGCAGGCCCATCGCCTTGGCGGTGCGGAAGACCCGCCGGGCGATCTCGCCCCGGTTGGCCACGAGCACGGTCGAGAACGTCGGATTCGTCGGCATGGCGTCACTGTCTCACAGGTCGGACAGTCGTTCATGGAGCTGTGAGCCGCGTCACCTACATGCGGAAAGGGGCGAACGCGCGCGTCCCCACCACCGGCCCGGAGTCGATCGCGGACAGCGCGAGGCCGAGCACGGTCCGGCTCTGGCGCGGGTCGATCACGCCGTCGTCCCACAGCCGGCCGCCGGCGTAGACGGCGTCGGACTGCCCGTCGACCATGGCCTCGACGAACTCGCGGGTCTGCGCGTCGGCGGCCTCGTCGTAGGGCTGCCCGGCCTTCTCAGCCTTCTGCCGCTGCACGATCGACATCACGCCGGCCAGCTCGCGCCCGCCCATCACGGCGATGCGGTGGTTCGGCCAGGTGAAGACGAAGCGGGGGTCGTAGGCGCGGCCGGACATGCCGTAGTTGCCCGCGCCGTAGGAGGCCCCGACCATGAGGGTCACGTGCGGCACGGCGGAGTTGGACACGGCGTTGATCAGCTTGCTGCCGTCCTTGATGATGCCGCCGCGCTCGTAGCGCGAGCCGACCATGAAGCCGGTGATGTTCTGCACGAACAGCAGCGGGACCTCGCGGGCGTTGGCGAGCTGGATGAAGTGGGCGCCCTTGTTGGCCTCCTCGGAGAACAAGATGCCGTTGTTGGCCAGGATGCCGACGGGATAGCCGTGGATGGAGCCCCAGCCGCAGACGAGGGTGGTGCCGTAGAGCGGCTTGAACTCGGAGAAGCGCGAGCCGTCGAGGACGCGCGCCAGGATCTCGCGGACCTCGACCGGGCGGCGGAGGTCCATCGGGGCCAGGGCGAGCAGGTCCTCGGCGGGATAGAGCGGCTCGTCGGGGTTCTCGGTCGGGCCCGGGCCGGCCTTGCGCCACCGCAGGTCCGCGATGATCTGGCGGCCGATGCGGATAGCGTCGCGCTCGTCGCGGGCCAGGTAGTCGGCCAAGCCCGACACGCGGGCGTGCATGTCGGCGCCGCCGAGGGTCTCGTCGTCGGTGTCCTCGTTGATGGCCATCTTCACCAGCGGCGGGCCTCCGAGGTAGACGGCGGCCTGGTTCTTCACCATGACGGTGAACTCGCTCATGCCGGGCACGTAGGCGCCGCCGGCGGTCGAGGACCCGAAGACGATGGACAGGGTCGGGATCCCAGCCGCCGACAGCCGCGAGATGCCTTTGAACGAGGCGCCGCCGGGCACGAAGATGTCCGCCTGGCGCGGGAGATCGGCGCCGGCCGACTCGGTCAGGGAGATCAGCGGCAGCCGGTTGCGTTCGGCGATCTCCAGCATGCGCAGCTGTTTGGCGACGCCCGACGGACCGACCGCGCCGCCCTTCACGGTCGGGTCGTTGGCGCCGATCATGCACTCGACGCCGGAGACCGTGCCGATGCCGGAGACGCCGCCCACGGTCTCGGCCGGATCATGCGTCCCGGCGAGCGCGGCGAGTTCGAGGAACGGCGCGTCCTCGTCCAGCAGCAGATCGAGGCGCTCGCGGGCGAGAAGCTTGCCGCGCGCTCGGTGGCGCTCGGCGTACTTCTCCCCGCCACCGGCCTGCACCTTCTGCTGCAGCTCCCTGATCCGCCCCAGCGCGGCCAGAACCGCTTCGCGGTCGGCGCGCGCGGCTTCCGACGACGGGTCCAGCTGGGAGCGGAGCACGGGCATGACGGCCTCCGGGTCGGTGCGCGGCGGGTACTACTGGTCGGTAACCTAAACCGGCGCCGGGCGGGTCGCAATCGATCACGCGGCCGTTCGGGCTCTCGCTACAGCTCCTTCAGCATCCCACCGTCGACGACGAATTCGGACCCGTTCGTCCCGCTCGAACGCGGCGACGCGAGAAGCACCACCGCGTCGGCGACTTCCTGCGGCTCGACGATCCGGCCGGTGCTGAGGCGCAGCGACTCGGGCAGCGCCTTGTCGAGCAGCGTGTCGCGGTCGATGCCCATCGCACCGGCGAACATGTCCGCGACGCCCCCCTCGTCGGTCCACCAGTTGGTGCGCGTGACGCCCGGCAGGACGGTGTTCACCCGCACACCCTGCGGCCCGAACTCCTCGGCGAGGCCCTTCGAGACATGCCCGAGCGCGGCCTTGGCGGCGGAGTACTCGTAGTTGTTGGTGGCCGGCTGCTTCGCGAGCGTCGAGGAGACGTTGACGATCGCACCGCCGCGCTCGATCAGGTGGGGGAGCGCGACGCGCGTCAGGCGCACGACGGCGAAGAGGTTGAAGTCGAAGACGGCCTGCCAGTCGACATCCCCGCCGCCCAGAAACGGCCCGCGCGGCAACACGACGCCGGGCGGCGGACCGCCGGCGTTGTTGACGAGGACGTCGAGGCCGCCGAAGGCTTCAACGGTCCGGGCGATGAGCTGCTCGGGGAAGGCGGGGTCGATCAGATCGCCGGGCACGTGGAGCAGGTTCGGCCCGGCCAGGCCGGTCAGGCCGGGCGAACCGGAGCGCGAGGCGGCGACGACGAACGCGCCTTCCTCCAGCAGTGTTCTGACAACGGCGAGGCCGATGCCCTTGCTGCCGCCGGTGACGAGGGCGACGCGGCCGCGCAGTGCGAGATCCATGAGGACTCCTTGGAGATCGGGGAGATGGTTGAAATCGCAACCACTCACCGATCTTGCCGAGGGGCCGGAAGGCGCGCTGGCGGCCTTCGGACGGGTCATCCGGCCCGGATATGACGGCCTTCCCGCGCCCGCACCACCAGCCCTGCCCAGCAAAAGGGCTCGCGCTCGGCCGATTCACACCCCCAGCTCCACGCTTCCCTGCCGCGGTCCTACCCCAGCACCGCAACAGCCCCACCCCCTGCACCCCGACTCCCCGCCGCGGCAATATCCCGGTACCGCGCCTCCCCGCCACGGCCCTACCTCCGCACCGCGCCTCCCCGCCGTGGCCCTATCCCGGCACCGCGCCTCCCCATCGTGGCCTACCCCCCGCACCGCACCTCCCCGCCGCGGCCCTACCCCCGCACCGTCCCGGCCACCAACCCCGGCGTCCGCCCCACCAGCTCGGCCCCGGCCTTCGCGACCGAGCCGGTGTCGTGCGGCGGCTGCGGGTCGTACTCGATCCACAGCTGCAC
>Ga0207671_10000392_pt1 | contig 61214 bp, 45 predicted proteins | sample KBSC24metaG_FD_184352 | JGI IMG/M metagenome (GOLD analysis project Ga0207671, IMG submission 184352) | Corn rhizosphere microbial communities from Kellogg Biological Station, Michigan, USA - KBS C2-4 metaG (SPAdes) (version 2) | ecosystem: Host-associated > Plants > Roots > Rhizosphere > Soil... | reverse complement strand
AGCTGCTGAACGGGCTCGTCTTGCCGGCGACCTTGTAGAGGTACTCGACCAGGGCGCGCTGAGTGCGGCGGTCACGCTTCGAGAGCCGGCCGGGCGGCTTGGCGAGGAAGCCGTCGAGCGCCGCGTCCAGCGAGGGCGAGGCCAGGAGCAGACCCTGTCGTAGCCTCGGTTCGACGGCCAGGCGGCGCAGGGTCTCACGGACAGCGGCGTCCTCGGCGCCCACAATGTCAGCACCCTGAACACGGAGCTGCTGCCACGCGGCGTGCTCGCCGAGCCAGCTCGCCAGCGCGGCGCGGCAGGACTGCGGCATCGGCAGCCGCAGTGCGGCCTCCGGGTCCTTGACCGGTTTGGTGTTGAACACCTGGCGCCGCAACGCGAGCAGGGCGCGGCGGTCGGCCTCGTCCTCGTTGTCGCTGACGGCCGCATGGAGCAGGTCGCTGAGCGCGGCACCGGCCTCAGCCAGGCGACGCTCACGGGCCAGCACCTCGTCGGCCCAGGCGACGCTCGCCGGGTTCCGCAGGGCTTCCAGCGCGCTGAACGGAAGTCCGGCTACGCGAAGCATGAAACGCCGGCTGAGCTGCCAGGTGCTGGTGTCGGCGGCGAGGGCGAGTGTCGCGTCGGGCATGGTGGCAGTCATCGCGAACCCCTCACCCGATCTCGTAGCGGAAGTCGGCGGGCCGTTCGCGCTCGCGGCCGACCATGAGGATCAGCAGCGGGGCCTCGCCGGTGCCGTCGAGCCCGAGTTCCTCGACGTAGGCCGGGTTGTCGAAGCCCAGCGCCGCGCCGCAGCCGAGGCCGAGCCCGGCAGCCGACAGGTAGACCGCCTGGGCGACCGCGCCGATCACGGCGTTGGCCAACCGATAGCCGCGGTCGCCGACGCTGTCGTAGAGCGCGTCGGCGCGCAGACAGGGCACGATGATCGCGCCGGCCTCTTCGAGGTTGTAGTTCTCCAGGAAGTACGTCGGCTGGAGGAACTTCGCCGGGGAGCGGTCCGTCACGCCGAGGAGGCGGTTCGCGGCCGAGTCGAACTCGTAGGCGGCCGGGGCCACGCCACGGACGTGGTTGGCGAAGACGTACAGCTTCGCCAGCTCCAGCCCGCGGCCTGGCTCGGCGACGTCGCAGGCGAACGCGGCGGCCCGGGCGGCGGCGGCCAGCAGGCCGGCCAGCTCGGCGCCGGTGGTCGGAACCGCGCTGCTGAAGCGGCCGAAGCTGCTGCGGCGCGCGCGGAACGCCTGCCGGGCCGGAGCCGGGGGGAGCGGCGCGGGCAGCTCGATCACGGACCGGTCGCCGGCCATCGGGTCGGCCCCCGGGGGCTGGGCCCCTGACGGGTGAGCCGCCGCCGGATCCAGCTCCAGCGGCTCGGGCCGCCGCACGCACGTCATCGTGGCCTGATGGACCGCGACGTTCAGCTCGAAGGACCGGACCCGCCGCGACCGCTCCTGCTCACTGTGCCGAACCCGAGGCGGGTGCTCGGGATTCTGCCCCGAGTCGATCACCGGGTCCGTCCACGGCAGCGGCACGACCGCGAACACGCCCTCCTGCTCCGGCGGCACCCCGAGCAGCTCGCCGAGCCGCCGGTCGTCGAACCAGAACGCCGGCGTCAGGCTCAGCCCGTGGTCGGCTAGGAACGTCTGCCAGCTCTGCAGAATCGTGCCGACGTCCATCGTCACCGCGTGGTAGCTGAAGTTCTGGTACTTGAACGCGTTCTGCCAGAACTTCAACCCGAGCACCAGGAACTGATCCGTGCCGGTCCGCACCGACTGCGGCGCGTCGCCGAGGGCGCCGCGGATCTCGCCGGTCACGTCGCCGGTGAGCAGGCGCCGCATCTCGTGATGCGGCGGCGAGTAGTGGTAGAGCCCCGGCAGTACCGGTCCCCGCGCCCCCGACGCCCAATAGACGCTCACCGGATACAGCCCGCCGCCGGACGCGGTCCCTCGCCACCAGTTCGCATCGGCGTAGTCCGGCAGCGTGGCCAGGTCATTGTTGGCGTGCGGAGCCAGACGGCGCCCGAGGTAGCCGTAGGAATGGCGAAGCATGTCCGCCAGCAGCGGGATCGAGAAGCCGCCGGCCGAATCAGCGCCCGCATCGCCGACCGGAACACCTGCCGGGGCCTCGGCCGAGCCGCGCGTCGGCACTGATTCCATGGGCAACGGCAGCCGCTCGGCATCCGGGTAGTACTTAAGATGCCGAGGCTTGTCGCCCCAGTCGGGTTCCAAGCCGATCGGCTCCATCGGCACCCGGGCCCGGTTCATGACCGTGCGCAGATAGTCGTGGGCGGCGCCCATGCGGAGATCTCCTAACTGTTCTGCGAACGCTTCAGGGGAAGGGATGCGGAGCGGGATTCGGCACCGAGGCGCCGGTCAGAGCGTGCAGGCGCGGCATGCGCGGCGCGCGCTGCCGAGTCCAGCCGAAGTCGATCGGTACCAGGCCGGGCACGATCACGCCGACCGTCGACAGCCCCAGCCGCCGCTGCTCGGGCGCGGTCTGGTCGACGACGATCGTGTCGAAGCCCGCCGCCGTCACCAGCGCGACGCACTCCGCGAGGTCCTCGCGCAGATCGCCGGTACGCGGCGGCACGTCGCCGAACGCCTCCTTCAGCGGCACCAGATCGGTGCGCGGCCGGTCCAGCAGGAACGACGCGAACCGCGCCATCTCCGGCAGGCCGTAGAGCCGCGAATGATCGTGCAGCCCGACGACCTGTGAGAAATCGGCCGCCATGGCACGCAGTTCGGCTTCGTCACGCTCGGCACGGCGGCGTGCGTGCAAAGCGTCGGTCGCGATCTCCGACAGCCCCGCAGCCAGCGCTTCCTCCGGATCGAGGCCGGCGCCCGCACCGAAGCACAGCGCGCCCAGACCCGGGACGCGTCGCACCGCGACCGCCGTGACGACCGGTACCGGGAACGCCAGACGAGTGTCGAAGAACCTTGCGTCGTACCCGTACATCGCCAGGCGTTCGACCAGATGCCTGGTCTCGGCACGCTCGCTGCTGCGAGGATCGAGTTCGGGCAGCGTGCGGCGGCCGTACCAGGCCAGCAGGAAGGCGTCGCGTTCGATCAGCTCCAGCAGCCCGAACAGGACGGCCTCGGCGAGCGATCCGCCGGAAGCACAACCATTCGAACACTGCTGAACGAAGCGCTCGGCGTGCGGCTCGCAGTGGTAGTAGGTCAGGACCAGCGGGACCAGGATCTCGCGGTCGTCGCGCAGCGAGTACCCGCGGACCCAGGGGATCTTCCGGTCCGGTGCGAACGGCTTGGTGTCAGGGTCCTGCTCGTAGAACTCCGGCGCGTACATACCGCACTCGCGCGGATCGAGCGCCGGCTCGGTGAGCTCGTCGAACGCCGCGACCAACGGCGGCTCCAGCCCGCGCGGACGCAACCCGGCGTAGCGCTCGAAGCCCTCCAGAACGCCTGTTCGCAGGCTCCGACGATACGTGTCGCGGTGACCGCCCCAGAACACCTCGTACAGACGGCCACCCGCACGCTCGGCGATCACGCCGAGCACCGACGACGTGGTCGGCAGGTCCAGCTCCGAGACGGTGCCCTGCCCGAGAACCCCGCACACCGGGTTGACCAGCGCGTCGGCCGGCAGGTCGAACGCGTCGGCGTCCTGGACCCGGGACGAGCCGGGCTTCGACCGCGGCGCGGGCGGCAGCTCCCGAATCGGTGCCCAGGTGGTCCGGCCGCCGGGACAGGCGCACTCCGGGCAGTCCGGATCGGCCATCAGCCGGGTTCGCAGAACCCGGGCTTCGAGCAGATCGATCTGGTGGATGAAGGGCTCCGCGTCAGGCGCCTCGTCCAGAAGCTGCTGGAGGAGTGCGGCAGCCGCATCGACGGCGAAGTCGGTCAGCTGCGGCGGCGTTCCGGCCGCGTGGGTCGGACCGCCGATCTCCAGCGCGTCCCGGATCAGCGGGTCGCGGATCCGCTGCCAGCGTCGGGCCAGGCAGCGGGCGCAGGCCTGGCCGCCGAACGGTCCGACGATGACGTGGCGTCCTGTGAAGTGCACAGGGATGCGTCCGTCGCAGGCGGGAAGCGGCCCGTCGAGCTCGTCCCTGAGCCCGAGGGGCATGACGACGGTGTCCAGGCCGGTTCGCTGCCGCAGGGCGTCTTCGAAACGGGCGCACGCCGTCGCCCAAGAAAGCACGGACACGTCAGCGCCGTCCGGTGAGCAGGACCCGCATCACGACGATTCCCGCACGGGACAAGTCGTCCGAGCCGGTCGGCGCCGCGTAGGCGTCCCGGCCGGCGCCGCGCAGCGCGTCGAGCGCCTCCGGCCAGGTCGAGACCGCGTCGAGCGACGGTCGGACGTCGCCCTCGACCGGAAGCGCGAAGGGATCCAGGGCCCTGATGAGCGGATCGCCGCCGTCGACCGGCACGCCGGGTTCCTGGCGTCCCAGCTGAACGCGTCCGACCAGGTCGCACAGCGCCTCGCGAGCCGCGCGGCGCCACGCGACGTCGGCGCCGACGGCCCAGACCGGCCGGTCCCGCGCGTCGTCGTGGGCTCGGGCGGCCAGGACGTGGACGCCGGAGTCGGGATCGGTCAGGTCGAGCAGTTCGACGCTCAGGTCGAGGTTCGCTGCCGATTCGGCGAGGAAGCGGAGTTCGGCGTCGTCGTCCAGGCCCGGGAGCTTGACGCGGGATGCGGCGCGGTCGTGGGTCAGCACGCTGCGAAGCGCGTCCAGGGACAGCGCGGTGGACAGGCCGCGACCGAGGGCTTCGGCGGTGGAGCGGCCCGCGCCGGTGCCGGCTGACGTCTTCAGGTAGGCGCCGTCACGGTTCGCGGGGCCGAAGGTGCGCACGGCCGCCGCCGGGATCAGGACCTTGGTTCCCGACAGCAGCGACACGGCTTGGATCCCGTCGCCTGTCGCACCTTGGAGTCCGTTGCCGGAGGCGATCGCCAGATCCGTCGCCTCCGCCAGATCCACCGCTTCCGTGCCTTCGTGCCCTGCGCTGCGCGGCGGGACCACGTGCTCGGCGTAGACCTCGGCGGCGCGGTGCAGCGCGGACAGGCGCGCGCCGACCACGTGGTGCACGTCGAACGCGGTGATGGCGCGCCGTTCGGAGTGGCCGAGGCCGAGGCGGATGCGGCCGGCCTTGACCGGCAGCTGGGTGATGGTGTCGTCGTCGAAGGCGGTGAACACGCCGACGGAGGGCCGGACCAGGACCGAGCGGGCGGTCAGCTCGTCGTGCATGGCGTCGGCCTGGTCGGCGTCGGCGACCGTGGTGGTGCGGGGCGATTCGGGGACGACGACTTCGCTGCTCTCGCCGCTGTCGGCCCTCTCCGCCGTCGCTGAGTGGCCGGCGTCGGCGCAGTAGGGGCAGCGCGGATGCGCCGACAGCGGCTCGGTCGTGCAGTCCATCGAGTCCAGGTCCTGGACGATGACCTGCTCCTCGGTCTCCGGCGGCAGCGCGCCGGTGGTCAGCCGGAAGACCTCGAAGGCCAGCAGGTTGCCCAGCATGGCGGCCAGCGGCCGGCTCGGGGCGGTCGCGGCGGCCGAGGCCGAGGGCACGATCAGGCCGCTCCACAGGTCCGCCGCGGGGCCGGGAGGCTGGTTGGCGCCGAAGCGCAGGGCCGCGCAGACCCAGCAGCCGGGGCGGCTGCCCCGGGTCAGCGGGCCGACCAGCGCGCGGCCGCCGATGACCGCCAGTGGCAGGAGGCTGACACCCTTCGGGACGCCGGCCGCCAGCAGCGCGGTCGTCTGCCGGACACCGCCCGTGGTGACCACCACGTCGTAACCGCGCAGGTCGTCCCAGGTCGCCTCGCCTTCGGGCAGCGGCATCAGCATCACCGCGCAGCCGGCGGCGGCCAGTTCCTCGACCTCGGTGGCGATCTCGCCGAAACCAGTCCGTTCCGCCGAGGCGCCGCCTCGGAACGCGACCGCTTCGGAGCCGTTGCGGATCAGGCTCAGCGCGCACCACCGCGCGACGGCGTCGTCTCCGAGTACCGCGACGTGCGCGGTGCGGAAGCGCTGGAAACGCTCGATGGCCTGCCCTGTGTAGTGGTCGATGTAGTTGATCTGCGGGGCGAACCTCTCGGCGACCACCACCGGAAGCCGCACGGCGTTCGCGGACTCCGGCGGGACGTCGCGGGCGAAGCCTCGGTCGAGCATGGCCGTGACCAGCTCGGCGACCATGGCGCGGGGGCCATCGCCCAGCCCGTCGCAGAGCTCGGCGATGGTGTGCTGCCCGGTCAGGCGCGGGACGATGGCGCAGGCGAAGCGGTAGGCCGATGCCGAGGCGAGGTGGAATCCGGCGTGGGAGTTGTGGAAGAGCACGCCTTTGGGCGTGCGGGTGTAGAGCACGTCCTGCTTCACGCGCGGACGGGTGCCGGCGACCTGGTCGTAGGCGGTGGTCACAGCACTTCTCCTATTCGGATGCGTGATTCGGCCCAGGGCCGCGGGGTCAGTTCCTCGCCGCGCAGGATCGCCAGCTCCAGCTGCTGGAGCGGCCGCCCGGGGAAGACCCCGAGCTCCTCGCCGAGGTAGTCCTTGATGTTGCGGTACTCCCACAGCGCGTCGGCCTGGCGGCCGGTGCGGTAGAGCGCCTCCATGAGCTGCTCGCGGAAGCGTTCGCACGCCGGGTAGGCACGGGTGGCCGAGCGCAGGTCGGCGACGATGTCGCGGTGGCGGCCCAGGCCCAGTTCGACGTCGAAGCGGCGCTCGGCGGTGCGGAGCCACTCCTCCTCCAGCACCGGGACCTCGTCGCGGTGCAGGGCCTCGGACTGGATGTTGGCCAGCGGGCCGCCCTGCCACAGAGCCAGGGCTCTGCGAAGGTGCCGGAGTTCGGCCTCGGGCTGCTCGGCCGCGCCGGCCGCCGCGGTGAGGTCGCGGAACTCGGCCAGGTCCAGGGTCGCCGGGGTGACCGGGAGGCGGTAGCCGCCGGGGACGGTTTGGATGATGTCGTCGTCGGCGCCGAATTTTCGGAATATCCGGCGCAGGCGAAGAATGTAGGCCTGGAGTGTGGCTTTGGTGGTGTCGGCGGCGTTCTCGCCCCAAACCGCGTTTTGCAGATAGTCGACCGGCACGACTCGGTTGGGCCGCAGAAGCATCGCCGCGAGAAGGGATACCGGCTTCGCGGACGGAAGGATCACCGTCTGGGTGCCGTCGTCGATGCTTACCGGCCCGAGCACGGAGAAGCGCACGGTGATCCGGTCAGGTCGATCGCTCATGGCAGTCATCCTCAGCGGCGCGGGGTGCGGGCAGCAAGGTCGTGGGCGTGCAGCAAAGTGTCAGTTCACTGCGGGCGTTGCAGTTTGCTGCAGATATGCGATCAGGGATGGACCGGGGTATTCGCCGGCGGGATGGTGGTGGTCGGCAGGACGACTGATTCCATTACCTGGAAAGGGGGTTGTCGATGCGGAAGACGGTCAGCGGTCTGGCTTCTTCGGTCGCGGCTCTTGGTGTGGCCGCGGTGGTGTTGGGCACGACCGGAGGCGCGGCGGCCACGGCTGCAACGGCTACCGGGAAGGCGGCGCAGGCTCCGGCGCCGACGAGCACCTCGACGTTCGGGGGCTTCGGCGGCGGGTCCAGCGGGGGTGGGGGCGCGAGCGGCAGCTGGTAGGCGGCCGGCCGCCCCGCGCGGGAGGTACGTACGTGGCACGCGGGCTCGCCACGTACGTACCACGGGGAGCGGGGAAGCGAGGACACGGGGCGTATTGCGTGGTGGGCCGGATGTGGGGCGAGCGGCGGTGGTTCGAGAATCCTTGCTGGTAGCGGTCCGGGATGGCGGCCCGCTGAGCTCGAGGAGACGTGATGACCACCTCCACCATGGCGGCACCCGCGACGGTGACCGAGAAACTGATGTCGCTGGCCGAACAGGCCCGGCACTGGCAGGACACGCTGGTGCGCACGACCGCCGAGATCGCGGCGCTGACGACGTTGCCGGACGGCGGCGCGGCGGAGCCCGACGCGGTGCTGACTGCGCTCGGCACGCTGGTGGGTAGTGCGGGGCAGACGGGATGGCTGCGCTTCGGGGCGCCTTTCCCGCGGCGGGAGCGCGACGTCGTCGCTGAGGCGCTGCTGCGGCCGGGGGACCGGGTGCGGGCGCTGCTGAACGTGACGCGATCAGCGCAGGACGCGGCCGCCGGCGGCGAGGCGTGCTGGACGGATTCGAAGGCTGAGATCCGTGCGCTGACCTCCGGCGCGCCGGCGATGCCGCTGGCCGGCACGCTGCCGGCATACGACCTGGTCCTGGCCGATCGGCGCGTGGCGATGGTGATCCACGCGGGCGAGGACGGGACGCCCAGGGCGTACACGGTCGTCGAACCGGTGGTCGCGATCCTGGGCTCGGTCTGGGACTCGCTCTGGGCCCGCTCGCTGCCGCTGGCCTCGGCCCTGCGCATGGACGTGGTGGCACGCGACGACGTGAAGGCGGCGATCCTCGGCTACCTGGAGGCGGGCGCGAAGGACGAGGTCATCGCCCGCGCGATGGGGATGTCGCTGCGCACGTGCCGCCGGCACATCGCGGAGCTGCTGGCGGCGGCGGGGTCGGTGAGCCGGTATCAGGCGGCTTCGCGGTTCGCTCGGGCGGGGTTGTGTCGGGTGCCGTGAGGGGTGGGTTCGGCCAGGGCTCATCCGAGCCTTGCGATCGTGAGTGTGCTCGACGTCGGAGACCCGGACAGCGGGCCGCTGTAGTCAGGGGTGGCCTGGACGTACGCCCAGACCAGGCTTCCGTCCGGCATCACCGCGATGTCCCCGGCGATGCGCGCGTCGACCACCTGGTCGGCCCCGAGCGCCTTGCCGGACCAGTCGATGATCCGCAGATGCGTCCCGCCGAACTTGCCCGAGCAGGTCCCGGCGTTGCACGAGGCGTTGAGCACGTTTTCCCACGAGACCAGGAGCCGGTTGCCCGGGAGCGGCGCGATGCGGACGTTCCCGTGATCGGTGCCCGGCTCGTTCGTCAGCAGCACAGGGCTTCCGTCCGGCGTCGAGCCGTTCTTCAAGAACGCGACCGCGACCTGGTGCGTGGCCGTGCGGGGCGTCACGCTCCAGCCGCGGCCGCTGCTGTCCGCGGGGTTCTTCGCGGCGGAGGCGGAGCCGCGTGAGGCGAAGGCGGTGGCATACCGGCCCGATGCCGACTTCACGATCGCGCCGGCGTTCCCCGGGAACGTCCCGCCGCAGTACCCGGCCCAACACTGCTCCCGTTGGACGACCGGCGCTTCGTCGGGCGCGCTGATTCCCGTGCTGACGAACAGGCCTGAGCGCCAGTCGTCGAAGCACAGGGACGTGAAGGCCCCTGACGTCTCCGGGTAGAGCGCGATGCCCTCGTTGTGGCTGCATCCCCAGTCCCAGCCGCCGGACAGGACGGTGCCGGTGGCGCTGACGTAGGAGAGCTTGTCGCCGTAGTGGCCGTCGGCGAAGCCCCCTGCGCCGTGGACCACGAAGTACGCGCCGTACCGGGTGCCGTCCCATTTCAGCTGGCTGTCGAGGACGGGCGACGTGTCGTTGCTGCTGTTACCGGTCAACCTGCGGAGGAAGACTTGGGATCCGTTGCGGTAGCGGACGAGGGCGGCCGCGGTGTCGCCCCACTTGTTGGTGTCCGGGACGCGGGTCAGCAGGGCGAAACCGTCATTGTGCGCGACCAGGCCGCCGACTTCGCGGGCTCCCGCGACGACCACGTCAGGGCCGCGGCGTTGCAGGTCGGCTGTCAGGGGCGTGACGTGGATGCCGTCGGCGGCGGGCCAGGCGACCTGGAGCGATCCGTCGGGGGCGGCTTCGGTGTCGATGCGGGTCCATTCCGGCATCTCGTTGTAGCCGGGCATGAGATAGGACAAGGCGGAGGGCAGGTCGAGCTTGGTCAGGGTCAGGCCGGACGCCGCCGAGGTGGTGGTCGGGTGGGCCGGGGATGCGCTGGTGGAGGGTGAGGGGGATGGCTTGGGGGTGCTCGGGGCTGTGGACGGCGTCGGGTGGGTGGTTCGGACAGCTGGTGGTGCGGCGGCGATGGGCTTCGGAGGGGGAGTGGTGCCGGAGGCCGCGTAGACGACGCCCGCGCCGGCGGCTACGGCCACGCCGGCGACGACGGCGACGAGCTTCGCCGAGGCGTGGCTTGCGAGCCAGCCGGAACGGTGGGTCTGGTTGCCTGCGTGACGTGCGTGTCCGAGTGCCGCGCCAGGCATGCTGCCCGAGCTGCCCGAGCTGGCCGAGCCGCCCCAGCCCGCCGCCGCGCCCGAACCACCCGCACCCGCCCACCGAACCGCGAGCCCTGCCGCCACCGGCACCAGCGCCAGTCCGACGAGCAGCCGCTCGGCCGGGACCAGCCCCTCCGACTGCATCCCGCACTGCACGCACTCCCGCGTGTGCCGCGCGAACTGCTTGCGCCACACCGACGTCGGCCGCCCGTCCCACCTCCGTGTCAGCTCCGACAGCTCGCCGCAGCGCGGCACCGCGCCGAGTGCGCGCACCACGGTGCGCGCCGTCTCCAGCCGCTGCTTCATCCGCTGCACGCGGACCGAGGTGTGCCCGGCGGTCAGCCCGAGCGCGTCGACGAGCTCGGCGCGGCTCATCTCGCCGGCGGCCTCCAGCCACCACAGGGCCAGCAGCTCGCGGTCGTCCGGGTCGAGCCAGCGGGTTGCGAGGGCAGTCTCGCGGCGCTGGTCGGAGAGCTGGAGTCGGAGGATCGTCAGGTCGACGAAGTCGGCGCCCGGGTCGGCGGCGTCCAGGGGAAGGTCGGCGTCGTACCCGTACCCGTAGGCGACCGGCCGCGCCTGCCCGGCACGCCACCGGTCCCGCACGCACCGGATCGCGATCGCCGCCAGCCACGACCGGAACGCGGCCGGATCGCGCAGGTCCGCCAACCGCTCCACGGCCCGGACCAGCGCTTCCTGGACCACGTCGTCGACGTCGGCGTGCCCGTCCAGCGCGCGCCCCACGATGTTGTACACCAGCGGCAGGTACGCGGCGATCAGCGCGTCCAGAGCCCGCCGATCCCCACGCTGCGCCGCCACGACCAGCGCCTCGTCGGCCAGCGCGTCCCGTCTTCCGCTCTGCATGCGTGCTCCTTGGCTCCCGCGTGATTCTGTCGGACGCGAAGGAGACGGCGCTTTCCGTGCCCAGAAAACAGAAACTCGCCGAAAAACAGAAACTCGCCGAAATCCCTTTGCGCCGTCTCGCATGGCCGGTCAGGATCACGGGATGACAACCTCCGCCGTCGACGGTCGTGCCGGTATCGATGCCACCCTGGTCCGGCGCCTGGTCGCCGCGCAGTTCCCGCAGTGGGCCGGCCTGCCGGTCACGCCGGTGGAGGTCGACGGCTGGGACAATCGCACTTACCGGCTCGGCGACGACATGACGGTGCGGCTCCCCACCGCCGCCGGCTACGTCGCGGGCGTCGCGAAAGAGAACGAGTGGCTGCCGCGCCTCGCGCCGCAGCTGCCGTTGCCGATTCCGCAGGTGCTGGGGGCGGGGGAGCCGGCGGAGGGCTACCCGCATCCGTGGTCGATCCGGAACTGGCTGCCGGGGTCCACGCTGAACATGGCGGAGATGGCCGATCCGGTTCTGTTCGCGACCGACCTGGCCGGGTTTCTGGCCGCGCTTCGGGCCTGCGACGCTACTGATGGCCCGGTGGCCGGCCCGCACAGCTTCTATCGCGGCACGTCCCCGTCGTACTACGACGAGGAGACCCGGAGCTGCCTGGCCGATCTCGACGGACGCATCGACACCCGGCGCGCCGCCGAGGTCTGGGACGCCGCCCTCGCCGCCGAATGGCACGGCGAACCGGTCTGGTTCCACGGCGACATCGCCACCGGCAACCTGCTCATCGATGCCGGGCGGCTGTCCGCCGTCATCGACTTCGGGACGAGCGGGGTCGGGGATCCGGCGTGCGACCTCGTCATCGCGTGGGTGACCCTGACCGGCCCGGCCCGCGAGGCGTTCCGCGCGGCGGTCGCTCAGGACTCTGCGATGTGGGCGCGAGCTCGGGGGTGGGCCTTGTGGAAGGCGTTGCTTCAGCTCAGTGGGCGGACGCACATCGACCCCGCGTTGTATCCCGAGGTGGAGCGCGTGATTCGCGACATCCTGGAGGACCACGATCTGCACGGCTGAGCGGTCGTGGGCATTGTCTCGCCGCCGGTGGGAAGGTCCAGCACGGGACGTGTACCGTGCGATGACCGATCACCGGAGGTCTGATGACTGCCCTGCCCCGCTCCGCACCCTCGGCGCAGGCCACCGATGCCGGCGGTGTCGTCGCGTTCCTCGACGCGATCGACGGGGTGGCGGGGGTCGAGCCGCACAGCCTCATGCTGCTGCGGCATGGCGAAGTGATCGCTGAGGGATGGTGGGATCCGTATCGGCGGGATGACGTCCATCAGCTCTACTCGCTGAGCAAGAGCTTCACCTCGACCGCGGCCGGATTCGCATGGGCGGACAAGCTTCTGGACCTCGATGCGCCGGTCGTCTCCTACTTCCCGGAGCTCGACGCGGAGATCACCGATCCGCGCAGCCGCTCGATATTGGTGCGGCATATCGCCTCGATGTCGGCTGGGCACACCACGGAGCAGTGGAACCGGGCCGTGGAGACGGACTTCGCCGAGCCGGTGCGTGGGTTCCTGCTCGATCCGCCGGACGGTACGCCGGGCCTCACGTTCGCCTACAGCCAGTCGACGACGTACGTGCTCGGGGCGATCATCCAGCGGGTGACGGGAGGCTCGCTGATCGAATACCTGCGGCCGCGGCTTTTCGAGCCGCTGGGGATGGGCGAGCCGTTCTGGCTGCAACACCCGCCGGGACGGGACATCGGCTTCGCCGGGCTGCACGCCACTACGGATGCCGTGGCGCGGCTCGGTCAGCTGTATCTGCGCGGCGGGGCTTGGGAAGGACAGCAGCTGTTGGCGCCGGAGTGGGTCGCCGAGGCGACACGCACGCAGGTGGAGAACGGGGACGGGAGCAATCCGGACTCGGATTGGGCGCAGGGGTATGGGTTCCAGTTCTGGATGAGCCGGCACGGGTATCGCGGCGATGGAGCATACGGGCAGCTTTGCGTGGTGCTGCCTGAGCAGGACGCGGTGCTGGCCATGACGGCTGAGACCGTCGACATGCAGTTTGTGCTCGATGCGGCGTGGACGCATTTGCTGCCGGCCTTCGAGCGCCCGGGTTCGGCTGCCGCTGACGCGGCGCTGGGGGAGCGGTTGACGGGGCTCCAGCTGCCGATGCCGAGCGGGGACGAGGTCCCGGAGGCCGAGTTCACGGTGGCCGAGTCGGCGCTGCGGAAGCTGGAGCGGATCAGCCTCACGCCGGATGCGGTGACATTGCATGAGGAGGACGGCGTTGCCACGAGGCTGCCGCTGACTCGCGGCGCCTGGCCGCCGCCGATCGGGAACCTGACGGCGTGTGCGGCGCGGACCGACGCGGAGACGGTGATGGTGCACCTGCAGTTCACGCAGGCGCCGCACAAGCTGCTGATCAGGTGCGACCTGCGCACCGGCACCTTCGAGGCCACGTGGCGGACGGTGCCGCTGATGGCCCGGTCGATCACCGCGCTGGCGGCCATCGCCGACCCGGCGGACCGGGCGACGGCGTGGCCGCCGCGGAGGAGCTGAGACGAGTCCGCGGCTCACCCCCGAACCCGAACTCACCCCGAACCCGGATCCGGACCCGAACCGGAGCCCGAGCTCGAACCTGAACCTGCGCTCGAACCCGAACCCGAACCCGAACCGGAGCCCGAGCCCGAACCTGAACCTGCGCTCGAACCTGAACCCGAACCGGAGCCCGAGCCCGAGCCCGAGCCCGAACCTGAACCTGCGCTCGAACCCGAACCCGAACCCGAACCCACCCAGCGCTGGGCCGTCACCGGCCCAGCGCCGAGCCGCCGCGGCGTCCGCGGCGGCCGGCTCGCGCCCCGGCCGCCGCGGTGCCGCAGTCCGCCAGCCTCAGCTGGCCGTACAGACCGGCGTCGGGGCCGGGTTGCTTCCGCTCCAGGTCCCCTGGAAGCCGAAGGTCGTCGTGGCCCCTGCGGCCACGGCCGCGTCCGAGGTCACCGCCGTGAAGGTCTCGTTCTGGCCGCTGTGCGACTCCGTCGCGTTCCAGGTGTTCGTGACCTGCTGGCTGCCCGGCCACTGCCAGGTGACCTTCCAGCTGTGCGTGGTCGCGGTGCCGGTGTTGGTCACGACGACGTTGGCCGTGAAGCCGGTGTTCCACTGCGTCCCCACCGAGTAGGCCGCCGTGCAGCCCGCGTTGGAGCCGGTGCTCTGCGTCGTGGCCGTCACCGGGGACGAGGCCGAAGAGACGTTGCCGGCCGCGTCGTAGGCCTTGACCGTGTAGGTGTAGGCCGTCGCGGGAGTCAGGGCACTGTCGGTGAACGTCGTGCCGGAGGCCGTCCCAGCGAGCGTGCTGCCCCGATACACGTTGTAGCCGGTCACGCCCACGTTGTCCGTCGAGGCCGTCCAGGACAGCGAGACCGAGGTGGCGGTGGTCGTCGCCGCGAGGTTCGCCGGCGCGCTCGGCGGCGTGGTGTCCCCGCCGCCGGTGCCGCCTCCGCCGCCGAAGCCGGGGGCCTTGATCGAGGTCAGGTAGCCGTCCTTCACGGTGTCGACCGATTGCCAGTCGTCCTTCAGGATGCCGCCGGTGTCGCCGGAGTCCGGGTTCCAGGACCAGAACGTCCACTGGTAGGAGTCACCGCCGTAGGTGCTCGTCGGCCGCAGGTAGGCCACCAGCGTCTTGAGCCACGTCTGGTCGGTGGCGGAGGCCAGCGTCGTGCCGAACTCGCCGACCCAGACCGGCGCGGTGTTCGAGTTGAACAGGTAGCCCCAGTTCTTGTCCCAGATGCCGGCCATGTTCGACGGGAACGAGGGGTCGGTGAACCACGGCTGGCTGGCCACGCTGGTGGCGTAGTCGTGCGCCGAGTACACCAGCTGGTTCGGCACGTTCAGCCGCACCGGGTACTGCGCCGCGCCCTGCAGGTTGCCGCCCCACCAGTACGAGCTGCCGTTGAACGTCTGCACGCCCTCGACGAAGATCAGCAGGTGCGGGTTCGCGGCCAGCACCGCGTTCCCCCCGCGCTCGGCGGCCAGCCGCCAGTCGATCGTGGTGTCCCCGCAGCCCCAGCACGCCGGGTCGTGCGGCTCGTTGTGCAGGTCGATCCCGACCACCGCGGAGTTGCCCTGATAGCGCGTGGCCAGCGCGGTCAGGTCGTTGATCCACGTCGACTCCGGCACCGCGGCGGTGTACCACAGCGCCGTCTGCTGGCTGGCGTCCGGCCGGTGCCGGTCCAGGATGACCTTCAGGCCGATCGAGCCCGCGTAGTTCACGATCTTGTCCATCACCTGCAGCGAGGTGAGCCCCTGCAGGTCGGTGTTCATCTGGTAGAAGTTGATGCTGTTGGGCATCGTGCCGGGCTTCAGGATGTCGTCGCTGTACGGCAGCCGGATGGTGTTGTACCCCAGCGACTTCATCTGGTCCATCATCGACTTGTAGTCGCGCGACCAGAGGCCGTGCACCACGTCGTTGCTGGTCTCGAACCCGAACCAGTTGACGCCGGCGATGCGCACCGGCTGGTTGTTCGAGTCCAGGATCTCCCGGCCGCTGGTGTGCCAGTACCCCGCGCCCGCCGCCGCGGCCTGCGTGAGGCGGGGCGCGGCGGCGGGCCTGGCGGAGGTGGCGGTCGCCGTCTGGGCGAACGCCCCGACGAGGACCATGGCCAAGGCCGCCGACAGGGATGCGGCCACGCGCCGTCCAGGCAATCTTCGATGACTGATTCGGCGCATGGGCGACTCCCGTCTGAGTGATGGCGGCCTGTGGCCTGTGGAGTTCACTACAGGGCTCGAACATGCCCTCGGCAACCGGACGGGCCGGGGCCGAAGCGGGCCGAGGGCGAATCCGCTCGTCGTGGCGGGGGTTCTGTCACTTTGTCGACATAGGATGAATGAAACTTTCGCCGGCTCAGCTCGTCGTGCAGCTCAGCGTGGGAGCCGTGTTCGTGCCCGAATACGTGGCCTGGAACCCGAAGCTCGTACTGGCGTTGGGCGCGACCGAGCCGTTGTAGCTCGCGTTCGTGACGGTCACCGGCGACGATCCGGTCCCGGCGAGCACGCCGTTCCAGACGTTCGTGATCTGCTGGCTGCCGCCCCACGTCCAGCTGACCTTCCAGCCGGTGCTCGCGGCGGTCCCGGTGTTGGTGACGGTCACGGCGGCGGTGAAGCCGGTGCTCCACTGGTTGCTCACCGTGTAGGTCGCGGTGCAGCCGCTGGAGCCGCCGCCACCACCTCCGCCGCCGCCCCCGCCGCCACCGGTCTGATCCAGCCCGAAGAAGTGCACCGCGGCCGCGGCCATCCCCGTCAGCGGCAGCACATGGCCGGTGTCGGCGATGCTGTACGCATCGACCTGAGCGACACCGGAGACGTCCTTGTACGTCGTGTGCGTCCAGCCCGGCTGCGGCGAGTCGGTCGTGCTCGGGGTCTGCGACACCCCCAGCACGTTGGTCCACTGCTTGATCTCTTCACCGAAGTTCGCGTAGTACAGCGTGGTGTCGTTGGTGCCGTGCCACAGCTGCATCCGCGGCCGGACCCCGGTGTAGCCGGGGTCCGCGGCGCGCACCAGATCGCCCCACTGCTGCGGCGTCTTCGAGATCTGGCCCTGCGCGCAGGCGGTGTTCCACATCGAGCCGTCGGTCGTGGCGAAGCAGCCGAACGGCACGCCCATGAACGCCGCGCCGGCCTTGAACACGTCCGGGTAGTCGCCGAGCATGACGTTCGTCGCCATGCCGCCGGAGGAGGCGCCGGTGACGTACACCCGGCTCGCGTCGCCGTTGTTGTGCTGCTCGACGTACTGGATCATCGAGATCAGCCCGGCAGGATCGCTGTTGCCGTTGTGCGTCAGCGCGCCCGGCGTGGACACGTCCCAGCAGTCGTTGCTGCGCGTCACCGACGGGTAGATGACGACGAACCCGTACTTGTCGGCGAGCGAGGCGAATTCGGTCCCGGAGTAGAACGCCGGGCCCGAACCGCTGCAGTAGTGCAGCGCGAGCAGGATCGGCGGGTGTGCCTGCACGGTGGCCGGGACGTACTCGTACATCTGAAGGTTCGTGGGGTTGGCGCCGAAGTTCGTCACCTGCACCAGCGACGCCGCCGACGCTTGAGGCGGCGCGAGCACACCGACGACGACCGCCGCGAGGTAGGTGAGCACCGCCAGCACCGCAGCGGCGATCCGTTTGCCAGATCTCATGAGGACTCTCCTGCGTCCGGAGCGAAAAGGGAGTGTGCTCAAGCTAGAAACGGCGGTGCTGCACCACCAAGCAATGTGGAAGAAAGCGCAGTATTCGGCCTGACCAACAGCGAAAGTTTCAATTCGACACGCACTGCCCAAGCTTCTCGCATCTCAGATATGAAACTTTCGCTGGTCGCGGCATCAGCCCGCTGCGAGCCTTGACTGGCCTGCCCGGCGCGCTTAGGCTCCCACACCATCTCATATATGAGATCTGACGAACCCTCCTGGAGCCTCGATGCCCGATCTGGCCCTGTCGTCCCCCACGGGATCCGCACCCGGCGCGTTACCGTCCCGCACCGAGGCGGTGCTGGAGGCGATCAAGCACGCGATCCTGAGCGGCGAGCTGAAGCCCGGACAGGCGCTGGTGGAGACCGAGCTGGCGGCCCGGCTCGGGGTCTCGAAGACCCCGGTGCGCGAGGCGTTGAAGACGCTGGCCGGGACCGGGCTGGTCACCATGAGCCCGTACAAGGGCGGCGCGGTGCGCGAGATGGACCGCGACCACGCGCGCTGCATCTACGACATGCGCCTGCTGCTGGAGCCGGTGGCCGCCGGACGGACCGTCGCGACGCGAGGCGACTGGTCGGCGGCACGGCGCGCGCTGGAGGCGGCCGACCAGTCCGCCGACGCCGCCGAGCGCTCGCTGGCCAACCGGGCCTTCCACCGGGAGATGTACCTCGGCTGCGGCAACCCGCTGCTGGTGCGCACGCTGGACGACCTGCGCGACCAGACCGCGCTCGTCTCCGCCGCCGCGTGGGCCCAGCGCCCCTCCTGGGAGCGCGAGGCGGCCGAGCACCGGGCGATCCTGGCCGCGGCCGAGAGCGGGGACGGCGACGAGGTGAGGAACCTGATGCGCAGTCATATCAGCGCCTTCGTGGCCCGCAACTTCCCCGAGGACGGGGCCTGAGATGCCTGAGGCGCCTGAGACGCTCGCGATGTTCGACGAAACGGAGCAGACATCCATGACCACCGCATCAGAAGACGTCACGCCACCGGCCCTGGGGGACCTGCGGGCCCGCCTGGAGACGGTGGTGGCGATCCCGGTCACCCCCTTCACCCCGGCCGGCGACGTCGACTGGGACGGGCACGCCACGGTGATCCGCCGCCTGGTCGAGGACGGCGTCCAGGCCGTGACGCCCAACGGCAACACCGGCGAGTTCTACACCTTGAGCGAAGCCGAGAAGCAGCGGGCGGTGGAGTCCACGGTCGACGCCGTGGCCGGCCGGGCCGAGGTGGTGGCCGGGGTCGGCCTGGACATGGCCTGCGCCGTGGGCGCGGCGAAGCACGCGGCGAGCGTCGGTGCCAGCGCCCTGATGATCCACCAGCCGGTGCACCCCTACCGCTCGGCCGAGGGGTGGATCGAGTACCACCGCGTCATCGCCGACACGGTTCCCGACCTCGGCGTCATCCTTTATGTCCGCGACGAGCGAGTGGCCGGGCAGCACATAGCCACGCTCGCCCGGCACAGCCCGAACGTGATCGGCGTGAAGTACGCGGTCCCGGATCCGGTGCGCTTCGCCTCCGTGGCGCGCGACGCCGGCCTGGAGACGTTCGCATGGATCGCGGGGCTCGCCGAACTGTCCGCTCCCGGCTATTGGGCCGTCGGCGCGACCGGCTTCACCTCGGGGCTGGTCAACGTCGCACCCCGGCTGTCGGCGGCGATGCTGGACGCGTTGCGCCTCGGCGACTTCGCCAAGTCGATGCTGCTGTGGGAGGCGGTCCGCGAGTTCGAGGAGCTGCGGGCCGCCGATGCCAGCGCCGACAATGTCAGCGTGGTGAAGGAGGCGCTGGCGCAGCTCGGATTCATCAACCGGGACGTGCGCCCGCCGTCCCGGGCCTTGCCGCAGCCGCTGCGCGACCGCATCACCGCGGTGCTCGACCAGTGGCGGACGGGAGGATGGCTGTGAGCTCCGAAGAAGACACACCAGCCGCAGTAGACGCCCCAGCCGCCGCGCACCAGCTGCGCAGCGCGGCATGGTTCGGCGAAGGCGCGACCGGCGGCCACCTGCGCGCCTTCAGCCACCGCTCCCGGATGCGGCAGCTCGGCTACCTGCCGGAGGAACACCTCGGCAAGCCGGTCATCGCGATCCTGAACACGTGGTCTGACATCAATCCCTGCCACATGCACCTGCGGGAGCGCGCCGAGCAGGTCAAGCGCGGCGTGTGGCAGGCCGGCGGATTCCCGCTGGAGTTCCCGGTCTCCACGCTGTCCGAGACGTTCCAGAAGCCCACGCCGATGCTGTACCGCAACCTGCTGGCGATGGAGACCGAGGAACTGCTGCGCTCCTACCCGGTCGACGGCGCGGTGCTGATGGGAGGCTGCGACAAGACCACCCCGGCTTTGCTCATGGGCGCGGCCAGTGCCGGCTTCCCGGCGCTGTTCGTCCCCGCCGGGCCGATGCTGCGCGGCCACCATCGCGGCAAGACGCTCGGCAGCGGCACCGACCTGTTCGCCTACTTCGACGAGTACCGCGCCGGGCGCGTGGGGGAGTGCGAGATGGCCGAGGTCGAGTGCGGCCTGGCCCGGTCCCCCGGGCACTGCATGACGATGGGCACGGCCTCGACGATGACGGCGTGCGCCGAGGCGCTGGGCATGGCCTTGCCCGGCGCGTCGTCGATCCCTGCCATCGACTCCGCGCACCACCGGATGGCCGCGGCCTCTGGCATGCGCGCGGTCGCGATCGCCCGGGAAGGGCTGACGCCGGCGCAGGTGATGACGCGCGAGGCGTTCGAGGACGCGGCCGCCACCGTTCTCACGCTCAGCGGCTCGACCAACGCCCTGATCCACCTGATCGCCATGGCCGGACGCCTCGGCGTGGAACTGCGCCTGGACGACTTCGACGAGATCGGGGAACGCGTCCCGGTGCTCGCCGACCTCCGGCCGGTCGGCAGGTTCCTGATGGAGGACTTCTACTACGCCGGCGGACTCAGGGCCCTGTTCCGCCAGCTCGCCGAAGTCCCCGGCGCACTGCATCCGGATCGGCCAACCGTCGCCGGCATCCCCTTCGGCGAGTACTACGCCGAGCGCGAGACCCACGACCCCGAAGTGATCCGCACGCCGGCGAACCCGGTCGCCGAGCACGGCGGCGTCGCGGTCCTGCGCGGCAACCTGGCCCCGGACGGCGCGGTGATCAAGCACCTGGCCGCCGAGCAGCACCTGCTCACGCACAGCGGTCCGGCCATGGTCTTCGACAACTACGCCGACCTGCAGGCCCGCATCGACGATCCGGCGCTCGGCATCACCGAGGACACCGTCCTCGTGCTGCGCGAAGCCGGTCCCCTCGGCGGTCCCGGGATGCCGGAGTACGGGATGCTCCCGATTCCCGCCTACCTGCTGAAGAAGGGCGTCAAGGACATGGTCCGGATCTCCGACGCCCGGATGAGCGGGACCAGCTACGGCACCTGCGTGCTGCACGTCGCGCCGGAGTCGCACGCCGGCGGGCCGCTGGCGCTGGTGCGGACCGGTGACATGATCACCCTCGATGTCCCGGCGCGAGTCCTGCGCCTGGAGGTGGACGACGCCGAACTCGCGCGGCGCCGCGAAGCCTGGCAGCCGCCGGAGCCGCGGTTCGAACGCGGATACGGCTCGCTGTACGCCGAGCACATCACGCAGGCGAATCAGGGCTGCGACTTCGACTTCCTCGCGCGGCCCGGAGCCAATCCGGCTCCGGACCCGCACTGAACCACCCGGGCAAGGCATAAAGCACCACCCGATAGCACCGCTCCCGCTCCACATCACGGTCACCGCCGGGCCCGAACCCGCCCGCCGGTCCCGCCTCACCGCGTCAGCGGCCTCACGCCCCGCCGCGCCCCAGCGGCGTCGGCTCCTCACACACTCATCAAGCGAAGGACACCCCTATGTCCGTGCGCAAAACCGCCATGTCCCGCCGCACCCTGATCAGCTCGCTGGCAGCCGGCGCGGCGTCCGCCCCATTGCTGGCCGCGTGCGGCGCCCCGGGATCGTCGAGCTCTGCGAAGGCGGCACCGCCGAGCACGCTGGCGACCGCACCGTCCAAGCCGGTATCGCTGAACATCCTCGATGTCGCCGGGAACCTGCAGCTGACCCAGCCGATCCTGGACGCGTTCAAGGCCCAGCACCCGGAGATCGTCTCCGGCATCACCACCGGCACCGGCACCGCGCCGGAGCTCGCGCCCAAGGTGCAGGCGCAGCAGCAGGGCGGCAACGTGCAGATCGACCTGGTGCTGACCGGCACCGACGGTCTGGCCGCCGGGATCGAGAAGCAGCTCTGGTACAACCTCAAGCCCTACTACGACACCTTCTTCCCGAACCTGATGGCCGACTACCAGCCGGCTGCCGCCTCCATGGCCGCGCTGGCGCAGGATCAGGGCATCGAACTGGTGGTCACGCCGTCCGGGCCGCTGCTGGAGTACGACCCGGCGAAGGTCCCGACGCCGCCGACCACGCCGGACGCGCTACTGGCCTGGGCGCAGGCCAATCCCGGCAAGTTCATGTACGCGCAGCCCCGCAACTCCGGCCCCGGCCGCACGTTCCTGATGGGCCTGCCGTATCTGCTCGGCGACTCCGACCCCGGCGACCCGGCCAACGGCTGGGCCAAGACCTGGGACTACCTGGCACAGCTGGGCAAGTACGTCCCCAGCTACCCGACGAAGACCTCCGCGACGATGACCGGCATCGCGCAGGGCACCGTCTGGATGATCGCCTCGACCGCCGGCTGGTACATCAACCCGCGGGCCACCGGCACCGTCCCGGCCGGGATCAAGGTCGCCAAGTTCGACAACCTGACCTGGGTCAGCGACGCGCAGTACGGCGTCATCCCGAAGGGCATCCCGGCCGACCACCTCACCGCGGTGCTGCGGCTGCTGGCGTTCGCGCTGACCCCGGATCAGCAGGCTGCGACGTACGACAAGGGCTACTTCTACCCCGGACCGGCGGTGAAGGGCGTGACGCTCTCCCAGGCGCCGGCCTCCTCGCAGCAGGTCATCCAGAAGTTCGGCGACCCCGACTTCGACACCTGGACGTCCACCGGCCCGATCCGCAACTCGCTGCCCGCCCAGGCCCAGGTCACCGCGTTCGACCTGTGGGACAAGAAGATCGGCGCGGCGAAGTGACGATGACGGCGACCACACCTTCCTCCCCGCCCTCCCCCTCTTCCGCCCGAGCCTCCAAGAGGCCTGATTCCCAGCTCGGCCGGCTGATCCTGCGCGGCGTCAGCCGGGCCTACGGCGCGCACACCGCCCTGCATCCGCTGGACCTGGAGATCACGGGCGGTGAGTTCATCGCGCTGCTGGGGCCGTCGGGCTGCGGCAAGACCACAGCCCTGAACTGCCTGGCCGGCCTGCTGCCGCTCACGGCCGGCGAGATCGAGCTGGACGGCCGGCGCGTGGACACGCTGCCGCCGGAGAAGCGCGGTTTCGGGATGGTGTTCCAGAACTACGCGCTGTTCCCGCACCTGACCGTGCGCGCGAACGTCGCCTTCGGCCTGAAGATGCGCGGCGTGGCCAAATCTGAGATCGAACGGCGCGTCGCGGAGGTGCTGAGCCTGGTCCGGCTGACCGAGCACGCCGCGAAGCACCCGGCGCAGCTGTCCGGCGGGCAGCAGCAGCGGGTCGCGATCGCGCGCGCCATCGTGACCGAGCCGGCGCTGGTGCTGATGGACGAGCCGCTGTCGAACCTGGACGCGGCGCTGCGCCTGGCGATGCGGGGCGAGATCCGGCGGATCCACCAGGACTTCGGGCTGACCACGGTGTATGTCACGCACGACCAGGAGGAGGCGCTGTCGCTGGCCGACCGTTTGGTCGTGCTGCACGACGGCCGGGTCAGCCAGATCGGCACGCCTGCGGAGCTGTATGAGCACCCCGCCGATCCGCACGTGGCGGCGTTCATGGGGTATCGCAACCTGCTGCCACTGACCGTGAGCTCGGCCGACGGGACCACCGCGGTGGCCGAGGGCGACGGGCTGCGCGTGGTCGGCACGCCGGCCGGCGAGCCGCCGGCGGCGGGGCGGCAGGTGCTGGTCGCGATCCGGCCGGAGGACCTGCGCGTGGCCGCCGAGGGCGAGAGCGCGATCGGTGAGGCGGTCGCGGAGATCGTCGAGTACCACGGCCGGGTGCTGCACGTGGAGGCGGCGACCGACCAGGGGCGGCGGCTGCATCTGAAGGCGCACGAGACGGTGCGGCCGGGGGACCGGCTGCGGGTCGCGGTGGACGCCGAGCGGGCGCTCGTCTTCCCGGGCGATGCGGCGGCGGCTTCGACGGCGAGTGCCGAAGAGGCGGAAGTCGCGGAAGTGGAGGCCTCGTGAGCGCCGTCATCACCACCGCCCCGACGCGTCCGGCGCTGCGCCACCGGCTCGCCGAGCGCGGTGTCGACCGGACGCTGCTGCTGGTGCTGCCGGGGGCGCTCGCCCTGCTCGCGCTGTTCTGCTACCCCTTCCTGTACGGATTGCAGTTGTCCTTCCAACCGACCGCCGGCGGGGTGTTCGGCGCGTACCGGAAGTTCTTCAGCGACCCGTTCTCCCGCAAGTCGATCTGGGCCACGTTCTCCTTGGCGATCCCGGCGTCGCTGATCAACGTCGGCGCCTCCATTCCGATCTCCTACCGGATGCGCCGTGACTTCCGCGGCAAGCGGATCATGCTCGCGGTGCTGGTCGTGCCGATCACCCTCGGCACGGTCCTGACGGCCGAGGGCATCCTGGAGTTCTTCGGCCCGGCCGGCTGGTTCAACCGCACGCTGCACCTGCTGGGCCTGGCGGCCTCGCCGATGCGGCTGACGATGAACTACACCGGCGTGCTGCTGTCGCTGATCATCAGCGGCTTCCCCTTCGCGTACCTGCTGACCCACTCCTACCTGTCGGGCATCCACCCGAGCCTGGAGAAGGCCGCGGCCACCCTCGGGGCCGGCTGGTGGCAGCGCTTCCGCTACGTGACGCTGCCGCTGCTGCTCCCGGGGCTGCTGACCACCTTCAGCCTGACGTTCGTGATGGCCTTCGCGGTGTTCCCCTCCGCGCTGATGGTCGGCGACCCCGACGGCCACACCCACGTCATCTCCATCGAGGCCTACGAAGCGGCGCTGGAGCGCTTCGACTACGCGCAGGGCTGCGCCGACGCCATGATCATGACGGTTCTGATGCTGGCGGTGATCGGCGCGCTGGCCGCGGCCCGGTCGCGGATGTACCGGGGCGCCACAGGAGGCAAGGGATGAGCACCTCGACCGCGACGGCCGCCGACGCCGTCGACACGGACACCGGCATCGCCGCCGCCGGCCGCGGCCGCCTGGCGATGCGCCCCGGCACCTGGGTCACCTGGGCCGTGCTGGCCTTCTTCCTGGTGAATCTGGCCGGCGTGATCGGTACCGTGCTGCTGAACTCGTTCGGCAGCCGGTGGTTCGACTCCTGGATGCCGAGCGGCTGGACCGGCCACTGGTATTCCGACGCCTGGAAGGAGTTCAGCCTCAGCCGGGTCCTCGGGGTCACGCTGGAGGTGACGCTGCTGGTCGTCGCGATCTCGCTGGCGCTCGGCGTGCCGGCGGCCTACGCGCTGGCGCGGCGGGACTTCCCCGGCAAGAAGGCGCTGAACCTGCTGTTCGTGCTGCCGATCCTGGTTCCGCCGATCGCCTACGGCATCCCGCTGGCGACCATGCTCTACAAGGTGCACCTGGCCGGGACGCTGACCGGCGTGGTGCTGGCGAACCTGGTGCCCTCGATCCCGTTCGTGGTGTTCACCATGACGCCGTTCATCGAGCAGATCGATCCGCGGATCGAGGCCGCGGCGCGGGTGTGCGGGGCCAAGACGCCGACCGTGCTCGGGCGCATCCTGGGCCCGCTGCTGCTGCCGGGGATGCTGGCCGCCGGGATCCTGGTGCTGGTGCGGACGTTCGGCATGTTCGAGCTGACCTTCCTCACCTCCGGGCCGACCAGCCAGACGCTGGTGGTGACCCTGTTCTCGGCCGTGAACTCCGCCGGCATCCGCTCCACCCAGTCCATCGACGCCATGGCCGTGGTCTACACCGGCTCCATGGCCGTGCTGCTGCTCATCGCGCTGCGTTTCGTGAACCCGACCCAACTGGTCGCGAGGTCTGCCGACTAACGAAGAGGCCCGACATGACTGAGAACCCAAGCCGGCGTGACGTTCTGCGCTTCGGCGTCATCGGTGGGACCATCGCGCTCACCGGTGCGATGAGCGCACCAGCGTTCGCCGCCTGCCCTGCACAGGACCCTGACAAAACGGCCGACCGGATCGTGCGCTCGATCCAGCGCCCCCGGATTCCGCGCCGCGACTTCCTCATCACCGACCACGGCGACTCCATCAATGCCGCGATCAGTGCGGCCGCCGGCAAGGGCGGCGGCCGTGTCGTGGTCCCGGCCGGGACGTGGACGACCGGCCCGATCCGGCTGCGCTCCCGGATCGACCTGCATCTCTGCGACGGTGCCACCCTGCTGTTCGACACCGACCCGAACGCCTACCTGCCGACCGTCTACAGCCGCTGGCAGGGCATCGAGCTGATGAACTACTCGCCGCTGATCTACGCCTACGGCGAGCACGACATCAGTGTTACCGGTAAAGGGGTTCTCGACGGCCAGGCGTCGGCCGCGAACTGGTGGGCCTGGAAGAAGCTCGGCGACGCCGACTTCGCCGCCTTCGAGGCGACGGTGAACGCCGGCCTGCCGGTCGAGCAGCGCGACGGGACCAAGTACCACTTCCGTCCGGCCTTCGTCGAGCCCTACGACTGCGAACGCGTCCTGATCGAGGGCGTGACCTTCCAGAACTCGCCGTTCTGGCACCTGCACCCCACGCTGTGCCACGACGTGACCGTCAGCGGCGTCACCGTCGCCTCGACCGGCCCCAACACCGACGGCTGCGACCCGGAGTCCTGCGACGGCGTGCTGATCGACAGGATGTCCTTCAACGTCGGCGACGACTGCGTCGCCGTCAAGTCCGGCCGCAACGCCGACGGGCGCCGGGTTAACATCCCCTGCCAGAACGTCGTCATCCAGAACAGCACCTTCGCCAACGGCCACGGCGGCATCACCGTCGGCAGCGAGATGACCGGCGGCGTGCGCGAGGTCTATGCCAGGGACCTGACGATGACCAGTACCGGCCTGCTGGCCGGGCACCGGCTCAAGACCAACTCGGTCCGCGGCGGCTTCATCCAGGGCAGCCACGTCTGGCGTGTGACCGTGAGCGCGATCGGCGGCCCGCTGCTGCTCATCGACTACAACTACGGGGAGGGCGACACCGGCACCCACCCCCCGACGGTCACCGACATCGATCTGAGCCACTGGACGGTCGCCGCCGCGACGCAGGGCTGGAACATCGCCGGCTACCCGGCCGACCCGGTCGGCACCGTCCGGCTGCGGGACATCACCATCGCCGGGCCGCTGACCACCGCGAACGTCGCGACGAACATCAGCGACCTGCAACTCACCGACGTGACGATCGACGGAGCACCGCAGTGACCTCCGTGCTCGTCACCGGCGCGGCAGGCCGGATCGGCGGCTATCTGCGCTCCGGCCTGCCGCCGCTGGGGTGGCGGCTGCGGTGCCTGGACCTCACCGGGCCGGCGGAGCCCGACGGCCTGCCGTGGTCGATGGGCGAGGCCGGCGACATCGGCGATCCGGAGGCGCTGGCGAAGGCGATGGCCGGGGCCGAGGCGGTCGTGCACCTGGCCGGCATCCCGACTGAAGGCCCCTTCGCCGATCTGCGGCAGGCGAACATCGAGGGCACGTACCAGGTCTTCGAAGCAGCACGGCACGCGCATGTGCCGCGCGTGATCTACGCCAGCAGCAACCACGCCGTCGGCTTCCACGAGAGCGGCACGCGCCTGACCACCGCGGTCAGGACGCGTCCTGATTCGCTCTACGGAGTGACGAAGGTGTTCGGCGAAGCGCTGGGCTCGTTCTACGCCGACCGGTACGGCATGGACGTCGCGGCGGTGCGCATCGGCAGCTGCTTCGACCGGCCGCCGGGGGAGCGGGGCCTGGCCACCTGGCTGAGCCCGAACGACTCGGTGCGGCTGATCGACGCCCTGCTGCGCGCGCCGTCGTTCGGCTTCCAGGTGCTGTACGGCATCTCGGCGAACACCCGCGCCTGGTGGGACCTGGAGCCCGCGCGCGCCTTGGGCTACCGGCCCGAGGACGACGCGGAGGTCTTCGCCGCGCAGATCCTCGCCGAATCCGGGCCGCTGCCGGACGGCGATCCGGACCGCCGCCTCGTCGGCGGGCGCATGGCTCTGGAATCGGGGTGAGGAGGTCATGGCGTTGGCCGAGGCCATGGCCTTTCCGGAGTTCTACGCCGCTCACCACGCCGATTTGGCCCGGCTGGCCAGGCGGCTGAGCGGCGAACCGGACGCCGCCGACGACCTCGCGGCCGAGGCGTTCCTGCAGATGTGGCGGAACTGGGACCGGGTCGACCGGGCCGACAATCCGGTGGCCTACGCGCGCGGGGTCGTGGCCGTCCTGGTGCGCAACCGGCAGCGGCGCCTGCTGCGCGAGCGCGAGTGCCTGACGGCGATCGGGCCCGCCGATTCCGCCACGCGCGCGGCCCCGGAGCCCTCGGACGTCGATGCGGTGCTGGACGTCCGGGAAGCGTTGCGCCGTATGCCGTACGGCCGCCGCGTCTGCATCCTGCTGCGCTACGGCTACGGTCTGTCCGAGGCGGAGACCGCGGATCTACTCGGGATCGCAGTCGGGACGGTGAAGAGCCAGACCTCCCGCGGCGCCGACCAGCTCGTCCGCATGCTGACTTTGTGAGAACTTTGTCATGGTAGGGCAACCTTTCCGGCCACTCAGACCACTGATAAGTGACCAGCGCTCGCCGACCGACCGGGAGCGCGAAACGGAAGGACCCCACAGCATGTCCCCACGAATCCCCCGAACCGCCCTGGCCCCGGCTGTGGCCCTGGCCACGGCGGCGGCCTTCCTGCTGGTGCCTCCGGCCTCGGCGGCACCGAACGCCAAGGCGGCGGCCTCGGTGGCCACCGGCGACAGCCGCAGCGTCTCAGAACCCAGCGTCCCGAGCACCGTGTGCGCCACGCTCTCGGCGCAGCTGACGATCTCGGGCCGCACCTTCTCCTCCTCGCAGGAGTCGAGCCCGCCGGACACCTCGCGGATCCAGCAGAAGCTCGACTCGTGCACCGGCGGCAGCGGCACCGTCGCGGTGAAGCTGGTGGCCTCCGGCTCGAACAACGCCTTCCTGACCGGTCCGCTGACGGTGCACGCCGGCGAGGTCCTGCTGATCGACAGCAGCACGACCTTGTACGGCTCGCGCAACCCGGCGAACTACCAGGTCTCCGGCAAGCCGACCTGCGGCACGCTGGCGACCTCCGAGGGCGGGTGCAAGCCGCTGATCCAGGTCTCCGGAGCAGGAGCCGGGATCGAGGGCGTGCTGAACTCCTCGGGCCACCAGGGCACCGTCGACGGCCGCGGCGACCAGGACATCCTGGGCACCTCCACGACCTGGTGGGCCCTGGCCGAGCAGGCGAAGACCGCGAACAAGGACCAGCAGAACCCGCGGCTGATCGAGGCCGACTCCTCGAACAACTTCACGATGTACCACGTCAACGTGACGAACTCGGCGAACTTCCACGTCGTCTACAAGGGCGGCAACGGCTTCACCGCCTGGGGCGTGCGGATCAAGACGCCCGCCAACGCCCGCAACACCGACGGCATCGACCCCTCCGGCGCCAGCAACGTCACCATCGCGAACTCCTACATCCAGGACGGCGACGACGGCATAGCGATCAAGGGCGGCAGCGCCGCGTCGAACATGACCATCCGCAACGACTACTTCTGGGGGACACACGGCATCTCGATCGGCAGTGAGACCAACGGCGGCGTGAAGAACATCCTGTTCGAGAACAACACGCTCAACGGCGTCGACAGCTCCGGCATCACCAGCAGCAGCGACAACGGGATCCGGATCAAGAGCTCGGCCAGCAACGGCGGTGCGGTGACCCAGGTGAGCTACCTGAACACCTGCCTGAGCGGGATGAAGGCGCCGATCGTGCTCGACACGCACTACAGCAGCAGCAGCGGGTCCTCGATCCCGTCGTTCACCGATATCGTCATCAACGGGGTGCTCGCCAAGTCCTCCAGTTCCAGCGCGACCTCGGTGCTCAACGGCTACGACTCCTCGCACCCGCTCGGCGTGACGCTGGAGAACGTGCACCTGGACGTGTCGAAGAGCACGGCGGAGTACGCGCAGGTGCAGACGTACAACAGCACCCTGGCTCCGTCGGGGACCGGTGTCACGGTGACGGCCATCTCGGGCAGCGGAAGCGTCCCGTCGTGCTCGTTCCCGAGCTACCCGGCGCTGTGAGGCAAGGCCTCTAGCGCCCCGCTCCACCGACGCTCGAATCCCGGATCACCAGCTGCGGACTGATCTGCACGCGGTGCACCGGACGGCCCGGTCCGTCCCGCATCCGCTCGGCGAGCAGCCGCATGGCGGTCCGGCCGAGCTCGGGCTTGGCCGGCCGGACCGCGGTGAGCGCCGGGTCGGCCAGGCTCGCGACCTCGTCGTCGTAGGCGACGACGGCGAGGTCGCCGGGCACGTCGATGCCGCGTTCCTGGCAGCGGGCGACCAGTGAGATCGCCTCGCGGTCGGAGTGGACCAGCACCGCTTTGGTGCCGCTGGTCAGGACCGTGTCGAGGAAGGCGTCCAGCTGCTCGCTCCAGTCCGGCTGCCGGTGGTCGGGGGTGATCGCCTCCGGCGTTCCGTCCAGGTCGAGCCCGATATCGGTGGCGGTGTCGAACCAGCCCTGGCGCACGACCCGCGTGTGCGGGCTCGTCGCGGAGGCCAGGAACCCGACGCGCCGGTGCCCTTCGGCCGCCAGGTGGCGGACGGCCAGGCCGGCGCCGAAAGCGTGGTCGGTCATGACCGACTCGACGTGTTCGCCGAAGGGGCCGACGGTCGCGCGCCGTTCGACGAACGTGACCGGGATCGGCAGCGCGGCGAGCCAGGCGATCAGCTCCTCGGCCGCTTCGCCGAGCGTCGGCGGCGCGATGAGCAGGCCCTGGATGCCGACCGTGTCCAGGAGCCAGGACGTCTGGCGGCGGACGTCGTCCACGTCGTCGTACGACGAGCCGCGTAACACGATCCGCACTCCGGCGGCCTCGGCGGCATCGCGGGCCCCGCGGATGATCTGCGGCCAGTAGTAGTCCAGCGAGGGCACGACCATGCCCACGGCCGGCCGCTCGGACTCGTCGCCGCTGGCCGCGGCGCCGGAGTCCTCCACGGCCGCGGCGATCGGCGGCTGGGGGACGGCCTTGCCGCGGGGCAGCCTGATGCCGCCGTGCACGCGCTCGATCGCGCCCTCGTCCGCGAGCTGCGCCACGTCGCGCCGGACCGTCACCGCGCTGACCCCCAGCGAGCGGGCGATGTCGGCCACGCGCAGGGTGCCGCGGGTGCGCAGCTCGGCGAGCACGCTCTCGCGGCGCTGCGCCGGGAGCAACGGCGACTCCGGCTCGGTCACGGGCTCGGTCACGGGGACGCCTCCACGGTGGGTGTCGGGGACTCGTCGATCAGGGTTCGCATTCGATTCTGGCGGGCCCGGCGCCGGCCGTGCAGCCCGCCGGGAACTCCGGGCCCCGTCGATACGATCATTCGATCACATACGATCACTCTCGATCCATCAACTCCGCGTTACGAACAGATAACGAAGTCTTGTGATGCGGACTTGCATGCGGTTGACTCCCGGTCACCGATCGAACGAACAGAAGCGAACAGGAATGCTCGACTTCGACCGATCGGATACCGACCGGCCTTCGCCGGGTTCTGTGCTCGTCGGGCTCGGCTCGGGCTCGCCGGGCCCGGGCCCGCCGGGTGCTTCGCAGAGGGGTTGAACGCATGCGCCATCGTCCGCGGGCTCTGCTCGTGATGCGGTCCGACAGCTTCCGGGTCCAGTTCGGGCCCGAGGAGCTGCGGCGGCTGCACGAGCTGGCCGAGCTCGGCGATCCGGTCTGGACCGACGACCTCGACGCCCCGGCCGTGCGGGCGCGGCTGGCCGGAACCGAGGTGCTGCTGACGTCATGGGGCTGCCCGGAGCTGACCGCCGAGCGGCTCGAAGCGGCGCCGGAGCTGCGAGCGGTGTTCCACTGCGCCGGAAGCGTGCGGCCGATCGTGTCCGACGCGGTGTGGCAGCGAGGGCTGCTGGTCACCAGCGCCGCGGAGGCGAACGCGACCCCGGTCGCCGAGTACACGCTGGCCGCGATCATCTTCGCGGGCAAGAAGGCGCACCTGCTGGCGGCGCAGTCGCGGCAGCAGCCTGCCGACTGGTACGCCGTCAACCACCGCGACGACCTGTCGAACTACGGACGGACCATCGGGATCGTCGGGTTCTCCCGGACCGGGCGGCGGGTCGTCGACCGGCTGCGGGCGCTGGACACCGCCGAGGTACTGGTCACCGATCCGTACGCGGACGCCGTGGCCGTCGCCGCGGCCGGCGGCCGGCTGGTCGCGCTGGACGAGCTGCTGGCGCGCGCCGAGATCCTGTCGCTGCACCTGCCCGAGCTGCCCGAGACGCGGCACGCGATCGGCGCGCGGGAGTTGGCTCTGCTGCCCGATGGCGCCACGGTCATCAACACCGCACGCGGCTCGGTGATCGACACGGCGGCCCTGGAGCGTGAATGCGCCACCGGCCGGCTGAACGCGATCCTAGACGTCACCGATCCCGAGCCGCTGCCGCCGGGATCGCTGTTGGCCACGCTGCCCAATGTGATGATCACGCCGCACATAGCCGGATCGCTGGGCACCGAGACACGGCGGATGACCGCGCAGGCTCTCGACGAACTTCAGCGCTACGTGGAGGGGACGCCGCCGCTGGACAACGTCACGCGCGAGGTCTTGGCGGTGAGCGCATGAGCCTGGCGCCCTACACCGGCTGGGGCCGTGAGGACTTCGCGGCGCTCGCCGACCGGATGCTGCTGGCCGCGCGGCGGTATGCCTCGCCGTCGCAGGCCTTGATCACGCTGCCCGGCGCCCCCGGCGGATACGGGACGGCCATCGACGGGCTTGAAGGCTTCGCCCGGACGTTCCTGCTCGCCGGGTTCCGGGTGGCGGGGGAGCAGGGCTCTGATCCGCTGAACCTGCTGGAGCGGTACGCGGCGGGGCTGGCGGCCGGGACCGATCCCGCCTCGCCGGCATCGGAGCGCTGGGTGAGGCCTTCGGAGCACGGCCAGGCCAAGGTCGAGGCCGCGTCGATCGCGCTCATCTTGGACCTGACCCGGCCCTGGCTGTGGGACCGGCTGGACTCCGGAGTGCGGGAGCGGATCGTCGCCTACCTCGCGCAGGTGGTCGGCGATACGGACTACCCGAGGACGAACTGGGTCTGGTTCCGGATCGTGGTCGAGCAGTTCCTGGCCTCAGTCGGCGCTCCGTGGTCGGCACAGGACATGGAATCCGACCTCGCGACGCACGAGACGTTCGTCCGCGACGGCGGATGGTACTGCGACGGCGACGAGCGCAGCTTCGACCACTACTGCGGGTGGGCGCTGCACGTGTATCCGATTCTGTGGAGCCGGATGGACGGCGCGGGTCCGATGGCGGCCCCACGGCTGGCTGCCTACATGGAGCGCCTGGACCGCTACCTGCTCGATGCGGTCCGGCTGGTCGGTGCCGACGGGTCGCCGCTGATCCAGGGACGCAGCCTGGTCTACCGGTTCGCCGCGGCGGCGCCGTTCTGGGTCGGGGCGCTCGCCGAGACCACGGCCGTGCCGCCCGGGCTGCTGCGGCGGGGCGCGGCGGGGATCGTGAAGCACTTCGCCGAGCACGGCGCGCCGGACGACGAGGGGCTGCTCACGCTGGGGTGGTTCCATCCGTGGCGGCGCATGGCGCAGCGCTACTCCGGGCCGGGGTCGCCGTACTGGGCGTCGAAGGGTCTTCTGGGCCTGGCCCTGCCGCCGTCGCATCCGGTGTGGACGAGCGTTGAGCAGCCGCTGCCGGTGGAGGAGGCCGATCAGCTCACGGTGATCGGCGCGCCGGGCTGGGTGCTGAGCGCGACGCGTGCCGACGGCATAGTGCGGATCCACAACCACGGCACCGATCACGCGCTGCCCGGCGACCGGACCGGCGATTCGCCGCTGTACGCACGGCTCGGGTACTCGACAGCCACCGCGCCGGTGATGTCCGACGAGGGCTGGGACGCACCGCTGGACCAGTCGGTGGTGCTGCTCGACGCCGCGGGGAATGCGACGCATCGCACCGGCTTCGAGGCGCTCGGCAGCTCTGAGCTCGACGGCGCCGCTGTGGTGGCCTCCCGGGCCCGGTGCCACTGGGTAGATCCCGATCGCACCGCTCCCGACCACGGCTCCGGCCGTCCCGGACCGGCGCGCGACGCCGCGACGGTGACCACTGTGTCGATCGTGCGCGGTGCTTGGGAGGTGCGCTGCGTTCACCTCGACCCGGCCGGCGCCTCCGGCTGGAGCGATGTCGTCGCGCTGCGCGTCGGCGGCTGGCCGGTCACCGCCGCCGAGCCGCATACGACCCGCGCCATCCACGGGGAGGCGCCGCATGCCACCGCCTGGTCGCCCTCCGGTCTCACCTCCACAACCGTAAGCCTTGTCGGCTTCACGGAATCCGGCGTCGCGCGGAGCTCCGACGCGACGCCGCTGGGCCGGCACACCGCCACACCCTGGCTGCGTGCCGCGCCGCGTCCGAACGCGTGGGCCATCGCAGCCCTCGCACTCGGCGCCGGAACCCCGTCCGAAGCCTGGTCCGAGCCCGCCGCACCCCGGGCCGAGCTCGCCGGTTCCGCCACCACCCCGCACGTCAGCATCACCTGGCCCGACGGCCTCAGCACGACCGCACAGCTGCCCGCCTCCGAGAAGGGAAAACCGTGAACAGAAGGAATTTTCTCCAGCTCGCCGCCGCGGCGGCCGCCGCCGCGCCGCTGGCCGCGTGTAGTTCCAAGTCCTCAGCCAGTGCGAGCTCCGGCGGCGATTCCGGGCCGGTCGAGCTCACGGTGAGCGTCTGGAGCATGGCCACCACGCCGGAGTTCCAGGTCCTGTTCGACGCCTTCCACAAGGCGAACCCGAGCATCACCGTCAAGCCCGTCGACATCCTCGCCGCCGACTACCCGACCAAGGTCACGACCATGCTCGCGGCCGGCGACAGCACCGACGTCATCACGATGAAGAACGTCATCGACTACGCCCGCTACGCCGGGCGCGGCCAGCTCAAGGACATCTCCGACCTGGCCGCCACCGGCGACGGCGCCAGGCTCGGCGGCCTGGACACCTTCAAGGAGAAGGACGGCAAGTACTACGCGCTGCCCTACCGGCAGGACTTCTGGGTCCTGTACTACAACAAGAAGCTGTTCGACGCCGCCGGCAAGCCCTACCCGGCGAACCTCACCTGGGACCAGTACGCGGACCTGGCGAAGTCGCTGACCTCGGGCTCCGGCACCGGCAAGGTCTACGGCACGTACCACCACATCTGGCGCTCGGTGGTCCAGGCGATCTCCGCCGCGCAGACCGGCGGCGACCTGCTCGGCGGCGACTACACCTTCTTCACCGACCAGTACCAGATGGCCCTGGGCGTCCAGGAGGCCGGGGCGACCATCGACTTCGGCACCGCGAGCACCCAGAAGATCGGCTACGCGTCGGTGTTCGAGAACAAGCAGGCTGCGATGCTGCCGATGGGCACCTGGTTCATCGCCGCGCTGATGGCCGACAAGAAGGCCGGCAAGACCGACGCCGACTGGGCCATCGCGCCGATGCCGCAGCGTCCGGGGGCCGGCACCGTCACCACCTTCGGTTCGCCGACCGCCTTCGCGGTGAACAAGAACGCCAAGCACGCCGCGGCGGCGAAGAAGTTCATCCAGTTCGCCACGGGCTCCGAGGGTGCCAAGGCCATCGCCGCGATCGGCGTCGTCCCGGCGCTGCTCACCGCCGAGACCCGCCAGTCCTACTTCGCGCTGCCGGGCATGCCCACCGACTCCGTGTCGCAGAAGGCGTTCCAGCCGGACAAGGTCGTGCTGGAGATGCCGATCGGCGCCAAGACCTCGCAGATCGACACCATCCTCACCGAGGAGCACCAGCTGGTCATGACCAAGCAGAAGTCGGTCGCCGGCGGGATCAAGGAGATGGACTCCCGGGTCAAGGACGAGGCGAGCTGAGGACGCGCCCGCCACGCATGCACCACGGACTGAGGGAAACGGACTGACACCTCGGCGCCGGGCGGGCAGCCGCCGACCGCACTGCCCGCCCGGCCCGGAAGGACCACCATGGCTGATCTGATCACCGCGCGGCCCGCCGCCCCGCTCGCCGAGGCGGGGCCCTCGCGGCGCCCGCCCCGCTGGCGGAACACGCTCGTCGGCTGGAGCTTCATCCTGCCGAACTTCCTGGGCTTCCTGCTCATCACGCTCGTCCCGATGATCGCTGCGTTCGCTCTGGCGTTCACCAACTGGGACTCCTACAACACCCCGGACTGGGTGGGGCTGAAGAACTTCCGCCGGCTGCTCGACGACGCCTCGACCAAGATCGCGCTTCGCAACACCCTGTATTACGCCGCCGGGCACGTGCCGCTGACGGTGCTCGCCTCGCTGGGCCTGGCGCTGCTGCTGAACCGGAAGATCCCGGGCGTGGCGTTCTTCCGGGCCGCGGCGTTCTTCCCGTACATCACCTCGACGGTCGCGGTGGCGCTGGTCTGGAACATGCTGTTCAACCCGGCGTCCGGGCCGGTCAACCAGCTGCTGCACTGGTTCGGGGTGGCGCACGGGCCGGGCTGGACGACCAGTACCGACTGGGCCATGCCGGCGGTGATCGTCACGAGCGTGTGGCGCGACATGGGCTACTACATGATCCTGTTCCTGGCCGGGCTCCAGGCCATTCCCAAGGAGCTCTACGAGGCCGCCGAGGTCGACGGCGCTTCGCCGTGGCAGCGGTTCCGGACGGTCACGCTGCCGGGGCTGCGGCCGACCACGTTCCTGGTCCTGGTGCTGCTGACCGTGCAGAGCTTCAAGGTGTTCGACCTGATCGTCGTCATGACCGGCGGCGGGCCGGGGCGGGCCACGCTCGTGCTGTCCCAGCAGATCTACAACAAGGGCATCGTCGACGGGGAGTTCGGATACGCCTCGGCGATATCGGTGGTGCTGTTCCTGCTGGTGCTGGTCATCACGCTGACGCAGTTCTGGTTCAACAAGCGCGGGGAGCGTTCATGAGCACGGATATCGGTACGGTGCGCCCCGGCCGCCGGGGTCGGTCCGTGACCGCCGGGCGGGCCGTCGCCTACCTGCTGCTCGTCGCGGCCGCGGCGGCCGTCCTGGTGCCGTTCCTGTGGATGGTCAGCGCCTCGCTCAAGCGCGACAACGAGGTCTTCACGGTTCCGGTCCAGTGGATTCCGAAGTCCTTCCAGTGGCACAACTTCAGCGACATCTGGACTCAGATCCCCCTCAGCACGTATCTGAAGAACACTGTCTTCCTCAGCACGGTCATCACGCTGCTGCAGGTTCTGACCGGAAGCTTCGCGGCGTACGGGTTCGCGAAGGTGCGCTTTCGAGGGCGTGACACGTTGTTCGTCGCGTACTTGGCGACGATCGCGCTGCCGTGGCAGGCGTACATGATTCCGCAGTACATCATGATGCAGAAGGCCGGACTGACCGACACGTACTGGTCGCTGATCCTGTTGCAGGCATTCGGGGCGTTCGGCGTCTTCTTGATGCGGCAGTACTACCTGACGATTCCCGACGAGCTGTGTGAAGCGGCGCGCGTCGACGGGCTGAGCGAGTACGGGATCTGGGCCCGGATCATCCTGCCGTTGTCGAAGCCCGCGCTGGCGAGTTTGGCGCTGCTGACGTTCGTGAACACGTGGAACGACTACATGGGTCCCTTCATCTATCTGACCAGCAACGATCACTGGACGATTCAGTTGGGGCTGCAGTCTTTCGTCGGTCAGTTCGATTCCGAATACGCGATGATGATGACCGGCTCGGTGCTGTCCGTGCTGCCGATTCTGGTGGTCTTCCTGGTCGGGCAGCGCTACTTCATCCGTGGGATCGCCACCTCCGGGATGAAGGGGTGAGCGGCATGCGGGCACATTCGTCGATGCCGACGCAGTCCACGTCTCGGGTTCCGTACGAGGCGATTTTCAGCACGGTCTACGCCGGGCTTCGAATCAATCTCTGCCTGCTCGCCGCGGATCTGCCGTTGGTGGTTGCTCTCGCGCTCGGCGGATCACCGCTCTCCGCGTGGCCGTTCTTCGTGGCTCTGTCGGTGTTTTGTGGACCGGCTGTTGGGGCGTCTTTCGCAGTGTTCGGGGACGTTGCCGAGGATCCGCAGCATCTGGTGCGGCGGTTTTGGTCGGCTTATCGCACCGGGTTCGTGCGGTCTGCGGCCACGGCGGGGGTTGCGGCCGGTGCGGTGATCGTGCTCGGGGTCGATCTGCAGATGGCCGTCGGTACGCGGCTCGGTGCGGTGACGCCGGTGCTGGCCGTGCTTATCGGGCTGGTTGTGATCGTGTCGACGACTGTGCTTGCTGCGGGGCGTCGGTTGTCTCGGCGGGAGTTGGTCGTCGCTGCGTATCTGTCCTTGCGCCGGTGGTACCTGAGTCTGGCCAACGTGGTGGTCCTCGGTGTGCTGCTCGCGGCTGTTGTTGCCAAGCCGGCAGTCGGGTTGTTCTTGCTGCCCGCTCCGGTGCTCTACGTGGTCTGGGCCAATGCCCGCCATGTGCTCTCCCCGCTCACAGGAAGGGACGAACCATGAGAACCACCTCCCTGCACAGAATGCTGATAGCGCTCAGTGCGCTGATGCTCGCGCTGGTCGGGCTCCAGCTGGCCGGACAGCGTTCCGCGCACGCTGCGACCGCTGCTTCCACCAGCGGGTTCAAGGGGGTCAACTGGGCTGATCAGCGGGACAACTTCGTCAATGGGGTGCTGTATCCGTCGGGGCTGAGTTCGACTGATACGTACGCTTCGGCGGGGACCGTGGCGAATCGGGTGGTCGGGCAGCTGGACTCGATCACCGGTGCCAATACGGTGCGGATGCCGATCAACGAGCCGACGGTGTCCGGGTACTGGAGTACGTATACCGGGGCCATCGATGCCGCGCTTAGTCACGGCAATGTGATTCTCGCCTACTGGGCTTACACCGGCGGCAAGCCGACTGACGTCTCGGCGTTCTACCAGATGTGGGACAAGGTGGTGGCCGCATATGCCGGCAACCCGAACGCGTACTTCGAGGTCATCAACGAGCCTTACGCGTACAGCACGACTGATCTCGACAATCTGTACAACGACTGGCTGACGCGGTATCCGTCAGTCCCGCGCGGCCGGGTGATTCTGGACGGCGCCGGATACGCCACGAACGTCGCCGCTGTTGGTGGCGACAGCCGTTTGAACAGCACCCTGATCGCGGTGCACTACTACTCGTTCTTCGTGGGTTCACCCTACAACGACGAGAACCAGTGGGCGAGCGGTCTGGCCGGCCTCATCGGCGGCTACGCCAGCCGGACGGTCGCGACCGAGTGGGGCGCGCCGATGAGCCCGGGGAGTAAGAACGGGGTCTCCTACAACACGATCGACTACAGCGTTCCGAGCGGTTCGTACTTCGCCGACTACGTGCGGGGCGTGAGCAGCGAGTTGCGGACGCTCGGGGTCGGGAGCGTGTATTGGCCGGGGCTGCGTGACGGCGACTGGTACAGCATGACGAGCAAGACCGGGAGCGGCTCGTCGATCGCGCTGTCGCTGGTGAACGCCTCGGGTCTGCTTCGGTTGCAGTACGCGTGGGGGATCGGCGGCGGCGGGACGACGACCGTGCAGATCCGCGACGCCGCGACCGGCCTGGCGATGGACGGACTCGGGAGCACCACGGCCGGCTCCGGCGCGGGGCAGTCGGCGGCCACCGGCGCGACGTCGCAGCGGTGGGTGGTCGAGAACGACGGGAACTACGTCCGCTTCCGGAACGTGGCGACCGGCCTGTACCTCGACGGCATGGGCCGCACCACCAACGGCTCGGCGGTCGGCCAGTACACCGGCAGCACCAGCACGAACCAGCAGTGGACCGCGGTCAGCGATGGCAACACCGTCCTGCTCCAGAACCGCGCCACCGGCCTCTGCGTCGACGGCATGGGCCGCACCACCAACGGCTCCGCGCTGGGGCAGTACAGCTACAGCAACAGCACGAACCAGCAGTGGCAGATCAGCGCGGTGGGCTGAGCCCGCGACGGGAGTGAGGAGCGGCATGCCGAGCAGGACGTCTGGGGACGGGGGACCGGTGGGGGCGGCGGCGGATCGCGAGGTCGCGCCGGTGGGGGCGGACGCCTGCTCGGCAGCCGGTTCGGAGGTCGGTTCAGAGGTCGGTTCGGCGAGGTCGCCGGCGGGCCCGAGGGCTTCGGCAGCTGGGTCGAGCACTGGCATGGCTGCTTCGGCGGCTGGTTCGGTGAGCCCAGTGTCCGATGCGGCGGGCGGGGCGGCGGGCATGCTCGCCGCCCCCTCGGCCTCCCTCCCCATCCCCTCGGCGAGCGATCGTGGTGCGTGGTCGGCGCAGCGGCTTGATCCACCGACCTACTCCGCGCTGCGGGAGCGGGCGATCGCCGACCTCGCGAAGCCTTGGCCCGTGCCGTTGGCCAGCGACTTCGCGCGGTATCGGCGTGATGGGAATCGGACTGAGTACGAGAGCGCGGTCTTCGCGCGGGACAAGCGGCTGACCCGCGCCGCGGTGATGGCTGCCGCGACGTTGGACGCGCTGTGGGTCGACCAGGTCGTCGACGGTGTGAGCCTGCTGTGCGAGCAGAGCACCTGGTGCTGGCCCGCGCACGATGACGTCTTCCAGCGGGGCGGGATGGTGCCGGACGTCGCACGCCCCTACCTCGATCTCGGAGCGGGCGAGGTGGTCGCGCAACTGGCATGGATCGATCATCTGCTCGGAGCGCAGCTCGATGCGCGGGCGCCGGGACTGCGGGCGCGGATGCGGCATGAGGCCTACGTCAGGGTCCTGACCCCGTTCGTCACGCGCCGCGACTGGCACTGGCTCGGTCTCCACGGTGACGCCCACAACTGGACCGCGTGGATCCACGGCAACGTGCTCGTCGCGGGCCTGGTCCTGATGGACGCCGGCGATGCCCGGGACCGTCTGGTCGCTCTCGCGGCCGAGGGGGTGGACCGGTACGTCGCCAGCATTCCGCCGGACGGGGCCATCGACGAAGGCTCCGGCTACTGGTGGCTCGGTGCGTGTCGCGCGCTGGAGGCGTTGGACATCTTGAACCACGCGAGCGGCGGCACCCTCGGCGGCGGCCTGACCGACGCGCTGCGCGAGACGATCGCTTTCCCGCACCGCATGCACCTCGGAGGCGACTGGCACCTCAACTTCGCCGACGGCGTCGCCCGCACCACCGCCATCCAGCCCTGGGATGCCCTCCACCGAGCAGCACGCCGAGCCGGAAACGAGGACGCAGCCGCCTACGCCGCCACCCATCGCCACCCCGGACAACCGCTCGCCCGCGAAGACAGCGGCCTGGGCTGGCTCCTGCGGACGTTGACCGACAGTGAGTGGGCGGAGGCAACTGGCGCAGGATCGGCAAGCGCAACGCAGTCGGTAAACAAGGCAGCGCCTCTCCCGCGAGACGTCTGGCTTCCCTCAACCCAAGTCTTCCTGGCCCGCACCACAGCCGGCGCCGCCGACGGCCTGACCCTCGCCGTCAAAGGCGGCCACAACGCTGAGAACCACAACCACAACGACGTCGGCACCATCGTCGTGGCCCTCAACGGCGTCCCCGTCATCGTCGACCCGGGCCGGCCCACCTACACCGCGCAAACCTTCGGCCCCGATCGCTACGGCATCTGGACCATGCAAAGCGCATGGCACAGCGTCCCCGAGATCCGCGGCACGGCACAGGCGCAGGGAGCCGAGTACCGCGCACGCGACGTCACCACCCACGCCGACGACACCACCGCAGGCATCGTCCTCGACCTCGCCAAGGCCTACCCCCGCACCGACATCGTCCACTGGCGACGCGAAGCCCGCCTCGACCGCCGGTCAGGACAGATCACGATCGATGAAGGTTGGGAGTTGGCAGCGGATGGCGATGCAGACACAGAGCAGCGAACCCGTGTCCATCTCATCGTGGCGGGCGCCGTGGATCTGCACCCCGACCAAGGCCAGGCCCACATCACCGCGCTGGAAGGTGCCGGAACCGTCCGTCTCCGGTGGCAGCCGGCCGCGCTCCCGGTCACCGCGACCGTGCGCGAGCTCGACGATCCCTACCTCGCCGACGTCTGGGGCGAGCGCCTGACCCGCCTGGAGATCGACGTCACCACCCTCGGCCATAGCAGCACGCTTACCTGGAGCCTGGCCCCCCGCCAGCCCAGACGCCACCGGCGCCGGACGGCGGAAGGTACCCGCCGGCCGGCGCCGGGACGTAGCTGAAAAGCGTTACGACGAAACGATGACCGCTAAGACACGGTCACCGAGTCGATGTTGGCGTCACCGCCCGAGGTGGTGCCGGCGATCCGGATCGTGTTGGCACCCGCCGTCAGCGACGCGGTGACGGACACGGTGGACCAGGTGTCCCAGTCGGAGGTGACCGGGAAGTTCAGCGTGCCGGCCGAGCTGCCGTTGACCGAGATGGTCGCGGGCCGCGCCGAGCTGGTGCCGTCGGAGTACCGGAAGGTCAGGGTCTTGGTTCCGGCGGAACTGACGGTGACCGGTATGTCAACGTACGCGCCGACGGCGTTCGCCGTGTTGGCGAAACCCGTACCGGTGAACCCGCTGTGGTTCGAGTCGAAGGTGCCGCCGGCGGACAGGGTGCCGGTCTCGGCCTCGAACAGCGTGCCGGGCGGAGGCGGCGGGGGCGTGCCGCCCGCCATCGCCGCGCCGAGGGTGTTCAGCGCCTTCTGGACCAGCGCTTGCGCGTTGGCGTTCAGCTGGGCGTTGGTGCCGTTCACGACCCAGGACGGGCCGGAGAACATCACGACCGTGACGCCGTTGTCCACACCACCGGTGGTGCCGCTGCTCGGGATGCCGAGCAGCGAGGCCGCCTTCACGGACGCCTCGCCGAGTTCGCGGGAGTCGTTGTCCGAGGTGGTCTGGTTGTTGGCGGTCTGGGTGTCGCCGAAGATCGAGCCGATGACCTGGCCCTTGTAGAACATCAGGGCGAACTGCCGCCCCGACATCCCGTGCTCCTTGTAGAAGAAGTGCGGGCACGGGGTCTTGCGGTCCCAGCAGTCGTCACCGAGCACGTAGAAAGGCACGTGGTGCGCGGCCAGCTGCTTGCCCGCGCTGTCCTGGAACGTCGTGTCGCCCTGGTGGTCGGGGTCCGGGTCCGGGTCGCTGCCGTCGTCGTCGATGGCCATGCTGGAGGTGTAGCTGTAGACGCCGGGCGCGGGCTGGTACACGTTCACGTTCATCGCCCGCGTCATGGTGTTGATGTGCGGCTTGGTGTTGACCTGGGTCGCGGACGTCGAGTTCTTCTGCACGCCGGCCAGCACCTCGGCGGCGGTGTAGTCGGCGGGCGCGGCAGCCGCGTTCGCCGTCACCGCATGGGGAGCCGCAGCTGCGTGGGGCACCGCGGCGTGAGCGTTCGCCACGGCGAACTGGGTGGCGAGCGCCAGGGCTCCGGCTGATGCCAGAGCGATGCGCAGACGGATCGATGGCATGGTGGGGGAAACCTCCGTCTTCGTCAGTTAACTTTCCTAACGAGAATCGAAGCACCCGTACACGCATCGCGCAATCATTTTCACGAGATCATCTTCAAGGGATTCTCAGGGCCGTCGTCATGGGGCCGCCCGACCATCGCAGTGTTGAGGATCAGGGGCCGGTCACGCCGCTCAAACTTGCGATTTTCCATGAACACGCGGACATCGCTTGCATCTGGGAGGGAAATCCGCCAAGGTCTAACCGCCGCTGCGGGAGGCACCGCGGATCCCGTGGTCTCTACCCCGCAGCGGACCAACATCCTCAGCATGTCGCCAGGGATCTCCGGTGCCCGGACGAGGGCGGCGACGACTTGTCTGAACTCACGACGCCGACCGTCGTGACCCTGCTGGGCTGTGCTCGCCCCCGGCCGAGGTCGCGCTGTCCGGCGAGTTCGACCCCTGCACCCCGCGGGCCGGGCCGGTCGACCTGCCGCAGGGAGGATCTACCGATATCCAGGTGCGGGGATGCCGCGCGTTTGTGACGATCGCGGGCATGGGTACTGCGACAGGCTTCAGTTACGAGGAACACGCGGACGGCTCGGTGAGCGTCTTCCACCACGGCCGCAAGGCGACGACGCTGCGCGGGGTGAGGGCGCAGGAGTTCCTCGCAGAGATCGACGACAGCGACGCGCAAATGGTGATGGCGCGCTGGACCGGCGACTACCGACGCGGGAATGAGCGCCTCGCGCGCAACCATCCGCGCAACGTCGGACGGCGGTAGCGGCGGCGGACCGGTGATCGACGGTCCGCCGCCACGCCTTCCTGCCGACCGACCTGGGCGGCATCACGGCCGCGCACCTCACCTTCACCCCGGCGCCGTCGCACGGTGCCGCGCAGTCGCCGCGTGAGGCGGCCGGCTCCGACGCTCTCGTGGCGCTGTCCCGCCTGGCCTGCGGTCTGCCGGCGTTGCGGAACCAGGACACGAAGCAGATCAACACCTGGGAGTCCGCACTCCAGCCTCTGCCTCAGTCCCAGGGCACTGCCACCTGGATCTGCACCCGCGCCGATCGTTGGGACGGTACGGGCTCGACCGTCACCGCGTTCCCGCCTCCGGGAAGCGCACCTCGACATCGGCGGCACCGTGGCGTCCCTGCCGCGAGCGAATCAGTGACCCTCGTTCGGCCCTTGTGCCGGAAACGGTCCCCGCCGATGTCTTGACAGCCCTACAGGTCTAGTCCAATCTGCGTCCTAGCCGCAGCTCCGGAGCAGCCGGCATCCGCCAACTCGCCATCTTGTGCTGCCTGGAGGACGTTTGATGCTCAGGAATCTCAGTTCTCGCCGGAGACAGCTGCTCGCCTCCACCGGCGCCGCGGTCGGCGCTCTCGCGCTCGCGGGAGCTGCCGCGGGCCTGGCCACCGACGCCTCGGCCGGGCCGGCCCCGGCGGCGGCGTCCGGCAACCTGCTGACGAACTCAGGATTCGAAAGTGGGGACTTGTCCGGTTGGACGTGTGACGCGGGTACGGCCGCCGTCGCGACGTCGCCGGTGCACTCCGGGAGCCACTCGCTCACCGGGACGCCCTCAGGCTCGGCCACCGCGCAGTGCACGCAGACTGTGTCGGTGCAGCCGAACACGGCGTACACCTTCTCGGGGTACGTCGAGGGGTCCTACGTCTACATAGGCATCACCGGTGGTACCTCGACATGGACGCCGTCGGCGACCAGCTGGCAGCAGCTGTCGGTGTCGTTCACCACCGGGGCCACGCAGACCTCCGTCCAGGTCTACGTCCACGGCTGGTACGCCCAGCCCGCGTACCACGCTGACGATCTCGCGCTGACCGGCCCGGCCGGCCCGCCGCCGACCACACCGTCGAGCTCGGCGACGACGCCGACCACCACGCCTAGTACCACGCCTAGCACTACGCCCAGCACGACGCCGACGACGACGCCGAGCACCCCGTCGACCAGCAGCTCCTCGTCCTCGCCCGGTGGCAGCACGTGCCCGGTCAAGTCCCGGCCCTCCGGCAAGGTGATCCAGGGCTACTGGGAGAACTGGGACGGCGCGGCGAACGGCGTGCATCCCGGGCTCGGGTGGATCCCGATCAACGACTCGCGGATCCAGCAGCACGGCTACAACGTGATCAACGCCGCGTTCCCGGTGATCCTGTCCGACGGCACGGTGGAGTGGCAGGACGGGATGGACACCAACGTCAAGGTGGGTTCCCCGGCCGACTACTGCGCGGAGAAGGCGGCCGGCGCGACGATCCTGATGTCGATCGGCGGCGCCACCGCCAGCGTCGACCTCAGCTCCAGCGCGGCGGCCGACAAGTTCGTCGCGACGATCGTGCCGATCCTGAAGCAGTACAACTTCGACGGGATCGACATCGACATCGAGACCGGTCTGACCGGCAGCGGCAACATCAACACGCTGTCCACATCACAGCAGAACCTGGAGCGGATCATCGACGGGGTGCTGGCGGCGATGCCGTCGAACTTCGGGCTGACGATGGCTCCGGAGACCGCCTACGTGACCGGCGGGAGTGTGACGTACGGGTCGATCTGGGGTGCTTACCTGCCGATCATCAAGAAGTACATGGACAACGGCCGGCTGTGGTGGCTGAACATGCAGTACTACAACGGGAGCATGTACGGCTGCTCGGGCGACTCCTACCAGGCGGCCACCGTGCAGGGGTTCCAGGTCCAGACGCAGTGCCTGAACAACGGCCTCACGATCCAGGGAACGACGATCAAGGTTCCGTACGACCACCAGGTCCCGGGGCTGCCCGCGCAGCCGGGTGCCGGTGGCGGGTACATGACGCCGTCGCTGGTCTCGCAGGCCTGGAACAGCGTCGGAGGACAGATCAAGGGGCTGATGACCTGGTCGATCAACTGGGACGGGTCGTTGGGCTGGACGTTCGGGAACAACGTCAAGGGGCTGGAAGGCCGCTGACGATCATTCGATGAAGGTGTCCAGTGGGTCCCATGCCGCTTGGCCGGCGTGGGACCCACTGCTCGCATCTCAGTGCCGATCGGTCATGAAGAACGTCAGGACCTGCGGGGTGGCCAGTTCGGCGGAGGTGTTGTGGTCGACCTTGCCGACGTCGACGAGCTCGACGTCGTCGCCGTGCTCGGCCAGCTGGGTCCGGCACTGCTGGGCGTTGGCGAAGGCGACTCCGTCGTCCCCGTCCGCGGCGTAGATCTGGACGGGGGCGTCCGGGTGCCAGTCGCAGGACACGTCGTTCTGTGTCATGGCGCGCAGCAGTGCGCCGTCGGGGTGGTGCAGGCGGGCGAGGTATTGCGGGGTGAGCAGGGCTTCGGGGCTGGTCGGGAGGGCCGAGAGGATGTCTTCCTCGGAGTGCTCGCCGTTGTAGAGGCCTTCCACGACGGAGGCGTAGGGCTGCTGGAAGACCTCTGCCGGGTCGTCGTAGAAGTGGTGGAGGCGGTTCATCGCGACGGTCCAGAACGAGATGTAGAGGACTTCGCTCTCCGGGTTGAGCGAATTGCGGAGCAGGGCGGGGATCTCGGCGGTGCGGACGTTGTACGGGCCGCTCATCGGTGCGACGGCTCCCAGCCGCCAGTACGAGCCGGCCTGGCCTTGCTGGATCGCGTGGGCGAAACCCATGGCCGCGGCGCCGCCCTGGGAGAAGCCGGTGACGTCGACGCGGGGGTTGAGGGTGACGTGGTGCCGGCCGGCGAGGGTACGGCTGGCGGTGAGCATGTCCGCCGAGGCGGTGACCTCCGAGGCCAGGTCCATGTACGGGTGCACGCCAGGGCCGGTGCCCAGGCCCAGGTAGTCGGGAGCGACCGTGGCGTAGCCGGCGGAGGCGAAGAGCTCGACGGCCTCGCGGTCGCCGCCTCCGGCGCTGACGGAGGCGACGGCGGCGCGGGTCGGGTTGGTGCCGTGGTCGTAGGAGACGACGTTCAGACGGGTACCGGGGTCGGCGCCGGGGCCCGCGCCGACCGGCAGCGCGACCAGGCCGCTGGCGGTTGTCGGCCGGCCGTGCGGGTCGACGGTGCTGTACGTGATGCGGTAGTCGGTGACGGCGTAGCGCACCCGCTTGGTGTCGCCGAAGAACGGGACGACCGCCGCCTGCACCTGGGCCGGGGACAACGTTGCGACCTCGGTGACCGACAGCAGCCGGCCCCGCTCCTGGTGGTGCATCCCACCCTGCGCCTGGTGGTGCATCCGTCCTAGCTCTGCCGCCCCGGGGTCGGACTCCGCGGCGCTCGCCACAGCGGTGGACGCGGCGGTGAGCAGCAGCGCGCCCGCAGCTCCGGCCGCGACGGACTTCGCGGCGTGACGGCGAAGGAGGCTGTGAGAACGCATGGTGACTCGCTTTCCGCCCGGCATCGGGTCGGCCTGGCGTCGGGGCTCGCAACGGGTTGATGACTCAAGTCTGCGGAGCGAGGTGCGCGCGCACGATGGGCTTACGCGGTGTCTGTGGGGTGGATCCAGCGACACCGCGCAGGGTGTATCTGATGACACCCCACGCGGCGGCCGCGGATCTTGATCAGCTCGGCAGGTGTTCCTGCCGGCTGAAGAATTTGCGGCACGTGCTCCCGCCGGCGAACGTCACCGGCCTGCGACGGCCAGGGTCGTGAAGCGCACCGTCCGGCGCTGCTTCAGATGATGCTTCGATCCAAGCTCTAACGCGCCGCGCTCGTCAATGCAGCCGCCACTATCGCAACCGCCGTTCCAGCAGTCGCCGCTCGGCCTCGGTCGGTGCCAGCTCCAGGGCCGTCTTCAAGCTCTCGCGCGCCTCGGCGTCACGCCCCACCTTCGTCAGCATGTCGGCGCGCGCCGCGTGGAGGAGGTGGTAGCCGTCGAGACGTCCCGAAGCGGTCAGCGCGTCCAGCTCGGTCAACGCCGCCTCAGGCCCCTGAGCCATCCCCAGCGCGACAGCCCGGTTCAGATCGACCAGCGGGCTCGGCAGGACTCGCCGCAGCTGATCGTAGAGTCCGACGATCTGCGGCCAGTCCGTCTCGTCCAGGGACGGCGCGGTCGCGTGGCACGCCGCGATCGCCGCCTGGATCTGGAACGGTCCCGCGCGGCGACGGCGCAGCGCACGTTCCAGAATCTCCGTGGCTTCGTCGATCCGGTCGCGGTCCCAGCGTGAGCGGTCCTGGTCCTCCAACGTGACCAACTCCCCGTCCGCGTCCATCCGCGTGCCGTGGCGGGCCTCCTGCAGCAGCATCAGCGCCAGCAGCCCCTGCGCCTCGGGTTCGTCGGGCATCAGCGACGCCAGCACCCGGGCCAGCCGGATCGCCTCGCCGCTCAGCCGGGCCTTCTCCTGCTGGTCGCTGTAGCCCTCGTTGAACAGCAGATACAAGACGTGCAGGACCGCGGGCAGCCGATCGGGCAGAAGGTGCGCCGGCGGAACCCGGAACGGGATGACCGCGTGCTGCACCTTCTGCTTGGCCCGGAAGATGCGCTGGCCCATCGTGCGCTCGCTGACCAGGAACGCCCGCGCGATGTCGGCGGTGCTCAGCCCGGCCAGCGAGCGCAGGGTGAGGGCCACCTGGGCGTCGAGGTTCAGCGCCGGGTGGCAGCAGGTGAACATGAGTTCCAGGCGCTCGTCGGGGATCTCGCTGTCGCGGGTGTAGGGCGGCGGCGCCTCGGCCTCCTCGGCGGCCCACTGCCGCAGCTTCGCCGCCTCGGTCGAGGCGCGCCGCAGGGTGTCGATCGCGCGGTTGCGCGCGGCGGTGGTGAGCCAGGCCAGGGGCTGGCGCGGGATGCCCTCGTCCGGCCAGCGGCGCAGGGCCTGGGCGAAGGACTCCTGCGCGCACTCCTCGGCCAGGTTCCAGTCGCCGCCGGTGAAGCGGATCATGGTCGCCACGATCCGGCTCCAGCCGTCGGCGTACAGGGCGGCGATGACCTCGTTCGCCGGCCGGTCCGTCATCGCCGCATCCTCCTGTCGTCGCGTTTCGCCCGTCAGCCGACCGCCATCACCTCAGGCGTCCTCGCCGGCCCAGAACGGCCGCAGCTCGATGACCCCGTACCAGGCCATCGGGTGCCGTGAGGCGACCTCGACGGCCTCGTCCAGGTCGGCGCACTCCAGCACGTCGAACCCGGCGATCAGGTCCTTGGTCTCCACGTACGGGCCGTCGGTGAGCAGCACCTCGCCGTCGCGCACCCGCACGGTGGTGGCGTCGCTCTCGGGCCGCACCCGCTCACCGATCAGGCGCACACCCTTGGCGTCGTTGTCCTTGACCCAGTCCTCGACGTCGGGCGCCCCGGGAATCTCCTGGTCAGGACGGTCGGGGTCGATGCACACCAGCATCAGGTACCTCATGGGAATGCTCCGTTCGCTCCTCGTCGGTTCGGCGCCGGGCGCCGTTGCTGTGTGAATGACGAACGGGCAGCCGGGATTACTACAGGCTGGCGCAGAAAATCTTCGGACGCATTCCTACCTGGTGCTCCCGGGCGGACAGAACCACGCGCCGGTCCGCTGCGCCACCGGCTTGCCGCACTGGTCGCCGCGCGGGCCCGGGCCGGGGCCGGTGTCGCGGAGGTAGTCCTGGTACGGGGCCGGCGCGTGGGAGGTGCTCGGCGAGCTCACCGCGACCGTGACGGCCACCGCGCCGGCGGCGATCATGACGGCTGCGAAGGCTGAGACGGTCAGGCGCTGAGGCGACATGACAGCAACCTAGCGGCGCCTGCGGACACCATGCCCGGCACCTTGGCATCGACTCTGGCATAGACCCTGGCATCGACCCTGGCCGCCCAGGGCCCGGGTACGTGCCAGTGGTCACCCCTGGGGCGAAGGCCCCGTGGTCCCGGGATCGTTGTCGGCGGGTGCCGAGCGGCATCCCGCTGGGCGGAGGAGCGGACGATGGTGGATTTCAAGCTCGAGGTCGTGGTGCTGCCGGTCTCGGATGTGGACCGGGCCAAGGATTTCTACGCCGGGATCGGCTTCCGGGTGGACGTCGACTTCTCCGGGCCCGGCGGGTTCCGGGTCGTGCACCTGACGCCTCCCGGGTCGGCGGCCTCGTTCATCATCGGCAGCGGCATCACCGACGCGGCGCCGGGGTCCGAGCGCGGCGTGCACCTGATCGTCGACGACGTCGTCGCGGCGCGCGAGGAGCTGGCGGCGCACGGCGTCGAGGTCAGCGAGGTGTTCCACGACGCGGGCGGCGTCTTCCACCACGCCGGGACCCTCGACCGCGTCTCGGGGCCGCATCCGGCGCGCCAGTCGTACGGCTCGTTCGCCTCGTTCACCGACCCGGACGGCAACACCTTCGTCCTGCAGGAGGTCACCACGCGCCGCCCCGGCCGCATCGGGCACGTGGTCTACCGCTCGCCCGCAGACGTCGAACTGGCCCTGCGCGACGCCGAAGCGGCCCACGCCAAGTACGAGGGCGAACTCGGCCGGCCCGACACGGACTGGCCTGTCTGGTACGCCCGGTACATGGCGCGCGCCGCCGGCCTCGAAGTCGACGAGAAGGAGTGAGGCACCGGCACCGAAAGCAGCACCAGCAACACCAGCGGCACCAGCACGGCAAGACAAGAAAAGAAGTGGGGCGGGCATGGAATCCACCGGCACGGCGATGGTCGGCCGCGAGGCCGAGCAGGCCGAGCTAGCGGCGTTCGTCAAAGCCGCCGCGGGCCAGGCCCTGGTCCTGCGCGGCGAGACCGGCGTCGGCAAGAGCTCCCTGCTCGCCCACGCCGCTGCGGCAGCCGAGCAGGAGGGCCACACCGTCGTCCGCGCGTCCGGCGTCGAGGCCGAATCAGAGCTTCCCTACGCCGGCCTGCATCAGGTCCTGCACCCCCTGCTCGCCGACGTCGCAGGCCTCGACGACACCAGCCAGACCGTCTTCGACGCCGTCTTCGGCCGCGCCGACAGCGACCCGCCCTCGGTCATGACCCTCGGCATCGCCGTCCTGAGCCTGCTGTCCCTGGCCTCGGCCCGCCGGCCCCTGCTCCTGGTCCTCGACGACGGCCAATGGTTCGACGACGCCAGCGCCGACATCTGCGGCTTCGTCGGACGCCGCCTGGCCGGCAGCCCGGTGAAGCTCCTCATCGGAGTACGCACCGACATCGCCTCACGCTTCGACACCGCGGCGCTTCCCGAACTCCCCGTCAACGCCCTGAGCGATGAGGACGCCGAACGCCTCCTCACCCAGCGCTTTCCCGCGCTGGGCAAACAAGTGCGGCTCCTGGTGCTGGCCCAGGCACAAGGCAACCCGCTCGCGCTCCTCGAACTGCCGGCCCACCTCGGCAGCGCCGCGCACGGCGAACCGGCCCTGGACAACCTCGTCGGCGAACTCGGCGAACTCGGCGTGCCGCTGCCCCGACGCCTGCAACGGCTCTACGGAACCCGCATCGCAGCCCTCAGCGAAGCCATGCGCGAAGAGCTGCTGATGGGAGCCCTCGACGGCGCGGGCACAGCGGGCACCGCACTCGGACGCATCGGCACCGGCCCCGGCACCAACCCCGGCCCGGGCGCGCGCTACCGCATGCGCGACGCCGACGAAGCCGTCGCCGCAGGCCTGCTGGAGATCGAGCCGGCCACCGGCGACTTCGCCTTTCGGCACCCCCTGGTCCGCTCGGCGGTCGTGCAGATGGCCACGCCCAACCAGCGCCGCGCCGCCCACCGCGCCCTGGCCCACGTCCATCGCGAGCACCTGGAACGCCGCGCGACCCACCTCGCCGCGGCCACCGTCGACCCCGACGAGGACGTCGCCGACATCCTGGAAGCCGCGGCCGAGTCGGCCACCCGGCGCGGCGGCGCGTTGGCGGCCGTGGCCTGGCTGACCCGGGCCGCCGAACTCAGCGTCGAGCACACCGGCCGCTCCCGGCGCCTGGCCGACGCCGCGTTCGTCGCCGGACACGCCGCGCGCCTCGGCCAGGCGCACCGCCTTGTGCAGTACGGCCTCGCGCCCGGCTCGACCGACTCCCCGGCCTCGGTGCTGGCCTCCGCCTACCAGGCGCTTTATCAGGACGGCGATGTCCTTTCCACCCACCGGCAGGTCGCCTCGGCGATCGAAAGGCACCGCGACACCGGGCCGACCGGTGCCGGACCCGCCGGGGCCGACGAGGTCCTCACCCGGCTGGTCAACCTCCTGTTGGCGATCAGCCAATACGCCGGGGACCGCACCGCCTGGGAACGTACCCGAAAGCTCCTGGACGACCTCGGCGACCTGGTCACCGATCGGTCCCGGCTTTACGCCGACGCCTGGAGCGACGTGATCCGGCACGGCCGGGGCTGCGCCGACGTCGTGGAACAGGCCGCCGCCAAGCTGGCCGGTCAGGAGCCGTGGGAGGTCACCCGCCTGGCCGTGGCCGCCTACCACCTCGACATCCTCAGCCGCTTCCGTCCCCACCTGCGCGGCATCGTGGACCGCGAGCTGGAGACCGGCGCCGTGGCCAGCGGCATGGTCATGCTCCACCTGATCATGCTCGACCAGATGGCCGTCGGGGAATGGGACGGCGCCGAGGAGACCGGCCGGCGGGTGCTGGCCCTGGCCCTCGAACACGGCCATGAGCTGTTCGCGACGCAGAGCCGCGCCTACCTCGCGCAACTGGCGGCGTTGCGCGGGCAGGTGAGCGCGGCGCGCGACCTGCAGGCCGAGGTGGACGCCTGGGCCCGGCCGCGCGGGCTGGGCTTTTTGACCCAGCTCGCCGACTCGGCCGGAGCAACCGCGGCGCTGAGCGCGGGTGACTACGAGACCGCATACCTCTACGCCATCGGCATCACGCAGCCGGGGGAGTTCCGCCCTTACGCGTATCAGGCCTCGCGGACCCTGCTCGACCTTGTGGAAGCCGCACGCCACACCGGACGCGCCGGCCACGCCCGGCAGCACGCGCTGGCCGCGCGTGAGGCCGGGCTGCCGGACATCTCGCCGCGCCTGGCGCTGCTCACCTACGGCGCGCTGGCGATGACCGCCGACACCGACCGCGAGGCCGCCGAGATGTTCGCGCTGGCCGAGGCGCATCCGGACGCCGCCCGCTTCCCGTTCGACCTCGCGCGGATCCGGCTGGCGCACGGGATTCGTGTCCGGCACGTCGAAGGGCGTGCGGCGGCGCGGCGCTACCTGGTGCCGGCGGCCGAGGCCTTCGAGCGTTTGGGCGCGACCGGCTGGACCGAGCGCGCCAGGGCCGAGCTGCGCGCCACCGGGGCCGTGCCGCGTGCCTCGATGCTGAATCTGGCGTCGCTGACCTGGCAGGAGCGGCGCATCGCGGACTTGGCGGCCAGCGGGCTGACGAACAAGGAGATCGGCAAGCGCATGCACCTGTCGCCGCGGACCGTCAGCTCGCACCTGTATCGGATCTTCCCGAAGCTCGGGATCACGACGCGCGCAGCGCTGCGTGACGCGCTGAGCCGGACCGAGGAAGGGCCGCAAAGCTGAAGCCCGCGCTGAAGCCCGCACGCCGAACGCCCGCCTCCTCAGCCCGCCTCGGCCGGGGTGGTCATGCCGTTCGTCGCCAGCCAGGCCAGCACGTAGTCGGCGACGGCGGGCCACCCGCTGTCGATCACCAGCGAGTGGCCTCGGTCAGCGAACTGCTTCAGGTCGGTCACCGCGGTCCAGTCGCCGTAGCGCTTGTAGGCGGCGCGGGTGACGGCGTCGGCGACCATGCGGTCCTCCTGGCCGGAGACGAGCAGGAGCGGGCCGCGCGTGGATGCCTCCGGGCTGGCTGTGTTCCCGGAGGCATCCTCGTTCCCGGAGGCGTCCTCGAAGGTGCCCGGTCTCGTGCCGTCGAACCCGAGGTCGGTCAGGAGCCGGTGCGGGGCCGCAATGACGTACCGGCGGTAAAGGGTGGCGGCCTCGTCTTCGCCGACCGTGTTGGCGATCATCTGCCGGAACTGGGCTTGGGGGAGTGCTACGTAGCCCTGGGACGACGCCTCGTGCTCATCGCCGGACAAGGGCAGCGGCAGCGGCGCGATGGCGACCGCCGCCCGAGCGAGTCCTGCGTCGAGATGCTGCCGGGCGATGAGTCCGCCGACCGAGTGCCCGACGATGATCGGGAGCGAGTCCAGGGCGCGCACCGCCTTCTCATAGTGCGCGGCCAGCTCGCCGAGTCCGACGTCGCCGAGCGGCCAGTCCGGGACGTGCACGTCGTAGCCGTGCGCGGTGAACCGCTCCCTCCAGCCCTCCCAAGACGACATGTGGAGCCACGCACCGTGGACGAGGACGACGGGGATTCGATTCACGCTTCCAGCCTGCGTCACCAGCGCCGGGGCCGAAACAGTCGGATGACTGAACCTGACGGTCGCCGCCGAGGTCAGGGTGTCTGGGCGTCATGTGACTGATGTGCCCGCGCGGGGCAGCGATACAGGGTTGAGGCGACGGCAGGCATCCAGAAGGCATCCGGGAAGGACTAGATATGATCAACAGGCGAACCTTCACCAAGGCGGTCGGGCTCGGCGTGGGGGCGACGGCGGCCACGGCCGTGTCGACCGGTGCGGCGTCCTCCGCCTTCGCGAGCGCCGGCAGCACCGCCGGCGTCTCCGGCGGCCGTCCCGGCGCCAAGGCCCCCGTGATCCCGACCATCGCCCCGGGCACGCACACCACGTTCTCGGACCTGAAGCAGGTGCGGGCCGGCGTGCTGGACATCGGCTACGCCGAGGCCGGCCCGAAGCACGGCCCGGTGGCGATCCTGCTGCACGGCTGGCCCTATGACATCCACAGCTTCGTCGACGTGGCGCCGCTGCTGGCCGACGCCGGCTACCGCGTGATCGTGCCCTACCTGCGCGGCCACGGCACCACCACGTTCCTGTCCCCGGCGACCGTGCGCAACGCGCAGCAGTCGGCGATCGCGCTGGACATCATCGCGATGATGGACGCCCTGCGCATCGGCAAGGCCGTGGTGGCCGGCTTCGACTGGGGCTCGCGCACCGCCGACATCATGGCCGCGCTGTGGCCCGAGCGGGTCAAGGCCCTGGTGTCGACCAGCGGGTACCTGATCACCAACGTCGCGGCGCAGAAGAACCCGCTGCCGCCGAAGGCCGAGCAGGTGTGGTGGTACCAGTACTACTTCGCCACCGACCGCGGCCAGACCGCGATGCAGACCCCCACCGACCGCAACGAGCTGTGCCGGCTGGTCTGGGACGACGTCTCCCCGACGTGGAAGTTCGACGACGCGACCTTCAACCGCACCGCGGCCGCCTTCGACAACCCCGACTACGCCGCCATCGTCATCCACAACTACCGCTGGCGTCTGGGCCTGGCCGACGGCGAGCGCAAGTACGACCGCTACGAGACGCTGCTGGCCGCCAAGCCGAAGATCGCGGTCCCGACCATCACCATCGACCCGGCGCTGGACCCGTTCCTCGCCTCGACCGACGGCACCGGCTACCGCGGCTTCTTCACCGGCCCCTACGAGCACCGCGTCTTCACCGCCATCGGCCACGACGCCCCGCAGGAGGCGCCGACGGCGTTCGCCCAGGCGGTCGTCGACGCCGACTACATGTAAGAACCGACCCCATGTGAGAGAGGTACGGAAGTGAGCGATCCCAGCGTGCACGACACCGCGGAGCAGATCAGGACGGCCCGATTCGGCGCGCTGCCCGAGCGCGTCGCGCCCGAGGACATGGTGCAGGAGCAGCCGGCGCTGCCGGCGAACCAGGCGGTGGACGCCTACGACTCCGACAGTCTGGGGACTCGCTTCTCGTGTCTGGCGGCGGACCTCGGGCTCTGACGGAGCCTCGGGCTCTGACGAAGCTTCGGGCTCTGACCGGCTTCGAGCAGGAGCGTGCCGCGTGCCGCAGCCGGTGATGGTCGACCGGCTGCGGCACGCGGCTGTGTTCGCGTGCTGGCTCAGAGGAAACGCATCAAGCCCCTGACCCCTCCAACAGCGCGGCGGTCACCGAGCGCACGACTTCGCGGCGGCCCTCACGGTCGGTGACCGTCACCAGGGCCATGACGTCCGGGCTGGTGAACTCCCAGAACGCGGCCACATGCAGGATCAGCGCGAACAGGACGCCGGCCTCGAAGCGCCCGGCGACCACTCCGTCCCGCAGCGCCTGCCCGATGCGCTCGATCCGGCCCTGTCCATCACGCGCAGCCAGGCCGTCGAGCGGCAGGTCGGCACCCTCGAGCCGCCGCCAGGTGACCAGCCGGGACAGCTCCGGATGGTCTACGTAGGCGTCGCACAGCAGCGCGGCGGCGCCGGGCAGGTCCTCCACGTCCAGCGGCAGGCTCTCGACGGCCTCGCGGACCACGTCCTCCCACACCGCGTCGAACAGCCCGGCCTTGCTCTGGAAGTAGTGGTAGATCTGCGCCTTGTTCGCCTGCGCCGCCTCGGCGATGCGGTCGACCCGGGCGCCGTTGAGGCCGCGCGCGGCGAACTCCGCCCGCCCGGCGGCGATCAGGCGCTGCTTGGTGGCCTCGGCATCGCGTCGCATGGCGGCATCTTATTCTAACTAACTGTTTGGTTGATATGCTGCCGCCGTGCCCTCGCAAGATCACACCGCCTCAGCTCGGCGCCCGCGTCCCGAACCGGTCGCAACGCGTCCGGGCGGCGATGAACATCTGCTCGGACGCCGCGAGGAATGCGCGAGGCTGGACACGCTGCTCAAGGCGATGCGCGAGGGCAGCAGCGACGTACTTGTCATGGCGGGGGAGTCCGGCATCGGCAAGACCGCGCTGCTTGACTACGCGGTCCGGTCCGCCGCCGACATGCGAATCCTGCGATCGGCCGGCGTCGAGTCCGAGAGGGACCTGCCCTACGCCGCGCTGCACAGGCTGTGCCTGCCCTTGCTCGACGGCGTCGACCATCTGCCGGAACCCCAGGCCGAGGCGCTGGCGACGGTGTTCGGGATGCGGGGCGGGGAGACGCCAGGGCCGTTCCTGGTCGGGCTCGGAGTGCTCAACCTGCTCGCCGAAGCGGCGCGGGGAGGGCCGGTGCTGTGCGCGGTGGACGACGCGCACTGGCTCGACGAGGCGTCGGCACAGGCTCTCGCCTTCGTGGCGCGGAGGCTGCGGGCCGAGTCGATCCTGATGCTGATCGCCAGCCGCACCCCGATCGCGAGCATGCGCGGATTGGCGTCGCTCGGCGTCGAGGGGCTGGCTCCGGCGGCGGCGAGCCAGCTGCTGGACTCGGTCGTGCGGTGGCCGCTGGACGACGGCGTCCGCGCCGCGATCCTGGCCGAGGCGCGGGGCAACCCGCTGGCATTGCTGCAGCTGCCGCTGGATTCGCCGGACCGGCTGGCAGGCGGGTTCGGGCTGTTGGAGGCCACGGCGCTCGCCGGCCGGATCGAGTCGAGCTTTCAGCGCCGAATCGCCGAGCTGCCCGGCGATTCGCAGGAGCTGCTGTTGCTCGCCGCCGCTGAATCGGCCGGCGACCCGGTCCTGATTTGGCGCGCCGCTGCGGCTCTCGGGCTCAGTCCGCAGGCCGGAAGCGCTTGTGAGGATGCTGAGTTGCTGACGATCGGGGTGCGCTTCGCGTTCCGGCACCCGCTGGTGCGCTCGGCGGTGTATCACGCGGCTCCGGCGCAGGCACGGCGCCGGGTGCATCGGGCCCTGGCCGAGGCCACGTCGCGGGAGGCCGACCCGGACCGGCGCGCCTGGCATCTCGGGCAGGCGGTGGAGAGCCAGGACGAGGCGGTCGCGGCCGAGTTGGAGGCGTCGGCGGACCGGGCCCAGTCGCGAGGCGGGCTGGCTGCGGCGGCTGCGTTCTTGGAGCGGGCCGCGGCGCTGACGCCGGATCCGGTGGTGCGCGCCGAGCGGGAGCTGCTCGCGGCCCGGGACAAGTACCACGCCGGGGCACCTGAAGGGGCCCAGGCGCTGCTGGACAAGGTCGAGTCCGGGCCGCGCGACGAGCTGCGGCTGGCTCACGTCCGGCAGCTGCGCGGGCATTTGGCCTTCGTCACCGGCGGCGCGGTGGTCGCTCCGAAGCTGCTGCTGGAGGCAGCGCGGCAGTTCGAGCGGCTCGATCCGGTGCTGGCACGGGAGACGTATCTGGACGCGATCATCTACGCGTTGCGGACCGGGCGGTTCTCCGAAGACGTCACCGTGACGGAGGTCGCGCAGGCTGCGGCGGCCGCGCCGGTGCCGGGGCGGCCCGCGCGAGCCCAGGATGTGTTGCTCGATGCGCTGGCGGTGCTCTATACGGAAGGGCACGTCAAGGGCGCGCCGTTGGTCCAGCGTGCGTTGGACGGGTTCACAGCCGAGGGGTTGTCAGTGAGCGAGGCGACACGGTGGCTGTCGCTGGGCTGCTACGGAGCCTTCGCGACCTGGGACGACGTTGCCTGGGAGCGGATCTCGGCAGCCAACGTCCGGCACATCCGGGCCACCGGCGCGCTGGGAATGCTGCCGGTCGCGCACTCGCAGCGGATGCTGGTCCACCTGCATGCCGGAGAGTTCCAGGCCGCGGCGGACCTGCTGGAGGAGTCCGATGCGATCGCCGCCGCCATCGGAGTGGACAGGCCGGCCTATGACGTCGCGGCGGTGGCTGCTTGGCGGGGGCAGTATGAGCGGGCTGTGGAGCTGCTGCGGGTGGCGGAGCGTGCGGCGGTTGAGCGGCGGGACGGCAACGGGCTCACGTTCGTGCACTACGCGTCGGCGGTGATGCTCAACGGGCTCGGACGTTTCGCCGAGGCTCGGGACGCTGCGCTGAAGGCTGCGCATCCGGTGGGGTCGGCGTTCGCGTACTGGGCTTTGGGCGAGCTGGCTGAGGCGGCGGTTCGCTGTGGAGACCGGGGCCAGGCTGAAGAGGCGGTCGAGGTGCTGGCGAGTACCACCACGCCGAGCGCGACGGAGTGGGCACTGGGCACCGAGGCGCGAGTACGTGCTCTGATCAGCGATGGAGCCGAGGCGCAGGAGTACTACCGCGAGGCGATCTCGCGGCTTCGGCACAGCCGGGGCGTGATGGATTCGGCGCGGACGGAGTTGCTGTACGGCGAATGGCTGCGCGGACAGGACCGCGTGGCGGAGGCGCGGGAGCAGCTGAGCGCGGTGTACAGCCGGTTCGCGGGGATCGGCGCGGAGGGGTACGCCGGGCGCGCGCGGCGGGAGCTCGCGGCGTGCGGCGTGACGGTCGCGGGGCCGGCAACGCAGAAGGCGGTCGAACTGACGGAGCAGGAACGGCAGATCGCGCGGCGTGCGCGGGACGGGCGGTCGAACGCAGAGATCGGGGCTGAGCTGTTCCTGAGCGCGCGCACGGTCGAGTGGCACCTGCGGAAGGTGTTCACCAAGCTCGGGATCAGCTCGCGGCGGGAATTGGGGACGGTGCTGCGGTAGCGGTTGCCCGATCATGCTTTCGAGCGGCTTGGGCGGCTTGGGCGGCTTGGGCAGCTTTTGGGTATTTTGGGCGGCCTATTGCGAAAGCGCCCCGCCGAGCTCCCGTCGCGACGTGATCCCCAGCTTGGCGAACACGTTCCGCAGGTGCCACTCCACCGTCCGAGGACTGAGGAACAGCTCCGCCCCGATGGCAGCGTTCGAATGCCCCGCCGCCGCGAGCCGCGCGATCTGCGCCTCCTGCGGCGTCAGCACCGGGGCACCGACCGTGCGCTTGCGCACCGTCTCGCCGGTCGCCAGAAGCTCACGGCGTGCCCGCTCGGCGAAGGCCTCCATGCCGATCGCGACCATCGCCTCATGCGCCGCGCGCAGCTCGTCGCGGGCCTGGGTGCGGCGGCTCTGGCGGCGCAGCCACTCGCCGAACAGCAGTCGCGCCCGGGCCGTGAAGGTGTCGAGGCCGCCGCGCGTGAAGTGGTCGATCGCCTCGCGGTAGCGGTCCTCGGCCACCTTCGGCGCGCCGGTCAGGGCCTCGGCGAGCGCGTACGCGCCCAGGGCCCACGGCGTGCCGGCCTGGCTCCAGTCCGCCAGCTGCTCACACGCCCGGGCCGCCGTGGCCGGCTCGCCGGCGCGCGTCGCGGCCTCGGCCAGCTCGCTGAGCGTGCAGTAGTGCATCGCGAAGTCCTGATACTCCAGCCCTCGCTTCGCGGCCTGCATCGCCATCGGATAGTCGCCCGAGCCGTTGTGCAGCACCGCCCGCGCGTACGCTGCCAGCCCGACCAGCCGCCCCAGGCCGTGCTGCTCGCCGTCGCGCTCCATCGACTCGGCCAGCTCCAGCGCCGGCTGTTTGCGTCCCTGGTGTGCCGCGACCATCGCCTGGGTGGCCCGGTACATCGCCATGCCGATCACCTGCTCGGCTGTCGCAGCCTCGGACAGCAGATCCTCGGCCTGCGAGAAGCTGCCCGCGTAGCCCACCGCAGCTGCCTGATACGTGAGCGCCGACGGCAGGATCGACAGCGTGCCGGTGTTCCGTGCGAACCGCACTGCCCGATCCGTGATGTCCTGCAAAGCCCGCAGGTCGCCCAACTCCAGCGTCACGTTCGCGGCGTACCACAGCAGCGGCAGGTCCTTGCTGTCGGTGAACGAGCGCAGCGCCTGCTTCAGCGGCGCGACGGCCGCGACCGGACCCTCCACAGCCCACGTGACCAGGCCGCGCATGATCGTCCCGGCCGCGTCATCGTCGCTCGGCACAGCGGGCAGATCCCGGACGATCTCGGCGGCGCGGCGCAGACCGTCGTGATCGTTGCGTCCCGTGCTCAAAGCCGCGCCGAGCGCCACCAGCGAGGTCTGCCGAGCAGCGCCCGGATCCAGATCGCGCAGCGCACCGGCCGCGGCCAGCAGCGGTCCGACCACGCCGAGCCCGGGGTTGACCACGTGGGTCGCCATGGCGCGCAGCCGGGCCGCCGTGGCTTGCCGCAACGGATCCAGCTGACCAAGCTCTGCGGCGGCCAACAGGTCGGGCACCCGAGTCGGCAGCCCCGAATCGAGGTAGGCCTGAGCTGCCGCCAAGGCCCGACGCGCACGCCCTTGCGAGTCCGGTGTCAGCGCAGCGGCACGTTCCAAGAACGATCCCGCAGCCGCCCGGCCTCCGCGCGCCAAAGCCCGGTCCGCCGAACGCTCCAACGCTGCGGCGACCTCCTCATCCGGCTCGATCGCGGCATGCCCCTGGTGCCAAGCCCGCCGATCAGGGTCGCGCGAAGCATCCGTCGCCTCGGCCAACGCCCGGTGCGCCGCACGCAACGCCGCAGCATCGGCCCCGCGCCACACCGCCGAGCGCACCAGCGGATGCCGGAAGCGCACCGGGGCGCCCATCGTGATCAGATCGGCGGCCTCAGCCGGCGAGGCGGCCTCGAGCCCCACACCGAGCAGCTTCAGCGCACGCCACAACAACGGCGCGTCCCCGACGGGTTCGAGCGCTGCGACGAGCAGGAGCGTCCGAGTCTGCGCCGGCAGTGCCTCGACCCGGCGGCCGAACCCGTCCTCGATCCGGGAGACCACCCCCGCACCGCCGTGCTGCCCGCCGAAGCCGAACGCCAGCTCCGCCGAGGTCCGGCTTCGCGGCAGCTCCAGCAGCGCCAGCGGGTTGCCGCCGGTCTCGGCGACGATCCGGTCCCTGACCCGCGCGTCGACCGGGCCGGGGAGCGCCTCTTGAAGCAGGGCGCGGGCATCGGCGTCGGTCAGTCCCGCCAGGAGCAGCTCCGGCAGGCCGGACAGCCTGTCCGCCTCGCCGTCGACGACGCGCTCGGCGAAGATCAG
>Ga0207671_10000391_pt1 | contig 61281 bp, 55 predicted proteins | sample KBSC24metaG_FD_184352 | JGI IMG/M metagenome (GOLD analysis project Ga0207671, IMG submission 184352) | Corn rhizosphere microbial communities from Kellogg Biological Station, Michigan, USA - KBS C2-4 metaG (SPAdes) (version 2) | ecosystem: Host-associated > Plants > Roots > Rhizosphere > Soil... | reverse complement strand
CATACTGCATGAAGGCAAGGCCGATCTGCTTGAGGTTGGAGGCGCAGCTGGTCTGGCGAGCCTTCTCACGCACCTTGGCGAAAACGGGGAAGAGGATCGCAGCGAGAATCGCTATGATTGCTATAACTACTAGCAACTCAATCAATGTAAAACCTTTATTTTTCATTACTACCCTTTTCAGAATAACCCTGGTATTAATGAGTCTTGCTATGTAACCGCTGTTTTTCAGGACAACACAGTCCGCTCATTTGAAATGTATGCGCTTACATTACATTTCAGTATACAACTTGAATGGTGTAAACGCTTGCGCAAATTATACAACAGAACCCCTTGAGAGTCAATCCTTTTTCCGGGGTTCGCCGTATATGGTAGATCGCCGCGCCTATCGTTTGCGCGCGACGATCTGGATCCCATTGATAGGAGCCCGAAGATCGGGATCCGTTGACGATACCGGCGTGGCCAGCATCGTGAACGTGTCGCCTGTCACGTTCTCGAACTTAGCGTAGTTGGCATTGGGCGATGAGGGAGGCGCGTAGGAACCGGCGTAGAATGAGCCGGCCTTATCCGTCACCTCGACAGTCTGCGAGCCGATCTGGAACTTCCCGACACGAGTAGAGCCCGAATTGCCGCCGTCACAGTAGACGTAGACGTCATATCCCGAGTCGGTGAACCTCTTCGGCAGACCTGAAACGGTGATCTTGGTTGTATCGTGCCCGTATGTCTCCAGATACCCCTTCATCATACGATTGCCGCCGGACAGATCTTTGATTGGGGTCGAATATGTTCCGCCCGCATCGTACTTGAGCAGAGCAGATGTCGCAGTGCCGGAACCGTCCGAGAGATCGACTTCGCCGTAACGACAAGGCGCGCAGTTCCAGTTTATCGCCGGGACGGCCCCGGCGCGTTCATCCTGATCCATGGCGATTGCATCGCCCACGAAGTCGATACTGATGACGTCGGATTGGTTTGCCCCTTGCGGCACGGCATTCACCGGCCGTGACTTTACGCTCGTCCCGGCGCCGGCGACCGCTGAGACCTGATAGTAGTACGGCGTTCCGGCCTTCACAGTTCGATCTGTGTAGCCGGCGGAATAGACACGTGCGCTTACGGGTATATAGCCGCTGTGAGCCGATGCCGACCTCCACACAATGTACCGGGCAGCGCCGGGCGAGGGATTCCATGTGAGCCGCACCGCGCCCTGACCGGCCGCAGCGCGCACGCCGCTCACCGCGGCCGGAGGCAGCTTATCTGCGGGTTTCGGACGTCCGATACACACAAGCCGCGTCGCGTGTGAGTTAAGCGTGGCAGAGAAAGAGCCCTGGAAGGAACCGAGATCCGTCCGGCTCCATAAATCCCGCACAGGCTGCGAGCCATCGATACCCAGCAGGCCCCAGTCCGCGGAGATTTTCGCAGGCTGGTCGCCGAGATTTATCAACGCAACGGTGCATGTTCCGTCCGCATTATCGACACGCCAGACCTGATGGGCGCCGCCGGCCATCCGTACGGCAGGGCGACCCGCCTGATTGACGGCGATGACTTCATCGTTTGTCATCAGCTTTAGGCCGAGGGCGTCGATTTTCGTCAGGTCGTCGCCCCAATAGAACGGGGCGCAGTTGATAGCCCAGAATGTCACAACCGACAGGCGCTCGTCATCGTTCAAGCCAGCCATATCGCCGTTGCCCATCGCGAGGCCGTCGAAGTCGTTCCATCCCTTGCCCGGCCCGGCGTCTTCCGTCCACAATGGAGCCTCCGTGTAACGGATCAGCATCTTGTTCCAGTTCGTCATCTTGGTCGTCAGTGCGTCGCCGTCATCGTTCACACGGCGGCCCTGCGCGTATTTCTTCCACCACCCCGCATATTGATGGTCGACACGCCATGAGACCTCGATCCACACATTACGGCCGGTCTTCCGAAACCCTTCTGAATACGCTTTGATATCGTCGCGGCTGTCTACAGTCGCATCCGATCCCGGGCCAACGCCATCGATCTTCAGGTAGTCGATACCCCAGGAGGCCCAGAGAGCGGCAATGGAGTCAATAAACTCCTGAGCGCCCGGCTTCTTGAAGTCTATCTTCATATGCCAGTCGCCGAATGCATTCCCTGCGACGTGCGGTTCCGCAACGATGTCGCGAACATGATATTTCGTGCCCAGGATGGGCGGATTTGCATCGTAGACGCTCTTCTGAACGCCCGGGATCCAGTAGATACCGATCTTCTGTCCTTTTGAGTGGAGATATTTTGCGAGGCCGTCGATGCCTTCGGGGAACCTCTTCAGGTCGGTTGTCGGACGGCCGTACTCGTCGTAGCCGCCTGCCCAACCCGAATCGATATTGACGTAGTTATAGCCATGGCTCTGCAAAAGCCTGTGCATGGCATCGGCCTGAACCCTGACATTGGCGGAATTCAGCCAGCCGGCGCCGTACTCGGGGCGTTTAATAGCCTGGAGGTTCCAGGTCGTCCAGCCCATGTAAGGCGCCTCGGCAAACCGTTCAACAGTTCGTCCGGCAGGCTGCGCACGAAGAGTTACTGTGGGTTTTAGAGGGTCAGCGGCCACGCCGGCTGCGCAGCAGGCAGCGAGTGAAGCGGCAAGCAGCGCAGTCTTTATAGATCGGCCGCGCCGGCCGCACGAGTACATCACCAAGTTTGTTCCTTCACATCGCCACCATGAGACCCTAGAGAATCGGCAATGATTGCTGTAATTGCGCCAACATATTAACATGTGCGCCTTATTTACGGCTCATGTATGCGTTTACATATAGCAGAGACCAATATGAAAACGGTTACATAGATTCTAACGCATTCTATCATCGTATTTGTTCCATGTCAAGCCGTTTTTCTTCTTTAGCAGTTTATCTCAGGCGATGCCAACAAACCTGGTATGGAATCCTAAATTCAACGAAAATAACCACAAACTGGGCCAAAGAATCATCGAATTTATCTTTACTTGACGCTTCATTGCTGCGTTAATGTGGGTAGATACAGTCGAGACACACCCGGAGCGGCAGAATTGCAGCGTCAATCAGCTCTTTGACGGCATAAGCAGGCGGCCTTCGTTCTTCGGAATTTACACCTATTTCGATAATCACCCGTAAGCGCCTCGGAGGCCATCCAAAGCTTGAGAGGCTGAGGGAGCATGGCAGATAAGAAGTTTACAGGATTATCACAAATGATTTGGCGCGGCAAAAGTATGGATATTGTCCCTTATAATATAAGGGCAGTTCGCCAGCGAACCGCATTTACCCTTAATTAGAGAGACCAGAACGTTGAAAAACAAACCCATATTCCAATTTACCAAGCGCCTTGCGCTCCAGTGTATCGCACTGGCGGCTGCGGTAGCAGGTCTGGCGACCGGATCGGCGGTTTTCGCCGCAGACGATCAGGCAGCCGTCCCTTCCGCCTCTGCAAATATGTCTATCATCAATGATGCGCCGCCTAAAGCTCCCGGCATTGCGAATCCGACCCAGGCCGACGATGCCGAGATCTTCATCCACTCAAAGGACGCGAACGTCGATCGTCTTATTGCAGCGCCTTCCAGTACGCCCGTTACCATTGATGCTCCTGTTGTCTTCTATATTCAGCGCGCGCCGGGCAGCATGGCCAACCGATACGTCTATGCTCTGGTACGCGACGGAAACACGGTAGTCAGTTCCGACCGCCCACTGGGCCTCAGCACCAACTTGATCAAACTTCAGCATCGTTCAGAGACGACGCCCGGGCTTCGCGCCGGTCCGGTGACGCTGTATGTTTGGGGTATCGACCAAATCAATCGCATTTCGGCTGCGAAGCGCCTTGATTTGATGATTTCCGGTCAGGATTAGAAACCCCAGGAACGACTGAAGCTAATGAATATCACGACCGCCACGATTATTAACGCCGTCCTTATCCCAGCCGCGCTGTTTTGCGCGACTGGTCAATATGCATCGGCGCGCGACGGCCATACGCGTCATGGAGTCGCCGTTCACCGGCAACAGGCAAGTCATCCCACGGCCACGGGATCATTTCTGGGCACGATGGTATACACCGCGCCCGACTTGATCGATCAGTTGGAGACCCACCCTGCTATCGCCGCCAGATATGCGCGGCACTATCACACAACTCCGGAAAATATCATCCGGTACATGAGAGCGAATCTCGTAGAGAGCTACATGCCGCGCACGCAGGTTTTCACGACTTACTGGGTACGCGGTAACGGAAAAATCAGGACAGGAAGTGAGCGCCTCACAAAAGGCACCCGCGTATTCGCGCTTCGCAATGGTCAACCCGTGCTGAAGTGGGCATGCGGCAACCCATTGACGGCCGGTCTGCCTCCCGTACGGACTATCGCCTCATCGACCGTCGAGCACTTTCACACCAAGATCTCTCCAAGCGAGGAGCTGCTGGTGCCATCGGAGCCGGCTGATGTCGTTATTCCCGCAGAACCGCCTCCGGTAATGATGACCGAAGTTCCAAATGAAGAGATCAGGTTCAGTTCTGCGGCAATTCCTCCTGCTGCCGGCGGGGGCGGCTTTGCCTTTCCATGGATTCCTGTGGCAGCGATCCCTATTATCGTAGGCGTAACGCACCCGGGAGGAGGCGGAGGCGACACGCCTGTGCCGCCAGTGCCGGAAAGCAGCACAATTGTCTCTTTCGCAGCTGCGACCGCCTTTGGCGCGCTTTTGATGCTGCGTCGAAAGCGATCCCAGACAGCCTAAATTGCATTAAGCCGGCCGCATTGCGGCCGGCTTAATCTTTTATCTAATCTTTCATGCTGAATAGCAATGATATCACACAGAACACAAACGATATTAATCGCCCTCGCTGTACTCACGGCCGCTTTCGGTGGGCCGCGCAATGCTCTTGCGCAGGGGCAGACGGATCGGCAGCGCACGAAACAAGCAGCCGCGTCTATCCACCATGACACTTCCCAAAAGACACGGACACTTCGCCGGCATATCCGAAAGGCTCCTGTCGTATCCTATTCCGATACATTTCTTCCGACAGCATCCGCGACACGTGAGCAGTTTCTGGGGCAGGTAAAGGGCAGCAGGCAGGCGATCAAGTATTATTCGAAATACCTGAATGTGCCTCCGGCAGATGTCATCGCCTCTCTCTTCGATGGACTTATGCTCACTACTCTGAGTTCTGCGGGAAGCTTTACGGAATACCGACGTCACAGTAACGGGGTGATCTACCCAGTTCGTGTCGATCTGCCTCGCGGAACGCAGGTTTTCAAGGCAGCAGGCGGAAAGGTTTCGCTTTTGGCCGCGAATGGAGACCCGATCGTACCGTACGCAATGGTTGTGAACATCATTCGCAAGCCTGCGCCACAGCTCAAGAAAGCGCCGCCCGTCGAGGTGATCATCACAGCGCCCGAGCGAGAAGTTGTACACGGGAGCGAACCCGGACAACCGGCAGACGGCTCACAGCCCTAGCGGCGATTTGGGGTTGGGGACTAAAGCCACGGCAGCCAGATGCCTTGGCGGTTGTTTGCCCTGGCGGCCTTTTGCCCTGGCGGCTAAAGCCACGGGCTGGAGAGTACACATGTCCGCCTTCGCGGACTAGGAATGGCCCTTCTTAGTCCGCGAAGGCGGACTGTTGTACTCTCTAGGCGCGGTTTTAACCGCCTGCCTCTTGGCGCTTGCGAATCATTTGACCGCCTGCCAGGATTATAACCTTAGCGATTACAACGTCAGCTTCATTCCGTCGTACCCGACCTCGACTCCTGCAGCTGTGACCGACTCGCGTTCGAACGAGTTCTCAATCAATATCGGATTGGTATCGTTCATATGAACGTATATCTTACGGCTGGCATCCGACTGTGAAAGCGCCTCAAGGGAGCCGCCTTTTCCACTGACGGCAGTATAGCCAAGCTGGGATGCGCCGACTTTCCGCACAGTCCGCAGCGCCAGTTCATCACCACTCCAGAACATGCCGTCGACGAGCAGCACATCGGTTGTCAAAAACTCGCCCAGGATCCGGCCTGTCATCGTTGGGAGCTGAGGCGCTACCAACACCCGTTTGCGCGTATTCTGATCCACCAGCAAGTAGGCAAGGAGGTGCCCGCTTCCGGCAGCTGCGGCTGGCTCACCGGTATATCTTGGCGCCGTTGCGGGAATGCTGATTGCAGAAAACAGAAGACCGGACTTCTCGCCGTTCGCCAGCATAAGCGGAGCAGGAGCTTCGGGAACGTTCTCCCAATCGACGCCACAATACTGGCCCATGACCGCTTCCATTTGAAGGCCGGCGTTGACGGAGGTACGGATCTGGGGAGTGCCGAATACGCGCAGCCGGCTGCCTTCACGCAGTTGGAAGATACCGAGCACATTTTGGATGTCGGCGCTGGTCAACAGGACACCCTCGATAACGCTGCTGCGAACGGATGTGGAGCGTGGCTGCAGTTCCGGATTGGCTTCGATCTGCACCCGAAAATCCGGCGACGCATTGATCAGAAACCAGTGTTCGCCGTCGGCGCTGACGGCGATGCTGGACTGCGTCCTCGGCTTCGCCTCTTCCGGATGACGACGAGCCAGCCGGCAGCCTGCGCAGGTGCAATTCCACTGTGGAAATCCACCACTGGCAGCCGTTCCTAAGAGAAGAACAATCACGGCGATCCCCCAACGTTAACTATGATCTGACAGAATTGACAATTCGGATAACTCTATTATGTCTGTTTAGACGCTGATAAACCATCATTTGACGACATTTGACCCGGTTTTGTGAAGGCGCATCAGAGCAAAGCTCAACATTTGCCGTTCATGCCGCTCAGTGCGTTATAATGAAAGGAACCAAGCACGGGAGTTTCTTCACTGATCGCTGCACACCCATTACAGACAAAACACGGCATATGCTTCCGGCTGCATTTTTCACAAACGGCCTTGAGCAATGTAATCACAGTCATCATCGCCCTTTTTGCGGCTCTTGGCATTTCGGCTCCGGCAACGGCATCAGCCGTAGTCGCCGGACAGACAAGCCAGACGGAAATCGTGGATGAAACAGGGATCGTCGTATGGGATGAAAAGACTAACTCTGAAACACTGATCGATAAAGTCACACTTCGATCCGGCAGCAAGTCACCATTCCTCTACATCGTTCCGACCCCGGTCGAACCGAGCGTCACCGCTATCGCAGGCGATCCTACCCGCTATCTTAACCGCGCATACCATTCGGTCACAAAGCATAACGATATTACCGGCATCCGGATAATATCGGGAGTGAGCCAAATGGCGCAAAGTTTTCAACCCGACCCTCCAGCTCAGCATTTCCCGGGCGCAACTCCCACAACGGCTGCCACCAATACTACCTGCCAGTATACGATTTTGCCGCTAAAAGACACTCAGGACGTTGCCGGCTGGCTGCGAGAACAGGGCTTCGATAGCGATATACGCCTGCAAGACTGGCTGCAGCCATATGTCAACCGTGGCTGGGTTCTCACCGTCTTTCGCATCTCGCCAACCAAATCAGAACAGAACATTGTGCGCCCGCCAGCTTTTACCCTGACGTTTCGTGCATATAAGCCATTCTTTCCATACCATGAGCCTCAAGCGCCGAGTTCCGGGGCCGAAACGGCGACTGCGCATATTCGGATGTACGTTGTGAGCAATGCCCGCCTGGATGCCGTAGGGCTGGGCAGATCGGACAGATGGACGCAAATGGCGCGCTGGTCGGCGGCGTTTCCGGAAGCTGCAGAGCGTGAGCTATTACAGGCCGGCGCAAATCAGACCGGCCTTATCCAAAGTCAAATTCCGGCTCAGCCATGGGTAAACGTTTTCGACGACGCTGGCAGCCCTGAATCGCGTTCGACCGACCTTCTGTTCTTCCCATCGCCCGATCAGTCTCCGCAGGCTGCCGTCATCCAAACAACATCCGACCGGCGCACAGCGCTGCCTATCGATTTACTGCTGATTGCGACAGCCGCCATTATCCTGGGTGCAATAAAATGGAGAACTGCAACGCGCAAGAGAGCCAATGGGCTCGCAGGCAAGCGCTCACGACGGGCTCAAACCGCTGCGGGGAAGAAACAGCCGCGGCGATCGAGTCCGGCAGATCTCACGGCTCCCTGGAATGGACAGCCCCCGCCAGATCAACAGAAAGTGGTTCAGCCGGCGCCAGACTACATTAGCGCGGAGGGTACGTCCTTTGATCCCGTGCAGGACGGTATCCCCTTAATTGACGCAACTCCCTGGATCGATATCCCGTCTGCTCCCCTACAGATGCCTGGCGTGTTTACGGTAATGCCTATTTCGAAAGGCAATGGCCGGGCCACACCATCTCCGGAGCCTGAAGAGGGTCCCCAGCCACTTCCCGAATCGACCTGGATTGGCCCCCCCGCGCGCAGCCAATTCAAGCGGCGGCGAAAAGCGTCTTCCGGCTCTCAGGCGCCTGAAAACAAAACAGAATAGAGCCATGCGGCAAATGCAGGGCAGGATTGCTTAGAACTTAGTGAATGCGGAACGGCCCGCCGTGAGGTTCGGGCTCCATATCCGGCTGGCTCGAATCCTGGATCACTTCATGAAGCTCCAGAACGTTCTGCTGGTAGTAAGCGTCCTTGGGCAGCGTGCCCGACTTTGCATGGCCTTCACGGAAGGAATCCGACTGGACCCAATTCAGAAAATCCTGGCGGCTGTTCCAGAAAGTCAGAACGACATAGGGATCGCCCTCATTGGCGGGGCGCAGCACGAGATTGGACACAAAGCCGGGCATTTTATCGACGAGGCCGGCGCGCTCACGAAAGACACGCTCAAATTCGGCGCCGTATTCCGGCCGCACATAGAGCCGGTTAGCGACAGTTATCATGAAAATCTCCTGAGTAAATTCAACTCGCTAAGCAGAATACCCGGACACTGTTAAAATGTATCCTTTTAGGATATAGCTAAGAAAAGTATGCCTGTGCGATAATCAAGTGCTGGTAAGTAATCGCGAGCGCCGAATGGCGGCGGTCGTTCGCGGTAATGCCATTTGCTGGCCGGTGTCGCAGACCGGGTGACACCGGCTATACTCCTCTTCCCGTTTTATCCTGTAGCGCAGGATATAGCAATTATCGCAAAACAAATACCCTTACATCTCATGCAGATTTGTCTGCATGAGATGTAAGGGTATTAATGACTGACTATTCCGTATCAGTCTGCGGTCCAGCAGGACGTTCCCATGGCCTTTGCGACACGGCGGCCGGCATCATTGGCAACTTCGCGATTGCTGTATGAGCCGAAGTCGATCTTCCATTTGCGCGCCCGCCAGGAAGTCCGCACGATGTAACGGTTCTTCTCTTCGTCTACGCGGATCCCAAGCATGTCGTACAATGCGCCTTTTGCGGCATACTGAAACGGCGGCACGCCACGCTTGTATGTATAGCGCCGCGTTTCGGGGTTGCATTCCAGCTGTATCGGCACAGCGTTCCGAACGAAAAAGAAGCCAACCAGACCGACCAAGAAAAACACCCAGCAAATCGGCGCAAGCAGCATGCGATGCGCAATGAAGTAACCTCGATGGCTCATTGCGTCAAGGCACCACCAGGCAATAGGCATCAGGGCAGGCCACACGACAAAGAAAAGACAGTTGAGAAACGGCTTCCGAATGGTAACTCGTTCGGGCCGTATAATAACTGTCCATGAGGCTCTCATCGCAAGCACCAGCAAACCGCCAAACATGGCTAAGCCGCCAAGGGCCAGCAGGAGAGGCTTTAATGCAATGGGCGACGAACTGCCCATTTGCATTGTTGAAAATGTTATAAGCAGAACAGCCACGAGCACTGCTGCCCAGGGAACATAATCCGTAACAACTTTTCGACCACCAACCATGGCGCCGTCATTCCTCACTAACCTTCTCCGATCCTTCTTTGTCGTCTGAAAACCTGAGAACTCACGCCTTTGCTAAAATGCGGGACAAGCCTGCCGGCGAGTTGTTTGCCGGAAAGCGACATCCATAGTAAGACGTAGAAAGCCAAGTCAAGTTCAAGAAAACATCATCAATTCGAAATCCGGATATCACCGTGTGAATACAACCAAGTACCTTACGTACCTTTCAGCACAGGGAAGAATGCCTACGTATCCACACGCTCCGAAGGCCCCATGCCGGTTTACAATTGATGATCCAACGGGAATAAGTTCGGTTAATGAGCAACGCAACGGCAAAATCCGATCACGATAGGTAGAGATATGCAGCCGAAAAAAACATGTTCATAACGATTTTCGGTCTGTCGGGTTTAGCTATAGTACCCATTCTACCCGCATCTATCTCAAGTGCTGTTGGATTTGTCACCGTCAATTCACCATATAGTATCATTCTGAACATGCCTTCCAGAGCCCACAACACTTTGCCAGAGCAAGAAATCTGCCAATATGATTTGATATTTCTTTGAAGCTTTCTTATTTACACGCGCAAGGTAGCTCTTGCGGCTGGCAATGATCCTGAACACACTTCAAACTGTGAAGCACGCGACGCCGCGCCTCCGTGCTTCCATCGAGTCCCGCCTGCAGATGGTATCCGATCTCTGCCAGCCAGGCCGATGCAGCCTGTTCAGGCGTATCCACCAGACTGCCGAACCGGCGGATCGCGGCGAACGCAACATCTCCTGACGGTGCGCCGCTATCTCCGCATGCCCAGAGCCGTAAATCGGCCGGCGGCACGACAATCGCCTTTTCTCCCGCCTCGAACAGGACAAGCCGCAGAACTCCGTTGAGCTCAGCTGTGCCTCCGATAGCATCCACTCCAAGATCGCCGTAGCCAAGCAGTAGTGTGAGCGCCGGCGGTTCCGCCGCTAGGACATCCCGAAGCCAGAGCGTCAGGCGCGAAAGCCGCTCAGCGCCTTCCCCGTTTCTGCCAAGTGTCTCACAGCGAAACGTAATGTCTCCAAGATCGCCCCACAAACGGCAAACACCTGCCAAGGGACGCGTCGCATCAATGGCCAGCACACGCAGTGTGGATGGTTCATAGCACATATATTCCGCAGGATTAGTTATCCGATCGCGCACGGCGTTCAAGTCTATTGTCTCCATAATCATCTCCCTGAATCGCAAATATAGCAACCAATCGATATTGATATTCCTCAATTTCTGAGATGTAAATTACCGTCTTCTATGCCGATCCCTCATACGCATTTCGAGCGCCATAAGTATATCATACAAGTAGACTTATGTCAAGAATTGAAGACAAAGTACGATTGGATGTTCGTATTTATAGAACGATTGCAGGCGAGCGCCCAGAATAAAGATGTGTTTCAGTGAACGGATGATTTTTTGCCGGCCGGGAGAGATCGATTCCTTGACTCTGACGACGCCTTACTGCTATCCTGGTAGGGAAGTCCGGCTTGCCGGATCGGGATATCACCTATGGATAACAAGGAAGTCGGGCGTAGGCTGCGAGAACGACGGATACAGTTGGGGTTGACGCAGGAAGAGCTGGCCGAAACGCTTTCAGTGGGACCGAATACGATCTCACGCTGGGAGACCGGTGAGCGCAGTATCGCTGTGACGGACCTTCCCCGTGTGGCAACGGCAATCTGCGTGGCGCCTGCCTATTTCTTCCCAACAGCAGGAAGTGAAGAACCGACGGAAGCGGAAAAGCGGCTGGCGCCCCTCTTCGATGAGTTGAGACTTACGGCAAGCCGCGGATTGTTGACCCCGGAACACGCGGAAGATATCCTGGACTTTGTTCGCTTCAAAAATCAACAGGCGGCGAGAAGGCGGCGCAGCGGGCAGTGACGTGAGCCGGAACAGCGCGCTGCTTCACCAGTCCATGGGAATCTTAGGCCTCGTTCAGCAATAAGCGATTCGCAAAAGAGGGCGCATTGAGAAGGCGCCACTCCCTTGAAATGAAGCAATAAATGCCGTGGGCGGCCTTAATATCGGTAATCGACCAGTACGGCATCGTTCGAGCGGATGGCCATTCTCAGCATAACGGTCTTCCCCTCGACTTCGTAGCCTGATTCCCCAAACCGAACCCCGTTCACGTACAGTTGAACCGAATGCGGCGGCTGTGGCGCAAATTCCAGATCGAACGAGGGCCGTCCCTTCGTAAGGTCTATCTTGACTTTCTTCCCTGCAACACTCTTCATGATCACAATCCCCCGGCAATATTTGGACATAGCGATCAACTGAGGAACAATACAGTGTCGATCGAGGTCTCACACCAAGGACGTGCAGGGAGATGGGATTGTGAAAAACGTAACAGCTTTGAAGCCGTCCCAAGCACTGAATAACTAGAAAATCCTCGCGGGATGACCGGGATTCGGTCGCAATGCAACCATTGAGTGATACAATGGGTATATACGCGCTATGGGAGCGCGACAGCTTAGTCGGTACATTTTGTTGGTATGAAAGCGTGTCGGCGTCAATGGAGATGACCATGGAAACGCAAACTGGCGAGGGTGTTGTCAGTATCATTCTCGACGGCCAGATCACTTTTGAAAACATCGGCCCAATAAAGGCCTGTCTCGCCGAAGCTCTCGACGACTGGCGCGTCGAGTTGATCGAGTTCGACTTGCGGCGTGTGGAGTTTATCGACAGCGCCGGCCTTGCGGCCGTCGTATCGCCGCGCCGCTTCCGCTTTGCGCCCCGCCCCGTGCGTATCCTGGTTGAACCGGGCTCACAGCCGGATCGGGTAATCCGCCTCGCGCGATTCAATCTGGTGGCAGAGGTTGTAACCGATGCCGATCGGGAAGAAAGTTAGAATGCGAAAGGCGGATCCCTTGGGATACCGCCTTTCGCATTGCTATAAACTCTTCTGCACGATACAGCCAAATACAGTTCACCCTTTCCCCACTCTCCAGGGATGAAGGCCAATACTGCTAGTTTCGCTTCCAATCGTTATAGAGTTGAAAAGCCCAGAATACGCTGATCGACGCGAACACGAAGTTAATCCACTTCACGTCTGCTGAAAACCAGTATATAATCGGCGCAAAAATCGCAAGCGCAAATCCTAATGCGATCGACGAGTCAATCTTCTCACCTTTGCTCATCGTGTCTTTCCTGTTCTTCGGGTACATACTGCCTGACGATCCCAAAAGACCGCCTCGGAAGTTCTGTTAGCATGCCCACATGATTATTATAGTCAGGTTCAACAATAATGGTTACAGACGAAAGCGGAAATCTGTCTGAAAAACCGTATTCGCCGGCTATTATGTTCACAATAAGACCCATATAAATATGATAAACGTCCAGACATAGCGTTAACAGAGTTGCGTATTATACCCCTCAGGGGTATAATACACTTATGATCGATGTCCATGGCCTTCTCCGGCAATCGTGGAAACGAAATCGCTGTCGAATGGGTATAACTAGCCACGCATGTTTTCGAATCGCTCAATAATGCGAATAGTTGTTTGGATGCTTGCTGTCTTAATTATTGGCTTGTCATCCTTGACGTCGCCATGGTTGTGGCAATGTCATCATGCGTCGCGCCTTGTGGCAGCGCCGTTCGCAGCGGCAGCGGCTATGCCTTGCGGAATGCAGCCGGGGAGTATGTCTTCCGGCAATATGGCATGCTGCAAACGCCATTTGCAAACGCAATCGGCTCGCTCCAGCAAAGCGATAACATTGGGGGCGCCCGCATGCCGGCCGACTTTCGTCAAGATGGCGTCAATGCCTCCCGCAGCTCAATATGATGAGCAAAACCGGCATCGCGCTCCGGCAGGGACCACTACAAGCCTTCCGAATGTCGCGTGCTATGCTTCTTTAACGCTTGCGCCCATTACGCTGAAGCAGCGCCCACCGCCAACATCTCATCGTTCCCGCCTTGCCTCGCTTACTGCCTCAGGCCTTCGCGCCCCTCCCGTCGCATAATCCCGAACTCCGCAACAGCCGCTTATGGCTGCTTGCTCCTATCACAGTCTCACACACCATGCTGCCGCCTTGATCGTCTCTGGATTTTGAGGCGGGCATAGCGACACGGCAGCGCTTTCGGAGGGGAAGTTCTTGATTCGTTCTCAATTGATTACCATTACAACGGGCCTGCTGGCTGCGTCGGCGCCAATGCTGCATGCCCAGGTGACGCAGCATGAACATGGACAGGCAATGCCGGACATGAGCGGCGATATGGCGGGTATGAGCAACGGCGATATGCCCGCCATGCATGGCGGCGAGCACGGCATGAGTGACATGTCCATGTCGTCCTCAGTCGATATTAACGATCCAATGTCGCAAGAGGCCAGCGGAACGGCCTGGGTTCCATCCAGCACACCTGTCTATGCATGGATGAAGATGCGGCCAAACGGCGATATGCTGATGCTGCACGGCGCATTGATGGCCCGATACACGGATGCCGGTTCCAAACGCGGTGACCGGCGTGCCGATGCTCCAAACTGGTTTATGGGGATGTACAGTCACCCGATCGGATCGCGCGATCAGCTCGGAGTGCGCGCTATGTTCAGTTTAGACCCTGTCACGGAAGGCGGCAACGGCTACCCTCTTCTCTTCCAGACGGGTGAGACATGGCATCGCGAGCCACTGCACGACCGGCAGCATCCGCACGACCTTGTCGATGAGCTTGCGCTTTCTTACTCCCGTATGCTCGGAGGCGGAAAGTCGGCCTATCTCTACGTCGCCTACCCCGGCGAACCGGCCCTGGGACCGCCGACCTACATGCACCGGCTGCTGGCATCGGACTATGCCGATGCCCCAATCGGGCACCATTGGCAGGACGCTACCCATGTCACATTCGGTGTGGCCACAGCCGGCCTCAACTTCGGCAGCAAGTTCAAGCTGGAAGCCAGCAACTTTACCGGCCGCGAGCCCGACGAGAACCGCTACTCCTTCGACAGGGCGCGCTGGGACAGCTACAGCACGCGGCTGTCTTACAACCCCGATCCTAACAATGCGATGCAAGTGTCCTATGGCCTCGTGAAGAACCCGGAGGGCGACGGCGCTGATGTGCACCGGACAACGGCTTCGTGGATATACAACCGTCCGCTCGCCCAGGACGCCAACTTCACGACAGCGCTTGTCTGGGGGCAAAACGACCTCAGCGGAGAAGGCAAGTCGAACTCGTATCTCGCCGAAGCCGACTATCAGAGCGGCGCGAACACCCTGTTTACCCGGATCGAAAACATACAAAAATCCGGCCATGAACTTGTGCTGCCGGAACCGTATCACGATTCCAAGCTCTACAATCTCGGCGCTTACACAGTTGGTTATGTCCGTGATCTCACGCATGGCAAGGGAATAGACACCGGACTTGGTTTCGCCGTGACAGCAAATACGAAACCGGCAGCGCTGGATCAATTCTATGGCTCCGGCACGCCGCTGTCGTTCGAAGTGTATTTGCGGCTGCGCCCATCCCGAATGAAGGGAATGACGGCCAAAGCAGGCGGCATGGACGATTCCGGCTCAGCGGCCACTCCCGCAAAAGCGACAGACAAGCCGCAGGATTCAGGAATGGCGGGGATGCAAATGCCGCCGGCTACCACGACTCCTGAGCCAGCTCCGGAAACAACGACAATGCCGCCACCAGCGGAAACACCTGTAGCTCCGCCTGCAGGAAATCCCGCAACGCCGGCCACGCCAACTCCGCAGGCGCAGCCAAACACTGCAATCGTGGAAATCAAGAGCATTACGGCGGAGATCCTACCTTCACCGCCAAAGGCCCGTGGAAAGAATGTGCTGACGATCACTCTTACCGGGTCAGACGGCAAGCCGCTAACCGGCGCGACGGTTAAGGCAAGCGTCGCCATGACGAGTATGGATATGGGAACGGAGCACCCGGCGTTCAAGGATATCGGCAGCGGCCGGTATCAGGGACAAGCTCCCTTCTCCATGGCCGGCCCATGGCGCATCACAATCAAGGCCACTCCGCCCGGAGGCGGCAAAACAATGACGAAAAACCTGGACTACCAGGTCAAATCATAAGGCGTCTTATTGCTGCCCTGCCCATCTCGCTTTTTAGGGACGGACAGGGCAACGATGCCTCCGTAACTCACCTACCGCGCCTTGGTTCTACACTTCCCCAACATCACTGACTCTCTTTCGGCCCGAGATTTCAATTTATAACTAGACAAATTTAATATCAACGGTTATAATATCCATAAATATTGTTTATATAAATAACTTTAAAGGCGATAACAATGATAATAAAATTGAGGTTATTGGCTGCCATTTGGGCAATGACGTTGGTCGTAGCGATACCTGCCGTACTTCCTAAACTCGCTCAAGCGAAAGAATATTCCCCGGCACAGCGCGTATCCTATCGAACAGCAAAGGTTGATAACCTGTCCATCTTCTACAGAGAGGCCGGCCCGAAGGATGCGCCGGCTATTCTGCTGCTTCATGGCCTTCCCTCATCATCGCGGATGTTCGAGCCGTTGCTCGCGCGCCTTTCCGATCACTACCACCTGATAGCTCCGGATTATCCGGGATTCGGGCACAGCGATGCTCCTGATCACAAGGACTTTGAATATTCGTTCGACCATTTTGCCGCGATCATGGATCACTTTACGCAGGCGATAGGGCTATCGCGCTATACCCTTTACATGCAGGACTACGGCGGCCCCGTAGGCTTCCGGCTGGCGCTGGCCCACCCCGAACGCGTTCAGGCCCTCATCATCCAGGATGCTGTTGCCCACAACGAGGGATTGGGAGCGAACTGGAATGCAAGGCGGGCATTGTGGAAAGACCGCTCAGCCAATGAGGATGCCGTGCTCCCAAATCTTCTGTCTCTGGCGACGGCGCGAATGCGCCACGTGGGAAGCGATCCGAACGTGGAACGGTACGATCCCGATCTATGGACAGACGAGTTTGCCTTCCTCAACCGTCCAGGCGAGAAGGAGATCCAGGGTGATCTCTTCTATGACTATCACACGAATGTCGCCGCGTATCCGTCATGGCAGGACTGGCTCCGCAAGACACAGCCGCGAACTCTTGTGCTCTGGGGCAAGTATGATATCGCATTTGAGCTCTCAGAACCTGAAGCATATCGTCGCGATGTGCCCGGCGCGGAAGTCCATATCCTCGATGCGGGACACTTCGCGCTCGACACGGATGCGGATCAAATTGCGGAGCTCATCCGAAACTTTATGCATGATCGCCACAAGTAAATCTCAAGCAATATCAAAAGAAATTTCGTCAAAAGTAAAATATTCCCGGAACAATATGGATGAGTTTGGTGTCTTTACTTTTGATATGAAAGACGAAAGAAGGGCATTGGTCGGCCCGATGCTCTTGCTGATAACTATTTTAGGCGGCCTTCTTGTGCTGGCGTGGCAATTCCGCCCGGATCCTGCGCAGGCCCTGCTTCACGTGTCCGGAAACCAGGCCATTAAGCGCACGCAGATTATGCGTGTCGCGGTAAAACCGTCGCACTCTTCCCAGCAGCCGTTTAAGCTGGCTCGGTATGTTCCGCATCTACGTCCCCAGCCCCTCAACAGGCATCCCCTGTAAGAGTGATGCAAGGCATCGCAATTGCAAACGCATTCAGAAGCGCGATGTATAGTGTATAACCAAGACTTATGCATCGCGCCAAATATCGACGACGAACCTGCTTGCTGGCCGCAGCAGCTCTGATCCTTTCCGGCTGTCACCCTTCCAAGCCGCCCCCGCCCGCAAAGTTATTCCTGTTCACGGCGACAACACTACAAAATAACCTGGGCGGAAACGTCACAGAAGCATTCGGCATCGACGACCACGGGCAGATTGCCGGGCGAACGGCTGCTCCGAAGAGCGCAGGAGGTCATTCTCATGCAGTCCTTTGGGCTGGTGGGAGCGTTCGAGATCTCGGCACGCTGGATGATGGCGGCAGCGAAGCCGATATTATTACGTCGGACAATGCGATTTACGGCTGGTCGTCAAGCAAGAAAATCCACATTCATGGGGTCGTATTTCAAGAAGGCGGGCCGAAAGATCTCGGCGTGCTCAACGGCGCATCGAGTCAGGTCGATGCGGCAGCCAGCAATGGCCGCTACGTAATGACGATTCAGGAGATCGCGGGAGCAACCAAGGCATACCTGTACGGCGGCAAGAAACCCATCAACCTTGGGCTCCTCACCGGCTTTCGAACGGCAATGGCTTCTGCCATGAATGACACAGGCTTCATCACCGGAACCGATCGCTCCGATGCCGGCCTGGAACGCGCATTCATCTGGCACAACGGAAACCTTATCCCCTTGATGCCGCCCCCGGGCTTCCTGGATACATTCGGCAATGCAATCAATGCGCAAGGTGAAGTGGCCGGAAGCGCCAGCATAGGGGCATCTCGCTCACGCGCGGTCGTATGGCTAAACGGCAAACCCACTATTTTGCCGTCGGGAAAGGGCAAAGACGCGGAGGCGCATTCCATCAACGACGCCGGCGATGTCGTCGGTTCGGTCCATGGGCACGCCTGCCTGTGGCGGCGGGTAAAGAACTCCTACGCATCGCCGATCGACCTGAATACCGAAACGGATAAACCGCCGGACACGGATCTCTCCAACGCGGTGGCAATCAATAACAGAGACGAGATTATTTGCAACACCTCTCCGGCGCACGGAATACGCGCCTATCTGCTGCGAAGAACTCGATGACGCTGCAAAGACAAAAAGCCCGCCGGATTTCCGGCGGGCTTTTTTAAGATTAATACACCTTAGCGGCTGTGGCGGTAATACCGATGTCCACGATGCCATCGCTTGCGGGCGGCGCTTCGCTGCGACTGGTGATGGCGATCCTGCTCATATCGGTTGGCGGAATACGCGGCGCCGGCTGCGCCAAGCAGTGTTTCCGTGCCGTTATGCTTCACGAGACCGTGCGCAGCGACGACACCGGAACCAATGGCAAGATTACGCCACAGGTTCTTGTTCTTCTGGCTGTCGGCCTGCGCGCTGATCGGCGCCAACGCCGTCATGGCGATCCCCGCGGTGACCGCGAGCAAATTCAAACGTGTTACAACCTTCATCTATTTCCTCCGTGTTAGGCAACGGGCAATTGCCTGGCGACCTTAGTACTTACCCAAATCGCTGACAATCATACCGCTGCCGGCGGCAATGCTGGCCGTCTTTGCCGGCGCGGATACCATTTCCGCACCGTACTGACTGATATGACGGCGCTCCCTGGATGATTGTTCCCGGGACCGCAAACGGGTCTGCCCCCGACCGCTCATGAGACCGGCTTGCGCGCCCCCCGTCTGATATGCCGAATGGGACGATCGACAAGCGCGTAGATCACCGCAGCTGCCGTAATCGATGCCGCCAGATAAGGCATAACGCCTCCTGCCAGATGCGGGCCGAACAACAATCCAACTGCAACGATGACTGTGAAGTGTACGAGGTAGAGCGGATAGCTGATGTCTCCAAGCCACATCAAAATCGCGGACCAGCGAGGCGAGATCGAAATAGCTGGCGCATGCGCCACCGTGGCCGTTGCCAAAAACACCACAAGAACAGGCCAGCTGAAGCCCCGCACATACCCGGCCTCGCATTCGCGGCACAGAAAAATCCCAACAATTCCGAGAACTGCCAGGACTATCGGCAGAGGACGGCCACGAAAACGGCGCATGACAAAACCGGCCAGCCATACCCACACCAAAAACAATGCAGGAAGAAGGTGCCCCTGCATCCAGTGACTGTACCGCGCATTGAGGATATAGCCCACCGCAGAGCCGCCGGCTATGCCGCACAGGACGCGAGACGTCCGGCGGTGAAACCATGGGGCGAAGCAGTAGTAGATGACTTCCGGAAGCAGGGACCACGATGGGTGAAATGTGTAAACCGGCGGCGTGACGATCGTCTGAAGGCAGAGAGCGTTGAGGAATACCTGCAGCGCCGTTAGCGGAGGCGCATGCTCGCCTGAAGGCAGCGTGAACGAGCCATGAGTAAACGCATAAGGTAGAAGCGCCAGCGCGAGGGTCGTCCAGAAAACGGGGGCTATGCGCAGAAAACGGCGGCGCGCAAAGGTCTCTCGATCACGCGCAATCGACGCCGCGATGGAGTAGCCGCTGACGACAAAAAAACCGACAACGGCAGCCGTGCCGCAGGCTCGAACGCGCAGCAACCAGGGATCGTCCGTTACACGAAAGCACGCATTGCTGATATGCGCCATCGCGACCACCAGGGCGAGCGCAAACCGCAGGCCACCTAAAACGGCCCATTCGGACCTGGCCGTTATCGCGGGCGGCTTGACGGCCTGTTCGTTAGTGATCATACGCCGGCTGCCGCTTGGAATTGGAAGTCGGCGTTCAATACAAGCAATGGACGCGGTAAGCCGCTCTAATAACCTTCGTGATCGAGATACGCGATCATCAAGTCCAGAAACGCCTGGCGCACAGTCAGATTATTGTGGTCGTGGCAGTATCTCTTCAAGCGCCAGAACAGCTCGGGCGGCATGTCAACAGTCGCTTTGACACCCGTGCGATAAATGACGCGCTTCGAGAGGCGATCTCGCACAGATTCCACGAACTCGCCGGCCGGGGCCTCGCTTGCCGCCGGAATGGGACCGGAGACAGGCTCAGTGTAGTCGGCTGCCGTATGACGCTCCGCCGATGCGCCGAAAGGCGCAGTAAGCTCCGTGGGCGGAGATGGCGCTGCCCGGACTGCCGGGGGCGGCTCAGGACGCGGGGCCGTGCTTGCCGGCGCGACAGACGCAGATGGTGGAGCAACAATCGCAGGCGGCGGCACAGAGGCGGCAGGGGGTGGCGCCGGCACAGCCACCGGAACGGCCTCTTCCGCAGCCACAGGGGCAGCGGCCGGAGGCGACGCAACGGCAGCGGGCTCCTTCACAGCCGCAGGCGGCGTGGCAACGGCCGGCGCTTTCGCAACCGGAGGCGGGTTGGCAGCGACCGGCGCTTTCACTACCGGAGCCGGCTGAGCGGCGATGGGAGGCTCAGCAGGCGGCGCAGCGCTTGCCGCGCCGTTTTGAGGCTGTGCCGGCTCCACGGGAGCAGCAGCCGCTTCCCGGGCGGCGAGACGCTCGGCGCTCCTGCGCTGCTCCTGCAGGTTCGCACGCCGAAGCTCATCCAGCGTGGTCATTTTCGAGACTCCTTAAGCAATTGAACCGGCCACTTCTTCTCACGAGCCATTTCATTAACGGTCCGCTCAACCATTGCCAGATCCATTACGCTTTGATCGCGCACGTATCCGTTGACGAAGAGAGCGTCGCAGAGCACGCAGATATCGCGCGGCACGCCCTGGGTAATCCGATGGACTTCCTTGAGCGCTTCCGGCTCGAAGTATGCCTCGATATCCTTGCCGCCGGCGGTCTTGATCCGGTGCGCGATCATTTCGGTCATATCGTCAAGCGAAAGCGGGTCGAGGTGACCGACGACCGCGATACGCGACCTGAACGCATCCTTGCCTTCCAGCTTCTTCGGCAGGTTATCCTGGGCGAGCATAACAACCGTAATCAACTTGCTTTGCGAAGTCTGGAAGTTCGTCAATTCTGCGAGTGTGTCGATATTACGCGGCGACACATTCTGGCCTTCGTCGAGCAGAAGGATGGGATGACGCCCCTCATTGTACTCGTCGAGCAGGAAACGCTCCAGCAGGCGACGGTTGTCCGCCTCGGTGCGTTTGGGAGCAATGCCGAACGCCTCAAGGGTGAGGCGAATGAATTGCGACGGCGTTCTCACTGTAGCGCTGGGCAAAAAGCCGACGCGTTTCGTCGGATCGGCATCCCAGGTCATCTGCAATTGATTGGCGATCGTCGTCTTGCCGGAGCCTACAGGACCGGTAAGAACGGCAAGGCCACGCTTCTGATCGGTGGCATAGCGCATCTTCGCAATGGCAACACGATGCTCGGCGCTGGGATAAGAAAAGCGCGGGTCTGGCTGAACGGAGAACGGAGTCTCGCGCAGACCGTAAAATTCCTCGTAAATGGTGATGTCTCCTTACGGCGCGCCGCGGCGCTCGCCGAGTGTCTCCGTGGGACGAGAACGACTCAGTCTACTAACAAAATTCAACGTAATTCATTATATTGACAAACGTTGGCTTTTTCAAGTGGGCTGAGGCCTTCCGGCCCGTATCGCATACGTAATGCTTGAGCAATTCGTCCGATTTCGGTCCATAAAAATGTGAATGAGGGTTACCGGCAGGAGGGTATTCTTGAAAAGAAGGAGTATTCCCATGCGCTGTCCCGTTTGCACTGCCGAGATCCAGGACCTGTACCCGAAACCGCGCTGCCGGCGCTGCGGCTACATAGAAAGCTGCTGCCAGCCGGAAGTGCCCTGCTCCATCGTGCCCTCCGGCGACGACCCTGCGCTCAAGGAACCCGCGCCGCCGGTACAGTCATCGCCGCCCCGGCCCGCCGATTTTATCTAACCCGGCGTTCACATCTTTAATCAGCCCTGGCGCCCACATGGCCGTCGCTACTTTTTCAGGTTGTACGCTTCGCGAAAATCCTGTGTGGAAATTGTCTCGTCGCGAAGCCCGTCGGAAAGAAGCGGCGATAGCGTGGGCAGCGGATGCGCATACCACTTGCCGTCGGATGTCTGAATGACGAGAACTCGCCGCAAAGTCTTCCGGCCGTCGATCTGAGTCACACCTATATCCACAAACTCGACATCACGGTCGTTGAGGGCCGAGTATGCATATGAGGCCGGGCCAGCCTTCGTAAGGTGGCGCGCCGCATAGACCGTATCGATTGACTGAATGTCGTCCGGAGCCTTCGTCTTCAGCTTGGCATCGCGCTTGAGAACCAGGGTCATCCGCTTGATGTATTTGAGATACATGTCCTGCACTTTGAATCCCCCATAAGGCGGAACGCAGGCCATGTTGAAGAGATAGGCATCGTGCAGCATATGGGCGTGGATCAGGTCGCTCGCAGCCCCTTCCGGCGAGGAGTTCCCGGCGGGCAGGCCGTCCTTTCCCATCTGCAAAACGGTATTGTTGATTTGAGCGTTGGCGGAAACTGCGGCAAACAGCGTGGCGAAGACAAATAGCGTTGTAATTCTCATCGATTACAATTATACGCCAGGTATGGCAGAGGTGGAAATATTTCGCGGATAGCAAGGCGGCACGTGGGGCGTCAAGCCCCTCCCCCCGCCGCTGTCGCGGCTTACCCCTCTCCGACCCACCAGTGGGGCTTATAGGAAAGGGGCGTCTGATCTTCGATTGCCAGACGACTCTATAGTGAGATGAACTTTTGATTGAAGTCTATGCACATGAAAGAGTCGCCTGGTGGTCGCGAATTGGACATCCCTTTCCTATAAGCCCCACTGGTGGGTCGGAGAGGGAAAAAGCGAGTTGCACGAGCTTGAGGGAGAGGATTCTTGCCTGCCCTTAGCTCTTCTTCACAAACTGCACGTCGAATGTCAGGTCGACTTTGTCGCCGATCAGGAAGCCGCCTGTTTCGAGCGGCGCATTGTAGACGAGGCCGAATTCGCTGCGAACGATCTTCGCCTTTGCCGTAATACCGAACTTGACGTTGCCGTAGAAGTCCTTGATCTCGGGCGAGATATCTTCTACTTCCAGCGTGACTTCTTTGGTCACGCCATGCAGGGTGAGATCGCCGGTGACTTTGCCCTCGTCGCCGTCGGACTCAACGCTGGTGGATGAAAATGTAATAGAGGGATACTGAGCGACATCGAGGAAATCGGCGCTCTTCACATGCTCATCGCGCTGAGGCTGCCCCGAGTGGAAGCTGGCAGGATCGACACTGACTTCGACATGCGCCGACGAAGGATCGGCGCGATCGTATGTCAGCGTTCCGGACAGCCCGGTGAACTCGCCTCGGACATGTGAAATACCCAGATGGCGAACTGAAAAATGGATACGGGAGTGGGCAGGATCGATTTCGTAAGTAGCCGCGCCCGTCGTGGCAGCAGCCGGTGTTGGATCGACAGCGGTCATGGATCTTCTCCTGTTCTGACATGCAGAAAGTATGTTGCGCAGGTGATTGTACCGCAACCGGCAAAGGTAAATATCAGACCGGACGGCCTTCATTTCCGAAGCTGGCTGAGATAATTTGAGGGGTAAAGATCAAGAAGCAAACCAGACCATCATCGCGAAGGCCGGCTTGCCCGATGGGCAAGCCGGCTTCAAGGATCGATCGAAAGTCATCACCGCAACTCATTCGATCTACATATGTCCGTGATAGAGCATATTGTGCATATGCTGATGACCATGATGCATCTTCACACGGAGGTGGTGCATCCCATTTCGCATATGATGCCTGAAGTGAAATCGGCTGGCCTGGGCATTTGGAGCAGCGAGAAGCGTAAGCGCAGCGATTGCTGCAAGAGCGAACTTCATCGTGGGGTCCTTTTGAGCTTCCAATAATGGCAACTCGGTTGTACGTTCTCACGAATTACCCACAGAGATGCTTCAAGCAAACACTCGCTTTGCGGCACGACAGGCGGATCGATGCTACAGTCGTCCGCGAAACTGGCTTGGGGGAATACCGGCATGGCGCTTGAAGGCGGTGCTGAACGCAAACGCATTGTCGTAGCCCACATACTCGGCAACTTCGCCGATGCTGTATGACTCAGAGGCCAGCAGGGTGGCCGCAGTTCGCATTCGCAGCTCGGCGACATACCGCATCGGGCTGCAGCCCACTTCCGTGTGGCATACGCGGCGCAGATGTTCCGCGCTCATTGCAGCGATTCGGGCAAGCTCTTCCACCGTCCAGGGATATCCTGGATCCGATCCGATACGCTCCCATAGCTGCCGGAGGCGCTTATCAGGGCCAATCGCCCTCTGCGTATGGGCATGCACCAGATACGCCCAGTTCTGCAGAATGGCCGGGTCGGCTCCGCCCATTGTTTCACGATAAAGACACTCGATCGACGCCAACAGCGAACGCCAATCCACCTGTACCAGAGTGGGCGCAGTCACACCGGCCGGCGGCGCATGGTCTTCGCTCTGCTCGTACATAACCCAGCAGACCTTCCAGCGGCCGTGCCCGGAGAGCGCATGATATCCGTGCATGACGCCCGCAGGAGTTACATAAGCATCCCCGGTCTCGCAAAGACGCCACTGACCATCGATAAGCACTCTCCCGGAACCGCCGAAACATACGAGGAGTTGACTGATACCGGGAGATTGGCGAATAAAACAAAATTCGGGGGAGGCATGTGTGACACCGGCAAGTCCGATGTGGTAAAGAGCAAAAGCAGGGCACGCGTGACGTCCGACGATCCATTCACGGGACTGCCGCCCTACTATCAGGCGTTCACTGAGATCGAATTCCGAGTCTTCCATGTCGGTCGCAGCCGCTATCCTCAAATCCGGCGTAGAAAAAAGTGAAGTTTTGAGAGCCTTCTATAAAGGAGTATAGCACGCATTAGGTGAATCCGGCAGTGAATACACGGTGTTACAAAGCACGGCATAAAACCGGCAAAAAACGGTAAATCCAACATTTCTCACGATGCCGCCCTCCCGATTTCAAGAGAGTCTGCCGGCTTCCATGTGGTTCTCGCAATGATTGATGTTGATTTGAGCCATGGACTTGAGAGTTCGGTTTTGAGATAATATGACCGTGTTTGCATAAAATTAAATCGTTTTTGAAGGAGTGCTTTTATGAGCATACCCCGACCGGAGTACCCACGTCCCCAGTTCCAGCGCGCTGACTGGCTTAACCTAAACGGCGAGTGGGAATTTGAAATTGACGGTGGCGATAGTGGTATTCAGCGAGGACTGCTGACCAATCCATATACAGGCAAAATCACCGTGCCGTTCTGCCCGGAATCGCAGTTGTCCGGTGTCGGACATCTGGATTTCATGCAGGCTGTTTGGTATCGCAAGCGAGTAACCGTCCCTGCGGACTGGGCGGGACGCAATACGCTCCTCCACTTCCAGGCGGTGGATTACGATGCCACCGTATGGGTAAACGGCAAGGAAGTGGCGCGCCATCGCGGCGGCTTCACGCCATTCTCCGCCGACCTCAAGGGAATCGCAAAGGCCGGCGAAGAGATCGAAATCGTCCTGAGAGCCCGCGACTATACCAATATGCCCAAGGCAAAGGGCAAGCAGTCCGAGCGATACGACTCGTACGCCTGTCTTTACACGCGCACTACGGGCATCTGGCAGACCGTGTGGCTTGAGCCGGTATCCGCTATTTCGCTGAAGCGCCCCCGCATCACTCCGGATGTTGCCAACAGCGTGCTTCGCCTGGAACAGCCGATCACAAACAATCAGAAGGGCCTGAAGCTTCGGGCAACCCTTAAGAACGACAAGGGTATCATCGCCACTGCCGAAATACGCGCCGACCTGGATCTCGCGCCGCGCCTTGACCTGGCGATCCCTGAAGGCAGCCGCCGGCTCTGGAGCACAACCGATCCATTCCTCTACGACATCACGATCGAACTCGTGGACGCATCCGGCACTGTCATCGACAGCGCCGCATCCTATGCGGGTCTTCGCTCCGTCTCCATCCACGGCAAGGAAGTGCGGATCAACGGCGATGTCGTCTTCCAGCGTCTGATCCTCGACCAGGGCTACTATCCGGACGGCGTCATGACCGCGCCGACTGACGAAGCCCTTGCCCGGGACATCACCCTCTCCCTTGAGGCGGGCTTCAACGGCGCGCGACTGCACCAGAAGGTCTTTGAAGAGCGGTTCCTCTACCATGCGGACCGCCTCGGCTACCTCGTGTGGGGCGAGTTCGGCGACTGGGGATGCGGCGGTTTCGGCCCGAGCAACGACCACCAGCAGCCCGGCGCAAACTACATCACGCAGTGGCTTGAAGCCGTCGAGCGCGATTACTCCCACCCCTCGATCATCGGATGGTGCCCCCTCAACGAGACCTGGCAGCCCATTCAGGACAAGATCACGGTACTCGACGACGTTACCCACGGCATGTACCTCGCCACCAAAGCCATGGATACTACTCGCCCCGTGCTGGATACATCGGGTTACTCGCACCGTGTTCGCGGCGCGGACATCTACGACTCCCACGACTACATCGGCGAACAGGATTTCGCAGCGGGCTTTGAGAACTACAAGAAGCGCCACGAGAAGATGGACAAAGACGAAGTCTTCACGAATATGCACAACGGGCATGAACCCCAGTCGGTGCCTTATGAGGGACAGCCGTACTTCGTGAGCGAATTCGGCGGCTTCAAGTGGAACCCGGACGACTCCAAGTCGTGGGGCTACGGCTCGGCGGCAACGAGCGTCGAGGACCTTCACTTCCGGTTCAAGGCCGTCGCCGACGTCCTTCTCGACAACCCCTTCATGTTCGGCTACTGCTACACGCAGCTCACCGACATCTATCCGGAAGAGAACGGCATCTACACATTCGACCGAAAGCCCAAGTTCGATATCCCGCGCGTCCATGCGATTCAGACCCGCATCGCAGCGATCGAAGAAGCCGGCGCAAAACTCTAAATCCGCGAATGCCCCTCGCCGCCGCTGTGTTATTCAGCGGCAGCGATGGGCTTTTTGCGTTTGAACTATTTCGTTGACAACTACATCAGTTCATGATACAATCCCATCAATCCAACCGGTTGGATTGATGGGATTTCGGATTTTATTGTAACTTTCGCCCATACCATCTCATTTCCGCCGGACACATGTCAACGAACCTATGAACAGACGGCCTACATCTCGAAGCATCGCATTATATGTAGCTGGCGCATCCATTTTCCTTCCAGGCAGCGTATACCCGGCGCACGCCGCGCCGGGTATCGATAGCGATCGGTTGACTGTGGATTTCAGATCCGATGAAGGTCCTGTGAACTCGTTTGTGTGGGGCGTGGGCGCTCCGGACAAATACGCCTGGTGGGCCGGCAACAAGGCGCTCGTGTCGCGTATACGCGGCGCAGGCATCCGGCTTGTGCGTGTAAATCCGATCCAGACACTGCTCTACAACAACCGGGATCCCTACCCTGCGCCTGGAACATGGAAGTTCGATAGCCTTGACCAGATCCTGAACACGATCTTCGACGCTGGCGCGGAGCCGCTTTTCGTCATCGCGGGCTTTCCCAAGGGAATCACCTACAGCAAAGCCCCGGATGGCAGCATTGCTGAGGCCGACTGGACGGAATACGCACGGTTCATGCAGGGCCTCGTACAGCGCTATAACGTCCGCAAAGCTTTAGGGCCAGACCGAGCGGTCAAATACTGGGAAATGTGGAATGAGCCGACCATAGAACCCGACGGCAAGTTCGGCTCGAAGGACGCGTATATGGCATTCGTTCAAACCGTGGGCAGTACCATGAAGCGGACGGATCCCGCGATCAAGCTGGTGGGGCCTGCATATCCCTGGGCTGATTTCGGCAAGGACGGCTGGCTCTCGTTCGCCGCAAAGAACCTGGCCGGACAGCTGGACATACTGAGCTGGCACGATTACGGACCTGGCCCCAATCATACCGATGAGGCAATCCTCGATTGGACGGGGGAGAATTACGAAGATGACGTCCGTGCGATCAAGTCGGGCGGCCCCGATGGCATCTACAACGACCCCGCCGGCAAATCCTTTGGGGCCGCCATAACCGAATACAACATGAGCTGGCAAAACGGCGACGACGCCTACAACCGCAAATACCACAGCACGCTCAATACGGTCTTCACGGCAAGCGCCATTGTGCGCGCTATCAATGGCAAAGCGGATATGTTTTGCTTTTACAACCTTGCTGAGACAGGCAAGAACCATCTCGGCCTTCTTAACAATTCGGATTACTCGCCCTACAAGCCTTATGCCGTGTTTTCCCTGTTCGGCAATCACTTCGGCGACCGCATTCTCAGCACAATGAACGGATCAGCCGATATCGAGACAGCCGCATCCAAACGGATTCGGACCGGCCAGGTTTTTGTTGTCATCGTCAATAAAAGCCTCGATAAGACACATGACCTGAAGATCCAATTTGCGCATATGCCTGGCGTAGCCACTGCCAGGATATGGAAAGTCGATGCATCGGACGACGGCTCAATGTCATCCCCCATACCGTTCACCGGCTCGGAACTCAAATACTCCATCGCGCCTCTAACAGCGGTTTGTATTGAGACGCAGCCGGCGAAGGCGACGGATCGGGCAAACAGACAGTTAAGGCAAGCCGGCCGGAACAGGACGAACTGATGGCGACTATTCGAGATATTGCGGGAGCTTGCGGAGTATGCACGAGCGTCGTCTCCTACGTCATCAACAACAGCCGGCCTGTCGCGCCGCAGACAAGGATCAAAGTGCTGCGGGCCATGGAGGAGATGAACTACCATCCCAGCGCAATCGCGCGCGGCCTCTCGCGCAAGAGGATGAACTGCATCGGAGTGATTTTCTCGCAGATCTACTCGACACCGCTTACCAATCCGTTTTTCGGTCCAATCTTTGACAGCATCGTGTCCACGGCCATGGATAGACAGCAGAGCACATCGCTGTTTACCTGGCCGACCTGGGATGTCATCGCCGCCAACCAATCGGTGTACTGCGATTGCCGGTGTGACGGCCTCATCCTCCTCGCTCCGGACCTCGCAAGCAACATCGTGCCCATCATTCGCGCGCGCGGCTTGCCGTTTATCGTCGTGGCGCAGACAGTGCCGCAAACGGATGTCGCGAGCATCGATATCGACAATTACATGGCTGCCCGGGCAGCCGTTCGCCATCTTATCGATCTGGGTCATAGGAACATTGCGATCTTATCGGGCGACACATGGGCAGCGGGCATGAAGGCGCGTATCGACGGATACCGGCAGGCGCTGACGGATGCCTCTCTGCCATGCGATGAAGAACTAACCTGCATTGCATCTTGCGACGTAACCACAGTGCCCGAGCAGATCAAAAAGCTTCTGTCGCATCCTGCCGGCAAACGACCGACAGCCATATTTTTCGGCAACGACGAAGCTGCGATAGCCGGCATGGCTGTGCTGCGCAGCCTCGGGCTCGAAGTCCCCGGAGATATCTCGGTAGTGGGCTTCGACGACATTCAGGCAGCGGCAAATGCAGACCCTCCACTCACAACAGTGAGCCAGCCACTGAACGAGTTCGGCAGCGCCGGGGTTTCAAAGTTGCTCAAGCTGATCGATGGAGATTTGGCCGGAGGCTTGCGCGAGACACTGCCCGCCGATCTGATAGTGCGTGGATCGACCGCCCCTCCACCAGATCTGCGCCCACCGCAATACCATTCAAAGCGGAGGAGACGAAATCCATCGGCAAGGGCCGCGCCAGGCCGGCCCAAGGTCAATATTAAGGAGGTTAAATTGGTTGACACTTAAACGGTCGTATGTTACAATAGTTAGACAAAATAAGCATTTTCAATGATGTATGCATCAAAATCCAACCGGTTGGATACACACTAAGCCATTTGAAATGGACCAGTTAATAGAAGCATTTGGAGGAGGATTATTGCCTCGTAATGCAGGAACTATGACTGAACTCAAGAAGCAATATCGATAACCATTGAGGAGATTTCATGAAACGAGCTTTTACCCTAATAGAATTACTCGTAGTTATAGCTATAATAGCGATTCTCGCAGCAATCTTATTCCCCGTCTTCGCGCAGGTGCGTGAAAAAGCGCGGCAGACTTCATGCGCATCCAATCAAAAGCAACTGGCTCTAGCGATCCTGCAGTATGTCCAGGATTACGACGAGACCTACCCGTTCGGCAATCAAGCGGCCTCCATCTGGAGCACCAATCCATCTTGCAAGTGGGATATCAACATCGCCCCATACGTAAAGAGCCTGCAGGTATTCTACTGCCCAGACGATTCCATGACGGGCAGCGCATATAACGACTGGCAGGGCCTAGGAATGTCGTATGGCGTCAATGGTCTCATAGTCCCCCACTGGGGTTCTCCCACCACCATCTCCGTAGTTGGCCCCATGGGATACGCCAATCAGAATTGGGGCGGCAACACACAAACTCCGGCAAGCGGCGGGCTGCCCATGGCGGCGGTTACCCAGCCTGCGGCATCGATCTTGATGGCCGAACAGTTTAGCGCCGATATCCACAAGGCAAGCCCAACCGATATCAACGCCACAGGCGCCGGCGACTGGGGCATTTTCGGCACCGGCACCGACGGCGGCAGCGGTTACATGAACATCCCTGACGGCAGTCGTGCCGCGGCAGCATACCCGAACGGTCCGGATGGGGGCGTTACAGCGCATCACGGCGGCAACACTCTGGCGAACTTCGCATTTTGCGACGGGCATGTCAAGGCGATGCGGCCCACAAGCGACAAACCCTTACGGAAACGCAAGCCGGAGTTCAACATGTGGGATACCACGCGATAGGCGGCGTTCGATAAAACGAAATCAGCGAGAAATATCAATGAGACGAATACAACGCATTGTGCCGCCTCTCCTGCTGGCAGTAATCGCCTTGATGGGAGCCTCAGGCTGTTCACAGCAGCAAAATCCTACGGGCAAGATTACGAGCGATGAGAAGAAGGCCATGTCCGGCCGGCCACCCACTGCCGCCGAACTCAAACAGGCGCAGGACTCCGAAGCAAAGGCGATTATTCAGCCCGGGCCAGCCTCCGTGCAGTAACGCAGCCCTGTAGACCAGCGCAGTGAGGCGCTATTGAGCCTCACTGTGTCAAAATTATCCAACCGGTTGGATAATTGAATATATAAGAGATTCCATCAAAGGAGAAGATTTATGAAGATATCCAGCTCGTGGCCTCTGCAGATTACTCGCGCCAGCCGGAAAGCACGGCTCCATGCGAAGAAACTTACGATGTTCATTGCGCCAGTATTGCTTACATTTGCTTCTATTGCTGCTCAGGCTGCAGTCAATATCACGGTAAGCAATACCGATACCGGCGCTGTAAATCCATACACATGGGGAGTGAACGCCCCGGACCAGTGGACGAATTATGCGGGCAATGCAAATTTCAAGAGCGCGATCAGCAATGCGGGGATCAAGATCGTCCGGATCAATATCATCCCAAAGTGCTTGCAGGACGGCAACGATCCCTACCCAAGCACAAGCACATGGAACTACACGGAGGTAGACAGCCTTCTCAACACGGTATTCGATGCGGGAGCAATTCCAATCTTCGAAGTCGTCGGCTTTCCAGCCGGAGTCCCGCATACTCTCGACTCCTCCAACAACATTACATCCGCCAACTGGACCGCTTACGCAACCTTCATCCAGGGCGTTGTGCAGCGATACAATGTCACCAAGGCGCTGGGAGCAACCCGCACCATCAAGTACTGGGAGATGTGGAACGAGCCTACCGACGAGGGGCACGGGAAGTTTACAAGCCAGGCCAACTACGGGACGTTCGTTACAACAGTCGGCGCTGCCATGAAGAGCATAGATTCCACCATAACGCTGCTTGGACCGGTAGATTCCAAGGCGGACTTCGGCACAGGAAGCTGGCTGAACTATACGGCCAAGAACCTGTCCAGCCAGATCGACATCCTCACCTGGCACAACTATGGAGCCGGAACGGGCTATACGGATCAGTATCGTTTAAATGGGACACAACAGGCTTACGACTTCGATCCATCGTTGATTGTGGAGACAGGAAACAGCGGCATACTGACCAGCCCCGGAGGCTCGACATTTCCTGCGGCGCTCACGGAGTACAACCTCTGCTCCGACACGTTCGGAAACGACGCCGAGTTCAGCAACGAGTATGGATCGACATACGTGGGCAGCGCCATTATCAACGCGATGCTCGGCAACGTCACCATACTCACATACTTCACCAGCGCTCAGGCCGGATTGAATATCCTGGGATTGCTTAACGATACAACCTTCGCGGTTCAGGCCAAAGCGTACTACGTATTCCAGCTTTTCGGAACACATTTTGCATCGGGAGACAGAAAGCTCTCGGTAACGACTCCGGTACAGCCCGTCGAGTGCACAGCCGCTTACTCCTCGACAACAGGACGCCGCTATATCGCCGTCGTCAACAAGGATGTGGCAAACGGAGTCACTTATAACTTTACGGTCAATGGGATTGCCGCATCCGGCACGGTAAACGCCTGGCTGGTGGACAGTTCCAACAACGGCACGCTCTCCACCGCATCGTACGCTTCCAACGCCTTTTCGTTCACTGTCGGACCACGCTCGTTCGTGGTGTTCGAGATCATCCCCGCAAGCGGCAATACGCATGCAGGAACGTGGGCCGCCAGGGAAATCGCAACAGCCACGCCCACTTATGCCAATATCTCTCAGGTAAGGCCCTGCGCGGCCGGCGCGACCTATGTCGCAAGTGTCTGGGTCAAGGGAAGCGGCGCTGTGCAGCTATCGGTCAAGAACGGAAGTTGGGGCACGGACATCACAAATGTGCGATGCAACGCCACATCGACCTGGCAGAAAGTCAGCACGGCAGCATTCAGCACCGGAACGAACACACAATTGACCTTCATTCTGCAGGATCAATACGGATCGGCCGGCACCGCCTACATCGACGACTGCTTCCTCGGCGTTTCAGGCGGCTCCAACATACTGACCAATGCCGGCTTCGAAAGCGGAAACACAAGCTGGGGCACGGTTGCATCGCCATTCAGCATATTGAACAATCCATAACGTGAAGCGATTGACGGCCATCGTTCGGCGGTTTATGCATTTTGCCGAATTAATGACGCAATTTCGTGATCGCAGACAAGCCTCTCCCTCAAGCTCGTGCAACTCGCTTTTTCCCTCTCCGACCCACCAGTGGGGCTTATAGGAAAGGGATGTCCAATTCGCGACCACCAGGCGACTCTTTCATGTGCATAGACTTCAATCAAAAGTTCATCTCACTATAGAGTCGTCTGGCAATCGAAGATCGGACGCCCCTTTCCTATAAGCCCCACTGGTGGGTCGGAGAGGGGTAAGCCGCGACAGCGGCGGGGGGAGAGGATTCTGCTCTGAATTGACTGCGTATCGCCGGCCATGATATACTGGGATGTTAACCGATTGGATATATCATGGCCACGATTCGCGACATTGCCGAAGCGTGCGGTGTGTGTACGAGCGTCGTTTCATACGTCATCAATAACACCAGAACCGTCGCACCGAAAACCCGGGAAAAAGTCCTGCTTGCGATGCGGGAGATGAACTACCAGCCGAGCGCCGTTGCCCGGGGACTTTCCAGCAAGCGGATGAACTCCGTGGGCGTCGTGTTCTCCCGCATCCATTCCTCTCCCCTGTCCAACCCGTTCTTCGGCCCCATCCTGGACAGCATCGTGTCTACAGACATGGACCGGCAGCAAAGCACAACTCTATTTACATGGCCTACCTGGGAAGAGATCACGGCGCATCATGCAGTTTTCTGCGACGGCCGGTGTGACGGCATTATCCTGCTTGCGCCTGACCCGAAGAGCAATGTGATCTCCGTTTTGCAGGGCAGAGGCGCGCGCTTCATCGTGGTCGGTCACACGGTAGATGTCAAAGATGTCGCCAGCATCGATATCAACAATCGCGAGGCTGCGAGGGTCGCCGTCAGGCATCTCACGGACCTGGGGCATCGCAGAGTCGCGTTCGTATCCGGGGATATCTGGGCAGCGGGAGCGGGCGAACGCCTGGAAGGATACCGCCAGGCGCTGGGAGAAGCGGACATCGAATACGATGACGACCTGGTTTGCCTGGCATCGTATAACGTCGGCACAGTGCCGGCTCAGATCGCCAGGCTATGCGCGTACCCCGAAGGGAAGCGTCCGACGGCAATATTCTTCGGCAACGACGAGATGGCAATCGCCGGCATCGCCGAGCTTCGTAAGTATGGGCTGGAAGTTCCTGATGACATATCGGTGGTAGGTTTCGACGACATCACCTTGGCGGCATCATCCACCCCGGCGCTGACCACCGTTCGTCAGCCCTTAAGCGCATTCGGCCGCTCGGCGGTAACCACACTCCTGGGCTTCATCGACGGCACTGCCACAGATCGCAAGCACATTGAGCTGGCCGCGGAACTGATAGTCCGCGGTTCGACGCGACCATACCGATAGTTACAATTCCTGCCCAAAACCGATAATCACGCAGCGGCCGCCCTGCTCCACACGTTTCTGTTCTCGCCGTGGCATCGCCACAGACTTAACTCCCCGCTCATCGACGATCTCCCGGAGCACATCGGCCAGAGAATCGGGAATGCAGCAGCGAAGACTCGAATCGGCAAGTCTGAGAGCATCCTTCTTAGCGTCCGCATGGAACGCCAGGATCGCCGCGGAGCCTTCGATCGTGGCGGCCAACGGCTGGATATCGTCACTGATAAGCTTCAGTGTCAATAACTCCATGCGATACCCAATTATAAACTCAGCACGCGCCAATCCTGCCCGGCCATCCATCTGCGCATTCAATGCCTTCTGATAGAGACCGATCGCCATCTTATGGAGCGAGCGGGCGACGGCGGGCATGTGGCTGTATGTATTCTCCATAACGTTCTCCATCCTGAAGTGTCTGCGGTCTGAACAGCAAGCTCGACCTGTTAAGATCGTTCCATGTTCCGCATGAAAAGAGGACAGATTTTTACAGTCTTTCCTGGGCAAGCCTCTCCCCCAAGCTCGTACAACTCGCTTTTCCCCTCTCCACAGGGAAAGGGGCGTCCGATTTTCGATCACCAGACGACTCTTACATTTGACGACCTTCATTCAAAGGCTATGCACATTTAAGAGTCGTCTGGCAAATGACCTTTGGACATCCCTTTCCGTTGTTGCCACCCGAGTGTGCCAGCCTGACGCAACATTCGGAGAGGGAAAGGGAGCTTTAGCGACCGAGGGAGAGGCTTGCCTGCGATCACGAAATTGCGTCATTAATTCGGCAAAGTGAAGACGCCTCATTGTAATCCGTAGAGAAACGTCTCGTTTGTGCCGAACGATGCCTGACTTGCTGTCAGGCTCGTTGTGCTATTTGGAGCCGTAACGTACTTGTTGTTTGCCAGGCACTTCAGGGAAAAGTATCCGTTGCCCTGATCGATCCACTGGAACGTCTCCGACGGCCCGATCGCCGGTTGTGTCGGCTGCAATGGACTGTTGCCGCCGGTTCCGGCGCTGACATACAGGTTATTCGCCATGGATTGCAGCGCGACGTTACCGTTTCCCTGATCTATCACAACAAACTGCTCCCAGCCGGATGCCTCGCCGCGATTGGCGATGAGTGGCAAATTGCCACCGTTTTCCGCCGTCACATACTGGTTGTCGGAGGACGCCAGCATACTGATCGTCTTTCCTGTTGGGATAACGGCTGCAGAACCGGAGGCTACAAATACGGCCTGGTTCAAGCTAACGTTGCCGTTGTCCACCACGACTTTGAGCGTATGAGGACCTGCAGCAAGTGTGATACTCGCGGTGACGGTCTTCCAATTCTGTTTCGCGAGAGTATTGGGGACGGTGATCGCTCCGCTGACATTCGCGCCGGTCTCGCTCACAATATGGATAGTTCCGCCTCCAACCGAGGCCAGCCGGAAATATCCCGTATAGGTTCCGGCATTGGGAACCTGAACCCCATACTTGAGCCACTCGCCAGGAGATGCGCTGACATCATAGCCAACTCCCGCATCCACGCACGGTTCGACATCTACGCCTTCCAGCGGACGGTACTGTCCACCGGCATTGGCGGTATCAAGGTCATGATAAGCCAGTCCTTCCCCGCCATTGTCGTAATTGGCGAACGCGATCGAACCGGGGAGGGTCATCGGAATGCCGTAGTAAGGGGTATTCGCGGCCGCGCCTGTATTGAGACTGGTTACCGCAACCAGCTTGTGCGATGGAAGGATGAGCGTGCCCTGCGAGACGCCGTTCTTGTAGACGATTACGCTCTTCGCCACACGCGCCGGATTGTAGGCGACATACGTCCTCACACTGGTGCGCGAGTTGAAATACACTGCCCCGGTCGGAATGCTCATGTACCAGTCGAGGTCCTGATCTCCCAGAGCGCGGTAGGTGTGCGTGAGGTAATAGACGCTTCCCGGGTAAGTGGCGTCCGTGGCAATCGGCTTGCCGGCGGTCCAGTACTGGTCTAATAGGGAAGCAACCTTATCGGGATCGAACATCGACTGGAATCCGAGCACATAATCGCCCGGATACGCGCCCAGGCCGTCCGGCTGGTTGTCGTCGTTTAGAGTGAAGCCGTTAATACCGTACTGGCTGGCGATCTTTCGTTCGCTCCACATCGCGGCAAGCTGGCTCGCGGCAAAGGTCTTGTTTCGGGCGAGGTAGTTGTGCCAGTGGTTGACCGGCGTCCATTGGATCGCGTAGATCCAGGCAGGATCGCCCGTGAAGTAGGTGCCATAGGCATCGCCGCCGGAGTTTACAATTCCCACCTCTGCCTTCCCGTAGGAGGCCGGAAGGTTCTCCTTATACATGTCCTGCCAGTACTCATTGACCGCGCTGGACTCCACCGCATAGCCCATCGCGCCGGCGTCGGCCATCTGGCTGTCGCCCATCATATTCCCGAGCATGAACGTGCCCACCCAGGCATTCATCGATTCCGAACTCGATTCCTGGTTTTCACCGCCGCCGCTTCCGAAGCCTCCGGCATTGGAATGTCCCTCCCAGACATCGAACGTGCGCAGGAATGGAAAGTTCTTGTCGGTGCGATCGTAATTGCCGTACTCTTTCACCACTTGCTTTGCCATGGGACCGTACTGGTTCAGGAAAGCAGGATCCTGCATCCCGATTAACGCGGCGGCCAGGGCAAAATAGCCGTAGTGGAAGTGGTTGTCGTTGAACGACTGGGAACCGTAGCCGGAATTGAAGCCGATTGATGCGCCCCAGTTGCCGTACCGGGCAAAAAAGTGGTTGCTCTCGCCGGGCGTGTAAGTCAGCCAGTCCTGCATTTTGGACTTGAGGCTGTTCTCAATATGGCTGAATGGGCCGTAGAGGCCAAGCTGCGCGGCCTGCGTCATATACTGGGCCGAGATTCCGAACTCCTTGCCGCCCCAGTACGTGTCGTCGATTGCGCCGGGATGCTGCGCAGCGAAGTTTGTCATATATGTGGACATGCGCGACGCGTTAAAGTCGTTAGCAAGCCCATTGGTGTGGGGCGCGGGAAGTATCGGCGCGATTCCACGGAACGGCCAGGCGATCTGAAATGAGTTGCCGGCGGCAACCTTCATCGCGCCTCGCGGCGTCAGGTACGAGTAGCTCTTAAAGCTCAGGTTATTGGTGGTTGTCCGATAGTGGTGAGGGAGCCAGCCCTGCAGGGTAACCGTATTTGTGCCCTTGAGCGCAGCGCAGTTAATTGCCCATGTGGTGGCGATTTTGCCGTTTGCGTGATCGAATGCCCAGGACATCTGGCTCCGCAAGGGGCGGGCAAACGCATAGGTGTTGAACTCTGCCAGATTTGCGCGGGACGGGAGATAGCCATAGACAAGATACGCAGGCTTCTGCGCCTCGACATAGTCGCCGGAAACAACCCACTGCGTGTTGTCCGGGGCAAATACGCCGTAGGAATGCTTATGCCCGGAGCCGTCCACAACATCGAATGCGAACGCGGCCGACACAAAACTTCCCGTGGTCTTGCTGATAACAGCGCCATTAACATCATACAAGGTCGTTGCCGTCCCGAGATGGATGCGGGGATAGACTCCCGTATATCTTGCCCAGGTGAACGGCACACCGCGAGCCAGCGTTACAGCCTGACTGTCCCCATATCCATCTGTCTCGGAAAAGTCCAGCATCCAATCGCTCCAGTTGGTGACGATGGCGCTTGGCGCAGTAAACGCCGTGGTGTACAGAGATGACGCGCCCGCGGCATTGTTGGTCGCAACGATATAGGAACAGAGGACAAATCCCCACCCAGCTTGCGTCGTATCTCGAACGACAAGCTGAGCTGTCTTCCCAACATAGGCGCTCACGTTCCACTGAGTCCAGCGCAGTGTAGCGTCCTGCTGACCGACAGCAGTTTTGACGACCGCGCCGTTCACAACAAGTTGGACGCACGTGTTCGCCGTATCATTGCCGCCGCCGGAGAGGACGTCGATATAGGTGTTTTTGATGGTGAAGACCGGCGATGTCAGGATCCCCATCGTATTATTCGAGCCGCGAAAGGAATTCAGACACGCATTGCCGATAATGCCTGAGACGGCCGGCAATTCGCCAGGCCAGGTGCCGCCCTGGACAGGTGTCGTTCCGGCAAGGTCGCCAGTGGCCACCCATCCCGCCGGATATGCAGCGCCGCTGAAGTTCCCAAGCACCACATCGCCCGCCCCCATCTTCATGGCGACACGGCCATCGATGTTCAGGGCAGGGCCGGGATCGAAATTGCCGGATGGCGAGTTCGGAGATGATTGCGAGCGCGGCGACCATGCGACTGGATAGTAAAGCTGCAGACCCGTCGGTTGTGCCTGGGCCATTCCGGGATATGTCCAGAGCTGGCCGCCGAAAGGATGCTGTACCCAGGTATTCTGGCTCGGTTCCGCCTGCCCAACCATCAGGTAGGTCCACCACTGGTTGGTGGGAATAGGCCCGGTCTTCTTCGCGGGGTCCAGATAGAGGCTGTTGTACCAGTCCAGTACCGTGCCGGGCTGCGGGCCATAGTAACCGTCATCGTTCACGTGCGCCGCCGGCACTGCGCTCGCGTACGATCCGCTTCCGGCGACGATGGACGACTGCGCCTGCACAGGAAGCGCCGTAGTTGCCGCAAGAAGCGCGCACGCCGCGCCACAAACGAGAAATCGCTGCATCCTTACTCCTCAATGCTGCCCGGCGACTGAATTCGCGGCTAGTAAAGTCACGAAGTCGGCCTGCACCGGCTGAAGATTAGGAGCCAAAGGCTCCCTCTTCAGTGTCCGAAGGGACACTTTGTGAACTTGCTAGCCGTGACTTTAGTCGCCAGGCAGAGGGACACTTTGTGAACTTGCCAGCCCGTGGTTTCAACCGCCAGGGCAGCAGACGTGTACCAATCCGTTTTCAACCGCCAGGGCACAGTCTCTATTCGTACTTGATATCGTCGAGATAGAAAGTGATGGGCTGCTTCTTATTGCCGGCTACGGCCCAGGCAAAGCCGGTCTTGATGTGGGAGAGATCGACGCCGGCCAGGTCAAACGAATACTCCTTCCAATCCTTGGTAAGCGCAACTTTGTCCAGCGTGCCGGTGCCGGAATCCGAGTAAGGCTTGCCCTTGAGCACGCCAAATTGGAAGCTGACCGTCTCGTCCCCCTTCTCTCCGCGCGCCCAGAACACGAGCTTCTTAGCGCCCTTAATATTCCAGCCGCCCTCTTTCTTGCCCCAATCATCGGCAGGGCTCTGCCATACGACCCCACCCCAGTCGTCCACGGCCGTGTACTGCACCTTTAAACATGTACTGCCCGTATGGGGATTGGTCTTGCAGGCTTCATCCATCTTGACCGCGGCAACATTGCCCATATATCCGGAGGAGATGAACGGACCATCCGGACCTGCTTCGCTATAGACAACAAGCGGCAATGTGGCCTTCTGAACATCATCGGCCTTTGCCGCAAATCCCGCCGTCGCGATAAGAACAGTGGCGAAGATGTAATTTCTGACAACGCTGTGCATGGATATATCCTTTCGTAAGGCGGAGCGCAGAATCCCCTCCCCGAAGGAGAGGGAGTCAGAGTTAGGACTAATGGCGATTGCATTTGCCTCTTATCCGAAAGCCCTTCTCCTCCGGGGGAGGGGTTGGGGAGGGGAGCTTTGCCAGACAAGCTGCGCATTCGAATGTACAAGCATTATATCACACTTATCTTTGCTGTCAAGAAGTATTCTTACGAATACAAGCTATAAGCATTCGAATGCGCAAAATCACAGATTGAGCAACAGGAATCGTGTATTCTTATCCAACTCGCATCTGCTTGCGGAACTCTCCGGGCGTGATCTCGAAGTGACGGCGAAAGACCTTGCAGAGGTCATTCGCATTGGCGAATCCGGTCTCTGCCGCAACATCTTCAAGGCGGGCATTGGAGTTTACGAGGTATTGAGATGCCTCCTCAAGGCGTATCTTCCGGATATAACCGGCGGGGGACTCACCGGTAAGCGATCTGAAGTGGTGTCCGAAGTGGCTGCGGCTCATTCCATACAGGCGCGCAATTTCCTCCACATCAACCTGACGGCGGATATTGCTACGGACATATCTCCGAACGGCTTCCAAAATCTCCTCACGTTCATGCCCGGGGAAGGCCCAGTTATGACTGAAGCGCTCCAGTTCAAACAGGAGATCGAACAGCGCCAGTTCTTCAGCGAATGTGTCGCGAAACCCGGACTGAGCCATGCCCTCGAACAAGCGCACCGCCCGCAGCGCAGCGGCATCGTTGCCGGAGAGGTCGAAGGTCGCGCCGTGACGCCTCTTCAGTTCGATCATGCGGGTAACGACATACGGATGGCGCACCATGAACCAGAAGTAATTCCACCCCGGCGATTCCGGCGGCAGGTAGTAGCGGTGCGCGGAAGGGAGCGTCGCGGCAAACGCATGGTCTGGTCCCACAACCGTCTTCTGCCCTATCCCCTCATACACGCCCCACCCGCTCAATGTGTATTGAAAGACAAAGCTCGGCCGCAGGGCATCGGCGCCACGGCGCAGGCCATCCCAATAGTATGCAGCGCCCGCTTCAAGGACCTCATGGCCGAAATGGACATACCGCTCCGGTGAATAGAGGCGCGGATCGATATGGCGAGACGTATAAACAGCCTCGATACGCGAAGCCAGTCGCGATGGTAGAGCAGCATCGCTCGACGTGTTCTCATTGCGATTCACAAATAGACTATACACTAACCAAACGGATAATAGCCACCGGCGTGGAACAGATTTATAATGAGCATCGTACAAAGAAGATTGCGAACGTGACTTCTCGAAAGGAATACCTCCCTGTGGCTATTAAAGTTGCCATGATCGGCGCAGGCTCGATCGGCTTCACACGACGACTCATGCAGGACATTTTGACCGTGCCTGAGCTTTCCGACACGCACTTTGCCCTCACCGATATATCCGCGCAAAACCTGGACATGGTTGCCCAACTCTGCGAGCGAGACATCGCCGCCAATAACGTCCCCGCGAAGGTAAGCACCAGCACGGATCGGCGCACGGCCATTGCCGACGCCGACTATGTGATCTGCATGATCCGTCAGGGCGGCCTCGAAGCGTTCGCCACGGATATCGATATTCCCCTGAAATACGGCGTCGATCAGTGCGTGGGCGACACTCTTAGCGCAGGCGGCATCATGTATGCCCAGCGCACCATCCCTGCCCTTCTGGATTTCTGCAAGGATATCCGCGAAGTGGCCAAGCCCGGCGCGCTGTTCCTGAACTACTCAAACCCCATGGCCATGAACACATGGGCCTGCAACAAATACGGCGGCGTCCAGACGATCGGCCTTTGCCATGGAGTTCAGGGAGCGCACTGGCAGATCGCTAAATGCATCGAACTCTATGCCAAGAAGGAAGGCCTGATCGGCGAGGATGAGACCGTTCACCGAAAAGATGTTGATGCCGTCGCGGCCGGAATCAACCATCAGACCTGGTTCATCAAGGCCGAGTGGCGCGGGATCGACTTCATCCCCAGACTCCTTGAGCTTTTCCAGGCGCACCCCGAGTTCTCGAAAACCGAGAAGGTACGTATCGACGTCCTCAAGCGCTTCGGCTACTACAGCACCGAATCCAACGGGCATCTGAGCGAGTATCTCCCCTGGTACCGCAAGCGCCTCGACGAGATCAACAAGTGGATCGACCTCTCCAGCTGGATCAACGGCGAGACCGGCGGCTACTTGCGAGTCTGCACCGAAGGCCGCAACTGGTTCGAGACCGACTTCCCGAACTGGCTCACCGGCGAAGCGCCCAAGTACACCCCGGAAAACCGCAGCGAGGAACACGGCTCCTACATCATCGAAGGCCTTGAGACCGGCCGGATCTACCGCGGGCACTTCAATGTGGTCAATCAGAACCACATCACGAACCTGCCCAACGGCTGCATCATCGAGATCCCGGGATATGTCGACAAGACCGGCATCAACATGCCCGTAATCGGCAACCTTCCCCTCGCCTGCGCCGCCACCTGCTCAGCCAGCGTCCGCGTCCAGGAAATGGGAACGGAAGCCGCGGTCGCCGGCGATGTCACCCTGCTCAAGCAGGCCATGCTGCACGACCCGCTTGTGGGCGCAGTCTGCGATCCCGAAGAGATCTGGCAGATGACCGACGAGATGCTCGTGGTTCAAGCCGAATGGCTGCCCCAATACAAAGCCGCCATCCCCGACGCCGCCCGACGCCTCGACGAAGCAGTCGCGAACAATACCCGCGTCAAGCTGCTCGAAGACTTCCACGGCGCAGCCCGAATCCACACCAAGACGGTCGACGAAATGGCTGCCCAGAAGGAAGAAGCCAGAGCCAATGCTCAGGCCGCCGACAAGGGCAAGATGACCACGAACGCGTAGAATAGCTACCGACAGCCTGTATCGTATAGAATGCCCCTCTTGGCTCAATCAAATCAAGAGGGGCGTTTTTATGACTGCCCAGCAGGTTCGATGACCTCGTTGGCAAACTGGTATAATTTCGGTGAGGTGTGACTTGGCACACAAGCCGTTCGATGTAGCAACGAAACAACTCGTCCAATCAGATCCGCTTGCATGGCTCCGTTTATTGGGCTTGCCCGGAACGAATGCAGAGCTAATTGATGCGGATCTGGCGACCATTGTCGCGGAAGCCGATAGGATTCTGCGCGTCACTAACCCGGACTATCTTGCACACTTTGAACTTCAGTCGACATATAAGCCGGACAGGGGCAATCGCATGTTGTTTTACAATGTGGTCGCCTACTACAAATATCGAATACCAGTGCATAGCGCTATAATCCTTCTCAGGAAAGAAGCTGACGGACCTGCCATGACAGGCCGCGTAGCTTATGGCACTCTCGACTTCCAGTATCAGATTGTTAGAATATGGGAAAAATCTCCTGAGGATATTCTTTATGCAGCCCTCGCCTTGCTTCCACTTGCACCAATAACAAATGTTGCAGCGGATAGCCTTCCAGGCGTCATTAAGCGTATGGAAGCGCGTATTGATAGTGAAGCGCGCCCTGAAGATCGGGGTTTGATTTGGACTACGACGTGGCTACTTTTGGGTCTAAAATACGATCCGGAGTTCTCACGCCATTTGCTGAAAGGAGTTGTCGCTATGAAAGAATCATCTACATACCAGTACACCCTAGAAGAAGGACGGGTAGAAGAAGCGCGGCGTATGCTATTTCTTTTTGGCAGTAAGCGACTGGGTGAGCCCGATGCTCGTACTCGCGCCATTGTTGATAATATGACATCGCAGCAAGTTGAGCAGCTTGCGACACGTCTTCTGGAAGTTGAATCCTGGGATCGATTGCTGGATTGATTTTGGATACGCCTGAGACACCAATAATAGCAGCCGCTTCCGAATATCGGGAGCGGCTGCAACTTTTAATCTTTATCGATCCAAACGTGTGTGAATACTTGCCGGCGCTGCTGGTGTGTTGTGAAGATCAGCTTCCCTTCTGGTTCTTATAGAGCGCGTATCCCACGCCCCCTTTGCCGTCCCTATCAAGATTCCACTCATAGCCAACATAGGCATGAGTCGCCGGGTCCACGAACATTGAGCTGTGTCCATTGTAGCCGGCCTGAGTTACTGTGACTTTGAGTTCCCTCACTTTGAGACCATGCCACCGGGTGCGCTCCCCCATGGCTATGTCGGTTTGAATGCCGGCGGGCGGCTGTGAGAATATTTGACCGGTAGCTGTATTCTGAAGCCAGCTCATGATGAATCCACTGGTAACTTCCCAGCCCGCCGACGTATTGGGGGCCGGGATTTCCGGGTCAGTATTGGTAGTCCCATCCGGGAATTTCTGAATGACCTGCGCGCCGTCTCCCGTGAAATCAGGGACAGGTTTGCCTGGCTGGCTCGTTGCGGCCAATGTGAACACGCCGCCGCGCTTCCAATCGAGATGCTGCGTGAAATTGCCGGGATAAAGGCCCGAACTGTCATGCTGCTCAATGTCCATAGAGAACGCAGAGTATCCCGCGTAGTGCTCCTGGATCGACTTCATCAGCGCCTGCGCGGTGGGATCGCCGGTTGCGACCGCGCGGATAGAGGCGATCGGGTTGTGAGGCCGGAACGCTCCGAAGGCAGTCGCCGTGAGCAAGACTATTCCTGTGGCCGCGATGAGCGGCACGAACTTTTGAACTCCCATCATTAAAGACACTCCTTGAGCAATGTGATGGAGAGAAGATGCGCCAATGCCCGTCCGCGCGGAAATAAGGGTTGCTTCCAGATCTTCGGGCGCGCTCTGGGCAGCGTTCTCCGCGAGCAGCGACGCCAGCACGGCCACTGAAATTGCGCCGCATGCCGGACCGAGCCGCCGTCGCAAGGTTTGGAGCGCCCGCGAACTACGCTTCTGGGCCGTGTCATCGGAAAGCCCCTGGGCCGATCCGATCTCAGACCAGGTCCGTCCCTCAACATAGCGCAGCAGGATCATCTCCCGATCCGCCGGCTTCAACGCAGCGAGGGCCGCATTCAATTCCGGCTCCAGGGCATCCCATGCCGCTTGCGACCGGCCGTCATGCCCCTGCGACCGCAGCATATCATGCCCCGCCCTTTCCTCCCGAGCTTTTCGCGTTCGTTCGGCACGCGCAATATTCTTCGCCGAGAACAGAGCTGCCTTGAAGAGCCATCCCGCGATATGCGGGGTTGACGACAGAGAACCCGCGTTCCTGGCAAGCAGCAGAAATGCGACTTGGGCCGCATCTTCAGCCAGTTGCGCATCCTTGAGTTCCCGCCGGCACACGCCGTATACCATGCGGCCGTGCCGGGTCACGAGTTCCGAGAATGCAGCCTCGGAACCAGCCTCCGTATAGCGGCGAAGGAGCGATTGGTCATTCAGGCCTCTGGGCAGTGGAGGCGAAACGGACATTGTTGTTCTTCTCCCAACTATGCAATGTCAGGCAAGTACAGGTTTCCGACAACAATTTTTGAAATTATGTGATCTATTTCTCACTGGCTCGTCCTTCGCTTCCTTTCCCGATGCCTCAGATGTACCACTTTTATTTAGCGAATTGCTTGATTAGGGCATCTGTCCGGAGAACAACATGTTCTCTGGCGCGGTTGACCGTATGCGCGCAAGGGAATAACTGCGTATTGCTGCGCCTGCAATAGCTGTATGCGCAGCCGTAACCTCAGTTGAGAGGACGCAGTTGTTATGAAGCGCGAAGACGTTGATTCCAGCATGATCGTGTCGGTCGGCTACGATGCCGAAGAACGCATTCTGGAAGTCGAGTTCGACGGCGGCAAGATCTATCAGTACTTCGATGTGCCGCCGGAAGAGTATGCCGGTTTGATGAACGCGGAATCCAAAGGCCAGTACATGTTGGGAAACATCATCGATATGTATACCTATAGCCTTGCCCGGCAACGCTTACGATCGCGAACACGGTGAGCGACTGCTCTCCTTGGTACGTAGCATCGACCTTCTTCCGGTACAGATTCCAAAGAAAATTTTTACACAATCCGCCATTTGGCGGATGTCCCAATCCTCCCCGAAAGCGATAATTGAGTTACAGGACCTGATCGCGCTGCGCCCCCATTGCGCAGTAAAACTGCTCCCCGGCAAAATGAAATCCGCGGTCAGGCCCTGCAGATTTTGCCGTTCGCATTGGCAGCGAGCCAGATCTTCAGCATCCGCTTTTCTTAGCAACTCCCCGTGCATCGGCGCTTATCCCCGATTCGAAACCTCCGTTATTGCTGCATACCTTGACTCGTTTACGAAAATATCCTATTATTAGGACAATATCTTTATTTTCCTATAAACCGGTAATCGCCGGTATGCGTTTCTGTATGTGGCATATCGGCCACGGAGGTTTCATGCATCAGCGAATTCTCGTGCGCGGAGCAGCGCTCGCCTCGGCCGCGGCGGCCGTCTTATGTCCGTTCAGTGCGAATGCTGCAAACACGATTGGCGATCCTTCCAATCCGTCTTCCCTGCAAAGCGATCTCGATAGAGCACTCGGAAGCGGCGCGAAGAACGTCAAGGTCACTCCGGGCAAATACACGCTGACAGATCAGGTCGGAGGGGCTTCGCTGGCGTTTCACGATCTCAGCGACATAACCATTGACGCACGCGATGTTGAATTGATTGTGGGTCCGGGCCGGGACGCCCTTGGATTTAATCACTGCCGCAACGTAATATTTCGCGGCGCGACCGTACACTATTCCAGTCCGCAGACGGGACAGGCAAAGATCCTTGCCATTGGCGACGATCCCTCGGATGGCCCCTACTATGACGTACAAATAGACAAGGGATATCGTCTTGATTCAGACTTCAAGAGTTCATATCTTATCGACCCTGTGACGCGCTGGATCAAGCCGAAATCATGGGACATGGGCGCGAAATCTGTGAAGATGCTCGACACTCCAAGCCGCCTTCGCGTTTTCTGGGGCGATCGAAATGTCCTTCCCATAAAGGGCTACCCATCCGCAGTGGGCGATTATGTGGCCTGCCGCGGCGGTGGCAATTCAATGCTCCACGCCGATGCCTGCGAGAACTGTACATTCCAGGATCTCACGTTCTACTGGGGTGGCGTCTTCGGTATCTTCGATACAGGAGGCGGCCGGGGCAACCATTACATCCACGACACCATCACATTCGGACCGCCGCCGTCAGGCGCAACGAACCGTCCGCTGATGTCGCAAAGCGCCGACGGCCTCCATTGCGCCGGTGCAGTAAAGGGACCGGACATTGAGAGATGTTTGTTCGAAGGCATGGGCGACGACGGTTTTGCCATTCACGGCTATAACGTCGAAGTGAATAAGATTGCTCAAAACATCGTGACGGTCGACAATGCCGATCAGTGGAAAGCAGGCGATCCGATCAGGCTGGCAGACACTGTGGGGCACTACGGGTATACAACTGTGACGGCGATCGAGAAAAAGGGCGATAAGCAATGGGATATCACTGTCGCCAATGCTGTCGCCCTGGAAACCGGGCCGAACGTCCGTGCTCGCGCCTCGAACCCTGATCGCAATGGCCCGGGCTTTATTATCAAGGGCAACACAATCCGCAATAATCGGGCGCGCGGGATGCTGCTCAAGGCCGACAACGGGATCGTTGAAGGCAACACGCTGGACGGCAACACCATGTCCGGCATCAGCATTGGACCGGAATATGGATGGGGCGCAGGAGAAGCGGATTATGTCACCAATGTCATTATCCGCGACAATACAATCCGCCATACTAACTACGCCACCAACAATCAGGGTGGCAACGGCGGTATATGGGTACATGGCCCCGAAGGCCCTAACGACGGCGCGCCGGGAAACCGTGGCATCACAATCACGAACAATCGATTTGATTTCGTCGAGGGCGCCAACATCATCGTAGCATTCGCCGCCGGCGTCACGATCTTGAATAACACGTTCAACCACACAAACCGGAACCAGGTCGGCGATCCCACAGTGATCTCCCTCAGCCATGCCAGCAAGATAGCGGTGGATGGAAACATCGTGAAGAACCAGGGAAAATACGGCACATCACTCATCAACGCCACAGACACGGCAGTGGATATCACCGGAAAAAGCGACGGCATCCGGCTAGGCGCGGCTTCCGGAACGAAGTGAGCCACAAATATTCATGAGAACGAATCTCCGGGTCATGGCATAATCCACTATCCGATACAACATGAAGAGGTTTGCCATGACCGCTCTGCAGCTCAAAATCATGTGGACAGGCATTGCCCTTGCCACACTGGATTGCCTGTTCCCGCCGATCGTCGGCTCCCCGATGAGCCTTACCATGCTCAATCGGGCAGTAGATATCGACACCACCCGCCTGATGATTCAGCAGTTCATGATCGTGCTGGTAAGTGTCGGCGCAATCGTAACCGTTCGTTCCAATGCAGCTCAGCGATAACGCAGGCCGCTAAGAAAAAATTTCTGTTGACAAGCGCTCGCCTGGATTGGTAACCTTTCATCCATAGGGATGATAAAACCGATCGCAACATCGCCGGCGCCTCCGCCCATTGCGGTTCTCAAGTCGATCGTGATCGATAAGGACCGGCAAAGCCCTGCGTACGTCCAGCTGACGCACGCATTGCGCAACCTCATTCGCGAACGGCTGAACGACGGCCAAATGTTCTGGCCGGAATTGACGATCGTCGAGAATGTCGGCCTCGCCAGAGGCACCGTCCGGCGCGCTTTGGCCGAGCTTACCCTGCAAGGCAGCCTCCGGCGCACTCAGGTCGGATCGTTTGTCGTCAAAGATCCCGGAGCACTTCCCTCTCTTACTTCCGTCGGCGTATTTGTGGAACAGTACGACTCGGACTTCCTGACGGCGCTGCTTCAGGAAATTGCCACGCAGTCCGGCAAACGCGGGCTTCATTTTCGCATTTACCACACACAGCCCCGAGATTCTCTGGCCCAGGTCCTAACCCATGTGCGCGGCGGTCCGGACAATGAAGGCTTGATCCTCCTTGAGGATGCCCGGGGCAATGCCGTTCTCTTCGAGGCCTTTCACGACCGTGGATATCACACGGTAATGCTTGGCGTAACAAATCCGGAGGGCGCATCGGTTGAAACCGATTCATCGGCCGCAATCCAAATCGGGCTCCATCATCTTTTTGGCCTGGGCCACAAACGCATCACGCTGCTCGTTAACGAACCCGCAGAAGAACCGAGCGTCGGCGAGAAGATGACGATTTTTGAGAACATCATGGCGACGCATCCCGGCGCTGCCGGGAATATTGTCGTGTGCGGAACACGCCATCAGGAGAGCTCATTTGAGGCAGCTTACGCCAATATGACACTGGTCATGGCGACAAATCCTACAGCGATTTTCGCCGTCTCAGATCCGGGCGCGTGGGCAGCACTCAAGTGGCTGGCCGAACAACGAATTGCCGTGCCGTCTCAAGTTTCCGTAGTCGGCTTCGAAGATGTCCGCCCGAGCCGCTACACCCAGCCCGCCCTCACGACAGTCGCCCACCCCATTCCGGCGATAGTTTCCACGGCGCTGGATCGGCTCTCGGATCGGCAATCGATCCAAACAAGGCTGCTGCCGCGGCTGGTTGTGAGGGATAGCACAGGGCCGCCACCTGATCACATGTAGCAAAATTATCGGCTTGACTCTGACATTTGCTCGCCGGTATAATCCGGTCAGTAAATTACCAGTTTCCCTAAAGCAATACTTTCTAATCACCTTGTAACCGACCAGTCGTCTGGAGGTCCGGCATTTGCCTCAGTGCAAACGCCGGACCTCCTTTTTTGCAAGGGGAACATTAATCCTGCCCGTGACGTTTATTTAATAGAGATTAATGAATTTTCGACCCGCTTTCCGGCGAGGCCAGTAAGGAATAAAAATGACCGCCTCACACGCCGCCCAACGACTGCGGGGCGCGCATATGCTGCGCGCCCTTCGCTATCGAAACTATCGCCTGTACTTTACGGGCCAGAGTATCTCCCTGATCGGCAGCTGGATGACACGCATCGCCACCAGCTGGCTCGTATACCGGTTGACCGGATCGGCTCTCCTCCTCGGCCTCACGGGCTTTGCCGGCCAGATCCCTTCATTTCTGCTCGCGCCTTTCGCCGGCGTGCTGGTGGACCGCTGGGATCGTCAAAAGCTCCTAGTTATCACACAGATCCTGGCGCTACTGCAGTCGCTCGCGCTGGCTGTCCTCACACTGACACATCGGATCACGGTGGCGGAGATCATCGGGCTCAGTATCGTTCAGGGATTGATCAATGCCTTCGACATGCCCGGGCGACAGGCATTTGCCGTACAGATGGTGGATGACAAGGCAGACCTGGGAAACGCCATAGCCCTCAACAGCTCGATGATCAACGCCGGACGCCTGATCGGCCCTGCTCTGGGCGGCGTCATTATTGCGGCGGTCGGCGAAGGCTACTGCTTCCTGATCGACAGCATCAGCTACGTCGCAGTGATCGCATCGCTGCTGATGATGCGTATAACCGTTCCTGAGCAAACAAAGAAGACCGAAGGGATGCTCGTACAGCTTCGGGAGGGATGGAGCTACGTATCGCAATTTACTCCCGTGCGCAATATCCTGATCTTGCTGGCGTTCGTAAGCCTTGTCGGCTTCCCGTATACTGTCTTGATGCCGGTATTCGCCACCCACATCCTGCACGGCGGACCGGCGACGCTTGGCATATTGATGGCCGCAACAGGTGTCGGCGCGCTGGCCGGCGCAATCACGCTGGCGAACCGCCGGTCGGTGTTAGGTCTCGGCCGAGTCATACCACAGATGGCCGCCCTGTTCGGCGCAGGTCTCATCGGCTTCGCGCTGTCGCGAAACATCTGGATATCTGCGCTGCTGCTCGTAGCCACCGGCTTCGGATTTATCACCCAGCTGGCATCGAGCAATACGCTCATGCAGACGATCGTCGACGACGACAAGCGAGGCCGTCTGATGAGCTACTACACAATGTCTTTCCAGGGGACTGCGCCATTCGGCAGCCTGCTGGCAGGCCTCATGGCGCACAAACTCGGCGCTCCGGCAACACTTGCCATCGGCGGCGCGGGATGCATCATCGGCGGTCTGCTGTTCTATCGCGCCCTGCCCGAATTCCGCGCGACGCTGCGGCCGATCTACACCCGCATGGGTATTCTTCCAGTACGCACAGGCGAGGCAGAGGCCGAAGCAGCCACGGCAGGCGCAGGCAGTTAAAGACAGAGTGGGTAGAATGGCGTCACCTATGAAAATCCTGATTCCCGCAAATATGATGGACGACTACGGCGCGGCGGCAAAAGCTGCCGCGCCGGATGTCGACTTGCTCCCCTACGACGACAGCGATGGCCCCGTGCCCGGGGCTGACGAGGCCGAGGGCATTCTGCGCTCATGGACATTCCGGCGTTGGAAGCAGCTCGTAGCGGAAGGCCCCAGGATACGCTGGATGCACACGCTGAGCGCAGGGGTCGACGGTCTCCTGGTGCCGGAGGTGCGCTCGAAAAAGGGATTGATCCTTACCGAATCCGGCACGGCCTTCACGGACTCCATCCCGGAGTTTGTAATGGCCTGGATCTTGATGGTGGCGCGACGGCTGCCCCAGTTCATCGATCAGCAACGGGATCATCGCTGGGAAGGCATTCAGCAGGATGAGCTTACGGATGCCACAATCGGCATCGTGGGTCTTGGGCCGATAGGTTTAGGCGTTGCCAAGCGCGCCAAGGCATTTGGAATGCGCACATTAGGATTGCGGCGCCATGACCGTCCGGCGGAGAACGTAGACGAAGTTGTGACCAGCGCTGAAGGGCTGGATCGGCTCGTGCGAGAAAGCGACTATATCGTGATCGCGGCGGCGCTGACGGAAGAGACACGCCATATTATCGGCAAGGCCGAGATCGCCAAGATGAAGCCCACTGCCTGGATCGTCAACATTGCGCGCGGCGAACATATCGATCAGGACGCTCTCCTCGATGCCCTGCAGAGCAAAGCCATCGGCGGCGCATGTCTCGATGTCACCACACCCGAGCCGCTGCCAAAAGACAGTCCGCTCTGGGACCTGCCTAACGTCTACATCGCTCCGCACAACAGCACAGGCAACGCCCCGAGCGTCCGCCGCCGGCAGCGGGAGATCTTCATTGACAACCTGCAGCGCTTTTCCAAAGGCGAGCCGCTTGAAAACGTGGTAGATTTCGAGCGCGGGTATTGAAGGCATTCGTCCCGTTACCAGACAAACGGGACGAGCGTTTTAACACGCGACCGATATCCTTCATATTCGTTGGGGAAGTGCTTGAGCATCATCTTCTCCTCCTGCTTGAGTTTAAGAATAAAGCTCACGCCTAACATGACAAACCCGATGATCGTGCTCAAACGCCCGATCATGATTGTCGACGCCAGAAACATCAGCAGCAGACTCGTATAGATGGGGTGCCGCACAAAGTGATACGGACCACGCTCCACAAGTTCATGATCTTCCTTGAAGGTAACGTCAGAACTCCAATTCTTCGCCAGAGTACGGCGCGCCCAGATCGCGCCGGCCAACCCGAGAACACACAGGATCATGACGAGAACTTGAAGCACAAGTACGTGCGGAAAGACGATGTAATTCCACGGCAATGCTTTGATCGGAACCTCGAAAAATAAAATCCCGATAATGAGTGGAAGCCGGTATATCGCCTCAGTCGACCTACTCTGCCGCTCGTTCGTCTTTTTCGTTGCTCGCGCGCCTATCACCCAGTAGACCAGGAAAAAGATCCAGCAAGCGCCAACAAAGAGCTGGGTAAAAACCTCCACACGCATACCTCCGGATAAGCGATCTACTTCAATAGACACCGGCAAAACGCATGAGTTGCAAATCCAAAGCGATACGGGTAGGCAGGATACACTGGTGACAACCTACGGACTACCCTTCGCAGCCGCACACGACTGCACGGCCGGGTGATGCTCCGGCGCCTTCGGTGGCATAGCCGTCGCGCTTCCACCAGTCGAGGCCGCCGAGAAGCTCCTTTACTCGAAAGCCAAGCTCAGTCAATTTGAGCGCCCCTTTTGTCGACGCGTTGCAGCCGATGCCGTCACAGTAGGTGACGTACAGCGCTGTCTTATCGAGAGCGGCAGCCGCTTCTTCGTTCATCGTGCGATGCGGAAAGCTGATCGCGCCGGGAATATGCTCGGCGGCATAGGCATCGGCCGAGCGGGCGTCCACGACAACAACGGCCTCTCCATCGGTCAACATCGTGAACAGGTCCCACGAGTCCGTCTCATACTTCAGCTTGTTCGCATAAAATTCGGCTTGTTCGCTCATCGCATTGGATCCTTCTTGAAGCTCACGACAGGCTCTGTTGCCCGCCTCCCAGACAATAAGATGAGTCAACATTATGTCGCCGGAGAGCGCCTTTTCATGCTTACGAATCGTCGTTTTTTGCTCAGCCATAGCCCTGGCTTAAGTTTGTTGATAATCAGCGCCATCTACCTGGTGACGCTTTCGGTGACTGATGCGAATTGAACAACCAACCTTGACAAGGCGCCTGCTATTTCGCCATACTTACTGCAATTCCGTAAACGATTACGGAGATCTCTAAGCCAATTGCCTCCATGACTAATACCGTTGTCTCTCCCGCCTACTATAACACTCACCAGCGTGCAGAAGGACTCCTGAGTTGAACAAATCGTCATTGTCTCCCTGGAAAGCGGCTCTGCTGCTTGGCGGCGCTGTCATGCTCGGCATTGCCCATTCGGCAACCGCAAACAGCCTCTGGCCGCGCCCTACCATCGTGCCCATTCCTGCATCGGAGCCCGGCGTGCATGCGGCGAAAGTGTCGCTCAATAGCGGCTGGAAGTTTTCGGCAGTGCCTCCGCAGAGCTTCTGGCAGAACGAAACCGATCCATCAGGATGGGCGACAGCGACAGTGCCGGGCGATCTGATCGCGCAGGGGTTGATTGAAGACGATCCAACGAAGGGTAAGGAACTGCCGTATAAGAAGAGCATCTCCATTCCCGCGGACTTCACAGGCAGGAAGATCCTGCTGCGCATCGAGGGCGGATATGACTACGCCCGCGTCTGGATAAACGGCCATCTCGTCCGCGACCACTACGGGGCGTTTACGACATGGGATTCGGACATCACACCCTACGTGACACCTGGCAAGCCGGCATGGGTGACCATTGGGCTAACCGCAAATCCCGAAGCGACGACCGGCATCGAATACCGGCACACGCGCGGGCTTGTGCGTGATGTCAGCCTGATCGCAGTTCCGCAAGACCATCTCACTCGACTGCAGTGCTCCACGGACTTCGATGCGGATTACAAGAATGCAACGCTCACGGTTTCCGCAGCCATGGAACTGGCGTCAGCGAAAAATGCTGCAGTACATCTCACACTGACAGATCCACGCGGGCGCAAAGTCCCTATTACGCCATCGCAAATCGATCTCTCCGGCGCGCCTGAGCAGACGATCAAGATTCCCGTACCCTCTCCCAGGAAATGGGATTCGGAACACCCGAACCTTTACCAGCTAACGGCGAAAGTCATTATCGACGGAAAAGAGGTTGAAACCGTCATCAGAGACTTCGGCTTCCGCAAAATTACCTGGAACGGGAACCGGATGTTCGTCAACGGTCAGCAGGTCAAGCTGCGCGGGATCAACTGGCATCAGGATCTGGCAAACGCCGGCGAGGTCGTCAATAACGCCAACGATAAGAAATCGCTCGACCTCCTGCGGAATGCCAACATCAACTTCATCCGGACCGCTCATTACCCGCAAACGGAATTCGTGCTCGACTACTGCGACAGGGTTGGAATATATGTCGAGGAAGAGACATCCGTCTTCTTCATCACCGAGCAGGGTGTCGCAATGAACTCGGAGAGCAATCCCGAGTTCAAGCCGAAGTACATGGATCAGTTCGCGGAGATGATCGAACGTGACAGCAGCCATCCGAGCATCATCATGTGGTCTCTCGGAAATGAGAGCCGCTGGGGTTCCAATATGCAGCATCAGTTCGACTATATAAAGATGGAAGATCCCTCACGCCCTACGATCTGGAGCTACCCCGACGACCACGATGCCGGCACAACACCGCACTTCGATATCCGCAGCATCCACTATCCATCACAGAATTGGGACTTCGGCCGCGCGGACAAGCCGGAATTCTGCGACGAGTACTCACACATCCTCGTGACATCCCACCCAGAGGATCTGCGGTACGATCCCGGCGCGCGTGACTTCTACGGTGAAGAACTAAGGTTCTGGTGGGAGAAGATGTACGCCGCCTCCGGCAACCTGGGCGGAGCAATCTGGTTTGCGCAGGATACGGCATTCGCCCGGCGCGACGGCACGTTCTCACCATCCCTCACCGCCGAATGGGGCATCCTGGATATCTGGAATAGGCCGAAGCCGGAGTACTGGAATGTCAAGAAGGTGTACTCTCCCGTTATTCTGAACCGCAACGGCAAAAGCCTCGCAAATCCGGGAGCAGGGAATCTCCTCACGATCCCAGTCCAGAACCGCTACAACCACACAAACCTGAATGAGGTGACTTTCACCTGGAAAGCCGGCGACACCTCCGGCAAGTTCCTTGGCCCGGATGTCGCTCCCGGTGGGCAGACAGGCGCGATAGCAATTCCGGCGCGTGATTGGAAATACGGTGACACCGTTAACATCAAGGTTTACTGTGACAACGAGTATATCGACGAGTACAGCTTCACGATCGGCGTCCCGCACCCTGTGTTCGCCGCGCCGCATGGCCCCACTCCTACCATAACGACGGATCCAGGCTCAATCACAGTAACAGGCCACGATTTCGCCGTCAGTTTCAACAAAGCCACAGGATCGATCACGAGTGGACAATATCGCCGCAAGGAGATCATTGCAGGCGGCCCCTATCTCAACCTCGGGCTCTCGCAGCTCAAACCCTGGTCCTTATCCTCAATCACATCGCAGACGTCAGGAAGCCTTGCCGAAGTAGACATCGCAGGCTCTTACGGCGATCTGCCTGTCACGTTCGCCGTAAAGTTCGATGGCAGTGGACTTATCAGCACCACGTACAGGATCGCCGGAACTCCACCGGCGGATGCAACCGAGGTAGGCGTGGCTTATAACTTGACAACACAGGTCGATCAGTTAACTTACCATAGGAACGGAACGTGGTCGGTCTATCCTTCCGACTACATCGCAAAGAACGACGGCATTGTGCCAAGGACGAAGGCGCGCGGAATCGATACGTGGATGGCCGAGCCGGCATGGCCATGGTCACAAAACGAGAAAGACTTCTTGAACGAAGGCAGCATCAAAGCACAATCGGGCAAAGGAACTAACGAGTTTCGAAGCTCCAAGAACAACATCTACAGCGCCTCGCTCGTCCTGAAGTCCTCTTCACTACGCCTCCGAATGGAAGGCGACGGAACCGGCTCTGCGCATGCCCTGGTGAATACAGACGGCAGCATCCGCTTCAACATGAACAACCAGTGGTCGTTCAAGATTTCCGGCGGCTCGATGGCCACACAGATCCGCAGGGATGTCTCGCTGCCTTCCGGCTACACAAACACGGTCGACATGCGACTGACAGACAACGACGACTACGTGATTAAATACGGCAAGCAGTAGAACGCCGGGGTGGCGAGCGCGGCTTTCCACCCCACTCACCTTCATGCCCCGGATAAATTCCGGCGTGGAATCGCTTTATTATCGCCAGACGACATATTACGAACATTCGTTTTTATATAAGAGCATTAATCCCTCCTTCCACCCTCCGCAAAAGGTACTATCAAGATGTAAGTCAAGCCGCCATATAGGGATATGGCAAGAGAAACAGCAACATAAAGCAACGAACAGCACAATCGATCTCTTGCAATCTCTTATATGGCGGGTTATAAAAATATAGACAAAAATCTACATCTCAAGCAAGACCAAACAGGAGAGGCAATGTCACTCAAGTTGAAATCGCCGGACCGTTCCGGCAACCTCTGGTTAGCGGTTCTTGTACTACCTTCCATCACCCTGCTGCATCCTGCGCATGCCGCAGGGGTGCTCATCCCGGCAGCGAATCGGGTCGACGAAGTCTACGATTCGAAGCGCGACATCGTTTACATCACCAACGGCAGCTCGATCACGCGCTACCAGGTAGGAAGCAACACGATGCTTCCGCCCATCAATCTGCCGGGAACAAGTCTGACAGGCATGGATATCTCGCCGGATGACAATACTCTGGCCGTGGCAAATAGCCTGCAGATCAACGGACAGCCGAGCATCTACCTTGTCGATCTTCCCACTCTTCAGCCACAGCCTGTCGTATTTGCTCCCACCTTCTACGAAGGCGGAACATGGAGCGTCGCCTTCGGGGATGACGGCGCGGTGCTCGTTTCAAGCCGCTTCAACGGTTCGGGATGGGTCTCTTTGCGTCGCTTCGATCCGCAGAGCAATACAGTCGGCACGATCGCGTCTATCACGCAGGACACCATGCTCTCTTCCAGTGCCGACCGCAGCACAGTCGGTGTTGCGGAAAGCAATATCTCCGACGGACGATGGGGCAGCTATCGCGTCTTCGATCAAAACTGGATGGAGAACACATTCTACGACGGCACTGGCTGGTTCAACTACGAGATCGGTGTCAATCCCACGGGCACGCAGTTCTCTATTCCAACCTATGGCGGCACTTACTTCTACGATGCCAACATGGATCCCATGCCGCCCAAGGTGGGAATGTACGCCGGGGGGCAGCCGGTCGGCGCTGCGTACAGCCCGAATTCCAGCGTCGTATATTTCCCATGGGTTGGATCGAACCTCGTGTACGCCTACGATACAAACACATTCACTCCCGTGGGAAGCTACAACTTCGAATACGTATTCACCTGGAACGGCAACCACGCTTATAACGACGGCCGCGTAAAAATCTCAAAGGACGGTTCGCTGCTGATGGTGACGGTCGGAGGCGGAGTGCGTATCGTACAGGTCAAGGCGCAGGGAGCGCGTCTGGACACAATGAGCAAAAACCGCGCTTTTGCGGGCAGTCCTGATACGACAATAACCATCAACGGAGCAAATTTTACGGCGCAATCCCAGGCGCAGTGGAATGGGAATCCACTGCCTACCATACCGATCTCAAGCACTCAGCTCACAGCTACGATTCCGGCCGCAATCTTAGCGGCATCCGGTTATATCGAGATCAATATCGCGGACGGCAGCACAGTCTCCAACCCGCTGCGCTTCTATATTCCGCAGCCACCGATTCCGGCGGCCGTCACAGCATTGACCGCGCAGGCCGGTCATCTGAAAGTGACGCTCGCCTGGAACGCAGCCGGCTATGCTTCCACATACAATGTCTACCGGGGAACGGCTCAGGGCGCCGAGGGCGCACAGCCGATTGCCTCAGGACTGACATCGCCCGATTTTGTCGATACGGATGTCGTAAATGGGGTGACCTATTACTACACGGTGAGCGCCGTCAACGTATCGGGGATCGGTCCGGCTTCGAACGAGGCTCAGGCGAAGGTCGAGGACCTGAACCCGCCGGTCACCACAGCCGCTATCTCCGGGCCACAGGGCGCCGGAGTATGGTTTACGGGATCAGTTCAAGTCACACTCGGCGCCACAGACCCGGATAGTCCGGACGATGTGGCCGCGACCTACTTCACACTGGATGGCGGAGCGCAGCAGACATATGCCGGCCCGATCGCCGTAAGCGGCGACGGGGCGCATACTGTCACGTTCCACAGTGTGGACAAGGCCGGAAACGTGGAAGCAAGCCGGCAGCAAAACGTCAACATCGACTCAACGCCATCGATCACGGCGGCATCTCTGGCCGGCGCAACCGTGACTATTACCGCAGCCGATGCGACATCGGGCATCGCCGCAACCTATTACACACTGGACGGCGGGCCGGTTCAAACGTATACAGGCCCGGTGACGATCACGACTTCGGGGACGCACACCAGCTCCTACTGGAGCCGGGATAACGCCGGAAACGTGGAGACAGCGCACACACAGTCATTCACGATCGCGCCTTCCGGATATGCCACGGTAACCCCCTCAATCGACTCGGCAACCAGCAACTGGTTCGGCCAGGAGAACCTGACGATCGTCAACACCAAGCCGATCACTGCCCTCTCGATCACAATCGCAGTCAGCCAGACAACAGGTCTGACCTACAACGGCCAATACACTACATTCGCAGGTGGAGACATCGATCTCGGGCACACAGTGACGTCATCCGGGATCGTATATACCTATAAACTCAAAGCAAGGAAAACCATTCCCACCGGCAGATGGCTGACTGCTGCTCAGTATAACCTGCGCGGCATTGCCCATCTCACGGCGGGCGATCAATACAGTGTCACTTTGACTGCAGGAGGAATCACACAGACATTCACCGGCCACTTCTAGAATGAACGCTCGGCAATTCGACAAGCGAAACAGCAGAATAAATGAGCTTGTAGTGTTCCAGCCACCCTGTTATCCGCATGCGGATAACAGGGTGGCTGCAGCTTTAATGTCCACGATGCAAATGGATAAGACTGAGCGTCCTCTGGTAAAATTGGAATGTCTTCGTCTTCTGGTGCGATTGAAGCTGGATCCAGCTCGCTCGAAGCTGATTGGCGGCTTCGTCGATTCTTATCTGAAATTGACAGCAAACGAGCTTAAACAATTTGAGCGAGAGCAAGAAACGCTATTACCAAAAGAGAGGGAAGAGACTGTGGCATTGATATCAAGTTGGGAAAGCCGGGGAATTGAACAAGGACGACAGGAAGGGCGAATGTCTGGTCTGCACGATGGCAAGGAGCAACTGATCATCCGTCAGATCAATCGCCGCATCGGTGATGTGGATCCGATACTTAGTAGCCGTATCGCCGAATTGACGCCTCCGCAATTGGACGACCTTGGCGAAGCGCTGCTGGATTTCACCAACGTTGCTGATCTGGAACGCTGGCTTACAACCCAATCAGCCGCATAACACGTTTACGAAGTTCGGTCAGGGGCATCACGTCCTAATGCCCCTGACCAAATGCTAGATACAATCCGAATAAGACCGCTGCCGCGAGCAAAACGGCGAAGAAGATCTTCCAGGCGCTGTATGGACGGTCGCCCTGGACCTCTCCGGTGCGCGCATTGACCATTACCTGAAACACTTTGTTCTGGTAGCGATAGGCGCTCAGCCAGACCGGCAGCAGGATGTGCTTGAATGAAACGCCGGAATATGACGTTTGAATGTCATGAATCCGCTGCTCGTCGCCGCCGATATCATGCGTAACGTCGGTCCTGATCTGCCGCCCCATCACATCCTTCGCAAGCGTAAAACCATCCTGCAGACTCACCTGATACCGCTGGGCCTTGAATCCCGCCAGGAATTCCGGAGTGTAAGGCTTTAAAGCAGGCAAATCCCAGGGATCGAGGGCATCAAGGCGATTTCTCTGCAGCGATGTCGTCCCCGCAATCAGAACGTCGTCGAACCAGCGAGCCACACGCCCGGAACAGGGATACCAGCGCGTCTTCTGCACCTGGCGCGTCTTTGTAACCTGCTTGCCGTTGGAATCCGTTTCGGTATAGGTTTCCGTCTCGTAATAGTGCTCGCCCCTTTCGCCGCGGTAGAAGCTTGTGGTCTGGGAATCGTATGTCCAGAAAGGCAGATAGACACCCTGCATTGCGGTAGGCTGCGCCTGTTCCTTCAATGCGTTCGGCGCAAACCATAGGCGAGAGATCCAGGTTCGTATGGACGTCTGCGCCTGCTGCTGGCTGACATGGAACGGCAGCACACCCGAAGGCGTTACGAGCGGATCGGCCGTGATTGGCTGAGCGACGATCGGCACACCGCAAAACGGGCACCGGCCGGCGACTTCCGGCGGCTCGAACACAGTCTTCGCCCCGCATCCCTGGCATGTCACTTCGAGCGCATTGGCAGCCAGCAGGCTCATCTGAGCCGCGCTCGGCTGCAGATATGCTTCATAGGAGCGTTCGTCGACCGATGCGCCGCTGTCCGGAATAACTTCCGTCCGGCCGCAGTACGGACACTTCAGCACACCGCCTACCGGATTGTACTCCAGTGACGCCCCGCAGCCTGGGCAGCGGTAACGGCGCGGACCGGTATCGGAGGCAGGCGGAACAACGCTCTGCATCCCGGACTGTCCCACCGCAGGACCGGATTGAGCCGGTGGCAGCGGCGGAACGGCGGAATATTCGTTGGGCATGCTCTATGCTCCCGGCA
>Ga0207671_10000389_pt1 | contig 61710 bp, 56 predicted proteins | sample KBSC24metaG_FD_184352 | JGI IMG/M metagenome (GOLD analysis project Ga0207671, IMG submission 184352) | Corn rhizosphere microbial communities from Kellogg Biological Station, Michigan, USA - KBS C2-4 metaG (SPAdes) (version 2) | ecosystem: Host-associated > Plants > Roots > Rhizosphere > Soil... | reverse complement strand
CGGGCGCAGCCCACAACCTGCCGAGACACAACTACGAACCCTGACAGACCTACACCTCTACGCCACAGCCTCCGACACCAACCCACCACCACAGATCCAAACCCACAGTTAAACCTCTGCAAGCCCTAAGCGCCATATAGCCGTAGAAACGGCGCCGCCGTCGTCACGCCGAAGCCGCCAGCTCGAAGGCTGCGTACGCATCCTCGTCGAACAGTACGAAGCGCACTTCCTCCACCGAGGTCGTCGTGGCCCGAACCGTTGCGATGGCGATGCGTGCGGCGTCGGCGATCGGCCAGCCGAAGATGCCTGTCGAGATGGCGGGAAACGCGACTGTCTTGGCGTGAAGTGAATCAGCGACGCCGAGCGAGTTCGTGTGGCAGGCGGCGAGCAGCGCGGAGCGGTCCTCGTGTGCCGAATAGACCGGGCCGACGGTGTGGATGACCCAGCGGGCGGGGAGTCGGCCGGCGGTGGTGGCGACGGCTTGGCCCGTGGGCAGTCCGCGGCCGTAGTGCGAGGCGCGGAGTGCGCGGCAGGCGACGAGGATCTCCGGGCCGCCTGCTCGGTGGATGGCGCCGTCGACGCCGCCTCCGCCGAGCAGGGACGAGTTGGCCGCGTTCACGATCGCGTCCGCGTCCTGGGCGGTGATGTCGCCGCGGATCAGGGTGATGCGGGGCTGGGGCATGGCGCGAGCCTGCCAACCGGCGGCGAGTGTCGCAACTCGAGAAGTCGTAACCAGAGACGTCGTAACCAGAGACGTCGTAACGAGAGACGTCGTAACGAGAGACGTCGTAACCAGGGAAGGCCTAACCAGGGAGGGCCTAACCAGAGAAGGCCTAAGCCGAGGAGTCACACTCCGGTAGAAGCCCAGAAGGAGAACCCAGCCACCCCGCCTACAAGCTCAGCGAAGAAGAAACCCAAGCACTCGCCGGGTGCTCATTCCGGTCCAGCCACAGGAAAGGCTGCTGATCCCGCCGTTCCGGATCCGCCCCCTCCTCCCACGGGAACCGCCCCTGCCGGTCCGGCCACACCGCCTGCAGCATCGGCCAGGGCGGCGTCTGGAAGAAGTCCAGCCCGGCTCCGAACATGGCGGGGTACCAGCTCGGGTGCACCGGCCGCGTGGCGACCTCGTAGCCCTCGATGACGTCCAGCCGGCGCTTCTCCGCGCCGAGCGGCCGGCCGTCGCGGACCTGGCGGGCGATCTTCGCCACCAGGGCCATGGCGTTCTCGACCGGCAGGCCGGTGATGCAGATGTCGTAGCCGCCGTGGGTGTGCCACATCCCTATGGAGTAGGCCCAGTCCGGGGTGTCATAGCCGGTCACGCCCATGGTGTGCCAGCCGTGCTCGCGGACGTTCTGCGCGATCGTCCGGTCGCGGAGGTCCCACTGCGCCTCGTCGGGATTGGCGGGCTGGCACAGCAGGCAGCGGCACGGGGTCGGTTCTATGTCCACGTCCTGAAGGTTACTCCGTGTCAGGTCCCTTGTGGCGGGTCGGACCGGTGGGGGGCGAGCGCGCCGGGGCCGTCGATCAGGCACTGCAGGGCCCGGTCCAGGATGGCGAACATGTCCGCGTCCGGGTCGGTGAGCCAGAGCTGCTGGGTGGCCACCAGGGCGCCGATGACGGTGCCGGCCAGGACGCGGACCTCCAGGTCGCCGGAGGAGCGGTTCAGGCGTTCGGCGAACAGGTCGGCGAGCATGTCCGTGGTGACGAACATGTGGTCCATCGCGCGGGCCCGGACTTCGGGGATGGCGTAGCTCAGGCGGGCTCGTTCGAGGGCCTCGGCCCGGTCGGCGGCGGGGACCTGGAGCATCGCGGTGTCGACGGCGGCGCGGAAGGCCTCCAGGATCGGGAGGTCGGCCGGCTGCGCGCGGAACGCCGCGGCGAGCAGCGGGTCGTAGTCGTCGGTGAGGATCAGGTCTTCCTTGGTCGGGAAGTAGCGGTAGAGCGTGCTCGGGGACACGTCGGCCGCGGCGGCGATCTGCTCCATGGTGGTGGCGCTGTAGCCGGCCTCGCGGAAGAGGCGGAGCGCGTGCCGCTGGATCGCGGCACGCGTCTGCGCCTTCTTGCGTTCCCGGAGGCCCGTCGGAGCCGGAGCCGGGGCCAGGGCTTGGTCAGTCGGCGGCATTGAGGAGATCACTCTTCGATTCTGCTGCCTCGCCCGGCTCCCGGGGCACCCGGGGCTTGCGCGGAAGCTGCGTGGCGGCCAGCACGCCGACGATCGCGAAGCCCGCGCTGACCCACATCGTCATGCTCGTGGCGTGCACCAGGGCCGAGCGGACCGACTCCAGCAGCGACGGCGAGTGCAGCTTGGCCGCGACCGCGACGCCGGAGCCGGCGCTGCGGGTGGCCGCCGAGGCGAGCGGGGCCGGCAGGTTCGCCACGGCCGGGGTGAGGTGGCTGCGGTACTGACTGTTCAGGACCGTGCCCAGGATCGCGACCGCGCAGGTGCCGCCGATCTGGCGGATGGTCATCAGCAGGCCGGAGCCCACGCCGGCGCGCTCGGGGCTGAGCTCGTCCAGTGCGGCGTTCATCGTGACCGGCATCGCCAGGCCGACGCCCACGCCGCCGAGCGTGAGCCAGAAGGCGACGAAACCGTATCCGTCGTGCACGCCGGTCGTGCTGCCGATGATCAGCGAGACGGCCAGGAGAACGAACCCGGCGCCGATCAGCGGGCCGGATCCCACCTTCTTCAGGAACGGCTGCCCGATCCGCACCCCGGCCATCAGCCCGGCGATCATCGGCAGCAGCCGAAGGCCGGTGCCGAGCGCGTCGGCGCCCTCGACGGCCTGGTAGAACTGCGGCAGCGTGAACATCAGGCCGAACAGCGCGAAGCTGACGATCGTCGACAGGATCGTGCCCCAGGTGAAGCCGCGGGTCCGGAACAGGTCCAGGTCGATGAGCGTCTGCTTCGGGCTGCGCTGCAGCTGCACGAACCAGGCCAGCACCAGCAGCCCGCCGATCAGCGGAACCAGAGCCTGGGCCGAGCCCCAGCCGGTGTCGCCGGCCTTGATCAGGCCGTAGGTGACCGCGGCCAGTCCGACCGCGGAGGCGGCCAGGCCGGGCAGGTCGATGCGCGGCTTGCGCTCCGCCCTGGACTCCGGGACCAGCCAGATCACCGCGAGCAGCGCGATCACCACGACCGGCAGGTTGATCAGGAACACCGAGCCCCACCAGTAGTGGTCCAGCAGCCAGCCGCCCAGGATCGGGCCGAGCGGGATGCCCAGCATGTTCGCGGTGGCCCAGATGCCCATGGCGCGCGGCCGCTCCTCGGGCGTGAACAGCACCGTCAGCACGCTCATGCTCAGCGGGATCAGCAGCGCCGCCCCCAGGCCGAGCACCGCGCGCCAGGCGATCAGCTCGCCGGCGTTGGACGCGAAGGCACAGAAGCCCGAGGCGATGCCGAAGGCGGTCAGCGCGATGACCAGCATGCGCTTGCGGCCGAACCGGTCGCCGAGCAGCCCGCCGGGCAGCAGCGCGATGGCCATCGCCAGGTTGTAGGAGTTCGCGAACCACTGCAGCTGGCTGGTCGAGGCCTTCAGCGACGTGGCCAGCGTCGGCAGCGCGACGTTGAGCACCGTCAGGTCCAGCCCGACCACCAGCAGGCTCAGCGCCAGGCCGCCCAGTGCCCACCACTTGCGGCCGTCCGCCCCCGGCGGCACCGCCGCCCCTCTCAGCTCTGTCTCCGACATGACAGCCCCCTTCTCTTGAGAGTTACCTCTAACTGGAAGTTACTCTCATAATTTTCCGAGGGCAAGGACTGCGCGCCGCTCAACCGGTGAAGAATTCCAGGGCCGAGGTCAGCGGCTTGCGGCTCAGGGCGGGGACTTCGCAGTCGGCGGCCGGATAACCGATGGGGAAGAGGATGTAGGGCCGCTCGGTGGAGGGACGCTGGAGGATCTCGGTGAGGAAGGCCATCGGGTTCGGGGTGTGGGTCAGGGTGGCCAGGCCCATGGTGTGCAGGGCGGCTATGAACAGGCCGCAGGCGATGCCGACGCTCTCGTTGACGTAGTAGTTCTTGCGTAGGCGGCCGTCGGGCATCGGCGTGCTCTTCTCCGCGAAGGCCACGACGATCCACGGGGCGGTGTCGAGGTAGGACTTGTCGGAGTCGGTCTCCAGCGGACCGAGCGCTTCGCGCCACGCGGCCGGCAGCCGGCCGCCTTCGTAGTTGATGCGCTCCTCCTGCTCGGCGGCCTCGCGGATGCGGTGCCGCAGCGCCGGATCGCCGACCGCGACGAACTTCCACGGCTGCTGGTGCGCCCCGGAGGGCGCGGTGTTCGCGGCGGCCACGGCCAGCTCGATCATCTCGGCCGGGACCGGGTCGGGGGAGAAGAAGCGGACGCTGCGGCGCGCGTCGAGGTGCGCCTGGAACTCGCGGCCGCGCTCGATCGCCTCGGCCTGGTCGAGGCGCTCGGGAGAGTACGGCAGGAACGGATGCGTGTGGCTCCGTGTGCTGGCTGTCATGGCGTTCAGGGTAGGGGCTGCGATGTGGCTGGAATCACGTGCTCGCGGCGGCTTCGAGGCGGGAGCGCCGGTCCCGATTGAGGTACAGCTGAGGCTATGAACGATGTCGAAGCCGGCGGTACCGAGCCGCCGTTGCACGTGTTCCGCACCCGGGTCTGGTTCGACGAGCTCGACAAGGTCGGCGTCCTGCACAACGCCCGGTACGCGGTCCACGCCGAGCGTGCGCTGAGCACCTGGTACGAGAGCCGTCCGGAGCTGATCGACGGGCCGGACATGCGGCACCTGGTGAAGGCGTACGAGGTCGAGTTCCGGGTGCCGGTCGCCGAGGTCGGCGAGCTGGACGTGGAGCTGCGCGTGGTGAAGATCGGGACGACGAGCTGCGTGTACGAGTTCCGCTTCGTGGGCGACGGCGGCGTGGTGCACGCGGTCGGTCGGCGGACCATCGTGCGGACCGGGCCGGATCGGCGGCCGGTGCCGTGGTCAGAGGAGTTCCGCCGGATTCACGAGCGCGGGGCCGAGTAGCGGACGCGCAGGCGCGAGGGGTCGGCGGGGTCGCGGTCGACGACGTGGACCGGCGGCCAGGTCCACTGCCAGACGCTGATGCCGGGGGCGCGCGAGAACTGGATGCGGCCACGGGTGCCTTCGACGGAGACGTGCGGCCAGGACCCGGCGATGCTCTTCCGGTCCGGGCCGTGGGAGCGCAGGATCTCGGCGAGGACGGCGATGGTGTCGTAGCCCTCGAAGGCGACGAAGGACGGCGGGCCGGCCAAGCGCTCGCGGAGTGCGGCGTCGACTTGGACGCCGAGCGGGGTGAGGGCTTCGGGAAGGTAGCTCAGGAACGGGATCCCGGTGCCGTCGGCGCCGAGGTGGCCGGCCCATTCGGAGAACTCGGGCTGGCCGGCGGGCGCGCCGACGAGGATGCCGGACAAGCGCGGGTCGGCGCGGACGGCCTTGACGATCGGCACGGCCGGCTCAGGGGTGCCGACGAGAAGCAAGAGGGCTGTCGCGCGGTCGTCGACGAGGGCATCGCAGAGCGCGGTGACCGAGGCGATGCCGACCTCGATGAGAGTGGCGCCGCGAGAGCTGAGACGGTCGCGCAGGATGCGGGTGCCGGATTCCCAGTAGACCGTCGGCTGGGCTGCGACGGCGATGCGGGTGTGGCCCGCGGCGAGGAGGAAGTCGGCGTAGACCTGCCAGCAGTGGGACTGGGCGGGGGCGATGCGGGCGACCCAGTCGGTCGGGTGGTCGGTGAGGGTGTCGAGGACCGCTGAGGAGCAGAGGAACGGGATCCCGTGTTCGTCGGCGCGTGCGGCCACGGCGCGGGCGACGACGCTGTGGTACTCGCCGACGACGGCGGTCGCGCCGAGGTCGGCCACCTCGTCGACGGCGGCGGTGGCCCTGGCGGGGTCGGCGGCGGTGTCGCGGACCAGGAGTTCGATGGGGAGGCCGCTGTCGCTGACGGCCGCCTCGATGCCGGCGAGGAGGTGGTGGCCGGCCTCGGTCCAGCCCGGCTTGCTCAGCGGGGCCAGTGCGCCGATGCGGATGGGCGACTGCGACGGCGGCTGGTTCATGAGCTGATCGTATGGGCGACCGGAAAGCCGGTTCCAAGGCCACTGGACACGCGATGGCCTGGTCCGACAAAGCAAAGCGCCGCCTCCGATCCGAAGACCGGCGGCGGCGCTCAGGGTTTGACCAGCTCAGGGTCGACCAGCTCAGGGTTCGACCAGCTCAGCTCAGCGAGTAAGGAGCCAGTTCCTTCGGCAGCTCCGAAGCCGATGCCCGGTCCAGCAGGAACAGGCTCCGCCCCCGCCCGCGCGCGCCGGCGGCCGGGATCTGCACGGGGCCGGCGCCGGACAGCGCCAGGTGCGTGACCTTCGCCTTCTCCGTGCCCGCGGCGACCACCCACACCTCGGCGGCGGCCTGGATCGAGGGCAGCGTCAGCGAGACCCGCAGCGGCGGGGGCTTCGGCGAGTTGTGCACGCCGACCGCGCTGCGCTTGTCCTCGTACAGGGCCGGGTGGCCCGGGAACAGCGAGGCGATGTGGCCGTCCGGGCCCATGCCGAGCAGCAGCACGTCGAAGGCCGGGACGTCCTCGCTGTTGCGGGCGAAGTCGGCCAGGGTCGCCGCGTACTGCTCCGCCGACTCCTCGGGCGTGAAGCCCGCCTTGTCGGCGGCCGGCATCGCGTGGATGTTCTCCGGCGGCAGCAGGCCCTCGGCGACCAGGCCGTCGAGCAGGGCCTCGCGGGCCTGGGTCTCGTTGCGCTCGGGGTCGCCGGAGGGCAGGAAGCGTTCGTCGCCCCACCACAGCTGGACGCGGGACCAGTCCACGGCGCCGCGCGCCGGGGAGGCCGCGACCGCCGCCAGCGTCTTGGTGCCGACGGTGCCGCCGGTGAGGACGACGTGCGCGGCGCCTCGCAGCGCCTGCACGTCGACCACGCGGGTGATCAGCCGCGCCGCCACAGCCTGCGCCAGGACCTCCGCGTCGCGGTGGACGATGACGACGGGAGTGGCGCTCATGGCGCGTCGCCCAGCGGCTTGTCGATCGCCGGGTCCTGCTCTTCCTTCTCCTGCTCGACCGTCTCCCTCGGCAGCTCGCCCAGCGGGCCCTTGTCCGGCTCGGCGGTCATCGTGATGGTCGAGTGCTTGGCCGGCTGCGGCCCCGCCTTCTCGATCGCCGCCACGTCCTGCTCGGTGACGTGCCGCAGCACTTCCTCGTACGTCTCGTCGACGTCCAGGCGGCGCAGCTCCTCGGTGAGCAGGTCGGCCAGCTCGCGGCGCTTGAGCGCGACGTGCCGGTCCGGCTGGTCGGGCATGGACAGCACCGCGAGCATGCCGTCGGGGCGGGTCAGGCTGATCTCGCCCTTGTCGGTGCCCAGGGTGACGCCGGTGATGCCCGGGCCGGTGTCCGTGGACAGCGTCACCGGCACCCCGAGGCGCCAGCCCAGCCAGACCGCCAGCAGCGTGGAGGACGCGTTGTCGACCTCCGCCGTGACCTTGACGTTCTTCACCGTCGAGGGCATCTGGTCCAGGGCCGCGGCCACCATGGAGCGCCACGGGGTGCAGCGGGTCCAGGCCAGGTCGGTGTCGCCGGGGGAGTAGCCGCGCAGCCGGTCGGCGACCGGGACCGGCTGGTGCGTGCCGGAGGCGTCGGTGATCCGGCGCATCGCCAGCTTGCCCAGCGAGGACTCGGCCGGGTCGGTCGGCGACTCCGAGGGCCACCAGGTGACCACCGGGGTGTCCGGCAGCAGCAGCGGCAGCACGACCGCGTCGGCGTGCGAGGCCAGCTCGCCGTTCAGCCGCATCACCACGGCCTCGCCCGGGCCCATCTCGTCGCCCACTCGCACCTCGGCGTCCAGCCCCGAGAAGGGCTGCTCCGGATGCGGTATCACGACCAGGATGCGCGAGGGGTGCGCGCGCGAGGCCTCGCGCGCGGCCCGCAGGGCGTAGTAGTGGTGCCGTTCGTCGGTCTCGATCACCAGGGTCAGGACCGCGCCGGTGGTGGCCGCCCCGGCCTCCTTGCGGATGTCGATCAGGGCGCCGGCGATCTTCGCCGAGGTGGTGGAATCCAGGTGCTTGATCATGGCCGCCGCCAGCTCCGTCCGTCCTTCGCGAGCATCTCGTCCGCCTTGGCCGGACCCCAGGTGCCCGAGGTGTACTGCTCCGGCTTGCCGTTCCGGGACCAGAAGTCCTCGATCGGGTCCAGCACTTCCCAGCCCAGCTCGACCTCCGCCACGCGCGGGAACAGCGGCGCGTCGCCGAGCAGCACGTCCAGGATCAGCCGCTCGTAGGCCTCCGGGGAGGACTCGGTGAACGCCTCGCCGTAGGCGAAGTCCATGTTCACGTCGCGCACCTCCATCGAGGTGCCCGGGACCTTGGAGCCGAAGCGGACCGTCACACCCTCGTCCGGCTGCACCCGGATCACCAGGGCGTTCTGCCCCAGCTCCTCGGTCTGCGTCGGGGTGAAGGGCAGGAACGGCGAGCGCTTGAACACCACCGCGATCTCGGTGACGCGGCGGCCCAGGCGCTTGCCGGTGCGCAGGTAGAACGGCACGCCGGCCCAGCGGCGGGTGTTCACCTCCAGCTTGACCGCGGCGTAGGTGTCGGTCACCGAGTCCGGCGAGATGCCGTCCTCCTGCAGGTAGCCGACCACTTTCTCGCCGCCCTGCCAGCCGGCCGCGTACTGCCCGCGCACGGTGTAGGTGTCCAGGTCGTCCGGGAGCCGGATGGCCGAGAGCACCTTGGTCTTCTCCGCGGCGATGGCGTCGGCGTCGAAGGACACCGGCTCCTCCATCGCGGTCAGCGCCAGCAGCTGCAGCAGGTGGTTCTGGATGACGTCGCGCGCCGCGCCGATGCCGTCGTAGTACCCGGCCCGGCCGCCGATGCCGATGTCCTCGGCCATCGTGATCTGGACGTGGTCCACGTGGTCCCGGCTCCAGATCGGCTCGAACATCTCGTTGGCGAAGCGCAGCGCCAGGATGTTCTGGACCGTTTCCTTGCCCAGGTAGTGGTCGATCCGGAAGACGGACTTGGCCGGGAACACCGAGTCCACGATCGCGTTGAGCTCCCGGGCCGAGGCCAGGTCGTGCCCGAACGGCTTCTCGATGATGACCCGGCGCCAGGAGCCCTCCGGGCCCTGGTCCAGGCCGACCTCGTGCAGCTGCTCGACCACGCCGGGGAAGAACTTCGGCGGCACCGAGAGGTAGAACGCGTGGTTGCCGTTCGTCCCGCGCTCGGCGTCGAGCTTGTCGATGGTCTCCTTGAGCTCCAGGAAGGCCTGCTTGTCGCCGAACTCGCCGGAGACGAAGCGGAAGCCCTCGGAGAGCTGGCGCCAGACCTCTTCGCGGTACGGGGTCCGCGCGTGCTCCTTGACGGCCAGGTGCACTTCCTCGGCGAAGTCCTGGTCGGCCCAGTCCCGGCGGGCGAACCCGACCAGGGCGAAGCCCGGGGGCAGCAGCCCCCGGTTGGCCAGGTCGTAGATCGCCGGCATCAGCTTCTTGCGCGACAGGTCGCCGGTGACGCCGAACATCACCAGGCCGCAGGGCCCGGCGATGCGCGGCAGGCGGCGGTCCGCGGCGTCGCGCAGCGGGTTCGCCGCACCCTCGCCCCACGCCTCGTGCGACAGCAGCGCCTTCTCAGCCTGGGAGAGCTGATAGCCCTGGTGGCTCTTGTCCTTCTCGCTCACCGGAGCTTATCCAGTTCGCTCTGGACCGCCTCGAGGAGCTCCTTCCAGGAGACCTCGAACTTGTCCACGCCCTCGTCCTCCAGCACCTGGACCACGTCGTCGTAGGAGACGCCGGCCGCGGCCAGGCCGTCGATCACCTGGTGGGCGTCGGCGTAGTGGGCGCGGATCGAGTCCTCGGAGGGCTTGCCGTGGTCGGCCTCGGCGTCCAGGGTCGCCTCCGGCATGGTGTTCACCACGCCGCGGGTGATCAGGTCGTCGACGTACATGGTGTCCACGTACGCCGGGTCCTTCACGCCGGTGGAGGCCCACAGCGGACGCTGGGCCTTGGCACCGGCGGCCTCCAGGGCCTTCCAGCGCTCGGAGGAGAAGACCTCCTCGTAGGCCTCGAACGCCAGGCGGGCGTTCGCCACGCCGGCCTTGCCGCGCAGCTCCGTCTTGCCGAGCTTCTCCAGGCGCTTGTCGATCTCGGTGTCGACGCGGCTGACGAAGAAGGACGCGACCGAGGCGATCTTGGCCAGGTCGTGCCCGTTCGCCTTGGCCTGCTCGATGCCGGCCAGGAAGGCGTCCATCACCGCGCGGTAGCGCTCCAGGGAGAAGATCAACGTCACGTTCACGCTGATGCCGGCGGCCAGGACCTCGGTGATGGCCGGCAGGCCCTCGCGGGTGGCCGGGATCTTGATGAACAGGTTCTCCCGGTCCACCAGCCACCACAGCTGCTTGGCCTCGGCCACGGTCGGCGCGGTCTCGTGCGCCAGGCGGGGGTCGACCTCGATCGAGACCCGGCCGTCCTGCCGGTCGGAGGCGTCGTAGGCGGGGCGCAGCACGTCGGCGGCCTCGCGGACGTCGGCGGTGGTGATCATGCGGACCGCCTCCTCGACGGTCACGCCGCGCACCGCGAGGTCCTTGAGCTGCTCGGTGTAGACCTCGGAGCCGACGATGGCCTTCTGGAAGATCGTCGGGTTGGTGGTCACGCCGACCACGTTCTTCTCGCTCATCAGCGCGGCCAGGTTGCCGGTCTGCAGGCGCTTGCGGGACAGGTCGTCCAGCCAGATCGCCACACCGGCGCCGGACAGCGTGTCCAGGTTCTTGTTCGTCATCTCGTCATCTCCTCTTCTTCAAAATCAAGCGCCGGCGGCGGCCAGGGATTCCCGGGCCGCAGCCTCCACGGCCTCGGCCGTGATGCCGAACTCGCGGTACAGGGTCTGGTAGTCCGCGGAAGCACCGAAGTGCTCCAGCGAAACGCTACGGCCGGCGTCGCCGACGTACTTCTTCCAACCGGCGCCGACCCCGGCCTCGACGGAGACGCGGGCCTTGACGGCCGTCGGGAGGACCGACTCCTTGTACTCGGCGTCCTGCTCCTCAAACCACTCGGTGGAGGGCATCGAGACCACGCGGGTCGGGATGCCGTCGGCCTCCAGCGCCTCGCGCGCCTGGACGGCCAGCTGCACCTCGGACCCGGTGCCGATGAGGATCACCTTCGGCGTGCCGCCGGTCGCCTCGGCCAGCACGTAGCCGCCCTTGGCGGTGCCCTCGACCGCGTCCAGCGAGGAGTTCAGCGCCTCGTGGTCGAAGGTCGGGATGCCCTGGCGGGTCAGCGCGATGCCGACCGGGCCGTGGTCGTCGCTACCGGTGTGCTTCTCCATCAGCGCCTTCCAGGCGCCGACGGTCTCGTTCGCGTCGCCGGGACGGACCACGGTCATGCCCGGGATCAGCCGCAGCGCCGCCACGTGCTCCACCGGCTGGTGGGTCGGGCCGTCCTCACCCAGGCCGATCGAGTCGTGCGTCCAGACGTAGGTGACCGGCAGCTTCATCAGCGCGGCAAGGCGCACCGCGGGGCGCATGTAGTCGGAGAACACCAGGAAGGTGCCGCCGAACGGCAGGGTGTTGCCGTGCACCGCGATGCCGTTGAGGATCGAGCCCATCGCGTGCTCGCGGATGCCGAAGTGCAGGATCCGGCCGTAGGGGCTGGAGTCGCCGAACTCGGTCTCGCCGTAGACCGCGGGCAGGAAGGACTTGCCGCCCTTGATCGTGGTCAGGTTCGACTCGGCCAGGTCGGCCGAGCCGCCCCACAGCTCCGGCACCGACTCGGCGATCGCCTGGATGACCGCCTCGGAGGCCTTGCGGGTGGCCACGTCCTTGCCCGCCTCGAAGGTCGGCAGCTTGGAGGACCAGCCGGCCGGCAGCTCGCGCTTGGCGATGCGGTCGAACTCCGCCGCGCGCTCGGGGTTCTTGGCGCGCCAGGCGGCGGCCTCGGCGTCCCAAGCCTGGTGCGCGGCCGCGCCGCGCTCGCCGACCTTGCGGGCGTGCGCCAGGACGTCCTCGGCGACGTCGAAGTGCTTCTCCGGGTCCATGCCCAGGATCTTCTTGGTGGCCGCGACCTCGGCCTCGCCGAGCGCGGCGCCGTGCGCCTTGCCGGTGTTCTGCAGGTTCGGGGCCGGCCAGCCGATGATGGTGCGCAGCCGGATGATCGAGGGGCGGTCGGTCACGGCCTCGGCCTCGAGCAGCGCCTCGTGCAGGGTCTTGACGTCCTCGTGGTACTCCCCGCCGGCCAGCCAGTCCACGTGCTGCACGTGCCAGCCGTAGGCCTCGTAGCGGTGCAGCACGTCCTCGCCGAAGGCGACCTTGGTGTCGCCCTCGATGGAGATGTGGTTGTCGTCGTAGATCACCACGAGGTTGCCGAGCTTCTGGTGGCCGGCGATCGAGGAGGCCTCGGAGGTGACGCCCTCCTCCAGGTCGCCGTCGGAGGCGAAGACGTAGACGTTGTGGTCGAACGGGGACTCCCCGGCCGGGGCGTCCGGGTCGAACAGGCCGCGCTCGAAGCGGGCCGCCATCGCCATGCCGACCGCGTTGGACAGGCCCTGGCCCAGCGGGCCGGTGGTGACCTCGATGCCCTTGGTGTGGCCGTACTCCGGGTGGCCCGGGGTCAGCGAGCCCCACTGGCGGAAGTGCTTCAGGTCTTCCAGCTCCAGGCCCAGACCCGAGTAGTAGAGCTGGATGTACTGGGTCAGCGAGGAGTGGCCGCAGGACAGGACGAAGCGGTCCCGGCCGACCCACTGCGGGTCGGCCGGGTCGAAGCGAAGGTGCCGCTGGAAGAGCAGGTAGGCCGCCGGAGCCAGGGACATCGCGGTACCGGGGTGGCCGTTCCCGGTGTTCTGGACGGCGTCCATGGCCAGGGCGCGGACGGTGTCCACGGCGCGCTTGTCCAAGTCGGTCCACTCGAACGGGGTTGCGGTGCTTGCGGTGCTCACCGAAAGCGCTCCTTCGCAGTCCACGCGCCTAGGCCCCACGCTCGGGTACAGCTGGTGGGACCCCTGCGCAACATGATTCAGATCTCGTTTCGCCAGCCTACTCGGACCGCAACAGCATCGCGTTCCCAGTCAGTAGGTGGACGCGTACGCCCGGGGTAACCCTTAGTGAACAGCTGTCGTGCAGTTCTCATCTACATACGGTGGGTGTCCTGGCGGCGACTCAAAGCGCGATAAGCCGACCCGGCGCATGAGCGCGCGAGGGCACGGTTTAAAGTTGCGTGTTGTCCGAATCAGGCATCCATGGAGGACGGGCTTTTGACCACGGTCGAGACTCCCCCGGCCACGGCTCCGTCCCGGGCCGCCGGTCCGTCTGTGGAGGCGGCGGGCGGCGTAGTGGCAGGCGGAGACCGCGGCGGGCACGCTATGGCGGTCGTCAAGGCGTACGTCGCTTTGACCAAGCCGCGCATCATCGAGCTGCTGCTTGTCACCACCATCCCGGTGATGTTCCTGGCGCTGCGCCACGTGCCGCCGCTGTGGCCGGTCGTCGCGGTGACCATCGGCGGGTACCTGTCCGCCGGCAGTGCCAATGCGCTGAACTGCTATGTGGACCGCGACATCGACGCCGAGATGCGCCGCACCCGGCGCCGCCCGGTGCCGGCCGCCTCGGTGAGCCCGCACAGCGCTCTGGTGTTCGGGCTGGTGCTCGGAGTCGTCTCCACGCTCTGGCTGGGCCTGGCGGTGAACTGGCTGTCCTCGGGCCTGGCGCTGGCGGCGAACGCCTTCTACGTGCTCGTCTACACGATGGTGCTCAAGCGGCGCACGCCGCAGAACATCGTCTGGGGCGGCGCGGCCGGCTGCTTCCCGGCGCTGATCGGCTGGACCGCGGCGACGGACCGGCTGGCGTGGGCGCCGGTGGTGCTGTTCATGGTCGTGTTCCTGTGGACGCCGCCGCACTTCTGGGCGCTGGCCATCCGCTACCGCGAGGACTACGCGGCGGCGAACGTGCCGATGCTGCCGGTGGTGGCCCCGGCCCGCGAGGTGACCAAGCAGATCGTCTGGTACTCCTACGCGACCGTGGCCTGCTCGCTGCTGCTGTGGCCGATCGGGCACACCGGCTTCGTCTACCCGATCGCCGCGGCCGTGCTCGGCGTGGTGTTCCTGGTCGAGGCGCACCGGCTGGACCTGCGGGCGCGCTCGGGCAAGGACGGCGTGGCGCTGCAGCCGATGCGGCTGTTCCACTTCTCGAACATGTACCTGGCGCTGCTGTTCGTGGCGGCCGCGGTGAGCCCGCTCGTTCACTGAGCCACTGAGGCACCGAGCTTCAAGGGCGAGGGGCCCCGTCGTCGACTAGCCTTTCCAGGGTGTATCGGCTCACCAACACCACCCAGCACTACGCCTGGGGATCGCCCAGCGCCATCAGCGAACTGCTAGACCGCGAGCCCTCCGGGCAGCCGGAGGCCGAGCTGTGGATGGGCGCGCACCCGACGGCGCCGTCCCGGATCGACGGCGGCGAGGCCACGCTGCTCGACTTCGTCTCCGCCGACCCGGTGGGGATGCTCGGGCCACAGGTCGCCGCCCGGTTCAAGAACCGGCTGCCGTTCCTGCTCAAGGTGCTGTCGGCGGCCAAGGCGCTGTCGATCCAGACGCACCCGACGCGGGAGCAGGCCGAGGCCGGGTACGCCGCCGAGCAGGCGCGCGGCGTGGCCGCCGGCGATCCGAACCGCAACTACGTGGACGACTGGCCCAAGCCGGAGATCCTGATGGCGCTCACCGATTTCGAGGCGCTGGCCGGGTGCCGGGGTGCCGAGGACGCCGAACGGGTGCTCGCCGCGGTGGTCTCGCTCGGGGCCGACGCTCTGGAGCCGGTGCGCGCCGAGCTCGCCGCCGCGCCGGAGCCGGCCACCGTGGCCGCCGCGATCGGGCGGCTGCTGGAGTGGCCGGCGGACACCCGCGGGGCGCTGGTGGCCGGCGTCGTCGAGGCCTGCCGCGCCGGTGCGGACAAGGGCGGGGAGTACGCCGAGGATTTCGCGGCCGTGCTGCGCGTCGCCGAGGACTTCCCGGGCGATGTCGGCCTGGTGGCGATGCTGCTGATGAAGCGGGTCGTGCTCAAGCCGGGCGAGGCGATCTTCCTTCAGGCCGGCGGGCTGCACGCCTACCTGGGCGGCACCGGGATCGAGCTGCTCGCCAACTCCGACAACGTGCTGCGGGCCGGCCTGACGCCCAAGCACATCGACGTCGCCGAGCTGCTGCGGATCATGGACGCCTCGGTCCCGGTCCCGGTGCGGCGCGGGACGGCGGTCGGCACCGGCGTGGTGGAGTTCGACACACCGGCGCCGGAGTTCCGGCTCTACCACGCCACCCTGGACACCGCCACGACGCTGCGCGCGGAGATCCCCGGCACCGGTCCGCGGATCGTGCTGGCGCTGTCCGGCGAGGTCGAGCTGCGCGGGACCCGCGGCACGATGACGCTGACGCAGGGGGAGTCCTGCTTCGTGCCGGCGCGCGAGGGGCGGGTCGAGGCGTCGGGGATCGCCGACCTCGTGGTGGCGGCGCCGGGGTTCTGAGAAACTTCGCCGGCCCGGGCAACCGCGCGCCCGGGCCGATCCCTCAAGGACCGGTGACAGAAGATTGAGCCGGCCGGAGGGGACAGCGGATGGCGCGGGGAGACAAAGCGGCCGTCGAGGACGAACTCGAGGAGTTCGTCCAGGGACGGTATCTGGCGTTGCGCCGTACGGCATACCTGCTGTGCGGGGACTGGCACCGTGCCGAGGATCTCGTGCAGGGGGCGCTGGTCAAGGTCGTGGTGGCCGCGCGGCGCGGCCACGTGGAGAGCCTGGACGCCTACTCCCGGCAGGTGCTGCTGCGGCTGTTCCTCGACGAGAACCGCCGGCTGTGGCGGCGCCGGGAGAAGTCGTGGGCCGATCCGGTGGACGTGGTCGACAGCGTCGGCGGCGACAGTGATCTCAAGCTCACGATCCTGTCCGCGCTGCGCGGGCTGCCGCCCCGGCAGCGGGCGACGGTGGTGCTCCGCTACTGGGAGGACCGCAGCGTCGAGGAGACCGCCGAACTGCTCGGAGTCTCCTCCGGCACGGTGAAGAGCCAGAGCGCGAGAGCCCTCGCCGCGCTGCGGGTGGTGCTGCTCCAGGACGACCGGCTCGGTCTCGGCATCGGCTCGGAAGGAGCCACGGCATGAATGAGAACGAGATCAGGGAACTGCTCGGCCAGGGGATCGGGGAGGAGCCGCCGGTCGTCGGCGGGCCGGCGGCGGTGTTCGCCGGAGCGCGGGCGCGGGTCGTGCGGACGCGGGCGGTCACGGGGGCGCTGAGCGTGGTGGCGGTGCTGGGGGTGACCGCCGGGGCGGTGGCGCTGTCCGCGCCGGGGCGGCCGGGGCGGGTGACCGCCGGGGTGACGGCGACCAGTGCGTCCTCGACGCCGAGTACGGCACCGACGACCTCGGCCACGACGCCGCCACCCAACACGACGACGCCCACCCCCTTGTCGAAGCTTCAGGGGACCGGCCTGACCATGCACCGGGTGCCGGCGCCGGTCCCCGGAGCCGGCCAGGTGCTGTTGGACAGCCGCTCGACCACCCTGATCACCAAGCTGCTGCTGCCCTCGGGCCTGGTTGCCGCGAACTACGAGGGCCAGGACAGCTACCAGCCGAAGCAGCTGGGGGTGGAGACGATCGCGAACATGTCCGTCGATGACGGGGCCGGGAAGCCCACCTCGCTGAACGTGCACTTGGTGCAGAACGGCCGGCCTATGGACAGAGTCACGGACTGCACTACGGAGCAGGAGCTGTATCCCGGCAGCATCAGCGACTGCCGCGCGGAAGCCGAACCGGATGGCAGCGTCGTGATGTCCTACTCGGTGCGGGAAGGTGGTTCGGTCAAAAACCCTGTTACGGAGATCCCTCGCAGCAACACAGCGGTCCGGGTGTTTCCGGACGGCTGCGTGCTCTCCATAAACGTGTCCAACTACTACGCGTCGATGACAGGCCCGTCCGCTGCTCCGTCGCGGAGTATCCCGCTGATCTCGGTGGACCAGCTCGCGGCGATGGTGATCGACCCGCGATGGGGGTTGACCGTCTCGGAGCAGTTCGCCCAGCAGGCGAAGCAGGTACTGGTCCCCTACACGGACAACACCCAGCACTGACCTGACCGCGCATGAGCGTGCCCGGCCCGCGAGCATCGGGCCGGGCACGTCTGCGTTTGTATCAGACCGCGGCCGCGAGGGCCTTGCGCTCCCTCATCGCCAGCAGCACCCGCCATGTCCCGGCCCACACGACGGCCGCGCCGAACATGTGGATGCCGACCAGCAGGACCGGCAGATGCGTGAAGTACTGCACGTAGCCGATCACGCCCTGGGCCATCAGCAGCAGGAACAGGTCGCGGACGGTGTTCAGGACGCGCGGGGCGGCGCCGGTGGCCTTCAGCGCGAACCACAGCGCGATCGTCAGGCCGACGACCAGGAAGACCAGGTCGGCGTGCAGCTGCGTGGCGTTGGCCGGGCTGAGGGGGAAGCGCTTGTGGCCCGGGTCGCCGGCCTTGGCGCCGGAGTGCGGACCGCTGCCGGTGACGATCGTGCCGGCGATCAGGAGGGCGCCGACGCCGGCGGTGAGGACGTAGCCCAGGGTGCGCAGGATCGGCTGGACGGTCGGGGTGGGGTCGGCGTCGTGGGGTTCGCGGCTGCGGACCCACAGGACGTAGGAGAGCGCGACCATGCCCAGGGACACCAGCATGTGCAGCGAGACCCAGATCGGGGCCAGGTGCGTCCGGACCGAGATGCCGCCGATGACCGCCTGGACCACGACGCCGACGAACAGCGTCCAGGACAGCTTGTTCAGCACCGCGCGGCGCGGGTGCCAGCGCATGCACGCGATGATCGCGGCGCCGACGGCCACCGAGACCGCGAAGGTGAGCATGCGGTTGGTGAACTCCACCACGCCGTAGGCGCCGAGGCGGCCGGTCGGGACCAGGCTGCTGTCGGTGCAGGTGGGCCAGGTCGGGCAGCCCAGGCCGGAGTCGGTGAGGCGGACCGCGCCGCCGGTGACGATGATGCCGATGTTGGCGACGAAGGCGGCGAAGCACGTCCAGGTGAGGATCGCCGGGGTGGTGCGCCAGGTGAGGATGCGGGACAGGAGGCCGGTGGCTCTGTCGCGCTCGGCCTCGGCCTCGGCGGGCGCCGTGGCCCCGCCCGCCGGGGTCGCCGCCGCCTGCTCGCTGGCCGGGGCGTCCCCGGTGGTCTGCGTCATCGTCCTGCTACTCCCACTTGAAGGTGCGGGCGGCCACCGCGATCGCGGCCACGGCCCAGGCGGCGAGGATGCCGACGTTGGCCCACGGCAGCGCGGAGCCGTGCTGGAGCACGTCGCGCAGCCCGTTGGTGAGGGCGCTGATCGGCAGGGCGTCGAGCACGTGGCGCACGCCCGACGGGAACTTGGACAGCGGGATGATCACCCCGCCGCCGGCCAGCAGGAGCAGGAACACGAAGTTCGCCAGGCCCAGCGTGGCCTCGGCGCGCAGCGTGCCGGCCATCAGCATGGCCAGGCCCGCGAAGGTGGCGGTGGCCAGCACGATCAGCAGCGCCACGGCCAGCGGGTCGCCGTGCGGCTGCCAGCCCATGGCCAGCGCGATCGCCGACAGCAGCGCGATCTGGATCACCTCGACGCACAGCACGCACAGCGCCTTGGCCACGATCAGCCCCCAGCGCGGCAGGGGTGTGGCCCCCATGCGCTTGAGCACGCCGTAGCGCCGCTCGAAGCCGGTGGCGATGGCCAGGCCCGTGAACGCCGTCGACAGCACCGCCGCGCCGAACAGGCCCGGGGCGTAGAAGTCGATGCGCTTGCCGGGGCCGGAGGTGGCGACCAGCGACTCGCCGGAGAACAGGACCATCATCAGCGCCGGGATCACTATGGTCAGCAGCAGCTGCTCGGGGTTGCGGAGCATCAGCCGGACCTCGTGCGCGGCCTGCGCGATGATCATGCGGGAGGCCGGGGCGGCGCCGGGCTTCGGGGTGAAGCTCAGCGGCGCGGGCCGGCGGGCGGCGCGCGCGGCGCCGGTGTCGGCGGTGTCGTCGGCGGAGGCGGTGGTCGTCAACGGAGGTCCCGTCCGGTGAGATCGAGGAAGGCGTCTTCGAGCGTACGGCGTCCCACGCTCAGCCCGTGAGGCATCACGTCCTTGGCAGCGCACCACGCGGTCACCTTGGCCAGGACGTCCGGGGTGACCTCGCCGGCCACGGTGTAGGCGCCGGGCGGCTGCTCGACGGCGCTCAGGCCGGCCGGCAGCGTGCCGAGCAGCCCGGCCAGGTCCAGGCCGGGCGGCGCGGTGAAGCGGATCGCCGTCTGGCCGGCGCCCTCGGTCGCGGCCAGGGCCGCCGGGGTGTCGTGCGCGACGACCCGGCCGGAGTCGACGATCGCCACGGTGTCGGCCAGCCGCTCGGCCTCGTCCAGCAGGTGGGTGGTGAGCACCACGGTCACCCCGTCGGCCCGCAGCTGCTCGATCAGCTCCCAGGTGGCGTGCCGGGCCTGGACGTCCAGGCCGGCTGTGGGCTCGTCCAGGAACACCAGCTCCGGCCGCCCGACCACGGCCAGGGCCAGGGAGAGCCGCTGCTGCTGCCCGCCGGACAGCCGCCGGAAGGTGGTTCTGCCGGCCGAGCCCAGGCCGAGGCGCTCGACAAGCGCGTCGGTGTCCAGGGGGTTCGCGTAGAGCTTGGCGGTGTGCTTGAGCATCTCCACGGCGCGCACGCTGGGATAGATGCCGCCGGACTGCAGCATCACGCCGATCCGCGGCCGCAGCTGCTCGCCCTGGGCGACCGGGTCCAGCCCGAGCACGCGGACGGTACCGCCGTCGGGACGGCGGTACCCCTCACAGCACTCGATGGTCGAGGTCTTGCCGGCCCCGTTCGGGCCGAGCACAGCGGTGATGGTCCCGGTCTGCACGCGCAGGTCCAGGCCGTCCACCGCGGTCTTGGTGCCGTACCTCTTGACCAGGCCGGTCACTTCTACGGCTGGTTGTCCCATAGCGGAGATTCTACGAAGACAACCTCTGGTGCTCTGTGCCGGGTCTTGCTGTTATGTGCGCCACACCCCGGTCGACCACCGGTCACCGGGGCGTCGGCACTTCGAGGTCCACGACTTCCATCTCTTCCAGCGCGAACACCTGAGCGCTGGAAACCCGGGCCAAGGCCGCCTTGCGCAGCGCCGCCTGGGCGCCCCGGGATGCCGCGAGCGCGTCCATGTCCTGGAAGATGACGCCGACCGAGGCCATGCCGCGCTTGCGGTCCATGAGCATCGTGGCGCCCTGGAACCCGTCGAGTTCCTTCAGGCGCGGCAGGCCCATCTCGTTGAACGTCGAGATCAGCTGCTCGGCCTGTGACGGATCGAACATCATCCGTTGCAGCCGGAAACCGCCGCTGCTGGCCGAGGCCGGCCGGCTGAAGGCCACGGCCTCCATGCCCATTGTGGCGACCGTGGACACCAGCGGTGCGAGCATCTCCGTGCGGCGGTCGCGGAGCTGCTCGTCGCTGTGCCGCTCCGCCTGCTCGCTGTCCCACCAGGAGCCCGTGAGGACCTTGCCGACGGTGCGGTCGGCGAACATGCCGAAGCCGTGGTAGCCCTCCTGGTCGTAGAGCATCCCGGGGACCGCCTTGGCGATGGCGTCGGTCGTGCGGTCGATGTCGGCCGGATCGGTGGTGATGTAGAGAGTGCGGACGAACATGGTCGTCCTCCCATCCGCGCGAAGGGAGCTGCGCGGAGTGCGCAGCACTGGACCCCTCCTCACCTTCAGCCGATTTCAGGTGCGGTGCGGACGCAAGCGCGAAGGGCTGTTCGTGGGAACCGCCCGGGCCCGCGCCGCTGCTCACCGGCTGTTGCTGAACCGGTTCACATGATCCGCTGAACCGGTTCATGCCCCGCGTTCGCTGTAAGGGGCGCGCGTGCTCTCCCGCACCGTGAGCCGGGGCGTGGCGCCCTGCACGTCGCGCACCGAGCCCGGCACGTCGATCGCGGCCAGCAGCATCGCCGCGACCTGGCCGCCGAGCGCGAAGGTGTCCCGGCTCAGGGCTGTGATCGCCGGATGCACGATCCGGGTGAGCAGCGAGTCCTCGAAGGAGACCACTGACAGTCCGGCCGGTACCGCGACCCCCATCTCCGCCGCCACCGCCAGGCCCGCGACCGCCATCACGTCCGAGTCGAAGATCAGTGCGCTCGGCCGGTTCGGGCTGCTCAGCAGCGCGCGGGTGGCCGAGGCGCCCTGCGCGTCGCTGAAGTCGGTCGGGACCGAGACCGCGTCGACCAGGTGCAGGCGGCGGGCCGCGTCCTTCAGGGCCCGGATCCGCCGGCGGGTGTGGTGGAACGCCTCGTCGCCGGCCACGTGCGCGATGCGCCGGTGGCCCAGCGCGGCGAGGTAGTCCACCAGCGAGAGCATCGCCTCGCGGTCGTCGGCCCAGACGCTGGGCAGTGTGCCGTGGCCGCTCGGACCGCCGATCACCACCGCCGGGACGCCGAGCTCCTCCAGGACCGGCACGCGCTTGTCCCGGTGCTGCAGGTCGACCAGGACGAAGCCGTCCACGTGCCGCTCGGAGGTCCAGCGGCGGTAGACCTCGATCTCGGCCGCGGTGTCCTCGACGATCATCAGGTGCAGGGCCACCGAGCGCGCCGACAGCCCGGCCTGCAGTCCGGCCAGCAGCAGGCCGAAGAACGGCTCGGCGCCGATGGTCTGCGCCGGGCGCGCGACCACCAGGCCGACCGCGTCGGCGCGGGCGCCGCCGAGGGCGCGCGCCGCCTTGTGCGGCCGCCAGTTCATCTCCGAGGCGACACGCAGGATCCGCTCGCGGGTGGCGGGGCTTACCCCAGGGCGGTCGTTCAGCGCGAACGACACGGCGCTCTTCGACACCCCGGCGCTGCGGGCGATGTCGTCGATGGTGGGCCTGGTCACGAATCGGTATCCCTTCACCCATGAGGGTCCTGGCGCCTCTTGACACCCCGGATGACGCAGAGCATAGTCCCCTTTCACTAGAGCGGTTTAGTAAAACTCTCGTGAACGAGAGAGCACTCCCAGAACGACCCCACCTCGACCCCTCACACGGAAAGCCGGGAGTCATGACCATGCGCAGGACCACAGCGGTATCCGCCATAGCCGTCGCCGCGACGCTGCTCGCCGGCTGCGGCGTCGGCAGCAAGTCCTCCTCCGCGGACGCGAACAAGACCGTGGCGACCACGGCGGCGCTGTCGGGCAGCATCACCTTCCAGACCTGGTCGCTGAAGAACGACAAGTTCACGCCGTACTTCACGAAGCTGATCGCCGACTTCAAGGCGGCGCACCCGGGTACCGACATCAACTGGATCGACCAGCCCGGCGACGGCTACCCGACCAAGGTCAGCAGCCAGGTCTCGACCAACAGCCTGCCGGACGTGATCAACCTCCCGCCGGACATCGCGCACGCCGTGGCCAAGACCGGCAACCTGCTGGACCTGAAGCAGAACGACCCGGGCCTGCAGACCGACTACGTCAAGAGCGGCCTGAGCGCGTACAACTACCAGGACATCTCCAGCGGCTCGCAGTTCTTCGGCTTCCCCTGGTACCTGGGCACGGACGTCAGCTACTGGAACAAGACGATGATGGCCAAGGACGGGCTGGACGCCACCAAGCCCCCGAAGACCTTCGACGACCTGGTCGCCCAGGCCAAGACCATGCACGACAACTCCGGCGGCAAGGACTACCTGATGTCCCGCGCCCCGGGCCTGTCGGACATCGCCAACACCGGCACCAAGCTGCTCTCCGACGACGGCACGAAGTTCGCCTTCAACACCGCCCCGGCCGAGGCGATGCTGGACAAGTACACCGCCGCCTACAAGGCCGGGTACCTGCCCTCGAACGTGCTGGACAACAGCTACGAGGGCAACTCCACGCTGTTCAGCAAGCAGCAGGTCGCCTGGACCACCGGCGGCGGCAACCTGATCACCAGCCTGCAGCAGGACAACCCGACGCTGGCCCCGAACGTGGTCCCCTCCCCGGCGCTGGACACCGCGCCGCTGTACGTGCAGGGCCTGTCGGTCGCCAGCAAGAGCAAGAACCTCCCGCTGGCGCTGGCCTTCGCCGAGTACGTGACCAACAACGAGAACCAGGTCGCGTTCATCAAGCTGGCCCCGGGCTTCCTGCCGGGCTCGGCCGCCTCGGCGAGCGACCCGCAGTACAGCAAGAGCGACGGCACGACGCAGGGCGACGCCTCGGTGATCGCGTACAAGGACATGCAGACCGCGGTGAACTTCACGCCGCCGATCTGGACCGACGCGATGAACACGATCCTGAACCAGGAGATCGCGAAGGCGATGACCGGCAAGGAGACCTCGAAGCAGGCTCTGGACAACACGGTCAACCAGGCGAACGCGCTGCTGACCCAGTGACGTGTGTCTCGTAGGTCCGAGTCCTGAGTAGGAGTTAGCGAGGAAACCGATGAGGTCCCACCGGTTCTACACGCCATGGCTGCTGATGCTGCCGGCGTTGGTATGGCTCGCGCTGTTCAGCGTGTGGCCGGCGATCAACACGGTGACGTTGTCCTTCACCAACGTGCACCAGCTGACCGGTGGGCACTTCATCGGCCTCAAGAACTACTGGCTCCTGTGGCACGACCCGCACATCCGCGACGCGGTCATCAACACCATCGTCTTCATGGCGATCTGCGTCCCGCTGCTGACCTTCCTGCCGCTGCTGCTGGCGCTGCTGGTGCAGCGGAACGTCCGGGGCATCGCGTTCTTCCGGACCGCGTTCTACTTCCCGGTGATCGCCTCGGCGGTGACCGTGGCGCTGATCTGGAAGTGGATGCTGGACGACCGCGGGCTGTTCAACAACCTGCTGCAGACCATGGGGATCGTCCACAAGACGGTGCCGTTCCTGACCGACCGGTGGCTCCTGCTGCTCAGCGCCATCGCGCTGACGGTCTGGAAGGGTCTGGGCTACTACATGATCCTGTACATGTCGGCGCTCGGCAGCGTGCGGCGGGAGCTGCACGAGGCCGCCGCCGTGGACGGGGCCGGGACGGTGCGCCGGTTCTGGAGCGTCACCGTCCCCGGGGTGCGCGGCACCATGATCCTGATCTCGGTGCTGATCGCGGTGAACGCCATGCGGGTGTTCGGCGAGCTGTACATCCTCGGCGGCGCGACCGGCGGCGTCGGGGGCCAGGACGTCTCGATCGTGATGCTGGTGCAGCAGGCCGCCTCCGGCAGCGACGGCCGGCTCGGCTACGCCAGCGCGATCAGCGTGTTCCTGTTCTTCCTCACCGCCGTCCCGCTGTTGTTCCTGAACCGCCTGAACAAGAACAGCCAGGAGGAGTCGTGACCGCGACCACCGCCGAGGACAGCCGCGAGCGGCAGGAGCGGCCGGCGCGCCGCGGGGCCGGCGCCGTACGGAATCCGGACCGCAAGGGGCGCTCGCCGATCTTCGACGCGCCGACGCCGCACGGCATGGTGCTGCGCTACGCCGCTCTGATCGTCGTGCTGCTGATCTCGATCGGCCCGATGCTGTGGGAGCTGTCGACCTCGCTGAAGAGCAAGGCCGAGGACGTCTACACCCAGAACATCCAGCTGCTCCCGCACCACCCGACGCTCGGCAACTACGGCGAGGTGCAGAACACCATCCCGGTGTGGCACTTCGCGCTGAACTCGCTGACCGTGGCGGTGATCAACGTCGCCGGCAACGTCGTCGGCGCCACGCTGGCCGGCTACGTGCTGGCCCGGCTGAAGTTCAAGGGCCGCAAGCTGCTGCTCGCGGTCTTCGTCTCGACCCTGATCCTGCCGGCCGAGGTCACGGTCATCTCCAAGTTCCAGATGATCACCAGCATGGGCCTGGGCGACTCGATCCTCGGCGTCTGCCTGCCGGACATGATCGCGATGATCAACGTGCTGCTGATGCGCAACGCGTTCCTGGCGCTGCCCAAGGAGGTCGAGGAGGCCGCGATCATCGACGGCGCCAACGCCGTGCAGCGGCTGTGGTTCGTCGGCCTGCCGGCGGTCAAGGGCACGCTGAGCGTGATCTCGATCTTCGCCTTCATCGGCGCCTGGGACGACTTCCTGTGGCCGCTGCTGGTGTTGCAGAGCCCGAACAAGCTCACCCTGACCGTCGGCCTGTCCTACCTGAACGGCCAGTGGTCGCACGACCCGCGCACCATCGCCGCCGGCACCATGATGGCGCTTCTGCCGATCCTCGCGCTGTTCCTGATCCTGCAACGCTACTTCTTCCGAGGCGTCGCGGAGGGCGCCATCAAGGGTTAGCCCCCGCATCCGGCCCCACCCCAGCACCGCCCGCCACCCACACGAGGGAAGCCCGCCCCGGCCATGACCGCAGCACCGCCTTCCGCCCTGTCCGCCCCGCCGCGCTTCGGCGTCAACTACACGCCGAGCGCCGGCTGGTTCCACCACTGGCTCGACTTCGACCTGGACGCCGTGCGCGCCGACCTGGACTCGGTCGCCGCGCTCGGCCTGGACCACGTGCGGGTCTTCCCGCTGTGGCCGGTGTTCCAGCCCAACCGGACCCTGATCCGCCCCGCGGCCGTCGAGCAGCTGGTGGCGCTCGCCGACGCCGCGGCGGAGCGGGGCCTGGACGTGAACGTCGACGGCCTGCAGGGCCACCTGTCCAGCTTCGACTTCCAGCCGGCCTGGGTCGGCACCTGGCACCGCCGGAACATGTTCACCGACCCCGACGTGGTCGCCGGCGAGGCCGAGTACCTGCGCACGCTGGCCGCGGCGCTGGCCGACCGGCCCAACTTCATCGGCATGACCCTCGGGAACGAGACCAACCAGTTCTCCGGCGACCCGCATCCGGATCCGGACCGCATCACGTCCGAGCAGGCGGCGGCCTGGCTGGACCGGCTGCTGGCCGCGTGCGAGGAGGGCGCGCCGGGCAGGTTCCACCTGCACTGCTCCTATGACGCCGCCTGGTATCTGGACGACCACCCCTTCACTCCCGCGCACGCCGCGCGCTACGGCGCCGCGACCGCGATCCACTCCTGGGTCTTCAACGGCACGCAGCAGCGCTACGGCTCGGAGTCCACCGCCGTGGCGCACCACGCCGAGTACATGATCGAGCTGTCCAAGGCCTGGTCGGCCGAGCCGCACCGGCCGGTGTGGCTGCAGGAGGTCGGCGCGCCGCAGCCCCACATCCCGGCGGACAAGGCGGCCGAGTTCACCCGCGCGACCGTCGCTAACGCGCTCGACTGCCCGGACCTGTGGGGCGTCACCTGGTGGTGTTCGCACGACGTGAGCCGGGACCTGGCCGACTTCCCGGAGCTGGAGTACAGCCTCGGGCTGCTGACCACCTCCCGCGAGCCCAAGGCGGCCGGGCTGGAGCTGGCGAAGATCGTCGGCGAGGTCCGCGAGATGTGGACCCCGCCGGCGCCGCGGGCCGTCGGCCTGGTCCTGGACCTGCCCGAAGAGGTGACGGAGCGGTCGACCTGCGCCCCGGCGGGGCGCTTCTACGAAGCCTTCATGCGTTTATTGGAAGAAGGTGCACGGCCCACAGCTGTACTGGCCGGGCTGGCGGGGGATAAGAATCACTTGACTGCGCGCGGCATCACCGAGGTGCTGGCCGTCGAGGACGTTTGGAGCTAAAGCGATGCACGATAACCGGTCCTTGGTGGAACACCGCCTCAAGCGCGTCCTGGAGGAGCGCATCGCTCCGGCGATCTACCCGGAGTCGGTGCCGTTGGCGGGGTCGATCTGGGTGGCGCCGGGCGAGCCGGTGCCGGTGGCCGAAGGGCTGGCCGCGTCCCGCGAGCCGGTCGCGGTCGGCGACCGGTGGGGCGCGCCGTGGGGCACGAGCTGGCTGACCGTCTCCGGAACGGTGCCGGCCGCGTGGGCGGGCAAGACCGTCGAGGCGATCATCGACCTCGGATTCGACAAGAACATGCCCGGCTTCCAGTGCGAGGGCCTGGTCTACCGGCCCGACGGCTCGCCGGTGAAGGGCCTGAACCCGCGCAACCAGTGGGTCCGCGTGGCCGACCGCGCCGAAGGCGGCGAGGAGGTGCTGCTGCACGTCGAGGCGGCCTCGAACCCGGTGATCCTGGACTACCACCCCTTCCTGCCGACGCTGCTCGGCGACAAGGAGACCGCCGGCGACGAGCCGCAGTACAAGCTGGAGGCGCTGGAGCTCGCGGTCTTCGACGAGACGGTCTGGAACCTGGTCGCCGACCTGGAAGTGCTCGGCGAGCTGATGGCCGAGCTGCCGGAGGACTCGGCGCGCCGCTATGAGATCGTGCGCGCGGTGGAGAAGGCGCTGGACGCCGTCGACCTGCAGAACGTGAACGCCACCGCGGCAGCGGCGCGCGAGCAGCTGGCCGGCGTGCTGGCCAAGCCGGCCGTGCCCTCGGCGCACCAGATCTCCGCGGTCGGCCACGCGCACATCGACTCGGCCTGGCTGTGGCCGCTGCGCGAGACGGTCCGCAAGGTCGCGCGGACCACCGCGAACATGACCAACCTGCTGGACAGCGAGCCCGACTTCATCTACACGATGTCCCAGGCCGCGCAGTACGACTTCATCAAGACCCACCGCCCCGAGGTCTACGAGAAGGTCAAGAAGGCGGTCGCCGACGGCCGCTTCGTCCCGGCCGGCGGCATGTGGGTGGAGTCGGACACGAACATGCCCGGCTCGGAGGCGATGGCCCGGCAGTTCGTGCACGGCAAGCGCTTCTTCCTGGAGGAGTTCGGCGTCGAGAACGACGAGGCCTGGCTCCCGGACACCTTCGGCTTCGCCGGCGGCCTGCCGCAGATCATCAAGGCGGCCGGCAGCAAGTGGCTGCTCACCCAGAAGATCAGCTGGAGCCAGGTCAACAAGTTCCCGCACCACACCTTCCTGTGGGAGGGCATCGACGGCACCCGCGTCTTCACGCACTTCCCGCCGATCGACACCTACAACTGCTCGATGAAGGGCAGCGAGATCGCGCACGCCGCGCGCAACTTCAAGGACAAGGGCCGCGCCTCGCTGTCGCTGGCCCCGACCGGCTGGGGCGACGGCGGTGGCGGGACCACGCGCGAGATGGTCGCCAAGGCGCTGCGGATGAAGGACCTGGAGGGCTCGGCGAAGGTCGTGTGGGAGAAGCCCGCCGACTTCTTCGCCAAGGCCGAGGCGGAATATCAGAACCCGCCGGTCTGGGTGGGCGAGCTGTACCTGGAGCTGCACCGGGCCACGCTGACCAGCCAGGCCGGGACCAAGCAGGGCAACCGGCGCAGCGAGCACTTGCTGCGCGAGGCCGAGCTGTGGGCCGCGACGGCCGCGGTGCGGAACGCTTTCGAGTACCCGTACGCGGCGCTGGACCGGATCTGGAAGACGGTGCTGCTGCACCAGTTCCACGACATCCTGCCGGGGTCCTCGATCGCGTGGGTGCACCGCGAGGCCGAGGCGACGTACGCGCGGCTGGCGGAGGAGCTCGACGGGATCATCGACGGCGCGCTGGGCACCATGGCCGGCGAGGGCGAGCGCGAGATCTCCTTCAACGCGACGCCGCACACGCGCGACGGCGTGCTCGCCGGGGCCGGGCAGGCCGCGGGCGACGCGGCCGGCGAGGTCGTGATCGAGGTGCTCGAACCGGGCGGCTACGTGCTCGACAACGGCCTGGTCCGGGCCGAGATCGACGGCGACGGCTTGCTGCGCTCGCTGTTCGACGTCGAGGCCGGCCGAGAGACCGTGCCCGCCGGGACGCCGGCGAACCTGCTGCAGATCCACCCCGACTTCCCGAACATGTGGGACGCCTGGGACGTGGACGAGTTCTACCGCAACACCGTGACCGACCTGACCGAGGCCGAGACGGTGGAGGTGGAGACGGAGGAGTCGGACTCGACGGGGGTGACGGTGCGGATCGTCCGGAGCTTCGGCGCCTCGCGGGTCACGCAGCGGCTGAGGCTGCGCGCGGGTTCCAAGAGCCTGGGCATCAGCACCGAGGTGGACTGGCACGAGACCGAGAAGTTCCTGAAGCTGGCCTTCCCGCTGGACATCCACGCCGACCGCTACGCCTCGGAGACCCAGTTCGGCCACATCTTCCGGCCGACGCACACCAACACCTCGTGGGAGGCGGCGAAGTTCGAGGCCTGCAACCACCGGTTCGTGCACTTCGAGGAGCCCGGCTGGGGCGTCGCGCTGGCCAGCGGTTCCACCTACGGCCACGACGTGACCAGGACCGTGCGCGAAGACGGCGGCACCACCACGACCGCCCGCATCTCGCTGCTGCGCGCGCCGCGGTTCCCGGACCCGGAGACGGACCAGGGCCTGCACCGGTTCGAGCACGCGCTGGTGGCCGGCGCCACGATCGGCGACGCGGTCCGGGAGGGCTTCGCGGTCAACCTCCCCGGTCGCTCGGTGGTCGGCGGCACCACCGTCGATCCCTTGTTCACCATCGACAACGACGCGGTCGCGGCCTCGGCGATCAAGCTCGCCGACGACCGCAGCGGCGATGTGATCCTGCGCGTGTACGAATCCCACGGCGGCCGGGCCTCGGCGCTCATCACCCCGAACTTCGGTTTCTCGGGCTTTGAGATCTGCGATTTGCTTGAGCGGCCGATCACCCGGGAGGCTGTCAACGTTGCCGCGGACAACGAAGGACTCCGTCTGCGGCTGCGGCCCTTCCAGCTCGTCACACTCCGCTTCGCCCGCACCACTGGTTCGGAGGCCTGAACGCTATGAACGTCCTTCCCACCTACTCCGCCGACCCGGGGCGCTACGACGACCGCATGCCCTACCGGCGCAGCGGTCTGAGCGGGCTGAAGCTGCCGCTGGTCTCGCTCGGGCTGTGGCACAACTTCGGCGACGGCAAGCCGCTGGAGGACCAGCGCGCGGTGCTGCGCCGGGCCTTCGACCTCGGGGTCACGCACTTCGACCTGGCCAACAACTACGGGCCGCCCTACGGCTCGGCCGAGATCAACTTCGGGCACGTGTTCGCCCAGGACTTCCGGCCGTACCGGGACGAGCTGGTGATCTCCACCAAGGCCGGCTACGACATGTGGCCCGGGCCGTACGGCGAGTGGGGCTCGCGCAAGTACCTGCTGGCCTCCCTGGACCAGTCGCTGACCCGCATGGGCCTGGACTACGTCGACATCTTCTACTCGCACCGCTTCGACCCGGAGACTCCGCTGGAGGAGACGATGGGCGCGCTGGCCTCGGCGGTGCAGCAGGGCAAGGCGCTGTACGTCGGCATCTCCTCCTACAGCAGCGAGCAGACCCGCGAGGCCGCGGCGCTGCTGCGCGGGATGGGTGTGCGGGCCCTGATCCACCAGCCCTCGTACTCGATCCTGAACCGCTGGATCGAGGAGGACTCGCTGCTGGACGCGACCGCCGAGACCGGCATGGGCTGCATCGCCTTCAGCCCGCTGCAGCAGGGCCTGCTGACCTCGCGGTATCTGGACGGGAACATCCCGGCCGGCTCGCGGGCCTCGATCGGCCGCTTCCTGTCCAAGGACAACCTGACCCCGGAGGTCCTGGCCAAGCTGCGCGGGCTCAACGAGCTGGCCGGCAAGCGCGGGCAGAGCTTGGCGCAGATGGCCACGCAGTGGGTGGTCCGCGACCCGCGGATGACCTCGGCGCTGATCGGGGCCTCGTCGGTGGCGCAGCTGGAGGAGAACGTGGCCGCGGTCTCGGGGCCGGAGTTCACCGCCGAGGAGCTGGCCGCGATCGACGAGCTGGCGCTCGGATAGCACTCGAACCGCCCAGGGCTCCGGCGACGGCCGAACCGTCGTGGGAAGTCCGCGGGCAAACCGCCGCCGAGCCGGGGATCCTGAGCCCTCGGCTCGGCGGCTTCACCTGTTCGTCCGAGCACTGAGCACCTCGAGCGCTGAGCATCTCGAGCGCTGAGCACCCCGAGCACCCGGAGGAAGTGTGTACGCGGCCATCGACATCGGCGGCACCAAGATCGCGGCGGGACTGGTCGATGCCGAGGGCGAGCTGCTCGCCCGCCACGAGCGGCCGACGCCGGCCGTCGAGCCGGTCTCGGCGGTCGAGGAGCTCGTGGGCGCCCTGATGCGGGACCCGCGCTGGGAGCAGGTGACGGCCGTCGGCATCGGCAGCGCCGGCCCCATCGACGCCTCCAAGGGCACCATCAGCCCGGTGAACATCCCCGCCTGGCGCGACTTCCCGCTGGTCGAGCGGATCGCCGACCGCACCGGCCGGCCGGTGACGCTGGCCGGGGACGGCGTCGCGATGGCCGCCGGCGAGCACTGGCGCGGCGCCGCGAAGGGCCGCGAGAACGTGCTGTGCATGGTCGTCTCCACCGGCGTCGGCGGCGGCCTGATCCTCGGCGGCCGGCTGCGCCCGGGGCCCAGCGGCAACGCCGGGCACGTCGGCCACATGTGCGTGGAGCTCGACGGCCCGCCGTGCCCTTGCGGCGCGCGCGGATGCGTGGAGATCATCGCCAGCGGCACGGCGATCGCGGCGCGCGCGGTGCGCCAGGGCTGGGAGCGGCCCGCCGGGCCCGGGCCGGCGAGCGAGGCGACGGCCGCGGAGGTGGCCGCGTCCGCACTGGCCGGCGACGAGATCGCGCTGGCCTCCTTCGACCTGTCGGCCAAGGCGCTCGCGGCGGCGATCGCCGGGACCGCGGCGCTGGTGGACATCGAGGCCGCGGTGATCGGCGGCGGCGTGGCCAAGTCGGGGGAGCTGCTGTTCGGTCCGCTGCGCGAGCATTTGAAGGAGTACGCGCGGCTGTCGTTCACGCGGGACGTCACGGTGCACCCGGCGGCGCTCGGCGGAGACGCCGGGCTGATCGGCGCGGCGGCGCTGGTCGGGCACGCGGAGTCGATTTAGGGAAACGCTTCAAGCGTCAGGCGTATGCTCGCCCGCGCGAGGCCGTCGTCCGGCCCCAGCTCGGCCGGGCCACCCCGCGTGAATTAGGTCACACACCCGTGACTTATTAGGGCTCCCTTACTTGGTACGCGGGAACGAATAAAGGCACACTGGTGTTGTGGAAAGTGTGCCGAGCCAGACCGTGAGTGCGTCGTCGCCTGCCGACGACGCCGCTGACGTGCACGTCGGCACGCGCAACCGGGTCGCGCGCAGCATTCTGGCCAACGGCCCCTCGACCGCGGTGGATCTCGGCAAGCGGCTGAAGATGACGCCCGCCGGCGTGCGGCGTCACCTGGATGCCCTGCTGGCCGAGAACCTGGTCGAGGCGCGGCAGCAGCGGACGTACGGGCAGCGGGGCCGGGGCCGTCCGGCCAAGGTCTTCGCGCTCACCGACCGCGGCCGCGGGGTCTTCTACCAGGCGTACGACCAGCTGGCCGTCGACGCGCTGAAGTTCCTCGCCGACAGTGCGGGGCCGGCGGCGGTCGAGGCGTTCGCGCGCAAGCGCGTCGCGGAGCTGGCCGACCGGTTCCGGGAGCGGATGGACGCCGTTCCCGCCGAGGAGCGGCCGGCGCTGCTGGCCAAGCTCCTCACCGAGGACGGCTACGCCGCGGGCCTGCGCGAGACCGGCAAGGCGCCGGCCGCCGGCGAGCAGCTGTGCCAGCACCACTGCCCGGTGGCCCACGTCGCCGAGCAGTTCCCGCAGTTGTGCGAGGCCGAGACCGAGGCCTTCGCCGACCTGCTGGGGACCCATGTCCAACGACTCGCGACCATCGCCCACGGCGACGGCGTGTGCACCACCTTCATCCCGATGACAGCGACAGCCAGCGGGAGCAGCAAGAGCACCGAGGTTTCCGGAGGGAACGCGCTATGACCACCACCTCGCAAGAGCAGCTCGAAGGCCTCGGCACCTACGAGTACGGCTGGGCCGACTCCGACATCGCCGGGGCCTCGGCCCGCCGCGGCCTGAACGAGGACGTCGTCCGCGACATCTCCGCGAAGAAGAACGAGCCGCAGTGGATGCTCGACATGCGCCTGCGGGGCCTGCGCCTGTTCGAGAAGAAGCCGATGCCGGTCTGGGGCGCCGACCTCGGCGGGATCGACTTCGACAACATCAAGTACTTCGTGCGCTCCACCGAGAAGCAGGCCGCTTCCTGGGACGAGCTGCCGGCGGACATCAAGAGCACCTACGACAAGCTGGGCATCCCGGAGGCCGAGAAGCAGCGGCTGATCGCCGGTGTCGCGGCCCAGTACGAGTCCGAGGTCGTGTACCACCAGATCAACAAGGAGCTGGAGGAGCAGGGTGTCATCTTCCTGGACACCGACACCGCTCTGAAGGAGCACCCGGAGCTGTTCCGCGAGCACTTCGGCACGGTGATCCCCACCGGTGACAACAAGTTCTCCGCGCTGAACACCGCGGTGTGGTCCGGCGGGTCCTTCATCTACGTCCCCAAGGGCGTGCACGTGAAGATCCCGCTGCAGGCCTACTTCCGCATCAACACCGAGAACATGGGCCAGTTCGAGCGGACGCTGATCATCGCCGACGAGGATTCCTACGTCCACTACGTCGAGGGCTGCACCGCGCCGATCTACTCCTCGGACTCGCTGCACTCGGCGGTCGTGGAGATCGTGGTGAAGAAGAACGCCCGCGTGCGCTACACCACCATCCAGAACTGGTCGAACAACGTCTACAACCTGGTCACCAAGCGCGCCGCCGCGCAGGCCGGCGCCACCATGGAGTGGATCGACGGCAACATCGGCTCCAAGGTGACCATGAAGTACCCGGCCGTGTGGCTGCTCGGCGAGCACGCCAAGGGCGAGACGCTGTCCGTCGCCTTCGCCGGCGAGGGCCAGCACCAGGACGCCGGCGCCAAGATGGTGCACGCCGCGCCGCACACCTCCTCGACGATCATCTCCAAGTCGGTGGCCCGCGGCGGCGGCCGCACCTCCTACCGCGGCCTGGTCCAGGTCCAGGAGGGCGCGCACCACAGCAAGTCCACCGTGAAGTGCGACGCGCTGCTGGTCGACACCGTCTCCCGCTCGGACACCTACCCCTACGTGGACGTCCGCGAGGACGACGTGTCCATGGGCCACGAGGCGACCGTCTCCAAGGTCAGCGAGGACCAGCTGTTCTACCTGATGAGCCGCGGGATGACCGAGGACGAGGCGATGGCGATGATCGTCCGCGGCTTCGTCGAGCCGATCGCCCGCGAGCTGCCGATGGAGTACGCGCTGGAGCTCAACCGGCTGATCGAGCTGCAGATGGAGGGCGCGGTCGGTTAAGGCCGGCCCCGGTCCCCGCCGCGCGGCGGGGACCAGCCACCCGCCTTTCACAGATGCACAGCCAGACCTCTTTCACGAACCACTAGTCACGAGTACGGGACATCGATGTCTGATCCGCAGAATCTGGTCGGCTCCAAAACAGCGGCGGCCGTCACCGTGAACGAGCCCGGCGCGGGCAACCGCCTCGCCGGCCCGGGCACCGGCCGCGCCGTGAGCCAGCCGACCGACGCGCGCGTGGAGCGCCACACGTCCTTCGACCCCGCGGACTTCCCGGCCCTGACCGGCCGCGAGGAGGACTGGCGCTTCACCCCGCTCAAACGGCTGCGCGGGCTGCACGAGTCCCCGTCCGCCGACGGCAAGGTGGCCGTCGAGGTCGCCGCCCCCGAACCGGTCTCGGTGGAGATCGTCGGCCGCGACGACGCCCGGCTGGGCCGGGCCGGCGCCCCCGTGGACCGCACCTCGGCGCTGGCCTGGGCCGGGTTCACCGAGGCCACGGTCATCACCGTCCCGCAGGAGGCCGAGGTCTCCGAGCCGGTGCGGGTGAACCTGACCGGCACCGGCGGCACCGTGTTCGGCAACGTGCTGGTGGACGTGAAGCCGTTCGCCAAGGCCGTGGTCGTCCTGGACTACCAGGGCAGCGCCACGTACTCGGAGAACGTGCAGTTCGTCGTCGGCGACAGCGCGGCCCTGACCGTCATCGCGCTGCAGGACTGGGACGACGACGCCGTGCACCTGTCGCAGCAGCAGGCCAAGCTCGGCCGGGACGCGCGCTTCCAGTCCATCAACGTCAGCTTCGGCGGCGACCTGGTGCGGCTCACCCCGCAGGTGGCGTACACCGAGCCCGGCGGCGACGCCGAACTGCTCGGCGTGTACTTCGCCGACGCCGGCCAGCACCTGGAGGCCCGGCTGCTGGTGGACCACAGCGCCACGCACTGCAAGTCCCGCGTGACCTACAAGGGCGCGCTGCAGGGCCAGGACGCGCACACGGTCTGGGTCGGCGACGTCCTGATCCGCGCCGAGGCCGAGCAGACCGACACCTACGAGCTGAACCGCAACCTGGTCCTGACCGACGGGGCGCGCGCCGACTCGGTGCCGAACCTGGAGATCGAGACCGGCGAGATCGTCGGCGCCGGGCACGCCAGCGCGACCGGCCGCTTCGACGACGAGCAGCTGTTCTACCTGCAGGCCCGCGGCATCCGCGAGGACGAGGCCCGCCGCCTGGTGGTCCGCGGCTTCTTCGCCGACGTGATCGGCCGGATCGGCATCCCGGAGCTGCAGGAGCGCTTGATGGCCAAGGTGGAGGAAGAGCTCGCCGGAGCCGTCGCGTGAGCGCCCAGCAGGACACCGCGACCCAGAACTGGATCCGCGCCTGCGGTGTCTCCGAAGTGACCCCGGACCAGCCCAAGGCGGTCGTGGTCGGGGAGACCCCGATCGCGGTCGTGCGGCACGAGGGCGAGTTCTACGCGATCCACGACGTGTGCTCGCACGCGAACGTGGCGCTGTCCGAGGGCGAGGTCGTGGACTGCGAGATCGAGTGCTGGCTGCACGGCTCGATGTTCGACCTGAAGACCGGCAAGCCCTCCAGCCTGCCGGCCACCGAGCCGGTGCCGGTGTACCCCGTGAAGATCGAAGGCGATGACCTGTACGTCGCCGTGAAGGAGGCGTAAGCGCCATGGCGACCCTGGAAATCAAGGACCTGCACGTCACGGTCGAAGGTGAGAACGGTCCGCGCGAGATCCTGCGCGGCGTGAACCTGACGGTCAAGGAAGGCGAGACGCACGCCATCATGGGGCCCAACGGCTCCGGCAAGTCCACCCTGGCCTACTCCATCGCCGGGCACCCGAAGTACACCATCACCTCCGGCACCGTCACCCTGGACGGCGAGGACGTGCTGGCGATGACCGTGGACGAGCGGGCCCGCGCCGGCATGTTCCTGGCCATGCAGTACCCGGTGGAGATCCCCGGCGTCACCGTCTCCAACTTCCTGCGCACCGCGGCCACCGCGATCCGCGGCGAGGCCCCGAAGCTGCGCACGTGGGTCAAGGAGGTCAACGGCGCCATGGAAGCCATCCAGATGGACAAGGCCATGGCCGAGCGCAACGTGAACGAGGGCTTCTCCGGCGGTGAGAAGAAGCGCCACGAGATCCTGCAGATGGAGCTCCTGAAGCCGAAGATCGCGATTCTCGACGAGACCGACTCCGGCCTGGACGTGGACGCGCTGAAGACCGTCTCGGAGGGCGTGAACCGGGTCCGCGAGTCCGGCGAGGTCGGCACCCTGCTCATCACGCACTACACGCGGATCCTGCGCTACATCAAGCCGGACTTCGTCCACGTCTTCTCCGACGGCCGCATCGTGGAATCGGGTGGCCCGGAGCTGGCGGACAAGCTGGAATCCGAGGGCTACGAAAGCTACGCCAAGGCTGGAGCCTGATCCTCATGGGCATTGACCCTCGGTTCCTTGACACGGACGCGATCCGCAAGGACTTCCCGATCCTGCAGCGCACGGTGCACGGCGACAAGCCGCTGGTCTACCTGGACAACGCCGCGACCTCGCAGTCGCCGCAGCAGGTGATCGACACCATCGTCGAGTACTACTCGCTGCACAACGCCAACGTGCACCGCGGCATCCACGTGCTGGCCGAGGAGGCCACGGCGCTGTACGAGGGCGGCCGCGACAAGGTGGCCGCGTTCATCAACGCCCCGCGCGAGGAGGTCGTCTTCACCAAGAACTCCTCCGAGGCGCTGAACCTGGTCGCCAACGTGCTCGGCTGGGCCGGCGAGCCCTACGGCATCCGCCCGGGCGACGAGATCGTCATCTCGGAGATGGAGCACCACTCCAACATCGTGCCGTGGCAGATGACCGCCGAGCGGCTCGGGGCGACGCTGCGCTGGTTCGGCATCACCGACGAGGGCCGGCTGGACCTGTCGAACCTGGACGAGCTGATCAACGAGCGCACCAAGGTGGTCTCGCTGGTCCACGTCTCCAACATCCTCGGCACGGTCAACCCGGTCGAGACCATCGTCAGGCGCGCGCACGAGGTCGGCGCGCTGGTGGTCCTGGACGCCTCGCAGTCCGCTCCGCACCTGCCGCTGGACGTGCAGGCGCTCGGCGCCGACTTCGTCGCCTTCACCGGGCACAAGATGCTCGGCCCGACCGGCGTCGGCGTGCTGTGGGGCCGCCGGGACCTGCTGGAGGAGCTGCCGCCCTTCCTCGGCGGCGGCGAGATGATCCAGACGGTCACGATGGAGAAGTCCACCTACGCGGGCCTGCCGCACAAGTTCGAGGCCGGCACCCCGCCGATCGCCGAGGTGATCGCGCTGGGCACCGCGGTGGACTACCTGAACGCCATCGGTATGGAGAACGTCGCGGCGCACGAGCACGCGATCACCGAGTACGCGCTCAAGCGCCTGCAGGAGGTCGAGGATCTGCGGATCATCGGCCCGGCGACGAACGAGGACCGCGGTGCGGCCATCTCGTTCACGCTCGGCGACATCCACCCGCACGACGTGGGCCAGGTGCTCGACGAGCATGGCATCGCGGTGCGCGTCGGCCACCACTGCGCGCGGCCGGTGTGTGTGCGGTTCGGAATTCCTGCGACCACGCGGGCGTCGTTCTACTTGTACTCCACGCCCGCCGAGGTCGACGCCCTCGTGGAGGGCCTGGACCAGGTGAAGCGGTTCTTCGGAGTCTGAAAGCCGTGCTGTGCCGGATGTTACTAAGTGCACTCGGAAGTAGCCGGACCACCAGGTCATCGGCTCAGTTCGAGTCCGGCTACTTCCGAGCGCATTAGTAAAAGGAGCAGGAGATGCAGCTGGAATCGATGTACCAGGAGATCATCCTGGACCACTATCGCCACCCGCACCACAAGGGCTTGCGTGAGCCGTACGCGACCCAGGTGCACCACGTGAACCCCACGTGCGGTGACGAGGTGACCATGCGCGTCGACCTCAAGGGCGACGTGATCAGCGACATCTCCTATGAGTCTCAGGGCTGCTCGATCAGCCAGGCCTCGGCGTCGGTCATGGCCGACCTGCTGATCGGCAAGTCCGTCGAGCAGGCGCAGCAGGTGCAGGAGACCTTCCTGCAGCTGATGCAGTCCAAGCTGGACGGTCCGGAGTTCGCCGAGGAGCACGAGGAAGTGCTGGAGGACGCCGTGGCGTTCGCCGGCGTCGCCAAGTACCCGGGACGCGTGAAGTGCGCGTTGCTGTCGTGGATGGCGTGGAAGGACGCGACCGCGCAGGCACTGGACACAGAGAGTGGTGTTAAGGCATGAGCACGACCGAACTGGCGCCCGTGGAGGACGTCACCGAGGCGCTGCGAGACGTGGTGGACCCCGAGCTCGGGATCAACGTCGTCGATCTCGGCCTGGTCTACGGGCTCACGGTGGACGACGCCAACATCGCGGTCGTCGACATGACGCTGACCTCCGCGGCCTGTCCGCTGCAGGACGTCATCGAGGACCAGATGCGCATGGCCCTGGACGGCCTGGTCGCGGACTTCCGGGTCAACTGGGTCTGGATGCCGCCGTGGGGTCCGGACAAGATCACGGACGACGGCCGGGAGCAGCTGCGCGCGCTCGGGTTCAACGTCTGATATCAGCAGGCTGCGTTTCCAGCTTGTAAAACCGCACCGCCCGATTCCGTGGGAATCGGGCGGTTTTCTGTCGGTATCACGCCTCTGCTGAAGCCCTTCAGGGGCCGACTTCGGCGAATGCATGTGCATTCGCAGGCGCGAAAGCCTTGCGTAAACGACGGTACGTGTGGGTAGGTTGGTACCTGTTACAAGTAACGGGATGGTCAAGACCCGCGTACAAAGGGGGAGCCTGTGTCCGGGATACGGAAGGCGACGATCGGCAACGGTCGTGAGTCGTGCGTCCTCGCCGTCCACCTTATTTTGCAGCGGCCTGATGACGGGCGTGTGCTTCTGGGATTGCGCAAGGGTGCCGTATGGGGATCGGGGCGCTGGCACGTCCCCTCCGGGCACGTGGAGGCCGGCGAGGACGCCGTGCAGGCTTTGGTCCGTGAGGCGCGCGAGGAGCTCGGTGTGCGCATTGACCCCGCCGATCTTGAGCACGCGGTGACGGTCCACCACCGCGAGGCCGACGGCGAGCCGCGCATGCAGTTGTTCTTCGCCGCCAGCCGCTGGTCCGGCGGCCCGGTGAACGCCGAGCCCGGCAAGTGCGAGAAGCTCGGCTGGTTCACGGTGGACGATCTGCCGTCGGCGACGGTCGGCTACACGCGCACGGCGCTGAGCTCTTGGCACGCGGGCCGCTCGTTCGCGGTGTGCTGGCGGGACAGCAAGCGCGTGGACCGGGGCCTGGGATCGCGCCTCATCGCGGGTCTTCAGGCGATCTGAGTCACATCGCTAGATAAACGGGCGATGTGGGGCACAGTGGCGGCGAAAACCGTTCCGAAGCGGTGCCGCACGCCCCGTAAAATAGTGCGTTGTGATCACCGCAACCGACGTCGAGCTCCGGGCCGGCAGCCGCATCCTGATCGAGAAGGCCTCCTTCCGAGTGGGTCCCGGCGACCGCATCGGCCTGGTCGGCCGCAACGGCGCCGGCAAGACCACGCTCACCAAGACCCTGGCCGGTGAGACCATCCCGGCGGCCGGCACCATCAGCCGTACCGGTCCGGTCGGCTATCTGCCGCAGGACCCCCGCACCGGCGACCTCGACGTCATCGCCCGCGACCGCATCCTGTCCGCCCGCGGGCTGGACGACATCATGCGGCGCATGCGCGAGAACGAGAAGCGCATGGCCTCCGACGACCAGGCCACCCACGACAAGGCGATGCGCCGCTACGCGCGGCTGGAGGACGAGTTCATCGCCGCCAACGGCTACGCCGCCGAGTCCGAGGCCGCGACCATCGCCTCGGCGCTGGGCCTGCCGGACCGCGTGATGAACCAGCCCCTGCACACCCTGTCCGGCGGCCAGCGCCGCCGCGTCGAGCTGTCCCGGATCCTGTTCGGCGACAACGAGGTCCTGCTCCTGGACGAGCCGACCAACCACCTCGACGCCGACTCGATCGTGTGGCTGCGCGACTTCCTGAAGTCCTACAAGGGCGGGTTCATCGTCATCTCCCACGACGCGAACCTGGTCGAGCAGTGCGTGAACAAGGTGTTCCACCTGGACGCCAACCGCGCCGCGATCGACTACTACAACATGGGCTGGAAGCTCTATCTCAAGCAGCGCGAGGACGACGAGCGCCGGCGCAAGCGCGAGCGGGCCAACGTCGAGAAGAAGGCCGCCGTGCTGAACGCGCAGGCCGACAAGATGCGCGCCTCGGCCACCAAGACCGTCGCCGCGCAGAACATGGCCCGGCGCGCCAACCGGATGCTGGCCGGCCTGGAGGAGGTGCGGCAGGCGGACAAGGTGGCCAAGCTGCGCTTCCCGACCCCGGCGCCGTGCGGCAAGACCCCGCTGTTCGCCACCGGCCTGTCCAAGTCCTACGGCTCGCTCGAAGTCTTCACCGATGTCGACCTCGCGGTGGACCGCGGCTCCAAAGTCGTCATCCTGGGACTGAACGGCGCCGGCAAGACCACGCTGCTGCGCCTGCTCGGCGGGGTCGAGAAGCCGGACACCGGTCAGGTCGAGGAGGGCCACGGCCTCAAGCTCGGCTACTACGCGCAGGAGCACGAGACGCTCGATCCGGAGCGCACGGTGCTGGAGAACATGCGCAGCGCGGCGCCGGACCTGGACCTGGCCGACGTGCGCAAGACGCTGGGCTCGTTCCTGTTCTCCGGCGACGACGTGGACAAGCCGGCGGGCGTGCTGTCCGGCGGCGAGAAGACGCGGCTGGCGCTGGCCACCCTGGTGGTCTCGACCGCGAACGTGCTGCTGCTCGACGAGCCCACCAACAACCTGGACCTGGCCTCGCGCGCGGAGATCCTCGGGGCGCTCGGGACGTATGAGGGCGCTGTGATCATGGTGACCCACGATGAGGGCGCGGTGCAGGCACTGAATCCGGAGCGGGTGATTCTGCTGCCGGACGGGGACGAGGACTTGTGGAGCGAGCAGTACCTCGATTTGGTCTCGCTGGCTTAGGAACGCGGCGGAATCCCTCGCCCACTCCTGGCCACCGCCGCCCGTCGCGGGGACCTTTCGGACCGCAGTGTTTCATCGAGGGCTGATTCGTCCCGGGAAGTAGATCATGCGATATCGGGACAAATCCGCATGATCTACTGGTCGGATCGGGCGACGTGACATTGATGTTATGGGCAACATCGCCGAATCGGTGGCCAAGAGCGCTGCGAGGGGTGATCATGTGTACCTAGAGCGCACATCCACTCCAGGAGGCACGTGTGGCCGAGACTCTCAAGAAGGGCAGCCGGGTGACCGGCGACGCGCGGTCGCAGCTCGCGATCGACCTCAAGGCGAAGTACGAGGCGGGCGAGTCCATTCGCGCCCTCGCCCAGTCCACCGGGCGTTCGTACGGGTTCGTGCACCGGATGCTCAGCGAATCCGGTGTGACGCTTCGGGGCCGGGGCGGCGCGACGCGCGGCAAGGCGAAGACCGCCTGATGAACGCGTAAGGAGCCGGGCGGCGGGTTTCGGATCGAAGCATTCGGGCGGCCGGCCGGTGACGAAGGGGCGGGGTGCGTGATGGGCACCCCGCCCTCTTCTGTTCCCTCATGCCCGCCGCTGTCCACGATCGGCCGGGCGCCGTCCGCACCGCTCCAGGCCGGCGCGGGACGCTTTCATTGTCCGCCACTCAGCTTCATTGTCGGGCATCGGGCTGGCGCAACAAGTTACCCACGGGTAGTCTCGCTCTTCGGCTAGTCGGCACGGATTCGGGAGAGCGCATGAGCTGGGAAGACACCGCACGTCAGGCCGGGGCGGCCGGGATCGACGTGGTGCTGGAGAACGAGGCCGCGACCATCACGCTCAACCGGCCGGACAAGCGCAACTCGCAGACTCCTGAGTTCTGGGCCGCGCTGGCCGCGATCGGCGCCGCGCTGCCGGGCACGGTGCGCGTGGTCGTCCTGCGTTCCGAGGGCAAGTCGTTCTCCGCAGGTCTGGACCGCTCCATGTTCGAGCAGTTCGCCGCCTTCGCCGCGTCCTCCGACGAGGAGGTGGACCGCACCGTCGAGGGATACCAGGAGGCGTTCACCTGGTGGCGGCGCACCGACCTCATCACGATCGCCGCCGTGCAGGGCCACGCCATCGGCGCCGGTTTCCAGCTCGCGCTGGCCTGCGACATCCGCATCGCCGCCGACGACGTCCTGTTCTGCATGAAGGAGCCGGCCCTGGGCCTGGTCCCGGACCTGGCCGGCACCCAGCCGCTGGTCGAAGCCGTCGGCTATCCGCGGGCCCTGGAGATCGTCGCGACCGCGCGCTACGTCGACGCCGAGGAGTCCCTGCGCATCGGCCTGGCCAACCACGTCGTCCCGCGCGAGGAGCTGCACGCCGCCGCCGCGAAGCTCGCCGCCGACCTGCTCGCGGCCCCGCGCGGCGCGGTCACCGAGTCGAAGGCTCTGCTGCGGGCAGCGGCGACGCGTCCGTATGACGAGCAGCGGGCTGCGGAGCGGGCGGCTCAGACCCGGCGCTTCCGGGACCTGGCCGGGACGGGAGAGTCCTGAGGCTCCATTCGCGCGACCGCCAGAAGTCCGCGATCAGCATCAGCGCCATCGGGTACATCGGCACGAAGTAGCGCAGCGAGGTGCGCCCGGTGGCGTCCAGGATGCTCAGGAACGTGCAGGCCAGGGCCGATCCGACGACCATGGCCGCGTACACGTTCCGGAACCGCCAGAGGATCGCGACCGCGGTCAGCAGCCACAGCACCTGCAGGCCGTGGTCGCCGGCGAACGCGCCCCGGAACTCCCGCGCGAACATGTCCACGACCAGCCCCGGCACCTTGCCCAGCGTCTGCCCCAGGTGCGCTTCGACGTACTTGGTGTTGCCGAGGTGGTTCACCTCGGAGTAGTGCCGCAGCTCGTTGAACGGGAACAGCGCGCTCACCAGTCCCACGGCGAACACCCCGACACCCCCGGCGACCAGCGCCGGACGGCTCCAGACGTTCGCCTTCCCCCAGCTCTTGGTGCGGATCGCGGTCCACAGGTAGGCGAAGACGATCGCCGCGACCGGGACCGGCACGGTCTGCCGGGTGAACGCCAGCACCAGCAACAGAACGGCGATCCAGATCAGGTCCTTGCGCGAAGTCCGGCGTTCCAGCGGAAGCCTGGTGACGATCAGGACGATGAGCAGTGCGGCCAGGGACTCGGTGTATATACCGGTCTGGAAGAACCAGAAGGCGTACGCGATCTGGTACAGCACCAGCAGTGCCAGCGCGAGCTGTACGCCGAACAGCCGCGTCAGCAGCCGCATCGTGACGAACAGGAACGCCGCCGCGAGCAGCAACGACAGGACCCATATCCCCTTGGCGCCGAACGCCCAGATGAACGGGACCGCCAGCGCCGAGTAGAAGAAGCGCGGGGCTTCGAGGTTGAACTCCCCGACGCCGGGCTGGCCCGCGACGCCGGTGAGGGTGCCGCGTATTCGCCCGACGGTGGCTTCCTGGTGGAAGAAGGCCCCGGTGAGCCGCAGCGCGTCGTCTGTGGAGTGCCCGGCGAACTTCAGGGAGGCCGCGACGTAGTAGAGGGCGTCGCCGTCCCACAGCTTGACCCGGCTGTGCCACCACCAGTACTCGGTGACGAACACCGCCAGCAGGATCAGCCACGCGGCGCCGGGGACGTCGCCGCGGGCCCGCAAGGCCAGCCGCCGGAAGGTGTGCATCGCTCAGGGGCCTGCCTGTCGGTCGCGGGATCGTCGGTCGTCCGTCGTCGGACCGCGCCATTTTTGTGGACGGCCACGGCCCGGCACAACTCCCCGGACTGTCTATGCCTGAGTCGGCTCCGCCGCAACCCGGGTCGGCTCGGGACGCTTGGCCGCGCGGCCGTCGCCGGAGGACTTGCCGGTGATCCGCCGCCCGATCCAGGGCAGCAGGTAGATCCGCATCCAGCGCAGGTCCTGCCGGCGCGCCTGGAGCCACGGCTGGGGCCGCGCCGGGGGCAGCTCCGCACGCCAGTCGAAGCTCGGCTCCGCACCCAGGCCCTGGAGCACCGCCTCGGCGACGCGCCGGTGTCCCTCGGGGGAGAAGTGCAGCCGGTCCTCGGCCCACATGCGCGGGTCGTCGAAGACCCGCGCCGTGAACAGGTCCACGACCACCGCGCCGTGCGACTCGCCGAAGCCGTCGACCAGCTCGATCAGCCGGGTGACCGCGGGCATCAGCCGCTGCGAGCCGCGCATCCGGCGGCGCGGGTCGGTCGGGCGGAACAGGACGACCGTGGCCTTGGTGGTGGCCAGCTGCCGGAAGCAGGACCGGACGCTGGCCTCGACCGCCGTCATGTCGCAGCGCGGGCGCAGGACGTCGTTCAGTCCGCCGGCCAGCGTGATGAGGTCGGCGTCCATCGCCGTGGCCAGGGGGATCTGGTCACGCTCGATCTGCCCGATGAGCTTGCCGCGCACCGCGAGGTTGGCGTAGCGCAGCTGCGGGTCGTCGGCGGCCAGCCGCTCGGCGACCCGGTCGGCCCAGCCGCGGAACGAGCCGTCCGGGCGGGTGTCGTCGCACATGCCCTCGGTGAAGGAGTCCCCGACCGAGACCATGACCTTGCCCTGGCGGGCGCTCAGTGCCGTGAAATCCGTGGCGTCCATGATGGCTAGATCCTAGCGGCGGTAGTTTCCAGGCCGGCGAGGGTGTCCACGAGGATGTCCCAGCAGGCCTGCTCGTTGGCCGAGCCGGTGTGCGGGACGGCGAACCGGGCCAGGTCGACGGCGGTCTCCGCGAGATCCCAGCGCAGCTTGAAGAGCTCGCGCAGGGGCGGCTCGCCGAGGCCGAAGGACCACAGGTCTCGCTCGGGCGGGCCGATCCGCGCACTGTCCCAGTCGATCAGCAGCAGCCGGCCCTCGACGCGCATGAAGTTGCCGAGGTGGGGCTCGCCGTGGGTGAGGACGAAACGCTCCGGCTGGGCGCGGGCCGCGTCGGCGAGGCGGTCGTAGTGGGCCAGCAGCTTGGAGAACATAGGCGCCCGTCTGGCGATGACTTCCGAAGCCCGGCGGGCGAACGGGCCCAGGCCCGGATCCAGAGCCCGGCCGGCGACGAGGGCTTCAAGGCCGGCGCGCTTCGGGAGGGCGAAGGTCTCGACCTCGGCGGCGCCCCAGGCTGTCCTCGGGACGGCGTGCAACGCGGTCACCACGGCCAGGGCCTCGGCGGTGAGCTCGGGATCGGTGTCCTCCCACCGCCACCATTCGAAGCTCTCGCCGTCGAGATGGCGGTAGACCGAGACCGCGAAGCCGGATTCGAGCTCGGCCAGCGGGGCGCCGTCGGTGGCCGGCTCGGGCGCGACGGTGATCCGATGGCCGGCGTCGACCAGCGCGCGCGGCACGCTGAACGCGTTGCGCAGGCTGCGCAGCGGACTGTCGGTGTCCAGCGGGAACGCCGCGAGGTCGTCGACGTTGACGAACCACCGGCCGCCGTCGGCGTCCCGCACCGACCAGTGGTGCGACCCGAAGCCGACCGGCACGTATTCCAGCGCCGTGACCTGCAGCTTCCAGGTGTTCGCCAACAGCGCACGCAAATCCTCTTCGGAAACAGCCTCCGGAGGGTTCAACATGGCTGAAGGTTATGGGCGCTATTGCGAACGACAAAAGGAGTTTTCCGCGTGTCGATGGGCGGTGGGATGCCGGGTTCGTCCGGCATGATGATGATGCGCGGCCTCCGCAGCCGTAACGACAAAGAGATCCTGAACCACAAGCTCGCTCCGGGGACCATCAAGCGGATCTTCAAGATCGCGCGGCCCTACCGGCTGATGATCGGCGTCTTCCTGGCGATCACGATCGTCGACGCGGTCATGGTGGTCCTGCCGCCGCTGCTGGCGCAGAAGCTGGTCGACGACGGCGTGCTCAAGGGCGACCGCGGCCTGGTCACCAAGGTGGCGCTGATCATCGCCGCGGTCGCGGTCGGGGACGCGGCGGCCTCGCTGGCCAACCGCTTCCTGTCCTCACGCATCGGCGAGGGACTGATCTACGACCTGCGGACCCGGGTCTTCGGGCACGTCCAGCGCATGCCGATCGCCTTCTTCACCCGGACGCAGACCGGCGCCCTGATCTCCCGGCTGAACAGCGACGTCATCGGCGCGCAGCAGGCCTTCACCTCGGTGCTGTCCAACGTGGTGTCGAACGTCATCAGCCTGGTCCTGGTCGCCGGGACGATGTTCTATCTGTCCTGGCAGATCACGGTGCTGTCGCTGGCGCTGCTGCCGGTGTTCCTGATCCCGGCCCGGCGTGTCGGAAAGCGGATGCAGGGCCAGGTCCGGCGCCAGATGCAACTGAACGCCGACATGTCGGCGATGATGACCGAGCGCTTCAACGTCTCCGGCGCCCTGCTGGCCAAGCTGTTCGGCCGCCCCGCCGAGGAGGACGCGGAGTTCGCCGAGAAGGCCGCCGGAGTGCGGAACGCGGGCGTCAGCATCGCCCTGACCGGCGCGTTCTTCATGACGGCGCTGACCCTGGTCGCCGCCCTGGCCACGGCCCTGACGTACCTGATCGGCGGCCACCTGGCGATCAGCCGCTCCATCACCCTGGGCACCCTGATGGCGCTGGCCGCGCTGCTCGGCCGCCTCTACGGGCCGCTGACCGCACTGACCAACGTCCGCATCACGGTGATGTCGGCGCTGGTCTCCTTCGACCGCGTCTTCGAGGTCCTTGACCTGGAGCCGATGATCAAGGAGAAGCCGGACGCCGGCACCCTCCCCGACGGACCGGTCGCGATCGAGTTCGACGACGTCGCCTTCCGCTACCCGACCGCCGAGGAGGTGTCCCTGGCCTCCCTGGAGTCCGTGGCGCGCCTGGACCAGGCACCGTCGGCCCAGGTGCTGCGCGGCGTGAGCTTCACCGCCGCGGCGGGGGAGATGGTGGCCCTGGTCGGACCGAGCGGCGCCGGCAAAACCACGATCACCTCACTGGCCAACCGCCTCTACGACCCCCTGACGGGCACCATCCGCATCGGCGGCACGGACATCCGCGACGTCACCCTGGAGTCACTGCACGCCACAGTCGGCACAGTGACGCAGGACGCGCACATGTTCCACACCACGATCCGCGGCAACCTCCTGTACGCGCGCCCCACCGCCACCGACGAGGAACTGACCGACGCACTGCGCGACGCACAGATCCTGGACCTGGTCCAAAGCCTCCCCGACGGCCTGGACACGGTGGTCGGCGACCGAGGCTACCGCCTGTCCGGCGGCGAGAAGCAGCGCCTGGCCATCGCCCGACTACTGCTGAAGGCCCCAAGCGTCGTCGTCCTCGACGAAGCCACCGCCCACCTGGACAGCGAGAGCGAGGCGGCAGTCCAGCGCGCCCTGGCGCGAGCCCTGCGAGGCCGCACATCACTGGTGATCGCACACCGCCTGTCCACGGTACGCGACGCCGACCAGATCCTGGTCGTCGACGGCGGCCGCATCGTGGAGCACGGCCGGCACGAGGAACTGCTGGCGGCGGACGGGCTGTACGCGGAGCTGTACCGGGTGCAGTTCCAGGGGCAGGAGGGCGCCCGGAGCGGGGCGGCCGAGGTGGGCGCTGATGCAGCCGAGCCCGCGCCCGAGGTGGCCGCGGCTGCGGGGTGATGGACCGACGGCGGCAGCGCGGGGCTTCCGCCCTGAAAGCTGCGGTCGGCGGCGGGGAAGACCTCGCCGCCATGTCGTTCGGTGGATCCTTCTCACCATAAGGGTGTTGTGTTCTGGGTCCCACGCCGCGTATGCGGGGCTTGCCCAAGCAGGCCGGGCCGGTGGTGTCAGGCCGGACGCGGCTGGACCACAGCAGCGTGTGATCCGGCTTGATGCCACCGGACCGGTCTGCTTCCGTTAGGCGCATACGTGGCGTGGGGCACAGAACACTCGGCGACCACAAGCAGCGACCGCCACCCCCCACCACAACCCAGCCCCATACGACACGAGGGAAACAAAGCCGAACCGCCGCGGACCGCAGCCCACAATCGGACCGCAGCCTCCCCCCACGCTGTGGTGCCCGCCGGAGGCCGGCCTTTGACTTCAGGCACCCCTCAAACGCTGCCGCCACCCGCCCGCATGACGTGTGCGCAGTGACTCGGACCTATGCGCGGTCGTGCGCACGAAAGCCGCCGGCCGCCAGCGAATCAATCGGCGCACCACCGAACTGCGCCACCAGCGAGGTCATCTAATCCTGTGCGAAGCCGTAAAAAGCTCTTAAAAACTACAAACCAACCGCAGCCACATTCGCCAACCCGCCAACTTGCCGACCGGCCAACCCGCTGACCGGCCAACCCGCCGACCCGCCAACCCGCTGACCGGCCGACCCGCTGACCGGCCAACCCGCTGACCGGCCAACCCGCTGACCGGCCAACCCGCTGACCGGCCAACCCACCAACCCACCAACCCACCGACCGGCTAACCCACTGACCTGCCAACCCACCAACCCGCCGACCGGCTAACCCACCAACCCACCAACCCACCAACCCGCCGACTGGCTGACCCGCCGACCGGCCAACCCACCAACCCGCCAACCCGCCGACCCACCAACCCGCCGACCGGCTAACCCGCCGACCCGCCAACCCACCAACCCGCCAAACTCACCAAACTCACCAAGGCACCAACCCGCCGACCCCCAACCACCCCCACCCCTACCGACTCTTCCGCAACGCCGTAAACCCAAACTCCATAGCCACCGGACTAGGCTGCCGAATCAGCGTCGTAGACCGAGGCCGCCGCGCAACGCGCGTCTCCCCCTCCACCGTGTCGCTCCCGCCGCTGTCGATCACGCGATCGAAATCGATACGCCGCGCCTCAGGAATCTCCTCCCGCAGCACCCGCGCGATATCCGTCCAGATCCCAGCCCTCTGCCAGTCCCGCAGCCGCCGCCAGCACGTCATCCCACTCCCGTACTCCAACTCCTGCGGCAGCTTCTCAAAACCGATGCGCCGCCCGAGCACCACCAGAATGCCGTTCAACACCGCACGGTCGTCCAGCGGCTTGCGCCCCGGGTTGCGCCGGCGGCGGGGCCGCTCGGGCAGCAGGGCGCTGATGCGCTCCCAGGCGCGGTCGGTCACCACCGGGTCCTGATGGCCGGTGCGGCGCAGGCGGGTCAGGGTGTTGCCACCGTTCGGGGTGGCAGCCGGGTCGCGGCGGGGAGCCGGGACCCCCAGGAGCACCGCGCTGTGGACATCCGGCGGTTCGGTGCGCGGCGGGGTGTGGGGCACGTATCGCCCAACGCGGTCGAAACAGCAGACGTCACGCTTTCGGGTCGCTTGTCACCCATTGGAGGCAGACGGAAGCGCCGCGTGGCGTTACCCTGTCCGATGGTCCACTCGATGGGAGAGCCGGAAGGGATACGTGGCGCTTATACGCCGAAAGGACTAGGTGGGGACTAGATCGGTACGGTTCGGCAACCGAAGTGCTCGGGCTTTCGTCAAAATATTGAGTGCGGGGAGCGATCGCGGGTAGCCGGGGGCTGCTTGCAATCCGGTACGACGACTCTCTCTTGGGGGGATCCGCAGGTGGGAACGAACGCACGGCACGCCGCCGAGGCTCGCAGGAGCTGGCCGGAAGGGGATCCGGTGGCGGTGGCGATGGTCGGCCTGCTCGACGTGGAGCTGCGCCGCCGCGGCTGTGCGTGGTCGATCGTGGAGGAGGGGCTCATCGAGGTCTACGGCCCGCACCGCGGCCGCTGGCCCCTGGCCGCCCTCAAGCGCCGGATGGAGGTCGCCGAGAAGGCCGACTGGCCCGAACTCGTCGAAGAGCTCGTACTGGCCCGCGTGGACCCCTCGGGCTTCTACGCCAGCTCCGTGTCCTCCACCGGGGACCACGACTCGGAGTGGGCCTCGGTCCGCGGCCGGATCCGCGCCCGCCTGTTCGGCGGCGACGACGCCGACTCCGCGGCCCTGGCCGGCATAGAGCACCGCTTCTGCGCCGACGGCCTGGTCGAGGTCCTGGAGCTGGTGCCGCCCTCGCCGCTGCGTGACCCGCTGGGCGCCGGCGTGCGCTGGTACCGGCCCGAGGAGGGTCCCGTCGCGTACGGGGACCTGGCGCGCTGGAAGGTGACGGCCCGCGAGGCGTACCGCACCGCGCGGGAGAACGTCCGGCGCGAGGGCCTGCTGGAGACCCGGCTGCTGGAGTCCGAGGGTGTCAGCATCACGGTGGTGCGCGGCGGCTCCGGCTACGCGCCGACGCACTCGTTCTGGCTGCCCGACTACGTCTCCGTCGACAGCAACGGCGCGCTGGTGGTGATACCGAACCGCGGGCTGTTCGCGGCGCACCCGGTGCGTGGGCCGGAGGCGGTCGCCGCGGCCGAGGGCATGCTGCGCCTGGCGCGGCGGCAGTACGAGACCGGGCCGGGCCCGGTCAGCGACCAGCTGTTCTGGTGGCGCGACGGGGTGCTGTACCGGCAGGGGTCGCGGCGGGCCGAGGACGGGATCCGGTTCGAGCCGACGCAGGAGCTGGCGGACGTGCTGAGGGCGCTGGCGCGGTAAGGCGCGACGTGCTTACGGGGCCGGCGCGGTAAGACGCGACGCGCTTACGGGGCCGGCGCGGCAGTCGGAGCGGCGGCGGCGTCTTCGCTCTTGGCCGCGTCTTCGCCCTCGGCCTCGCCGTGCTCCGCCTCGCCGTGCTCCACATCCTCATAGTCCTCGTCGTCGTACTCGTCCTCTTCGGCCGCCTCAGCCGCCTCCCGATCCCGGTGCTGAGCCTCGCGCCGGATGATCGTCACCCAGCCCCCGATCGCGATCACGCAGAACAACCACCACTGGAACCAGTACGACAAGTACGGCCCCTCATCCAGCGAAGGCGCGTCCACGAGCGTGATCTCCGAGGAGTCGGCGGGCTTCGAGCTAATCACCTCGGCGTAGCCGCCGCGCAGCTGGAGCCCGGTCTTCGCGGCCAGCGAGGCGGTGTTGATCAGGCTGATCTGCCCGGTCGGCAGCCCCGCGGTGACGTCGCGGATGCCGGTGTTGCCCTTGGTCTCGGACTGCTGCAGCCGCCCGGTGACGGTGACCGTGCCGGCCGGCGGCGCCGGGATCGCCGGCGACTGCTGCTGATCCGAGCTCGCGGTCGGGATCCAGCCCCGGTTGACCAGGACGGACGTGCCGTCGCCGAGCGTCATCGGGGTGATCACCCAGAAGCCCGGGTTGCCGTTCTCCTGGTGGTTGCGCGCCAGGAACTGGTGCGCGGTGTCGAACGTCCCGACCAGCGTGAGCTGCTTCCACCGGTCCTTCTGCGGCACCGCGGCGCCGACGGCGTCGGCGCCCTCGATCGGCACCGGCGGCGCGTTCATCGCCGTCTTGATGACCGCGTTCTCCGCCTTGCGCTCGTGGTAGCGGCCCCGCTGCCACATCCCCAGGCCGATGAAGGCGGGGATGAGGATCAGCCAGATCAAGACATGCAGGCGGATCCAGCGCCAGGAGAAGACGAAACGGTACCGAGACACAGCCTGACGCTACCCGACGCCGCTAAGCGTGCCGGAGGCAGGTCGCACCCAGAGCTTGCCCGCCTTCCGCCTCGACTCCGGGTCCGGACCAACGCAGGGCCAGCCCGCTCGCCTTCTCGTCTTCTCGCCTTCCGCCTCGACTCCGGGTCCGGATCAACTCAGCGCCAGCCCGACCACGATGCCCGCCACCACGACCGCCACCCCCGCCAGCTGCGGCAGCCCCGGCGTCCCGACGCCGAGCGCGGCGCTGGCGGCGCAGGCCGCGACCGGCACGGTGCCGATCAGCAGGCCCGCGCGCTGCGGCCCGAGCCCGCCGAGTGCGCGGTACCAGAGCAGGAAGGCGCCGACGGTCAGCGGCAGCGCGAGGTAGAGCAGCGCGGCGCCCTCGGTCAGCGTGGGCATGCGCAGGATCGCGGTGCCGTCGGTGGTGAAGCCCGCGACCAGCAGGGTCGGGACGGCGATGGCGGTGACGTACGCCGAGACGCGCAGCTCGCCGAACTTCGGCAGCAGCGGCACGGCGAGCAGCGAGAACAGGGCCTCACAGGCCAACGTCAGGACGGCGAAGACGATGCCGGCCGCGCTGCCGTGCCCGAAGCCCTGCACCATCGCGCTGCCGGCGACCACCAGCCCGGCGGCGCCGATGGCCGGGCCCTTGCGCAGCCGGTGCCTGGTGATGGCTGAGGTGCCGGGCCGGGTTCCCGGACCGGTCCGCGTCACCAGCGGCCCGGCGATCGCCAGGACCAGCGGCGAGCAGGCGACGACGCTGCCGAGGGTGGCCGCGTCGGTGTGGCGGAGGGCGGCCAGCACGAAGACGTTGAACAGCACCAAGCCGGTCGCCGACAGCAGGGCCAGCAGGAGCCATTCGCGGGCGGTCGGACGGATCCGGGGCAGGCCGCGGCGCCGGACGAGGACGGCGAACACGGCGGCGGCGAGGGTGTAGCGCAAGGCCTGGCCGCCGAGGACCGGGTAGCGGGTGAGGTGTGCGCTGACCGCGGTGGAGGCTCCGAGGACTGACATGGCGAGGGCGCCTTGCGCGATGTGGCGGGTGGTGTGGCGCCGCTGGGCCACTGTCGGTGCACTGGTGGCGGCCGCGCCGACCTCTTCCGTGAGCGTGGACATGCTGCGAGGCTAGGATCCGATTGGTCTGCGAGTAAGAACCAATCAGCGGTATGAAAAGGGGACCAATCCGATGGCCGAGATCCTCGTGACCGTGGACCGCTCGGCCGGCCGCCTGGTCGAGCAGCTGGTCGTCGGCTTGCGCGACGGGATCCGGGCCGGCCGCATCGCCGGCGGGACCGTGCTGCCGCCGAGCCGGCAGCTGGCGGCGGAGCTGCGGGTCTCGCGCGGGCTGGTGGTCGAGGCGTATCAGCAGCTGGTCGCCGAGGGCTATCTGCTCAGCCGGACCGGCGCGGGGACGTGGGTCGCCGCCGGGCACGCGGTGGGGGAGCGGGTCGCGGCCGCGCCGGACGATAACGAGGCGGAGCCCGAGTTCGATCTGACGCCGGGGCGGCCGGACCTCGGCGCGTTCCCGCGTTCGGCCTGGGTGGCGGCGCAGCGTCGGGTGCTCAGCGATCTGCCGAACTCCGGGCTCGGCTACGGCGACCCCGGCGGCGTGCTGCGGTTCCGCGAGGAGATCGCCGCCTACCTGCGGCGGGTGCGGGCCGCCGATGCCACGCCCGAGCGCGTGGTCGCCATCAACGGCTCCGCGCAGGGGCTCGCGCTCGGGTTGCAGGCGCTGCACGAGCTCGGGCACCGGGTGCTGGCGGTCGAGGACCCGTCGGCGGACCGGCCGCGCCACCTCCTGGAGGCGTCGGGGATGACGCTGGTCGGCGTGCCGGTGGACGAGGCGGGGCTGGTGGTGTCGGCGCTGCGGCGGACGTCCGCGACGGTCGTCTTCGCGGGCCCGGCGCATCAGTACCCCACCGGCGTGGTGCTGGCGCCGAACCGGCGCGCGGAGCTGATCGCCTGGGCCCGCACCGCCGACGGCCTGGTCATCGAGGACGACTACGACGCCGAGTTCCGCTACGACCGCGACCCCGTCGGCTGCCTGCAGGGCATGGCCCCGGACCGGGTGCTTTACCTGGGAACCACGAGCAAGTCCCTGGCCCCCGCCCTCCGCCTCGGCTGGGCCGTCGCACCCCTGCCCCTGGCCGACCGCCTCCGCGAGATCCGCCTGAACAGCGACCTCGGCGGCTCGGTCCTGGACCACCTCGCCATGGCGCACATGATCGCCACCGGAGCCTACGACCGCCACCTGCGCACCGTTCGCCGCCGCTACCGCGTCCGCCGCGACGCCCTGGTGACGGCCCTCGCGGCGGAGCTGCCGCACTGGAAGGTGCGTGGCGTGGCGGCGGGCCTGCACGCACTGGTGGACCTGCCGGACGGAAGCGACGAGGAGGCGCTGACCGCCGCGGCGGCGGCACGAGGCGTGCGCGTGCAGCCGCTGGCGCCGATGCGCTTCGCGCCGGGACCGCCCGGACTGGTGCTCGGGTACGCGGGGCTCACGCCGAGCCGGCTGGCGGAGGCGGCTCGGCGGTTGGGGGTGGCGGTTCGGGAGGTCTAGCGGACTCGCTTGGCGCTGAACTCACGCGACCTGCACAGCCCGCACAGCCACGCAGCCACGCAACCCGCACAGCCGCACAACCTATACAGCTCAGCAACCCGTGTAGCTCAATAGCCCGCGCAGCTCAGCAACCCGTGTAGCTCAATAACCTATACAGCTCAGCAACCCGTGTAGCTCAATAGCCCGCGCAGCTCAGCAACCCGCGTAGCTCAATAGCCCGCGCGGCTCAGCGACCCGCGCGGCTCAGCGACCCGCGCGGCTCAGCAACCCGCGCGGCTCAGCAACCCGCGCGGCTCAGCAACCCGCGTAGCTCAGCAACCCGCGTAGCTCAGCAACCCGCGTAGCTCAATAACCCGCGCAGCTCAGCGACCCGCGCAGCTCACGCCCCGCCGCCCGCGGAGATGAGGTGCCCGGGGTGGCTGGTGCGGTCGACGTGGTCGACGAGGCCCTTCGCCCCGGAGGCGCTGGCGCAGTGGGCGCAGCAGTAGAACTTGCCGTCGGCTTCGACGCCGTGGCCGACGATGCGGCAGCGGCAGTGCTCGCAGGTCGGCGCCATGCGGTGGATCGCGCACTCGAACGAGTCGAAGGTGTGCGTCACGCCGGCGGCTACCACGTCGAACGACATGTAGTAGTCGTTGCCACAAACCTCACACACGGCCATGTCCGACTCCCGGGTCACAGTTGTAGGGCGCGGCGGTGTCCCGCCGAGAGGCGGCGTACCCGGGGTCGGCGGGGGCTAGTCGGGCGCTAGGCCATGCAGGCCATCGCGCCCTACGGCTCCCGCGGCAGGATGTGCACGACCTCGATCTGCTCCATCACGATCTGCGCCGTCAGCATCTGGGGCTCGCTGGCCTCCTCGTCGTCGGCATCGTCGTCTTCGACGTCGGCGGAGAACGTGGCCGTGTCGTTGTCGTCCAGCGTCTCGCCGATGAGCGGCTCCTGCTGCTGCTCCTCGGCCTGCGGCGAGACCGGGGCGCCCAGCGCCGGCTCCTCCGGGCCGCCCTCGAACGAGACGGCCGTCGGGGCTGCGTCCGAGGTCGCGGAGGTCGACGGAGCGGGCTTGCTGAAAGCGTCGAACGTGCTCACGCCGATCGCGGCCTCGGTGCCGCCGGCGGCATCCGCGCCGCCTGCCGCCTCCGTACCGCTCGCGGTCTCGGCGGGGTGCGCCCCCGCCGCGTGCGCGCCGCCCCGGCCGCCGCCGCGCCACTCCGGCATCGTGATCGCGTACATCGCCCGGTCCTGCCATTGGCCGCCGACGAGGAAGCGGTCCAGCAGCACGCCTTCGGGCCGCATCTTCACGTGCTCCGCGACGCGCATCCCGGCCGTGTTGCGCGGGTCCACCGTGGTCTGCACCCGGTGCAGCTCCAGGCGAGAGAAGGCCAGCTCCAGCAGCAGGCGGGACGCCTCCGTGCCCAGCCCCTCGGCCCAGCGGTCGGGGCGCAGGTAGACCCCGATCTCGCCCTGGCGGTGCGGGAAGCTGAGGATGTCCAGCGTCGCCGAGCCGATCAGGTCCCCGTACTGCTCGACCGCCAGGTAGAAGCTGCGGCGGGGCTGGAGCTGCGCCATGCGCGCGGTCTCGGCCAGCCACGCGCCGGTGGTGTCCGGCGTGGCCAGCGCCGGCCACGGGGTGTGCGCGGCCACCCGCGGGTCGCCGGCTATGCGCTGCCAGGCCAGAAGGTCGTCGGGGCGGAATTCGCGCAGGGACAGCCGAGGGCCCCTCGGGAACTCGTGGAGCGGTGAAGACACGGCAGAACGTTATGCGATCGACGCCGCCGCGTCAGCCCGACGGCGACAATGCTTTGAGGGCATCAGCACTCGGTCAAGGTCCGTACAACGCGGGAACACCCTGTGTGAGCATGGAGAATTCGAAGTAATCGCGGTGCCCGCGCAGCCAGACGTCCCGTTTGCTGTCTCGTTGATCACGCACCGGGCGGCGTTCGGACGAACCGGATTGTTTAGCGGCCACCCCTCGGCTCCTGGTCCGACAGCAGCGACCGCACCAGCGCCTCGGTCGAGACCGCGAACAACCGGTCGGCGTCCACCGGCGTCGCCAGTGCGCCGGCCAGGGCGGCGTCCGGCAGAGGTTCGGCGAGCCACAGCTCTTCGGCCGAGGGACGCTGCTCGGGCGAGCGTTCGGTGTGCCGCTCGACGAGGATGAAGCCGATCACGTGGTACTGCAAGGCGCGCACCGCCTCGGCCGCCCGGGCGCCGCGCAGTCCGGCCGCCGAGATCTCCGCGACCAGCGTGCGCTGGGACGGCAGGAACATCGCCGGGGTCAGCCCGCGCTCGTTCACCAGCCCGATCAGATGCGGGTGCTCACGCAGCACCCTGCGAAGCTCCACCGCCAGCGACATTACGCGCGCCGGCGGCGTCGATCCGTGCGCCGGCAGGGTCTCCAGGCCGTGCACCATCTCCTGCACCAGCTCGTCCAGCAGCGCCTCGCGGTTGCCGACGTGCCAGTAGATCGATGTGACCGCGACCCCCAGCTCGGCGGCGAGTTTGCGCATCGACAGCGCGGCGACGCCCTGCTGCTCGACCAGCCGGGTGGCGGCGTCCAGCACCGCGCGCCGGGTCACAGTTCCCTGAGCCACGCCGCCATCCTCTCTCCACCGATGGCCCTTTACCCTTCACGCTCCCGGGTGTAACGGTGTTACAGAAGGCTTATGACGAGGAGTCAGACATGCCGAAAGTCCGCTACGGCCCCCGCGACCTCGAAGCCGTCGCCGCGGCCCGCGAATCCGCCTCGAAGCTGCCCGATCTGTGGTCCACCGGCGTCCACGCCGTCTGGGAGACCGACCCCGATGCCCTGGCGCAGGTCCTGCCCCCGCCGCTGAAGCCCACCGCCAAGCCGTACGTGCGCGCCACGATCAACCAGGTGGATATGTCCGTTTTTGACGACCATGAGCACAGCGGATCCCCACTGGGCGCCGCGGCCATCTCCGTGGCCTGCGCCCACGGCGACGAAGAAGGCTGGTACAGCCTCGTCATGCCGATGACCACCGAGCGCTCGCTGATCGGCGGCCGCGAGGTGTTCGGCGAGCCGAAGAAACTGGCCGAGGTCGTCGTCGACCGGGACGGCGACCACATCGCCGGCACGGTCACCCGCCACGGCATCACCTTCGCCGAGATCCGCGGCCGCGTCGCCGGAGCTCTCGAACCGCCCGCGCCCTACGTCAAGGTCGACTGGTATCTGAAGTTCCTGCCGGCGGTGGACGGTTCCGGCTTCGACGCCGATCCGCTGCTGGTGCGGTGTGTGCGGACCGAGAAGACCAGGGCTTTGAACGCCGTCGAGGGCGAGGTGGTCCTGCGCGAGTCCGAGCTCGACCCGATCGCCGATCTGCCGGTGCTGCGGCTGGTCGAGATCACCTTCGGCGAGAAGACCTCGGACCAGCGCGGCGAGGTGGTGGCCAGGCTCGATCCGAAGGAGATCCTGCCCTACGTCCACCAGCGCTACGACGACCCGGCGCAGGTCCACGACTCGATAGTGATCAAAGACCCGGTCGAGGTGCCCGATGCTGGCTGAGCTGCCCGGCAAGACCGCCGTGATCACCGGCGCGGCCAGCGGCATCGGCCTGGCGATGGCGCGGCTGTTCGCCTCCGAGGGCATGAACGTCGTGCTCGCCGATGTCGAGGAACCCGCTCTGGACAAGGCAGTCGCCGAGGTGACGGACAGCGCGGTCCAGGGTGCGAAGGCGATCGGCGTGGTGACCGACGTCTCCCTGCCCGAGCCGGTGGAAGCCTTGGCCGACAAGGCTTTCGCCGCGTTCCCCAGCATCGACGTCCTCTGCAACAACGCCGGCGTCGGCTCCGGCGCCGAAGGCCCGATGTGGCAGCACGAGCGCACCGACTGGCAGTGGGCCTTCGCGGTCAACATCTGGGGCGTCTTCCACGGCATCCAGGCGTTCCTGCCGCGCATGCTGGCCCAGGACACCCCCGGCCACGTCGTCAACACCAGCTCGCCGGACGGCGGCATCGCCCCGCTGCCCACGGCCAGCGTCTACGCCGTGACGAAGGCCGCGATCGTCACGATGACCGAGGCGCTGTACGCACAGCTGAAGCAGGCTGACGCCCAGATCGGCGCCTCCGTGCTGTTCCCGGGCCCGCACATGGTCCGAACCGGCCTGTGGGAGAGCTACCGCAACCGCCCCGAGCGCTACGCGAAGACCAAGCCGCGCCAGACCCCGTATCCCACGCTCGAAGGCTGGGAGAAGGCGATGAACGACGCCGGCCTGGAAGCCAGGATGACCGAGCCCGACGAGGTCGCGGCGCATGCCCTGGAAGGCATCAGGACCGGAACATTCTGGATCCTGCCGAAGGGCGGCAGCTCCGACGACATGATCCGGCGGCGCTCGCAGTCGATGCTCGAGCGCGCCAACCCCGCCTACCTGGAGAAGTTCATCCTCGACTGATCTGACTGAGGGGAGTCAGGAATCTCATGACAGGCACAGGTCCCAAACCAGAGTTCGACAACAGCCCGTACGTCGTCGTCTCCTCCGACTGCCACGCGGGGCTGCCGACCGAGCAGTACCGCACCTACATCGAGAGCAAGTACCACCCGGCCTTCGACGACTTCCTTGCCGAGCAGGCCGCGCGCGTCGAAGCCGCGACCAAGCTAGGCGTCCGCAACCCCGAGTTCGCGCGCAGCTGGTTCGAGGAGCACGAGGAGGGCCTGCGCGGCGGCTGGGATTCGGCGCAGCGCGACAAGGAACTCGACGCCGACGGCGTCACCGCCGAGGTGATCTTCCCGGATGCCGACGCCGTCGAGTCCACGACCGCCGCGCCCTTCGGCGTCGGCCTGACCTTCTCCGGCGGCCTGGACCAGGAGCTGGCATTGGTCGGCGCCCGCGCGCACAACCGCTGGCTGGCCGAGCTGTGCTCGCACTCGCCGGAGCGGCGCCGCGGGGTGGCGCTGGTCCCGATCACCGGCGACGTGGACGCCGCGGTCGCCGAGATCCGCCGGGCCAAGGAGTCCGGGCTCGGCGCGGTGATGATCCCGGCGATGTGGGAGGACAAGGCGCCCTACCACGACCGCCGCTACGACCCGGTCTGGGCGGTCTGCGAGGAGCTCCAGATGCCCGTCGCGACCCACTCCGGCGTCGCTCCGCGCGACGAGTACGGCGACCACCTGGGCATCTACGTCTCCGAGGTGACCTGGTGGCCGGCCCGGCCGATCTGGTTCCTGATCTGGTCCGGGGTGTTCGAGCGCTTCCCCGGGCTGAAGTTCGGTGTCACCGAGGCCGGCTGCTGGTGGGCCCCGAACCTGCTGTGGTTCATGGACCGGCTGTTCCTCGGCGCGCACGCCGCCGCCAAGCTGACGCCGTTCGAGGAGGTGAAGCGGCCGCCGAGCGAGTACTTCGACCGGAACTGCTTCATCGGCGCCTCCAACACCAAACGCCGCGAGCTCGCGCACCGGTACGAGATCGGCGTCGACAACATGCTGTGGGGCAACGACTTCCCGCACCCCGAGGGGACCTGGCCGAACACCCGCAAGTGGCTCAAGACGACGTTCCACGACATCCCCGTCGACGAGACCCGCCGGATGATCGGCCTGGCCGCCGCCGAGGTGTACGGGTTCGACGTCGCCGAGCTCCAGCCGATCGCCGAGCGCGTCAATCTGCGCCCCACCGATCTGGGCCAGAGCGGCGGCGAGGCGGCCGGCTGGGCCGCCGCGCGCGAGGTCGGCCGGCACTGGCTCACCGGGCATGACTTCCCGGTCATCGGCTACGGCGCCACGCTCGGCGGCCACCGCACCGAGGGTGTCGGACGGGAGGTGTCGTGATGGCCGCGCCCGCCGATGCCGCGGCCCGGTACACCGTCGTCTCCGCAGACGGCCACGCCGGCGCCGACCTGCTGGACTACCGGCCCTACCTGGAGTCCGAGTACCACGACCGGTTCGACGCCTGGGCTGCGACGTACGTGAATCCGTACGAAGACCTCCTGCACGGCGACGCCGAGCGCAACTGGGACTCCGCGCGCCGCCTGGCCGACCTGGAGCGCGACGGCATCGTCGCCGAGGTGCTGTTCCCGAACACGATCCCGCCCTTCTACCCGAGCATGTCGCTGAGCGCGCAGCAGCCCAGCGCCGAGGAGTACGAACTCCGCTGGGCCGGCCTGCGCGCCCACAACCGCTGGATGGCCGACTTCTGTGCCGAGGCACCGGGCCGCCGCGCCGGCACCTGCCAGGTCCTGCTCGGGAACATGGACGACGCGGTCGCCGAGGTCCGCTGGGCCCGGGACCACGGCCTGTTCGGGGGAGTCCTGCTGCCCGGGACACCGCCGGGCACCTCGGTCCCGCAGCTCTACTCGGACGTCTACGAGCCGCTGTGGGCGGTCTGCGAAGAGCTCGACATGCCGATCAACCACCACGCCGGCTCGGCGTCGCCGGAGATCGGCCAGGAGCCGGCCGGGCGCGCGGTCTTCATGATGGAGATCACCTGGTTCGCGCACCGGGCGCTGTGGCACCTGATCTACGGCGGCGCCTTCAAACGGCACCCCGGCCTGAAGTTCGTGCTCACCGAGCAGGGCTCAGGCTGGGTGCCCGGGGTCCTGGAGATGCTCGACTACTACCACCGCGCGCTGGTCCGCCGGATGTCCTCGGCGATGGACGACGCGGGCGCGGTCACCGCCGAGAGCCGGTTCGGGGCCGGGATCGCCGAGGCGGTCGGTCTGGCTCCGAGCGAGTACTGGAAGCGGAACTTCTACCTCGGCGCCTCCTTCATGCGGCCCGACGAGGTGCCGCTGCGGCACGCCATCGGCCTGGAGAAGCTGATGTGGGGCAGCGACTACCCGCACGACGAGGGCACCTTCCCGTACTCGCGCGAGGCACTGCGGAACTCCTTCGCGGGCCTGCCGCACGAGGAGATCACCGCGATCCTCGGCGGCAACGCCGCGCGGGTCTACGGCTTCGACCTCGCGGCGCTGGACGCGGTCGCGGCCCGGGTGGGCCCGACCGTGGCGGAGATCGACGAGCCGCTGAAGCAGCCGCCGGCCGACGCCACCTCGCCGACGTTCGGGGCCGACAGTGTGATCCGGGTGTGGTGACCCAGCGGGTTCGCGACCGGCGCCGGACCGCGCCAGGGCTTAACTCCGGAGTCGCTGGGCATACGTGATCCCGTGGAACACGGCACAACGCACCAGGCGATCCGCCGCCGTCATCCGGCCGGCGGATCGCTTCACGTTCGGCGCAGCCCGGGCGCGGCTTCATCGCCCGCTCAGGTGCTGGAGGTTCATTGGTCGGACCGGAGTTCCGGCGCGGCGACGGCCACGGTTCCGTGCTGACCTGTATCCGGCGCTTACGCGCCGCGCGGCAGGGTGGCCCGGGAACGGCCGCGTGGCCGGCGGACAGGTCGGAGGTGAGCGGAGGGTGACGCCGATGGAGGGTCCCAGCCGGCTTTCGCGGGTCGCGCGGATGCGGCAGCGCGCTCAGGCTCGCAAGCGCGCCCGGGCGCGCCGGGCGGCGCTCGCCGCCGGAGCGGCCGGGCTGCTGGCGATCGCCGGGATGCTCGGCGTGGCGTTCAGCAGGCCGTCGCCGGCCAAGGCGGTGGCCGCGGACCACGCGGCGGAGACGCCGTCTTCGGCCGCCCCGTCCAGCAGCCCTTCGACGTCGGACTCGACCCAGGCCGCCGCCGCGGCGGCCGCCCCGCAGGCGGCGACGGTGTCCAGCGCCGACAGATCCGGGGCGCCCGGCAGCGTCACCCCGGAGCCCACCGCCGGAA